>Ga0302314_10011263_pt1 | contig 15614 bp, 18 predicted proteins | sample III_Palsa_N2_3_FD_200533 | JGI IMG/M metagenome (GOLD analysis project Ga0302314, IMG submission 200533) | Peat permafrost microbial communities from Stordalen Mire near Abisko, Sweden - III_Palsa_N2_3 | ecosystem: Environmental > Terrestrial > Soil > Palsa > Peat permafrost | place: Sweden...
GACGTCGGCCAGCGGCGCGTCGTAGACGGCGAACGACGCCAGCGGGCGCGTCGGGTCGGACGGCGCATGGGTCTCGAACGCCTCGTCGAACGCACCCGCGGCTTCGTAGCAGAGATAGCCCACGCACCAGGCGCCGGCGCGCGCCAGCGCATCCACGCGCGCGAGCAGGGGCGCCACCTCGTCCGGCGTGCGCGCGCACAGGCGCTCGCGCGGCGCGCCGAATGCGAGGCGCAACGGCGCGACGCCGTCATCGGGCGAGCGGAAATCGATCAGGGCGGTCGGGGTCGACCGGGGCGGAGACATCGCGCGTGTTCGTTGTCGTGGCGGAGCCGCGAAGTGTAGCCAGCCTCTGCGGCGCGACCGGTGCGCGCGAGCTCAGAAGCTGTGAATGAATTCGGCGTGTCCGAGCAAGGCGCAAAGCACAGCCGTAGCTCGGGCTACGGCGAGCATTTGCAACGCAGAGCGGGCGCGTTTGGGCGCGACGAGCGGGCGTGTCGGATTCGTTCACAGCTTCTCAGGCGCCGTAGCGCATGGGCAGGGTGATGGTGAAGATCGTGCCGCGATCGCGGACGGAATCGACTTCCATCGTGGCGTCCAGCAAGGTGCACAGGCGCTTGACGATGGACAACCCGAGGCCTTCGCCCGACGCCTGCATGGGCACGCGCCCGTCAGGCTTCATGACGGGCCGGGATTCGTCCGGCGTGACATGCACGACTTCCCCTGCGTCTTCGGCCTCGACGACATCCCGGGCCTGTCCCGACGCCACGCTCAGCGCCCCGGCCAGCGCGGACCCGGGGCCGGATCGCAACCCGGGGCCGGTATCCGCGACCCGCACGAACCAGCGCGCGGTCTCGTTCTGTGGATCCGCACCCCAGCTGACGGACACGCCGCCGCGCTCGGTGTAGCGCAACGCATTGAGCACCAGGTTCTGCACGATGCGCCGGAGCTTGGCGGCGTCGCCCTGGACAGGAAATGGCGCGGCGCCCGCAACGTCGAGCGCCAGCCCCCGTTCACGGCCCAGATCCTCCATCGCGCCGACGAGATCGTGCAGCAGCCGGGACACGTCGAGTTCCGAAAGACTGCGAACTTCCTGGCCACCCTGCAGCCGCGCCAGGCTGGTGACGTCCTCGAGAATGTTGTGGAGTCCGCGCACGTTGCGGTCGAGCGAAGCGACGAACTTCTGGGTCTTCTCGGGATTTCCGGCCGGTGCCGACAGTCCGGCGGTCACCAGGCTCACGACGCTCAGGTTGCCGCGCAGGTCGTGCGCTGCCTCCTGCCACAGGGCCGCGCGCTGCGATTCCAGCGTTCGAAGCGCGTCGAGCGCCTGCTCGAGGTCGTTGACGTGGCCTGCGGACTCGATCTGCTGCAGCCTGAAGAACTGATCCGCGCTCGAGCTGGTCGCCACGCTGTAGAGCGACGCCCAGATGCGATGGACGTCGGCCTGCAGGCCACGTTCGTCGAGACCCGGCTCGGTCGCGCAGCGGTCGATCTCCGCGACCACCGTCTCGTTCAGGCGCCCCAATTCGCGAACGAGTTCGGCCAGATCGAAGCCTTGCTGCCAGCGGTGCAGGCCGTGGGCCGCAGCATCCCCGATCTGATCGTCTTCGGCTGATTCGATCGCTGGCGCGCCCTGGGCCAGCAGCCGCCGCTCGAAATCCTCGAGCAGCGCCGTGAGGTGGTCGTGCAGCAACGCGCGCGGCAACGTATTCCCGGTCAGCAACTTGGGATCCGCGACGACCTTCGCCTCCCAGGCCGCCATGATCGTGCCGCGGCGGCTGCTGAGTCGCGCGCTGAAGGCTGAGCGCTGGGGGCTGGTGGTCATGGGGCCCGAGCCTAACACCGCGGCCCTGCCCGCTTTCGGCATGGGGCGAGCAAGGCGCAGGAGCCACGTGGGCGGCAGCCGCTCAGCGAAACAGCATCAACATCTGCTCGAGCGCCGCCGTGAACGGCCCCTGCAGCAACGGCAACGTGAACATCACGCCGATCAGGCCGACGCTCATCGTGATCGGGAAACCGACCGAGAAGATGCTGATCTGCGGCGCGACGCGGGCGATGATGCCGAGCATCATGTTGACGAACAGCAGCATCGCGATCAGCGGCAGCGCGATCCACAGGCCCAGGCGGAAGATCTCGGCGCCCCAGGTCTCGGGCCGCACCGCGTGCAGGAATGCGAACGGCTCGGGCGAGACCGGGAACGCGACCAGGCTTTGCACCACGGCCTCGATCACCAGCAGGTGGCCGTTCATCGCGATGAACAGGAACGCCACCATCGTCGAGAAGAAGCTGCTGACGGCAGTGGCCTGCTGCGCGGTGGCGGGATCGAAGAAGCCGGCGAAGTTCAGGCCCATCTGCAGGCCGATGATCTCGCCGGCGAACTCGATGGCGGTGAAGATGATGCGCACGGCGAAGCCGAGCGACAGGCCGATCAGGACCTGCTGGATCACCAGCAGGATCGCGGCGGGTGAATCGAGCGGCACGTCGGGGCCGGCGGTGGCGGTGCCGGCCACGCCGATCGCGATGAAGAACGACAGCGCGATGCGCACGCGGATCGGCACGTTGCGCTGGCCCAGCACCGGCATCGACGAGAACAGCGCCAGCACGCGCAGGAACGGCCACAGCACCGGCGTGAGCCAGGCCATCAGCTGGGCTTCGGTGAGCGAGATCATCGTGTCGTGGCGCGCCGGCGGTGGCCGCGAAGAAGAATCAGCTGGCGGCCGAGGGCAGCGACAGCAGCACGCTGCGGATGTACTCCACCAGCGTCGTGAGCATCCACGGGCCGGCGATGCCCATCACGGCGACGGCGGCGAGCAGCTTGGGCACGAAGGTGAGCGTGGCCTCGTTGATCTGAGTGGCGGCCTGGAACACGCTCACCAGGATGCCGACGATCAGCACGGCCAGCAGCACCGGCGCAGCGACGGTCAGCAGCGTGTAGAGGGCTTGCTGGCCGACGGTGAAGACTTGTGCTGCGTCCATGAGGCAATCGATCCTGGCGTTGAGGGGAATGTCCGTACGTTACCGGCGTCGCGCCGGTACGAGCGTTCGAAAAGGGCCGCGAACCGGCCTATGTACTGAAGCTCGCGGCGAGCGAACCCAGCAGCAGGTTCCAGCCGTCGGCCAGCACGAACAGCATCAGCTTGAACGGCAACGCCACCAGCACCGGCGACAGCATCATCATGCCCAGCGACATCAGCACGCTGGCCACGATCATGTCGATGATCAGGAACGGGATGAAGATCAGGAAGCCGATCTGGAACGCCGTCTTCAGCTCGCTGGCGACGAAGGCCGGCACCAGCACCTTGAACGGCACGGCCTCGCCCTTGACGTCGGCGGGCAGCTTGGCCAGCTTGGCGAACAGCTGCACGTCGGACTGGCGCGTCTGCTTGAGCATGAACACGCGCATCGGCACCTGGCCCTTCTCGAGCGCATCGCTGAAGCTGATCTGGTTGGCCTGGTACGGCGCCCAGGCGTCGGTGTAGACCTTGTCGATCGTCGGCGACATCACGAAGAACGTCAGGAACAGCGACAGGCCCGTGATGACCTGGTTCGGCGGCGCGGCCTGCGTGCCGATGGCCTGGCGAAACAGCGACAGCACGATCACGATGCGGGTGAAGCCCGTCATCATCAGCAGGATCGCGGGCAGGAACGACAGCGCCGTGAAGAACAGCAGCGTCTGGATCGGCACCGAGAAGTTGGTGCCACCGCCGGCTGCGCCCACCAGCAAGGGCAGGGCCGGCCCGGCGACGGCGGGCGAGGTCTGGGCGACGGCAGCAAAGGCCGGCAGTGCAACGAGGGCAGCGACCGCAACGCTCCGAGCAAGCTTACTCATCGCGCGCGCCCCTTTGCGGGCCGATCACGCCGCGCCAGCGGGCGATCAGCTGGTTGACGGCCGCGGCATGGGCCGGGGCGGAGGGGGCTTCGCCGATGTCGGGGGCCGGGTAGCTGGCGAGCTGCGTCACGCGCTCGCCGGTGACGCCCAGCACCAGCCAGTGGCGCTCGGCGCCAACGGCGATCTCGACGACGGTCACGCGCTGCGAGGCGCCGAGGCCCAGCTGGGCCACATGGCGCAGCACGCCGCCCGCGGGCGCCGCGCCGCCGAGGCCGGCGCGCTTCATCATCCAGAGCGCGACGGGAATCATCGCGATCACCAGCAGGAACGCCAGCAGGGGCATCAGGGAAGTCGTCATGGGTTTCTCTTTGTCGACCGATGCATCGAGGCACGGAAGCGTTGGCGGCGTACGCCACCGGGTATCGATCGGATCAGATGCGGCTGAGTCGACGCATGCGTTCGCTGGGCGTCACGATGTCGGTCAGGCGGATGCCGAACTTGTCGTTGACGACCACCACCTCGCCCTGGGCGATCAGGAAGCCGTTGACCAGCACGTCCATCGGCTCGCCGGCCAGCGCGTCGAGCTCGACGACCGAGCCCTGCGCCAGCTGCAGGATGTGCTTGATCGGGATGCGGGTGCGGCCCAGCTCCACCGTCAGTTGCACCGGGATGTCCAGGATCATGTTGAGGTCGTTGCCGGCCCCGGTGATCCCTTCGGTCGATGCGAAGTTGGTGAAGTTGGCAGGCGCCACGGTCTCGGTCTGCACCGCACCGCTCAGGCCGCCCACCGGTTCCGGCTTGGACTCCGCCAGCGCGGCCGCCCACTCGGCGGCCATCGCGTCGTCGTCACTCATTTCTTCAGCTGCCATTGCCTTCTCCCAGCCAGCTCAGGTTCGAGCTGGTCAACAAACGATCGATCTTGATCGCGTACTTGCCGGTCGACGTGCCGTAGTGGCAGTCGAACACCGGAACCCCGTCGACCTTGGCCTGGATCATCGGATCCAGGTCCAGCTCGACGAAATCGCCGGGCTTGAACGACAGCAATTGCTCCACCGTCGCCGGTGCGGTGCCCAGCTCGGCCACGAGGTCCACCTCGGCCGACTGGATCTGCGCCTTGAGCAGGTTGACCCAGCGGCGATCCGGTTCCATCGAGTCGCCCTGGATCGTCGAATAGAGCACGTCGCGGATCGGCTCCAGCGTCGAGTACGGAATGCAGAAGTGCACCGAGCCGGAGGTCTCGCCCACTTCCAGCGTGAAGCTGGAGGCCACGACGATCTCGCTGGGCGTCGCGATGTTGGCGAACTGCGGCTGCATCTCCGAGCGCTGGTACTCGAGGTCCAGCGGGTAGATGCCCTGCCACGCGTTGCGGTACTCGGTGATGATGCAGTCGACCAGGCGCTGGATCACGCGCTGCTCGGTAGGCGAGAAGTCGCGGCCTTCGATGCGCGTGTGGAACTTGCCGACGCCGCCGAACAGCGCGTCGATCACGGCGAACACCAGGCTCGGGTCGCACACGATCAGGCCGGAGCCGCGCAGCGGGCGCACCGAGACGATGTTGAAGTTGGTGGGCACCACGATCTCGCGCAGGAAGGCCGAGTACTTCTGCACCTTGATGCCGTTGATCGACACTTCGGGGCTCTTGCGGATGAAGTTGAACAGCCCGATGCGGATGTTGCGCGCGAAGCGCTCGCCGATGATTTCCATCGTCGGCATGCGGCCGCGAACGATGCGTTCCTGGTTCGCCAGGTCGTAGTTGCGGACGCTGCCTTCGACCTGCTCTTCCTGCTCGAGCTTCTGGCTCTCGCCCGTGATGCCTTGCAACAGGGCATCAACTTCGTCTTGCGAAAGAATCTGCTGGTTCATGGCTGCTGGAGCTCTGTTGCCGTCTGCCGTGCGGTTACTGGATGATGAAGCTGGAGAACTGCACCGAGCGGATCGGTGCATCGGCCGCTTCGGCGACCTTCTTCTTTTTCTTCTTGACCGGGGCGGAGGCGGCGCCGGATGCCGCGTCGGCGACCGGTGCCGCATCGGCGTCCTCGTCCTCGTCGTCCACTTCCTCGCCCATCGCCTTCAGCGATTCGCGGCGGATCTGGCGGGCCAGCTTTTCCTTGCCTTCGCCGCCAGCCAGGTCGGCCGAGGACTTGTGCGCGAGCAGCAGCAGGATGTTGTTGCGGATGGCGGGCAGGAAGGTCTTGATCTCTTCGCCGACGTGCTCGTCAGGCACTTCCAGCACGATGCCGATCTGCGCGTAGCGATCGGCTTCGTGGTCGGCCAGGTTGACCACGAACGGATCCATCGGAACGAAGACGGGATGGGCGTTGTGCTCGTGCTTCTTCTCGGCCTTCGGTGCAGCGGCATCGGCAGGGGCGTCGCCATCGTCCGCCGCGGCGGCAGCCGCTTCGGCGGCCGCCCTCTGCTTCTTCATGTACAGCAGGGCGCCCACGCCTGCGCCGCCCAGTACGATCGCCGCGGCGGCGATCATGACGACCAGCTTCTTCTTGCCACCGGGCTTCTTGGCGACGGGGGCATCTGACGCAGCGGCGGCAGCGGACATGAATGGGGCTCCTGGACGAATTTGTGTAACGCGCGCATCGGCGCACATCGTTGAGAACGATTATTGAGATTCGGGGCCCGATCGAATGGCCCGAAAAGCGGCAGAAAAACTGCCAGCCCCTTCAGTGCGGGCTGGCGCCGCCGAGGGGGGTGCGTGCCGGAGTGGCTCCGGAACGACCGAAGCCCGGCCTCCCGGCCGAGCGGATCCACTGTCGAGCAGGCGTCTCGTCAGGCGTACATGTCGAGCAAGCCGCGCCGCTGCGCCTGCTGGCGCGCCGCCGCAGCCATGGCCAGATCCTCGCCCGAACCGCCGTTGCCGCCATCGGCATGAGCGCCGGTGCCCTGGCGTCCCGAGCCGCCGAGGCCGGCATCGCCGTTGGCCTGGGCCTGGGATTGCTGGAACGCGGGCTGGTCGGACACGCCGCCGCCGGTCAGGCTCAGGCCGACCTGACCCAGTTGCTCGGACAGCTGCGGCATGGCCTGCTGCAGCGCGTCGCGCGTGGACTGGACGTCGGCGCTCATGTGGACACGCGCGTGCGCGCCCTCCATCTCGATCCTGACGCGGATCGGCCCCAGGTCCTGCGGGCTCAATTGCACCTCGGCGTGCTGCACGCCGCCCTTCATCCAGACGTCGATCTGCTGGCCCAGCGCCGGCGCGAACGTCGGGCTTTGCGGCGTCATCGGCAACATGGCCTGGGCAGGTGGGGTCGGCGGCGCCTGCTGCGCGCCCTGGTTGGCATCGAGCAAGGCGTTGGCCGGAGCGCCGATGGCGCCGGCCTGCACCGTCACCGGATCGGGCTGGGGCAGCATCGCGGCGAGCGAATCGCGCGCCTCGGTAGCGGCCTTGACGGCGCCTTCTGCCTTGGCCAGCGCCGCGGCGATGTCGCCGGTGGAGGCCGCCCCCTGGGCAGGGACGCCGCTGGCAGTGGCCGATGCCGCCTTGCCGGCGCCCAGGCTGGCGAGCAGCGCCTGCCTGGCGTCGTCCTTGCCGCCCTTGCCGGCCGCCTTGCGCAGCGCGCCCAGCGGGTCGCTGGCGAAATCGTCATGATCGCCGGCGCCGACGGTCTTGTCGGCCAGGGACGTGGTGGACGGCGCGATCGGCTGCGTCAGGGCCAGCAGGGCGTTGGGGTCGATGGCCGGCGCCTTGGCGTCGGCGGCCTTCGCCTCCTTGTCGTCCTTGCCGTCCTTCGAATCCGCGCTGTCCTTGCCGTCCTTGTCGTCGTCGGGCTTCTTCGACGCCTCGGCCTTGGGCTTGGCGTCGGCCGTCTTCAGATCCTTGTCGGCGGAGGGCTGCGCCTTCAGCAGTTGGGCCGCGAAGCCACCGCCCTCGCCTTCCTCGGCGGTGAGGTTGGGCCTGGCCTTGCTCGCGGCATGGGCTGCGTGCGCCGCGTGCGTGTGAGACGCATGCGAGGCGTGCGTGCTGCTGGAATGGACGTGGGGGCTGGGTTGCAGGGCCATGGTGTCGCTCGGAGGGGTCTGGGGATTCGGGGATGCTCAGGAGAGGCCGGCGCGCGCGCGCACCGTGCTCGATCGCTGGGCCAGCTCGTCAAGGTTCTTCTGGTCGCGGCGGTCTTCGATCTTCGCCAGCAGAGCCTGGCGGCGCTTGATCAGGCGCTCGACCGTGGCGACGCGGATCTCGCGCTCGATCAGGCGCTGGCGGGTGGACTCGACGCCGCGCTGCGCGTGGGCGACCACGGACTGCTGCTGGGTGATCGCCTGGTCCAGGCGGGCCAGGAAGCCGTGGTAGCTGCGCAGGATCTCGATCTGCGCGGCCTGCTGGAATTGCACCGACCACTTCTGGCAGTAGTCGCTGCGGTAGGTCGTGAGGTCGTCGGCCTGCCGTTGCTGCGCCTCGGCGTTCTGCACGGCGGCGCGGACGGTGGCCATGGCCTCGTCACGACGCTTGTGCTCGCGCTCGAGCAAGGTCTGCAGCAGGGCCAGGCGTTTCATGCACGGCTCCGGTCAGCGTGGCGAGCGGCGGATGTCACGGCGCGATCGCCTTGTTGAGCTGGTGCTTGCTCTCGGCCATCGAGGCGCGCTCGTGCATGTCCTGCTGCAGCAGCGTCATCAGCTTCGGGCTCATCTTGACGGCGGCATCCAGCTCCGGATCGGAGCCCGGCGTGTACGCGCCGAGCTGGATCAGGTCGCGCGCCCGGGTCACCCTGGACAGCGCCTGGCGCGCGATGCGCGCGGCCGCGAGGTGCTCGCGCGGCGCCACGCTGGTCATCACGCGCGAGATCGACTTCTCCACGTCGATGGCCGGGAAGTGGCCGCTCTCGGCGAGTTCGCGCGACAGCACGATGTGGCCGTCCAGGATCCCGCGCGCCGCGTCGGCGATCGGATCCTGCGGATCGTCGCCCTCGGTCAGCACCGTGTAGAAGGCCGTGATCGAGCCGCCGCCGGCGCCGGCATTGCCGGAACGCTCGACGAGCTGCGGCAGCTTGGCGAAACAGCTCGGCGGATAGCCGCGCGTGGCCGGCGGCTCGCCGATCGCCAGCGCGATCTCGCGCTGCGCCATCGCGAAGCGGGTCAGCGAGTCCATCAGCAGCAGCACGTGCTGGCCGCGGTCGCGGAAGTGTTCCGCCACGGCCGTGGCGTAGTTGGCGCCCTGCATGCGCACCAGCGGCGGCGCATCGGCCGGCGCGGCCACGACGACGGAGCGCTTGAGGCCGTCCTCGCCGAGGATGTCCTCGATGAATTCCTTGACTTCCCGGCCGCGTTCGCCGATCAGCCCGACGACGATCACGTCGGCCTGCGTGTAGCGCGCCATCATGCCCATCAGCACCGACTTGCCGACGCCGGTGCCGGCGAACAGGCCGATGCGCTGGCCGCGGCCGACGGTGAGCATCGAATTGATCGCCCGCACGCCGGTGTCCAGCGGCGTGCGCACCGGGTCGCGTTCCATCGCGTTGATCGAGCGGCGCACCATCGGTTCGTCGCGCACGTCGGCGAGCGGACCCAGGCGATCCATCGGACGGCCATGGGCGTCGACGACGCGGCCCAGCAGGCCGGCGCCCATCGGCAGGTGCAGGCCGCGATCCTCGCTGCGGCGCCACGGATGGTTCTCGACGCCGAAGCGCGGCGGCAGGTGCGGCACGGCACGCGGCACCACGCGCGCGCCGCTGGCCATGCCATGCAGCTCGCCGGTGGGCATCAGGAAGGCACGGTCGCCGTCGAAGCCGACGACTTCGGCCGTGATCGGCGGCTCGTTGGGCGAGCCGCTGACGTCGCACACCGAGCCCACGGGCACGCGCACGCCCGCGGCCTCGAGCACGAGCCCGGTCACGCGCACGAGCGTGCCCTGCATCTCCAGCGGCTGCGGCACGACCGCGTAGTTCTCGATGTCGGCCAGGTAGCGCTGCCAGCGCGCATGGCGCTCGGGGGTCGAGGTGGCAGGCATCATTCCACGCCTCCGACGAGGATCTCGGGGGCGTCCCACGTGTCTTCGCGGCCGAACACGGCGGCGGCGGCGGCCCAGCGGGTGCCGATGCGGGCATCGACCTGGCCCAGGTCGGACTCGACGACGCACCCGCCCGGCTCGATGGCCGGGTCGGCGACGAGGCGCGCGTCGCGCGCCTTCAGCGCCTCGCCGGCGCCATCCAGCACGTGCTGGTGGTCGGCCGGATGGAGGCGCACGCGCAGATGGCGTGCCGACAGCACGATCGCACCGACGGCCTCCTGGGCCACCCGGGCGACGATCTCCGGGCGGGTATCGAGTTCGTGGCGCACGACCTGGCGCGCCAGTTGCACCGCGGTGCGCGTGACGGCGAGCGCCATCTCCTGCTCGAGGCCGTTCCACTGGTCGTCGAGATTGGCCAGCAGCGCGCCGAACTGGGCGGCCATCTGGCGGGCGAAGTTTTCCTTGAATGCCTCGAGCGCCACCTGGCCGTCGCGGTAGCCGTCCTGGTAGCCGGAGTCGCGCGCGTGATGCACCGCCTCCATCCATTCGGCTTCGGTGGGCGGCGGCGGGGGCGGCGGCGGCGCGGCATGGACCTTGTTCTCAGGACGGTCGGACGGATGCGGCGACTTCGTCGCGGGCCCGCCGAACGAGCCCGGGCTCCACGCGGCGAAGCTTTCCAGCTCCTCGCGCGGGATGAAGCGCGACTGGGGCGCGCGGCCGTTCGGCACCGGCGCCGGCGTGCCGTGCAGCGGCGATTTAGAGGAAGTCATCGGCGCCTCCGCTGGCCAGCACGATCTGGCCTTCGTCGACCAGGCGACGCACGATCTTCAGCATTTCCTTCTGCTCGGACTCGACTTCGGAGACCCGCACCGGGCCGCGCGAATCGAGGTCTTCGCGCAGCGTCTCGGCGGCACGGCTGGACATGTTGCGGAAGACCTTCTCGCGCAGCTCCGGCGCCGCGCCCTTGAGCGCGATGACCAGCGATTCGCTCTGCACTTCCTTGAGCAGCGACTGGAAGCCCTTGTCGTCGAGCTTGTTCAGGTCGTCGAACGTGAACATGTTGTCCATGATCTTCTGGGCCAGCTCGTTGTCCGCTTCGCGGATGTAGTCGAGTGCAGAGGTTTCCACCGACGACCCCATCAGGTTGATGATTTCCGCCGCGGTCTTGGCGCCGCCCAGCGACGCCTTCTTCAGTTTCTCGCCGCCGGCGAGCACCTTGCTCATCACTTCGTTCAGGTCCTTCAGGGCCGACGGCTGGATGCCGTCCAGCGTGGCGATGCGGATCAGCACCTCGTTGCGCTGGCGTTCGGTGAACGACTTGAGCACCGACGAGGACTGGTCGAAATCCAGGTGCACGAGGATGGCCGCGACAATCTGCGGGTGCTCGTTGCGCAGCAGTTCGGCCACCGAGCTGGCGTCCATCCACTTCAGGCTCTCGATGCCGGTGACGTCGCTGCCTTGCAGGATGCGGTCGATCAGCAGGTTGGCCTTGTCTTCGCCGAGCGCCTTGCGCAGCACGGCCTTCACGTATTCGTCGGTGTCCTGCACCAGCACGTGCTGGGATTGCGCCACGGCGCCGAAGCGGTCGAGCACCCCGTCCATGCGCTCGCGCGTGATGGACTTCATCCGGGCGATGGTCTCGCCGAGCTTTTGCACTTCCTTCGGCGCAAGGTGCTTGAAGACGGCCGCGGCCTCTTCCTCGCCGAGCGACATCAGCAGGATCGCCGCGTCTTCCACGCCCTGGTCGTCTTTGTTGGGAGCAGCCATGAGGTCGTTGTCTCGAATCTTCTGGGGGTCAGGCGGCGGATGCGCCGTTGACCCAGTCGCGCACGATGTTGGCGACGGCGGTCGGGTTGTCCTTGGCGAGCTGGCGCGCGCTCTCGAGCTTCCTGGCCATCTGCGGGGCTTCCAGCAGTTGCGGCAGTTCGTCCATCGACAGTTCGTTGGCGTCGTCGACGACGGCGTTCAGGCCTTCTTCCCTGCTCTCGATGACCGGCGGCGCAAGCGCGGCCATCACGGCGGGGCGAACCAGGCCGAACAGCACCGCGAGCGCGACCAGCGTCAGGCCGGCGGGCACGCCACCGGCGCGCAGCAGGTCGAGCAGCCATTGCTGCTTCCAGATCGGCAGCTCCTCGGGCGTCATCGACGCTTCGATCTTGAACGGCGCGTTGATCACCTTGACCGAATCGCCCCGCGTCTGGTCGAAGCCGATGGCTTCCTGGACCAGCGCGGTGAGCTTGTCCATCTCGTCCTGCGTCAGCGGGGTGCTGGTGGTCTTGCCCTTGGCGTCGGTGTTGACGCGCTGGTTGACGACCACGGCCGCGTTCAGGTGGCGCACCAGGCCGGTCGCGTTTCGAACGACGCGCACGGTGCGGTCGACCTCGAAGTTGGTGACCGTCTCGCGATGGCCGTTCGCGCCGACGCTGCCGCCCTGCGCCGCCTGCAACGGGGCCGAGGCGCCGTTGATCGGGGCGGTGGCGCCCACGGGCGGCTGGTTGCTGGTGGCGCCCGGCACGCCCGAGGGCACGGCGCTGGCATTGCCGCCGGTGTCGTTGAGCTGCTGGCTGCGGATCGTGGCGTCGCTCGGATTCTGGTTCGGCTTGAACTGCTCGGACGTGGCCTCGCTCTGCGAGAAGTCGATGTCGGCGGTGACCGTCGCGCGCAGGTTCTCGCGGCCGACCACGGGCTCCAGCAGTTCCTGGATGCGCTTGGTGTAGCCCGACTCCATCTGGTTGATGTATTGCAGCTGGCTCGGGTCGAGGCCCTGCACGTTGCGGTCGCTGTTTTCGGTGAGCAGGGCGCCGGTCTGGTCGAGCACGCTCACGTCCTTGGTCTGCAGCTCGGGCACGCTGGAGGCGACCAGGTGGACGATGCCGGCCAGTTGCGAGCGATCGAGCGTGCGGCCGCCGCGCAGCATCAGCACCACGGAGGCGCTGGGCTTCTGCTGCTCGCGGAAGAAACCGTTCTGGTTGGGCAGCGCCAGGTGGACGCGGGCCGACTCGACGGCGTCGATGGAGCTGATCGTGCGGGTGAGCTCGCCTTCGAGCGCGCGCTGCAGGTTCACGCGTTCCTGCGTCTGCGTCTGGCCGAACTTGGCGTTGTCCATCAGCTCGAAGCCGACCACGCTGGACTTGGGCAGGCCGGCGGAGGCCAGCTTCAGGCGCACCTCGTTGACCTTGTCGGCCGGAATCAGGATCGCGGTGCCGCCTTCGGCGAACTTGTAGGGCACCTGCATCGTGGCCAGCTGGGCGACGACGGCGCCGCCTTCCTTGTCGGGCAGGTTGGCGAACAGCACCCGGTAGTCCCCCTGAGAACTCCACAGGCCGATCGCCACGATCACGGCCACCAGGCCGGCCAGGCCGATGCCCAGCTTCATCTTGGCGCTGGCAGGCATCGCCACCAGGCGATCGAGCGGGCCGGGGACGACGGCAAGGGGAACGGCGGTGGCGAGGGCTTGTTCCATGGAGTTTCGAGAAGATTTCCGGTGGTGTTCGTTTTGGCGCCTGAGCGGGACAGGGCGAGACCCCGCCTCGGCGCAATGAATGCATTCTTTAGCTTCGAGGTGCTCGACAAAGCCACGAGAAGGCTGCCGTTTGTCCAGCAGATCGCGTCTTCGGTTCGTGGTCCGGTCACTAAAGTTCAGACCATGCCAGCCGAGCCCATCCTCCGTAGCGAACGCGTCGCCGCCAGCACCTGCGCTGAGGCTGTTCGCCGCCTGGTCGACAGCTTGGCCAGGGGTGCCGCGTAATGGACGTCCGACTCAAGCCTTTCGACTTCGCGGCGGCTGTCGCCCGCGCGGGGTTGCGCACCGACGGCACGCCGATCGCCGGCGGTTCCAGTCCGCTCGGTTCGACCTCGGGCACGTCGGGCGCCGGCAAAGCCAGCTTCGGCTCTGCATTGAACGATGCGCTCAAGGGCGTCAGCGACATGCAGAACCAGGCCACCAACATGCAGAACGAGCTGCAGATGGACAACCCGACGGTCAGCCTCGAGCAGACGATGGTGACGATGCAGAAGGCGCAGATCGGGTTCCAGGCGGCGCTGTCCGTGCGCAACCGGCTGGTGCAGTCCTATACGGACATCATGAACATGCAGGTTTGAGCTTTCTGCTCATCTGATTACTGGATCGAGGCGCCTGCGGGCGCTTTTGTTTTGCCCTCCGCCGATCTCCGGGGAACGCGGCGCGGTCTTTCTTTGAGTCGAGGTTTTGCGCTTCGCGCCCCTGAGGAGTGTTGCGTTGCCTGCGGCGCTGGCGATCACGCCACCTGCAGGGACGTCCCGATCAAGCCGTCGGTTCGAAGTCGTCGACGTCCTCGCCCATCAGCCCCCCGATGCGCCAGCAAGCGCCGCCCACGACCAGACCAAGCAAGGCCAACGTGCCGGCGAGGCGTTCGCCATGCCACAACGACGCAAGCCAGAGGTTGAACTTGACCGTCTGCACCGTGGCCGTGCCGCCCAGGCGCGCCACTTCGCGCATCTCGCGCTGCTGGGCGATCAGGTCGGCGTCGGGGTCGGCGCTGGCGGACACGTAGACGCCCGCGGCGGCGATGAAGCCGGTGGCGATGATGGCGAGGCCGATGCGCTGGACGAGGCGGTGGGGCGTGGACATGGGGTGCGATTGTCGTACAGCGCGGGCCGCATGCTACAAACCATGCTCCTCCACGGCACGCACCCGCATGAACGACCCCCTCTTTCACGGTGGCTGCCTGTGCGGCGCGGTGCGCTACGAGATCGCGGCACCGCTGCCCGCCGGTGAATACTGCCATTGCTCGATGTGCCGCAAGGCGCATGGCGGCGCGTTCTCGGCCAACGTCGTCGTGCCCACCGCGGCGCTTTCCGTCACCGTCGGCGCCGATCTGGTCGCCGAATACGCCTCGTCCGCCAATCGGCTGAAGTGCTTTTGCGCAAGATGTGGCTCGCACTTGTTCATTCGCCGGGCAGGCGACGCGCATTCGACGGTCGTCACGCTCGGATCGCTCGACGACGATGCAGCCATCCCGCCGCCGCAGCGGCACGTGTTCGTCGACTCGAAGGCGCCGTGGCATGTCATCGATGCCGCATTGCCGCGGTACCGCGTCTACTCCGGCTACGAGCCCGCCGAGGACTGAGCCGCATGCGCAAGCTCTACACGGTCGCTTTCCCGTCGCTTGCTGACGCCGACACGCGCTGCATCGCCGAATTCCGGGCGGCGCACGACCGCCAGGCGAGCGTGCTCGGCCCGCATTTCACGCTGCTGTTCGCCTGCGACGCTGTCGACGAGACCGCCTACATCGATCACGCGCGAACGATCGCGGCAACGACACGGGCCTTCCCATTTCATTGCCGGACCGCGGAGCCCGACGCGGACGAGGACACGGGCTACGTCTTCCTGGTGCCCGACACCGGCCGCGACGCGGTGACCGCGCTGCACGGCGCGCTGTACACCGGGCCGCTCGCGCCATTCCTGCGCAAGGACATCCCGTCCGTTGCGCACATCACCGTCGGCCACGGTGCTGACCTGGCCGCAGCCATGCGCCTGTGCGAGGCGCTGAACGCACGCGGGGTCGACGTCGCCGGCACGGTCGACCACATCGTCGTCGGCTGCGTCGAGCACGGCCGCTTCGTCGAACTCGCCAAGCTGCCGCTGCTCGCGTAGGGCCGGGCCTGCACCTTGACACCGTCGGCTGTAGAGGCCGCCGCGACGTCGAACGCCTTGCCGCTGTTGGTGTTACTCGACGGCGATCTGTGCCGAGCCGGCAGATCGCCGGTACGTCCGCACCGTCCCCCGCCCTGCCCGCTTCGCCTCGTAGCAGGCCTCGTCGGCCGCCTCGAGCACGTCCTTGACCGCGGAGAAGG
>Ga0302314_10011264_pt1 | contig 15614 bp, 16 predicted proteins | sample III_Palsa_N2_3_FD_200533 | JGI IMG/M metagenome (GOLD analysis project Ga0302314, IMG submission 200533) | Peat permafrost microbial communities from Stordalen Mire near Abisko, Sweden - III_Palsa_N2_3 | ecosystem: Environmental > Terrestrial > Soil > Palsa > Peat permafrost | place: Sweden...
GGGCACGCTGCCGTAGCTCAGTGGTAGAGCACTCCATTGGTAATGGAGAGGTCGACAGTTCAATCCTGTCTGGCAGCACCAGTTTTTCTCTCGAGAAAGCCTTTAAAATCATCATAAATTCGCGTTTCGGCTGGAATGCCGGTTTCGGCCAGATCGGCTATGTCGGCCGGAACGAACCATGAAGACCTGTGCCAACCGGCATAAAACCGGCACACCGGTTCGCATTTTGTCCGCGCCTCGGAGCCTGCGAACAACGTTGGAAGATCGTCTCTAGCGTTTGCGCAACGTCAGCGGCAACAGCAGCATCAATCCCGCCAGCGACGCGAGCACCAGCAATGTGGAGATCGCGGCGACGCTGGGATCGGCGTAGGCCAGCAATTGCTGCATCAACCGCAGCGGCAACGTATCGCCGCGCGTGATGAACAGCGACAGCGAGATATTGTCAAACGAGATCAGGAAGGCGGAGACGGCGCCGGCAATCACGCCGCCGCGGATCAGCGGCAGCGTGATCTTGAAGAATGTCCTGACCGGACCGACGCCAAGATTGAGCGACGCGCGCTCGACGGAGCGATCGTAATTCGACAGCGCCGCAGTGACCATGGCAACGACATAGGGCACGCCAAGCACGGCATGGCCCAGCACACCGGCGAGCAGGCCGGGATGCATGTCATAGACTGCCAGCGTGAACAGCAGCCCCAGCCCCAGCACGATCGCCGGCATCGCGATCGGCAGCATCACCAGAGCCTGGACGACCGATCGGCCGCGAAAACGATAGTGATTGAGCGCCAGCGCCGCGCCGGTCCCGGCGATGGTCGCAAGGATGGCATCGCCGACACCGATGATGACCGACGCCGTCAACCCCTCGATATATTGCGGCTTCGACAACGCAATCGCGAACCAGCGAAAGCTGAAACCGGGAATCGGAAATTCCAGCCGGTCGCCGCTGGAAAACGCGACGATGCCGGCGATTGCGATCGGGCCGAGCAGGAACAGCACCACCAGCGCCGCAAAAAAGCGGCTCGGCAGCCCGGGCGACAGATGTGACGAACGGGGCGCCATCAGACGCTGGCCCATGGTGCGACGCGCTTCAGGATGAGGTTGGCCGTGATGAGAAACGCCGCCACGGCGACGATCACGATGGTGGCCATGGCGCCGGACAACGCCCAGGCCGCGTTGGTGGTCGCCTCGTAATAGATCGCCGGCGCCAGCAGCTGGAACTTGGTGGTGCCGAGCAAGGTCGGGATCACGTAATCCGACAGAACGCCGGCAAACACCAGCTGGGTGCCGGCAACGGCGCCCGGCAGCGAAATCGGCATCACCACCCGCCACCAGGTAAACCATTGTCCGCCGCCGAGATTGGACGACGCGCGCAGGATGGAATCATCGACCTTCTGCAGTGACGTCATCAGGGGCAGGATCATCAGCGGCAGGTAGCGATGAATCATGCCGATGGTCATGCCGGAGACCTCGTTGATCATGCGCACCGGATGATGGATCAGACCTATTTTCATCAAGGCCTGATTCAACATGCCGCTGTCGGCGATCACCACCATCCAGCCGAACACGCGCATGATGACGCTGACATAAATCGGCAGGTAAACCACCCAAAGCAGGAAGCCGCGCGACGATCCGCTGGAACGCGCGAGCAGCCACGCAAAAGGATAGGCCACCACCAGCGTGATCGACGACACGATCGCCGCAGCAACCAGCGTATTGCCGAAGACGCCGAGATAGTATGAGTCCGACAGCACCCTGGCGTAGCTGGCGAAGCTGAAGGCCGGCACCAGAAAGCCCATCGGATCGTCACGATAGACGCTGTTGCGGGCGGTGATCAGCACCGGGATCACGAAAAACGGGATCAGCAGCGCGCCGGCCGGCGTCAGCCAGAGCCACGGAGCCATGCGGGTGCGCAGCTGCATGATGCTATCCCGCGGCGGAGAGACGGCAGCTTGCCGGATCGAATTCGAGATAAACCTGCTGTCCGATGGCCAGCGGCTCCTGATGCAGCGCCACCTGCGCCGGACGATCGATCACCACCTGATAAGTGTCGAGCTTGAGCACGATACGCTCCTGCGACCCAAGGAACGTCCGCAACACGACCTGTGCCGGCGCGGTCCGATGCAGCGCGGTGGGTTGACGGGAAACGCCGATATCTTCGGCCCGGATATCGACCAGCACGGCGCCGGCGCCGATCCCCGTTACCGGCGCCGCGAACGACAGGCCCGGCGCGATCGAAACCTCGCCGCTGTCCGACAAGTCGCCCGTAAACCTGTTGGTGGTGCCGAGAAACCGCAGCACCGAACTGCTGCCGGGCTTGCGGTAGACGTCTTCCGGCGTGCCGATCTGGGCGATCCGGCCGCGCTCCATGATCGCGATGCGGTCCGCCAGCGCAAAGGCCTCGCGCTGGTCGTGGGTCACCAGCACCGTGGTCACCTTCAGCCGGCGCAGCAGCAGCGACAGTTCGAGCTGCATATCTTCGCGGAGATTGCGGTCGAGGGCACTGAACGCCTCGTCGAGCAGCAGCATATCCGGCCGCACCGCGAGCGCACGCGCTACCGCAACCCGCTGGCGCTGGCCGCCGGAGAGCTGCGCCGGATAGCGTTTCTCCAGTCCGCCAAGCTGCAGCAGCGCGACCATCTCGTCGACACGCGCGGCAATCTCGGCCCTGCTCAGGCGCCGCGCCGTCAAGCCATAGCCGATATTGTCCGCCACCGTCAGATGCGGGAACATCGCATAATGCTGGAAAACCATCGCGACATTGCGCCGGTAGGGCGGGATCGCGTTGATGACCTCGCCGTGCAGCGAGATGGTGCCGTAATCCGGATCCTCGAAGCCCGCGATCATGTTAAGCAAGGTCGACTTGCCGCAGCCGCTCGCCCCCAGCAGCGCGACGATCTCGCCGCGCTTCAGCACGAGGTCGCAGCGGTCGACCGCGACATGGCCGTCGAACGACTTGCAGATATTGTCGAGAACCAGCTCCGGCGTCGCTTCGTCGACGCGCGCTCCGGAGCGGTCGAAGACCGCCATGTTCAACTCTGGACCTCGCGGGTGTAGCGATCGAGCCATTCACGCTGCTTGACCGCCGCGTATTCCTCATCCTCGAAGAACACCAGCTTCGGGTCGACATTGATCAGCGGCGCAATATTGGCCGGAATGGCGACATCGGGACGGACCGGCGTCACCAGCAGACTCGTGACCATCGCTTCCTGGATCGCCTTGGTCAGCGTGAAGTTGATATAGGCCTTCGATGCCGCCACATTCCTGGCATTGACGGGAATGCACAGGTCGTAGGGAACCGCGAGCACGCCTTCTTTGGGCGAAGCCTTCCTGATTTGCGGCACCATGCGTGAACTGTTGTGAATGCGAATGGCGAATTGCGGCGCCACGGCGATATCACCGCGCTCCATCAGCATGTTGGGCTGCGCGCCATCGGCATAGAATGAGCGCACATCGGGTTTCAGCGCCTTGAGCCGGGCGAAGGCTTCATTGACCGCCGCTTCGGACTTCATGTCGCCGCCGATGGCATGCACCACACAGGCGAGGAAGCCGAAGGCGGTGGCGCCATTGACGGCGCTCGGCAGCATGATCTTGCCCTTCATGTCATCGCGCCACAGATCCATCCACGAGGTGACCGGCGTGGTGATCTGTTTGGTATCGACCATCAGGTCGATGGTATCGAGGATGGTGCCGACGCCCCATCCCTCGGCAGGAAAGATGTCCGGCGACAATTTCGAAGCCTCGGGAAAGTCGGACGGGCTGACCTTCGCCAGCAGGCCACCCTTCAGACCGCGCAGGCCCCAGGCCCGCGACACCATCACCACATCGAACGGCGGATCGCTCTTCTGGGTCTGGATCTTGGCCATGGCGCCCGGCGAAATCTCGACGTCGTAGATCACCCTGGTCTTGCTGGCCGCCTCATATGGCTTGGCGATGATGTCGGTCAGGGCCTGATAGGGACCGCCGAAATGCGTTACCCGCAGCGTCGTTTCCTGCGCCATTGCCGAAGTGCCGGCGCCGGCCAACCCGGTGACCCCCAGCGCCGCCGCGCCCAGCGCGAGCTTGCTGCCACCGACCAGAAGATCCCTGCGCCGCATCTCGAAGCTCATCGTGGTCTCCATCATCTGGAATACGTGATCGGAAGGTTATCAGTGAATTGCCAGCCTTGCGAACGCCTCGCGATTGACCTCGATGCCAAGACCGGGCCCTTGCGGCACCGCAAGACAGCCATCGCCGTCGAGCGACGACGGATGCGCCGTCGGCGCGCGCGTGAGACCATCATGCAGGGCGGTGCGCAGCGACAGCGGATAGGTGATGACCGAACGAATAGACAACACGCTCTCCGCGAGCACGAGGCGGCTTCCGGACGACATTAGTTCGGTATCGAATTATTCTTTACCGAACTAAATGAGGCTATTGCGCCGCAAAATGGCTGTCAATTCTGCGGCCGTCTCAAATTTTGAGCGTTTGCCGCGGACCGCGCGCTATTTTTAGGCATGCCGCCGCGGACACCTCGCAAACAAGGAGAATTTTTCGCCGCCGGGGTTGCGGGGCATTGCTAGTGCGCCAATCAAAAGATATTCGGTTACGTCATCGTGATGCAGCGCCGCTTCGGGCGTGCGCGGATCGTTCGATCGATGTCGTTCACCGGGACAATCGCGGCCATGGCAAAGACTGCGACGCGCAAGACAAAGGCTGCCGGTCGTGACGCAAAGTCCGCCTCGGGCTCTGCTGCCAACAAGACGGCGCGCGCGGCTGCCGCGGCAACACCGGTGAACAAGCGCCGGACCCATGGCGTGATTGCCGCGGCCGCCGGCAAGTCCGGCCGCAAGCCGGCGGCGAAAATGCCGAAGCCCCGTCGCAACCGTGACATCGCCGGCGACAGCGGCACCCGCGTGCCCGTCAATCGAATTATCGAGCAATGGCAAAGGGAAAGGCCGGATCTGGACCCTGCGCCGATGCGGCTGTTCGGGGCTCTGGCGCAGGCCCACATGCTGACCACGCCCTACATCAACCGGGTAATCGCCAGGCATGGGCTGGTGCGCGGCACCTTTGATGTGCTTTCGGCGTTGCGCCGCGCCGGTCTGCCGTTTTCGCTGACCCCCAAGCAACTCGCGGAATCGCTGATGCTCAGCGGCGCCGGCATGACCAGCCGGCTCGATCGTCTGGAGCAACTTCATCTGGTGGCGCGGCTTCCCGAGCCGAACGATCGTCGCAGCCTCAAGATCCAGCTCACGCAGAAGGGCGTGAAGCTGATCGACGAAGTGATCCCGCAGATCGTCGCCGCGCAATGGCAATTGGTCTCGGCACTTGGCGATCGCGATACCGCGACGCTGGTCGACCTGTTGCGTCGCCTCACCGAAACATTGTTTGCGTCGATCGATCCCACGGATCTCGACTGAGGTGCGGCGCTGGTTGACAGCGCGGAAACCGCCTCATAGGCTTCAGGTAGTTCGCTATCGAACTATCTGCCGCTGGCCTGATGCACGGCTGACCGCCGGCTCCGACCCGCCGCCGAGGCTGCTGGAATAACCGTGCCGGAATCTGCCATGCCTTCGATCGTCGATATGCACGCCCATTACATGTCGCCCGCGCTGCTCGATGAAGCCGAGCGCAACAGCGCGCATTACGGCGTCCGCCTCGAGCGCAACGCCGACGGCAACGCCCGCATCTCCTTCAACGGCGGCCCGCTGCTGCGGCCGTTCTTTCACCAGCTCTGCGATCTCGCGCACCGGCTTGCCGACATGGACGCCGCCGGGATTGGGCTCCAGATTGTCTCGACATGGACCGACATGGCCGGCGACGATCTGCCGCCGCTGCAGGGCGCGCGTTGGGCGCGGCTGCAGAACGAAACGATGGCGGCCGATATCAAGGCCTGGCCCGGACGCTTCGCGGCGATGGGCACGCTGCCGATGCAGGATGTCGGCGCGGCGATCGCGGAGCTCGACTTCATCGTCGATCACCTCGGTATCCGCTCGGTGGAGATCGGCACCAATATCAACGGCCGCGACCTCGATCACCCGGACTTTCGGCCACTGTGGAAACGGTTGCACGAACGCAACATCTTCGTTTTCCTGCATCCGCCGCTTCGTCCGGTCGGACTCGACCGGACCGGGGACTACTTTCTCAACAATCTGATCTCCTACCCGACCGACACCACGATCGCCGCCGCGCGGCTGATATTCAGCGGCATCCTCGATGAATATCCGGGCCTGAAGATTGGCCTCGCCCATAGCGGCGGTTTCCTGCCGTTCCAGATCGGCCGCTTCGATCTCGGTTATGCGAAGCATCCGGCCTGCAGCAAGGTGCTCAGCCATCAACCCTCCGACTTCCTCACGGCATTCGTCTATGACAGCCTCACCCATAACAGCAGGGCGCTTTCCTTCCTGATCGATACGGTCGGCGCGGACAGCGTGGTGTATGGCACCGATTACCCGTTCGAGATGCTCGAGGCGATGGGGCCGGCCCGTATCGAAACGCTCCCCGGCCTCTCGCGCGCGGCGCGCGACGATATTCTCGGCAACACGGTACGGACGCTGCTGAACGATTTGCCCCGCCGGACCGGCAGTGAGCGGCGCGTCAAAATGGAAGCCTGAATGCGTCGTGATTTGCGGATCGCCGTTATCGGCGCCGGTTTGGGCGGCATGACCGCCGCCGGCCTGCTGCAGCGCGCCGGCTTCGGGGTCAGGGTTTACGAGCAGGCGCCGGCCTTCTCGCGGATCGGCGCCGGGATTCATCTCAGCGCCAATGTGATGATGGTGATGCGGCGATTGGGCATCCAGCAGACGCTGGTCGACGTCGGAATGACGCCGGACGCTTTTGTCAGCCGCAAATGGGATACCGGCGAGACGCTGTTCGAGCTGCCGCTGGGCCCGGCCGGGGAAGCGCATTACGGCGGCCCCTATATCAACGTCCACCGCGGCGACCTGCACGCGGTTCTGGAATCCGCGCTTTCGCACGGCACCGTGGCGTTCGGTCACCGGCTGATGGCGATCGAGGAGCGCGGCACTTCGGTGCGGCTTGGCTTCGAGAACGGCGTGACGGAAGACGCCGATATCGTGATCGGCGCCGATGGCGTCAATTCCAAGCTGCGTGAATTCCTGCTCGGCGCCGACAGGCCGCGCTTCAGCGGATACATCGCTCACCGCGCCATCTTTCCCGCCGCGCTTTTGAGCGGTTTGCCGATCCGATCCTGCACCAAATGGTGGGGACCCAGGAGCCATATCCTGGTCTACTACATGACGCAGGCGCGCGAGGAGGTCTACGTCGTGAGCAGCGTACCGGCGCCCGGCTGGGATGTCCCGGAATCGTATCTGCCGTGTGACCGCGAGTCCTTCGTCGCGGCGTTCGACGGCTTTCATCCGGAACTGCGGCAGGTCGTTGCGGCGGCGCCAGCCGTGACGCAATGGCCGATCTTCGACCGCGAGCCGGTCGACCGCTGGAGCCGCGGCGCCCTGGTACTGCTCGGCGACGCCTGTCATCCGATGCGGCCCTATATGGCGTCCGGCGCCGCGATGGCCATCGAGGACGGCGCGGTCCTGGCCCGCTGCATTGCCGGGATCGGCACCGACGATCCCGCTGAGCCGTTCCGATGGTATGAAGCCAACCGGATGCCGCGCACCAACAAGGTGCAGCGAATCTCGGAAGCCAATACCTGGCTGCGCGGTCCGACCGATACCGACTGGCTCTACTCTTACGATGCCTGCGCGATACCTCTGCTCGCCCCAGAGCAAGCGCCGCGGGAACTGGCGTAACAAAGGCAACTGTCATGGACGCATTCATCTGTATCACCTGCGGTACCCAATATGCTCCGACCGCCACTCCGCCCGCCGCCTGCCTGATCTGCGACGAGGAGCGTCAATTCGTTCCGCCCGGCGGCCAGGCCTGGACCACGCTGAAACGGCTTGAGCGCAGCCACATGCCGACATTCCGCGATGAAGCCGGCCTGACCGGCATCGGCATCGCACCGGCATTCGGCATCAACCAGCGCGCGCTGCTGGTGCCGAGCGATGATGGCAATGTGCTGTGGGACTGCGTCAGCCTTGTCAGCGACGTCATGGTCGACCTGATCAAGGGCGTCGGCGGCCTCAAGGCGATCGCGATCTCGCATCCGCATTACTACACCACCATGGTGGAATGGAGCCGGGCTTTCGGCGGCATCCCGATATATCTCCACGCCGCCGATCACGAATGGATCATGTATCCGGACCCGTGTCTCGAGTTGTGGAACGGCGAGACGAAGGAAATCGCACCGGGCATGACACTGCTTCGTACCGGCGGCCATTATGACGGCGGCACCATCATGCACTGGGCTCAGGGATGCGGGGGCCGTGGCGCGCTGTTGTCCGGCGATCTGCTGCAGGTCGTGGCCGACCGCAAGCATCTTGGCTTCATGCGGTCCTATCCGAATTTCATTCCACTTGGCACCGCCGCTGTCCAGACCATCGCCGAGCGTGTCCGGCCGTTCGACTATGAGGCCATCTACGGCGCCTTCTGGAACGCGGTCATTCCGAACGATGCGAAGCGCGCGATGCAGGTTTCGGTGGCGCGGCACATCGAATGGCTGGGCCGGGACATTGCCTGACAGCATTTTGGCCTGACAGCCTTTTGGCCTCTTTCCTGCTTGCACGATGGCGGCCGGCAATGGGTTCGGTATCAACGCGGTTAAGACCGGTCTGGGGTTGACGGCATGGACAGGACGACACGGATCGCGATTCTCGGCGCGGGCCTTGCCGGCCTCACCGCCGCGGGCTTGCTGCAACGCGCCGGCTTCTCCGTCACCGTCTATGAACAAAGCCCCGGTTTCTCACGCATCGGCGCCGGCATTATCCTGGGCGCCAACGTCGCGAAAATCCTGCGCCGGCTCGACCTCGAGCACGGGTTGGCGACAACAGGCATTCGCCCCGATGCTTTTCTCAGCCGCGCCTGGGACAGCGGCGAGACCCTGTATCAATTGGTATTCGACGCGGCATGCGAGGCGCGTTTCGATGGCCCGTTCGTCAATATTCACCGCGCCGACCTTCATCAGCTTCTGCAGCAGCCGCTCACGTCTGGCACCGTCCGGTTCGACCATAAAATTGCAGGGATCGACGAAACCGCCGACGGCTTGACGCTGTCGTTCGAAAACGGCGTGACCGCGACGGCCGATCTGGCGATCGGCGCCGATGGGATCCGTTCGAAGGTGCGTGAGATCATGCTCGGCTTTGAGGAGCCGCGCTTCATCGGCCGCATCGCGCCACGTGCCGTATTCCCCGCTGAGCGCATCAAGGGCGAGCCGATCCGCGACTGCACCAAATGGTGGGCGCCGGACCGCCACGTGCTCGCCTACTACATGACCGCCCGCCGCGACGAGGTCTATGTGATGGCCGCCATTCCCGCCGTCCGCTGGGACGGCGATGGCTCGCCGGTGCGCGGCAACCGCGACGAATTCATAGCCGCCCTGGATGGCTTTCACCCCGATCTGCTGCGGGCGGCGGAAGCCGCGACGGATGTCACGGTATGGCCGATCCATGACCGCCCGCGCAACGACCGCTGGAGCATGGGGCGTGTGGTGCTGATGGGCGACGCCTGCCATCCGGTACGGCCGTTCATGGCCGCAGGCGGCTCGATGGCGATCGAGGATGCCGCCATTCTCAGCCGTTGCCTGGTGGAATTCGACGACCCCGGCACCGCCTTCGCGCGCTACGCAGCGATCCGCATCCCTCGCGTCGCCGACGTGCAGCGCATCTCGATCGAGAATACCTGGATGCACGGCCCCACCGAGACCGACTGGTTCTTCGCCTACGACGCCTTCAACGCACCCCTCCACGCCTGACGCAAGGAGCCGTCATGTCCGACTTCAAGCCCCTCACCCCACGCACGATCCGGCCCGATCCGATGATCGCGCGGGATCTGGTCGGCTACGGCGAGGCCCCGCCCGATCCCCGTTGGCCCGGCAGCGCGCGAATCGCCGTCAACTTCAATCTCAATGTCGAAGGTGGCGGCGAAGCAACGCTGGCCAACGGCGATCCGGTATCCGAGGGCATGCTCAACGACATCGGCGTGCCGACCAAGACCGGCGTCCGGTCACCTGCCGTGGAATCCGTGTTTGAATACGGCAGCCGACGCGGCGTCTGGCGCCTGCTCGACATCTTCCGCAAATTCTCTGTTCCGATCAGCGTGCTCGGCGTCGCCCGCGCGATGGAGCAGAATCCCGATCTCGCCAAAGCGTGTATAGCACGCGGACATGAAATGGTCAGCCACGGCTATCGCTGGATCGACTATGCGGACGTCGATGAAGCCACCGAGCGGGAACATATCAAGCGCGCCGTCGAAATCCTGACCGATCTTGCCGGCACCAGGCCACTGGGCTGGATGACCGGACGCCCAGGTCCGAATACGCGCCGCCTGATCGCCGAGGAAGGCGGATTCCTCTATGATCGCGACTCGCTCGCCGACGAGTTGCCTTATTGGATCGCGACCGCGCAGGGACCGCATCTGGTCATTCCCTATTCCTATGAAGCCAACGACAACCGCTTCAACGAGAATTCCGGCTTTTCGACTGCGCAGGATTTCTTCAGCTATATGCGCGACGCCTTCGACCTGCTCTATGCCGAAGGTGAAGCAGGATCGCCGAAACTGCTGTCGATCGGACTGCACGACCGCCTGATCGGGCGTCCCGGCCGCGCCGGAGGGCTGATCAAGCTGCTGGAGCACATGGCGGGTTTCGACGGCGTATGGTTCTGCCGCGGCATCGACATCGCGCAACACTGGCGCGCTCATTTTCCGCCGCAGGCGTAGAGCTCTGTGCCGCACACTTTCAAAACATATTCTTTTTCGAAGCGGCCGCACCCGGACGCACCTGCTCCTCGCGCGGCAGAGGTCACGATTGATCGACAGCAAACTGTTCGATCATGCTGCCTTGCACCAACAAAATCAGTTGGCAACAACCCCTATTATGGCACGGAACATGCTTGCTTTAGTGCGCAAAACCGCGGTGCTGCCGCGTTCGCAGAACGCATCAAACAATGGAACCAGCCATGACACTCAAGAGTATCCCGATTATCGATATTTCGCCTTATCGCATCGGTTCCTCCGATGGCAAGCAGACTGTGGCCAAGGCGGTGGCGCAAGCCTGCCGCGACATCGGCTTTCTGGTGATCACGGGGCACGGCGTCTCTCCCGCGCTGGTGGACAGGACCGATGCGAGCGCGCGGGCTTTTTTCGACTTGCCGGCTTCGGACAAGATGGCGCTCAAGCGGCCAAAGGACGATCAGGTTCGCGGCTACAGCGCGGTCGGCGACGAGGGCCTGTCCTACAGCCTCGGTGAAAAATCTCCGGGCGATCTCAAGGAATCATTTTCGATCGGCCCCGTTGTCGTGCCGGACGATCCATATTTCACCGGCGCGGCCGCGGGCCCGCATTTCGCGCCTAATCTCTGGGCAGGACAGATCCCGGATTTCAAGGAATCGTGGACAGAATATTTTCAGGCGATGTCCGATCTCTCCAAGACCTTGATGCGCATTTTTGCGCTCGGCCTTGATTTGCCGGAAACTTATTTTGACGACAAGATCGATCGGCACATCAGCATGTTCCGCGCGCTCAAATATCCCAACCAGCACGAGGAGCCCTTGCCCGGTCAGCTGCGCGCCGGCGCGCATTCCGATTACGGCAGCCTGACCATCGTGCGCACGGAAGACCGTCCGGGCGGTCTGCAGGTCTATAACAAGGACGGAGAATGGGTCGACGTTCCGGCCGTGGGCGGGGGCTTCGTCGTGAATATCGGCGACCTCATGATGCAGTGGACCAACGATTTGTGGTCCTCGACGCTGCATCGCGTGGCTAATCCGCCGCGCGAAAAGGCCGGCGACAGCGCGCGGCTTTCCCTGGTGTTCTTTCATCAGCCGAATTACGACGCGATGGTCGAATGCCTCGAAAGCTGCAAAGGCCCCGGCAATCCGGCCAAATACGAGCCGGTGTCGTCGGGCGACCATCTGACCAGCAAGTTCGTCAAGCAGACGACCTTCGGCGAAGGTACCAGGAAATCAGCATGACGGATTCTCCGACCGGGACCCCGGACAAGGCGACGCTGTCCTACGTCAACGTCTTTGCGCGGGACATCGTCGCTCTGAGCCAGTTCTATATGGATGTGTTCGGCTTTCCGGAGATCGAGAAAATTCGCTCGCCGATTTTTCGCGGGCTGGATACGGGTCGCAGCAGCCTCGGCTTCAATGCCCAGGACGCCTACGGCCTGTTGAAGCTGGATGAATTCTCAGAAGTCAGCGGCATCAAATTCCTGCTCAACATCGACGTCGCCAGCGCGGCCGCGGTCGATCAAATGACACCGAAGGCGGTCTCGTTGGGCGCAAAATTGGTCAAGCCACCCTACAAGACCTATTACAACTGGTACCAGGCCGTTCTGCTCGATCCAGAGGGGAACGTCTTCCGCATCAATCACATGCTGGAATAAGAGCGACGCTGTAGCCCCCGCATTTCGGCGCGAGGGGCACGGCAATCTCTTCAGGCAATTCTCGCGGTTCTGTCCGCCGTCGCGCCTTTTAATGCCTTGCGATTTCCCCACTCCGCGATCAGATCAGCGGAGTCCACCACCAGGCCGAGATGCAACGAGACCATCGCTAACGCCGCCGCTTCCAGATTGTCGTCCGTTCCGCGTACCAGATCCTGCGCGACGACCACCCGGTAATTATGATTGTTGGCATCAAAGGCGGTGTTCAGAACGCAACAATCGGTGAAGCCGCCATTCAGGACGACGGTCTCCACCCGCATGTTGCGCAGCAGGAAATCCAGATCGGTCGGATAGAACGCCGACAGGCGGCGCTTGGTTTCGACGATCAGATCGGTGGATTCGACCCGGGTCACGAATTCGGTCCAGCGCGAACCTTCGATCGCGTGCGCCTCGCTGTTCGGAATGGCCCCTACGTGAAGCGGGAACGTCCGCCGCCATGCCGCACTGATGCCGTTGAGATCGTCGGCGCCGCCACGCCGCAGCACCGAGCGGACATGGATGATGGGAATACCGAGCGCCCGGACGCGATCGTGAAAGGCGTCGATCGGTGCCACGACATCGCGCGCGCGCGGAGCCGGACAAGGGCAGTCGGGCGACGGATCGAGATGCCCGCGATGCATGTCAATCGAGACCACCGCGGTCTTTGCGGGATCGAGATAATCGTCGAATCCGGCCGTGACTTCGCGCGGCTTGCCATAAACGTGAATGCGCATAGCGATGATGCTCCTGACTATTCGACCTTGCTGTGCTCAGAGCAAGATTAGTCGTCTAAACCGAGTTTTAATTCCATTATCGCCGTTCTTCCCGCACATGCGGTTGGCCCAGCGCGCCCGGCTCGCCGAGATAGCCGCGATTGCGCGCGCCTACCCACATCATCACGGCAATCGTCGCGACATAAGGCGTCATCAGCATGAGATATTGCGGCACGCTAATCCCGGCCGCGGCGATGCGGGGAACCACCCCTTCGATGCAGCCGAACAGCAACGCGCCAGCGAGCGCCGGCCACGGCGCCCATCGCGCGAATACCACGAGAGCGACCGCGATCCAGCCGCGCCCTCCGACCATGCCCGTGACCCACAGCTTGACGCTGACGACGGATATATAGCCGCCTGCCAGTCCGACCAGTGCCGAGCCCGCAACGATCGCGCCGATCCGGTACAGCGACACGTTGAGTCCGGCCGCATCGGCCGCCGCGGGATTTTCACCTACCGCGCGCAGTTTCAGCCCCAGCATCGACTTTTGCAGAAAAAACGAAACCCCGAAGAAGATCGGAATGGCGAGGTAGACGATCGGGTCCTGAACGAACAGAATCCGGCCGACGACAGGAATTTCCGAGAGCGGCCAGATTGCGATCTTGCCAAGGCCGATAATCGGGTGGTTCTGCCAATTCGCAAGCGTCCCGATCAAGCCGGTGAGCCCCTGGCAAAAGAACACGATCGAGAGGCCCGCGATCACCTGATTGACCCGCAGGATCACGACCAGGCCCGCGAACAACAGGGATACCAGGCTCGCCGCGAGCATGGCGACCAGAAGCGCGATCAGCGGGTGGCCGCCCAATGTCAGGCTGGCTCCCAGGCCGGCGACGGCGCCCACCAGCATCAGTCCTTCGGCGGTCAGGTTCAGAACTCCGGAACGCTCGGAAATGATCAGGCCGAGTGCCGCGAATGCATAAGGTGCCGCGGTGCCCGGGGCGTTGGCCAACCAGTTGATGAGAAATTCGGTCATGTCCAAGGTTCTATTTTCAAAGATACCGCTTTCGGCGACACTGCCTTCAAGGGCTCGCTTGTTTGATCCTGTATCCAGGTCGCGCACATCTTCAGCGGGTCCAGCGAATGCGGTGGCGGATGAAGAATTCAGATGACGCGACAGCGATCACGATAATCGCCTCGATGAGCTGCACCATGGTGAAGGGAATCTGGTAAAATACCTGCAGGGTCTGACCGGTCACGAACAGTACTGCGAGCAGGAATCCCACGATCACTACGACGATCGGATCGTTGCGCGACAGGAAGGCGATCAGAACGCCGGAAAACACGTATCCATCGAAGAACGATTGCGTCAGCCGCCCCTCCTGGCTGGTGACATTGACAAACCCCGCAAGTCCGGCTGCGACGCCTGAGATCGCGATCACGGCCATGCTGATGGCCCGCACGGGAACGCCAACCACCCGTGCCATGTTGGGGTTGGCGCTGATGAAGCGCATGTAGAATCCGGCACGGCTGAGATGGACTCCCCATCCCGCGACCGCCGCCGCCGCCAGCGCGACCAACAGCGCGGCGTTAACGCCATATCCGATATCTGAAAGACGCTCGAACGGCTGGTATTGGGACGATTGCGGAAACGCCGTCTTGGAATCCTGCCAGGCACCGTAAAGCAGGTGCAACAAAAAATACGAGGCAATGTAATTCATCAGCAGCGTCGATATGATCTCGTTGACGCGAAAACGTATCTTCATCCAGTAAGCCAGCATCACCCACAACATGCCGCCCAGGGACGCAGCAACGCCCATCACGATGAGCCGCGTTGATTCCGGTCCGATGCCATAGATCGATACCGCCGTCGCAGCGATACCGCCGAAAACCATCTGGCCCTCCAGACCGAGGTTCCAGAACCCGATGCGAAACGCCAGGCCGGCGCCAAGTCCGACCAGGATCAGCGGGGCAGCCCGCACCAATACCGAGCGCAGACTATCGGCGTTGAACACGCCCGCAAGTTCCCGCACGAGATCAAGCGGCGCGATGCCGGCAAGGTCGAGGATCGCCACCGAAATGATCAGTCCGATCGCCAGCGAAACGGCGAGAATAGCGGCCTGTTTCCCCGGCGAGATGGTCTGGCGTATGTCCAGCGTAAAGCGGCCGATGCCACGGCGCGGAGATGGCTTCGGCGCCGGCGACGTCGACGGATTCTCGCGGGCGATCATCGCGACATCATGCATGATCCACCATCGCGCGGCCAATCTCCTGACGGTCAGCGGGCCGGTCGAATTCGGCGACGATCCGCCCCCGTGTCATAACCCCGATCCGATCGGACAAGGCAAGGATTTCGTCGAGGTCTTCGCTGATCAGCACGACTGCAGCTCCGCGATCGCGGGCGGCCAGCAAGCTCTCATGCA
>Ga0302314_10011265_pt1 | contig 15613 bp, 17 predicted proteins | sample III_Palsa_N2_3_FD_200533 | JGI IMG/M metagenome (GOLD analysis project Ga0302314, IMG submission 200533) | Peat permafrost microbial communities from Stordalen Mire near Abisko, Sweden - III_Palsa_N2_3 | ecosystem: Environmental > Terrestrial > Soil > Palsa > Peat permafrost | place: Sweden...
ATGCGAGGTCCTGTTGCAGCGGCGTACCGTCAGCGGCGAGCGCGCCGACGATGCCGGGCGAGACGAACAGCGGCGTCGTCGGACGCGGCGACTCGACCCGCCCGAGACCGGCCCAGGTGGCGAAGCCGAGCCGGTTGAGCAACGCCGGGCGCTCGCTCTGGCGCAGCGACGGATCGAGGCCGAGCACGAAGTTCTCCTGCTGCCGGATGAACGGCCGGCAGTGGTAGCTCAGCAGCGCGTGCCTGGGCCGCTCGGTGCGGTTGGCGCCGGTGCCGTGCCAGACCCGGCCATCGAAGCAGAGGATCGACCCGGCCGAACCCTCGGCCGCGATGGTGTCCGCCAGCGTCGGCATATTCGCCGGTTCGGATGGGGCGAAGGCGGACGAGCGCGGCGTCGCGGCCTGGTTCAGGTGGCTGGCGGGGACGAGCCGGGTGCCGCCGTTCGCGTCGCTGAAGTCGTCGAGCATCCAGGCGATGTTGGCCACCACCGGCCTCGGCGTCCAGAAGCCGACGTAGCCCTGGTCGGTGTGCAGGGTCATCGGCTCGCCGCCGGGATGGGCGATGTTGGCGGTGAAGCTGGAAACCAGGAAGTCGTCGCCGAGCAGATGGCCCATCAGCGCCTCGACCATCGGGTGCAGCATCAGGTCGCGGAACACCCGGCCCTTGTTCATCAGCATCCAGATGCGCTGGTTGGGCCGCGCCGGACCACCGTCGTGGAACGCCACGCCCCGGGCGCGCTCGCCCTCGGCCTGCTCGACCAGCCGCGCCTTCAGGGCGGCGATCTCCGCGCGGGAGAGCACGTTCGGGATGATGCAGTAGCCCTGGGCGTCGAGCTCGCGGCGCGCCGCCTCAAGGTCGGCGGCGGGCGCATCGTGACGGGCTTTGGCAAGCATGGATCGGTTCCCCTCTCTGCCGGCATGTTAGCGCCCGGATCAATGAGCCGTCTGCTAGATGTGCGAAACCCCCGGCGTCGCGATCGCCATCTCGAGCTCCACGTGGGCGTCGTCCGGCGGCGGCGCGTGGGCGGCGGCGCGGCGGCGGTCGAGCTCCTGTCGGGTCAGGGCGTGCTTCTCGCGGGTGATGCGATATTGCCAGCCCAGCGCGAGCGGGGCGGCCAGCAGCAGCGGCACCAGCACCCCCGCCACCAGCCCCAGCCGCATGACCACCTGCGGATCGAGTCGGTGCGCATCGACCTTGACCGGCCAGTGCACCACCTGCTGCAGCAGGAAGCCAGCGATCACGGCCCCGACCCCGGCGGTGGCCTTGCCGGAGAACGCCAGCGCCGCGGAAAACACGCCTTCCTGCCGCCGGCCGGTTCTGAGTTCCTGCACGTCGATGGTGTCGGCCAGCATGGAGACGAAGATGATGCCGAGCGTCGTGCCGAGCCAGGTGCGGACGATTTCGTTGATCACCAGGATCACCAGCAGCGCGGTCGAACCGTTGGCCGGCATCAGGTGCAGCAATCGCAGCGCGATGACGCCGATGCCGTCGACCATCAAGGCGGCGAAGGTGGCGAGCAGCACCGTCTTCTTGTCGAACACCCGGCCGATCAAGCCCAGGGTGGCGAAGGCGACGATCGCGCCGACGATCGCCAAACTGTAATATTGCAGTTGCTCCGGCGCCAAACCCCAGAAGTAGGTGTTCACGTAGAGCCCGAGCGCGTCAGTGGCGCCGGAGATGCCGGCGTATAGAAGCGCGCCGATGAACAGCACCAGGAAGTCGAAGTTGACGAAGGTGCTGGAGACGTCGCGCCAGACCCGCAGGAAGCTGAATCGCGGCGTCTCGTTCACCGGCTGCAGCAGGTAAGGGATCTCGCGGGTGGTGAGGTAGGTGGTGGCGACGATTGCCGCCAGGATGGTCAGGGCCGCCACCGGCCCGAACAGGCCGTAGGCCTGCGGATTGAGCTGGCCCGGATTGTAGGCGGCGCTGCTGGCGAAGATGAAGCGCCAGGTGCAGATGATAAAGACGAACGAGCCCAGCCAGCCGATGGCATAGCGCCAGGTGACGATGGTGGTGCGCTCGGCGTAGTCGTCGGAAAACTCGGCGTAGAGCGCGGTCCAGGGCACGACGAACACGCTCATCGACACGTGGGTGATCACCACGCTGGCGAACAGCCAGGCCAGCAGCAAGGTCTCGGAGAGCCCCGCCGGCGGGGCGAACGCGACGTAAATCCCGACGGCGATCGGGACGGCCGACAGGTACATCAACGGATGTCGCCGCCCGAGCCGTGACTTCAGGTGATCCGAGAACGAGCCGATCAGCGGATCGGCGGCGGCGTCGATGACCAGCGCCACGGCCATCACCGTCGCGGCCTTGAGCGCGTCTACGTGCAGGACCTGATTGTAGTAGAACAGCAGGAAGGTGTTGAAGGCGAAGTTCTTCAGCGCTTCCGGGAGCGCACCGACAGCCTGATAGGCCTTGGTGGCGAGGCTGAGCTTGCCGAGACGCACCCGCTCGCGCCGATACAGCCCTTCCGCAACGCTCAACCGGCTCTCCTTCGCCCGCTCAGAGGACGAAGGGTATCAGCCTCGCCCGCACCCGGCTCGCAGAGTCTTCATAGGCCGGCAAGCGCGCCCGCAGGTCGCGTTCTTCGATGACGATGCGTCCCACGGTCATCACCAGTAAAACGCCGACGCCGATGAGGGCGCCGGCATAGCTGCCGAGCCAGAGCGGCGCCCCGGCGCTCAGCAGCAGGTTGCCCAGGTAGAGCGGATGGCGGACCCAGCGGTAGACGCCCGTCTCGACGATGACCTGGCCACTCTGTTCCTGCACGTTCGGGGTGGCGAACCGGTTCTCCCACACCGCCAGCGGCGTGAGCGCCGCGCCCAGCATCGCCGCCACGACCCCAACGACGGAGACCCAGAGGCTCGGCGCTGGCAGCAGATGCAGGCGGAAGACGTCGAGGACGATGAAGACCAGCCACCCCATCCCGAAGGCGATCAATCCCGCCGAGCCTATGGCGTCGAGCACCGGTTGCCGCTTCTCCCGCGGCGCGACCACGCTTTGCTGGCGCACCCTGAAATGCGCCGGCCGCCAGAGCGCCAGAGCTAGATTGCCGGCGGCGGAAATGCCGGCAAACACCACGATAAACGCCAGCCCCCTGAACCAGAGCCAGGTCCCCCCCGGGACCAGGCCCGCCGTAGCCAGCAACAGGATTGCGCCGGGGGCCTGACCCAGCAACGCGTAGCGAACCGCCTCGCCGATCGGGCTGGCCGCAGTTTCGCTAGCGCTCATGGTTGTCTCCAACGGGAATATACAGACTGTATATTATGCAGCTTGTATATTCAAGCGATGGCTTCCCCACCAAGGCCCCGTGGCGACAAGCGGGCGCGAACGCGCCAGGCTCTGATCACCGCCACGCTGGAGATCGTCGCGGAGGCTGGATTCGCCGGCGCCAGCCTGGAGGCGATCGCCCGGCGCGCCGGCGTCACGCGCGGTTCGATCTATTCCAACTTCGCCGATCGCGACGCACTGATGATCGCGGCGATCGCCTCGCAGGGCATGAGCCTCGACCGCGATTTCAGCCGCGAGATGCCCCTGCAGGCCCAGCTGCACCGGTTCGCCGAGGACCTGTTCGACCAGTTCCCAGCCGCCGCGGGCGGGGGCGGACTGGTGATCGAATATCAGATCTACGCGATGAGCCAGCCGCATCTGCGCTCGAAGCTGGCGGACCTGTACGGCGGGATGTTCGCCGTGATCGCCCGCCAGTTCGAGGCGCAATACGCGGGTCAGCTCGCGATCGACGCCCACACGCTGGCCTTGGCGGTTCAGGCCCTGGCGATGGGCCTGGTCTGGCAATTCATGCTGACGCCGGCCGAGATCAGCCGAGACCAGGTGATCGCCGCGTTCGAGGCGCTGGCGCGAGGCGCCGCGCGCGCTTGACCGTAAGCGAGTTCAGGCGAAACCTGCAGCCGGGCCAGCCAGGAGCGCAGATCATGTCCGACCCCATCCTGCTCCGCGAACGGGACGGCGCCGTCGCGCGGCTGACCTTGAACGATGCCGACCGCGCCAACGTGCTCTCGGATGCGATGATGGCCGCGTTGTCCGACGCATTGACCGAGCTGGCCGCCGATCCGGCGGCGCATGTGATCGTACTCGGCGCGGCCGGCAGGGTGTTCTGCGCCGGCCACGACCTGGCCGAACTGCAGGCCGCAAACGACGGCGCGGAAGCGCTGTTCGCGCGCTGCTCGGCGCTGATGCAGGCGATCGTCGCCTGCCCCAAGCCGGTGATCGCCCGGGTGCAGGGCCCAGCGGTGGCGGCCGGGTGTCAGCTGGTCGCGAGCTGCGACCTAGCGTTCAGCGTCGACACCGCGCGCTTGGCTGTCTCGGGGATCAACCTTGGCCTGTTCTGCTCGACGCCCGGCGTGGCGCTGGCCAGAGCGGTCGGGCGCAAGGACGCGCTGGAGATGCTGCTGACAGGCCGCTTCGTCGGCGCCGCCGAGGCCGCCGCGATGGGCCTGATCAACCGCGCGGTCCCCGCCGGCGAACTCGACGCAGTGGTCGACGAAGCGGCGCAGGCGATCGCGTCGAAGGCGCCGGACGCGATCGCACTCGGCAAATCCGTATTCAACCGGCAGGTCGCGCTGCCGCTCGAGACCGCCTACGCCGTGGCCTCGGCGGCGATGGCGCAGAACCTGGGTTTCGAGAGCGCGACCACGGGGATCGCGGCGTTTCTCAAGCGCTGATCCGATCGTCCACACTCCCCATTGTCATCCCGGAGAGCGGCACAGCGGACTCGTCCGGGATCTACTTCCCCCGCCGGCGCTGAGTAGATCCCGGCCCTACGCCGCTTCGCGGCTGCGGCCGGGATGACATGGTTGGGAGGGACAGTTTCAGACCGGCTCGGCGTTCTTCGACCAGCCCAACTCGTACTTGAAGCTCACGCGCAGCTTGGTGCGGAACAGGTCGACCTCGCCCTTGGCGTCGAGGGTGATGTCCTGCTGCACCACCTCCGCCACGCGCAGATCGCGCAGGCTGCCCGACGCGGCGACCAAGGCTTCCCTGGCCGCGGCTTCCCAGGACGTCTTGCTGGTGCCGATAATTTCCGTGACGCGATAGACGCTCATAGCGCTTCTCCCTGCTGGGGTAGCCCGTCAGCAGGCGCTTCGAGCGCCGGGGGTGTCAACCGGACCGCCGCCGTTACCGCTTCGCGGTGTAGCGCAGCAGGGTGGTCTCGCCCGGCACGATGTCGTCGAACACCGGGCGCACGCGCATGCCGACCTGGATCTCGTCCTCCTCCAGGCTGACCAGCGTCGTGTTGAGGTAGGTCAGCAGCTCGCCCTCGCCGGAGACGGTCTTCCAGGTCAGGCTGTGCGAGAAGCAGCGCGGGCAGTGCAGGCGCGGGAAGAAGATCCAGTGCTGGCAGTCGTCGCACTGTTGGATGTCGACGCGGTGGGCCTTCAGCGCGTCCCAGAACGGCTGGGTGCGCGGCGTCGGCTGCGGCAGCGGCTTGTCGGTCATGCGCCGGCGCCCTCCAAGATCAGCGCGGTCTGTTCGCTCATGACCCCGCCGGTGCCGGAGACGTAGGCCAGGTCGTGCCGACCCACCTGCCGCTCGCCGCAGCGTCCCTGGATCTGGCGTACCGCCTCGACGAGTTGCGATGCGCCACCGGCCATGCCCGCCTGGCCGAAGCTGAGCTGGCCGCCGTGCGTGTTCAGCGGGAAGTCGCCGCGCCAGGTCAGGTCGCGCTCCTGCACGAAGCGCTGCCCGGTCCCCTTTTCGCAGAACCCCGCGTCCTCAAGGGTGAGCAGCACGGTGATGGTGTAGCAGTCGTAGACCTCGGCCATGTGCATGTCCGCCGGCTGCAGGTCCGCCATGGTGAAGGCGCGTTTCGAGGCCGGGCCGATCGGCGTCACCAGCATGTCGTCGGCGTAGCTGGGCGACTTGCACTGAATATGCTCGCCAAAGCCGCGGATGACCGCCGGGCGGTTGGCGTTGGACCGCGCGATATCCTTGCGGGCGACGATGAAGGCCGCGCCGCCCACGGCTGGCATAACGATCTCCAGCAGGTGCAGCGGATCGGCGATCATCTTGCTGGCCAGCACGTCATCGACGGTGATCGGCTGGCCGTAGAAGAAGGCGTCGGGGTTGGCGCAGGCGCTGGTGCGCTGGTCGACCGCGATCTTGGCCATCGCCCGCTCGTCGTAGCCGTAAACGCCCTTGTAGCGCTGGGCGATCATCGCATAGCCGGTGTTCTGGGCGACGTGGCCGTAGGGCAGGTCGAACTCGGCCTCGGGCGAGCCGTAGGCGGCGCTATGGGTCCCGAGCGGACGGCGCGGGTCGCGGGCCACACGCGGGTCCGGCGGACCCGGCTTGGCCTGGATCACGCAGAGCACCGCCTGGCACAGGCCCATCTCGATCGCCGCCGCCGCGCGCCAGGCCATCGCCGCCGCCGAGGCGCCGCCGAGGTCTACCACCTCGCCGAAGTTGAGCTTCAGCCCCAGGTACTCGCCGACCATCGAGGGGATGAACATGCGCACTTCACTGAAGCCCAGCGCGACCACCGCCAGCCCGTCGATCTGCTCCGGCTTCAGCCCCGCATCGGCCATCGCCAGACCGGCAAGGTCAGCGACCTGGTCGAGCGCGAACACCGGCGGACCCTCGGGCCGCCGCGTCGGCTTGTACTGCGCCGTGCCGACGATCGCGGCCAGACCAGCCATGGCGCTTTCCTCCAAGCATTGTTTTGCGAATGACTATACGCGGCGACCGCCCACTTCACCCGCTTTTCCCGCGAACGCGGGGAGCGCTTAATTGAACCACGGAAAACACGGAAAGCACGGAAAGCACAGACGGCCAGGGTGCGCCGGGCGGCGCTGGGACCACATTGGCAATTTCCGTGTTTTCCGTGTTTCCTCTTTCTAAAGGCCGGACTTGCTGAAGGCGTCGAACAGGCGGGCGTTCATTTCGTGGCCGGGCAGCGCGCGCTGGCCCTCCATCACCGCCGAGTAGACTAGGTTGCGGCCCGCGACGCTCTGCACCGGCCCCTCGGCCCATCCGACCTGGCGCGAACCGTCGGGCAGGGAGTTGCAGCTGGCGAAGCGGCCGCCGGGTTTGGCCGCGAACTGCAGCGCAGTCTTGGCGTTGATCAGGCCCGGCGCGTCGCAAGCCGGCAGCCCGCGCGCGCAGTTGAAGTCATCGCCGTAGCGGTAGAGCACCCTGCCGCCGCCCGCCTCGGCGATCAGCACGCAGGTGGCGGGATCGCCGATCGCCGCGGCGATCTGGTTGTCGAGCTGGGTGGACGGCAGGCCGCCGGCCGAGGGCGCGACGCCTGGTGTCCTGGGCGAGCACGCCCCCAGCGACGCGGCGATGGCGAGCAGAACCAGCGCCCGCCGCATGGCGTCAGGCCGCCCGCTTGACGGCGTTGTCGTCGCCCAGCAGCACCACGGTCGGGGCGTAGTTGCGCGCCTCCTCGGCCGGCATCTGGCAGTAGGCGATCACGATCACCTTGTCGTGCTTCTGCACCAGGCGCGCGGCCGCCCCGTTGACGCCGATAACCCGCGAGCCGCGCGGCGCCTCGATGGCGTAGGTGGTGAAGCGCGCCCCGTTGGTGATGTTGAGCACATCGACCTGCTCGTGTGGCAGGATGCCGGAAGCCTCCAGCAGGTCGCGGTCGATGGAGATCGAGCCTTCGTAGTCGAGATCGGCCTGGGTCACCGTCGCGCGGTGCAGCTTGGCCTTCATCAGGGTGAGCAACATCGAACCTGCACAGACCTCCGCTCGGGGGAGGCGGCATATAGTCGTGAAATCCAGGCCTATCAATCGCGGGCGACTTGCGGCGCGGGCGGTCCAACCCCCACTTCAGGGGCTGGGTCGAAGCAAACCGAGGAGCGCCAGCCATGTCCGAGATGAAGATCCCAGGTCCCGACCATCCGATCACCGTCGCCGCCAACCCCAAGCGGATCCAGGTCCTGTACAACGGCCACGTGATCGCCGACACGCGCAAGGCGCTGACGCTCAAGGAGGCGAGCTACCGGCCGGTGCTCTACCTTCCGCGGGAAGACGTCGAGATGGCGTTCCTGACCCGAACCGAGCATTCCACCCACTGCCCGTACAAGGGCGACGCCAGCTACTTCACCCTGCTGATGGACGGCCGCTTCGCCGAGAACGCGGTCTGGACCTACGAAACGCCCTACCCGGCGATGGAGACCATCAGGGATCTGCTGGCCTTCTATCCGAACCAGGTGGAGATCCGCGAAATCGGCGACGCGCTGGAGCCGGGGGAGGTCAGGGAAGCGATCCTGCACACCGACGACGGCGCCGGCCAAAGCCAGCGGGAACACTGGGCGCCGACGGCCGGTGAGCCTTAGCTAGTAAGCCGCCGCCTCGTAGATCGAGCTCAGGTCTTCATTCCAGACGCCGTGGTAGAGGTCGAGCCAGCGCTCGGCCGGGGTGACGCCGGTCTCGGCGATCTCGTCCAGCGAGGCGAGGAAGCCGGTCTCGTCGGTCATCGAGGGGCCGATCCGCCCGCGGTTCTTCAGGCCCCGCCGGGCGATCGCCAGCACGTCGAGCGACAGCGCCTGTAGCGTGCGGCCGCCCGCGACGGTCTTCAGGCCCAGGCGCGCGGCGTCGGCGCGCAGGCGCTCGTGATCCTCGATCTGCCAGTGCTTGACCAGATCCCAGGCCGCCGCCATGCCGGCGTCGTCGTAGAGCAGACCCATCCAGAACGCGGCCAGCGCACAGAGCCGCTCCGGCGGGCCGGTGTCGGCCCCGCGCATCTCGAGATAGTTCTGCAGCCGCACCTCGGGGAACAGGGTGTTGAGGTGGTCTCGCCAGTCCTTGATGGTCGGTCGCTCGCCCGGCAGCAGCGGCAGGCGGCCGTCCATGAAGTCGCGGAACGACATGCCCGAGGCGTCAAGGTAGAGCCCGTGGCGCTTGACGAAGTACATCGGCGCATCGAGCGCCCAGCGCGCGTAGTCGGCGAAGCAGAAGCTGTCCTGGAACACGAAATCCAGCATGCCGGTGCGGGCCGGGTCGGTGTCGGTCCAGACGTGCGCGCGGCTGGAGAGATAGCCGGTGGGTTTGCCCTCGACGAACGGCGAGTTGGCGAACAGCGCGGTCGCCAGCGGCTGCAGCGCCAGCGAGAGGCGCATCTTGGCCACCGCGTCGGCTTCGGACGAGAAGTCGAGGTTCGCCTGCACCGTGCAGGTCCGGTACATCATGTCGAGGCCGAGCTTGCCGACCTTCGGCATGTAGTCGGTCATGATCTTGTAGCGGCCCTTGGGCATCACCGCGACGTCGGCGCGGGTCCATTGGGGCGTGAAGCCGAGGCCGAGGAAGCCGAGCCCGAGCTCGCCGGCCACCTGGCGCGCCTCGGTGAGGTGCGCGCCGATCTCGACGCAGATGTCGTGCACGCTCTCCAGCGGGGCGCCGGAGAGTTCGAACTGGCCGCCGGGCTCGAGGCTGACCGAGGCGCCGCCGCGCGAGAGCCCGATCAGGGTGTGGCCGCCGTCGGCGCGCGGTTCGAGGATCTCGCTCCAGCCGAACCGCTTGATGCCGGTCAGCAGCGCGTGAATGCCGCCCTCGCCCGCGTAGGGCACGCTCTGATGACCAGGAATACGGAAGACGAACTTCTCGTGCTCTGAGCCGACGCGGAATTCGGACTTCGGCTTGAAGCCGCGGTCAAAGTCGGCGACCAGGTCGTCGAAGGTCAGCGGCCGGTCGTCACAGAGCGTCTCGCTCATCCAGTTACTCTGCTCCCACCAGTCGCTGCGCGACGCTCTCTCGCCCGTTCATACAGGCGTTGGATAGGTCATCTGGGCGCTGGCGCCGCGAAGCTCAAGGCCCCCCAAGATCGCCGAGCGCGGCCTGCCATAGCGTTAAGGCCGCGATCGCGGCGGTGTCGGCGCGCAGGATGCGCGGGCCGAGCGAGACGGGAACGGTCGCCGCATGGCCACGGATCAGCACGCGCTCGCCGGCCGAAAAGCCACCCTCGGGCCCGACCAGCACGCCCCAGGCGCCGCCGCCGCGGCCCGCCAGCGCGGCCAGCGCCGGCGGCGCATCGCCGGCTTCGTCGCAGAACATCAGCGGTCGCTCGGCGGGCCAATCCGCCAGCAATCGCGCCAGCTTCTGCGGCGGCTCGATGGCCGGGACGTCCAGCCGCCCGGTCTGCTCGGCGGCCTCGACCGCGATCGCGGCGAGCCGGTCGACGCGGGCGCGCTCGGCGTTGGTGCGCTCGGTGATCGCCAGCCGCACCCGCCGCGCGCCCAGCTCACGAGGTCGAGGTCGGGACCTCGGGTTTGCGGTCGCGCCAGGGCTACCGCCGTCAGCACCGCGGCGCGGCGGGTCACCTGGGCCATTCCGGCGCGCCACTCGCCGTCTTGGCCGTTGAACAGCAACAGCTCGTCCCCGGCTTTGAGCCGCATCACGTTGGCGAGGTAGTGCGCCTGCTCCGGCGCCAGTTCGATCTGGGCGTTGGCCGCGAGATCCTGGGTCACGAACAGGCGGATCAAGCGTGGCTCCCGGGCGTTTCGACTAATGCGACGGGACGTTTATGCTGCACCCATGACCAAGACCAAGCACTACAAGGCAGAACTGCGCGATCTGCAGATTGGCCTGGTGCGCTATCAGGAATGGGCGGCCGACAGCGGCGCCAAGGTCGTGGTCGTGCTCGAGGGCCGCGACAGCGCCGGCAAGGACGGCGCCATCGCCCGCATCACCGAGCACCTGACCGCCCGCCGCACCCGGGCGGTCGCCTTGCCGAAGCCGAGCGAGCGCGACCGCAGCGAATGGTATTTCCAGCGCTATATCCAGTACCTGCCCGCCGGCGGCGAACTCGTGATCTTCAATCGTTCCTGGTACAACCGCGCTGGGGTCGAGCCGGTGATGGGCTTTTGCACGCCGCAGGAGCACCAGGACTTCCTGCGCGACGCCCCCACCTTCGAGCGCATGCTCGAGGAAGCCGGCATCCGGGTGCTGAAGCTGTGGCTCGATATCTCCAAGCACGAGCAGGCGGTGCGGCTGGACGCGCGGCGCAAGGATCCGCTGAAGGCGCTGAAGGTCAGCGCCCTGGACGGCGAGGCGCAGAAGCGCTGGAAGGACTACTCCAAGGCCCGCAACGAGATGCTGACCCGCACCTCGACCGAGACCGCGCCCTGGTACTGCGTGCACACCGACCACAAGAAGGAAGCGCGCCTCAACATCATCCGCCACCTGCTGCACGGCGTGGCGCCGGAGCACATCCGCGACGATGTCCCAGACCCGGACAAGGGAGTGCTGTATCGGTTTGAGCCGAGCGCGCTGACCGACGGGCGGCTGGAGAAGTAGGCGCGCGGCGGCCGCCCGCTGAGAAAATCTGCCTTGCCGCCAGCCGCCGCCGCGCGCATTGCGCCGCCGCGGAACGAAGGGAGCAACGGCGATGGAATATGTCCGGCTTGGCAATACCGGCCTGAAGGTCTCGCGGCTGTGCCTCGGCTGCATGACCTACGGCTCTACCAAATGGCGCTCGTGGGTGCTGGACGACGAGGCGGCGATGCCGTTCTTCCGCAAGTCGATCGAGGCCGGGATCAACTTCTTCGACACCGCCGACGTCTACTCGCAGGGCGAGAGCGAGCGGGTCACCGGCAAGGCGCTAAAGGAATTCGCCAAGCGCCACGAGGTGGTGCTCGCCACCAAGGTCAACGGCCGGATGGGCAGCGACGTCAACAATGCCGGCCTCTCGCGCAAGCACATCCTCGACGGCATCGACAACAGCCTGCGGCGGCTCGGCGTCGACTATGTCGACCTCTACCAGATCCATCGCTTCGACTATGAGACCCCGATCGAGGAGACGCTGGAGGCGCTCAACGACGTCGTGCGCGCCGGCAAGGCCCGCTACATCGGCGCCAGCTCGATGTACGCGTGGCAGTTCATGAAGATGCTGACGGCGTCGCGGACCAATGGCTGGACCCCGTTCGTCTCGATGCAGCCGCAGTACAACCTAGTCTACCGCGAGGAAGAGCGCGAGATGCTGCCGCTGTGCAAAGACCAGGGCGTCGGCGTGATCCCCTGGTCGCCGCTGGCGCGCGGCTTCCTGGCCGGCGGCCGCGGCTCACCCGGCGAGGGCAACACCGAGCGGGCGCGCACCGACGAGTTCTCGCCCCGGCTGTACTACAAGGCGCCCGACCACGCGGTGGTCGACACCCTGAGCGGCCTGGCCCGCGAGCGCGGTGTCTCCAACATGCAGCTGGCGCTGGCCTGGGTGCTGAAGAACCCGGCCATCACCTCACCGATCATCGGCGCCTCCAAGGCCCACCACCTCGACGACGCGCTGGCCGGCCTGACCATCAAGCTCACCGACGACGAGGTGAAGGCGCTGGAGTCGCCCTACGAGCCCAAGCGGGTGCTGGACCACGCCTGACGCGGCGCTTCTCCGGTCCGTGTCTTCCCGGAGAGCCGCGCAGCGGACTCGTCCGGGACCTCATGCAGGTGCGAACTCGGCTTGAGGTCCCGGATCGGCGCCGCTCCGCGGCTTGTCCGGGATGACACGGACGCCGAAGAACTCGAATGAAACTTGCACTGATGACTCCAAGCCCGACGGCCGCCTAAAGTCGCAATCCGAGGGGGAGGAAAGGCTCTGGCGTCACAGGTCGACATCGACAACCGATTCCCCATCACCGGGGCCCTGATGCTGGCCACGTTGATGAACACGCTGGATTCGACCATCGCCAACGTCGCCCTGCCGCACATGCAGGGCAGCCTCAGCGCGTCGCAGGACCAGGCCACCTGGATCCTCACCTCCTACATCCTGGCGACGGCGGTGATGACGCCGCTGTCCGGCTGGCTGTCGCTGAAGATCGGCCGCAAGCCGATGTTCCTGTTCTCGATCGTGATCTTCACCCTCGCCTCGATGCTCTGCGGCGTGGCGCAGAACCTGCCGGAAATGGTGATCTGCCGCCTGCTCCAGGGCATCGCCGGCGCCTCGCTGATGCCGCTGTCGCAGACGGTTATGCTCGACATCTACCCGCAGCGACAGATTCCTCAGGTAATGTCGATCTGGAGCGCGGCGGTGATCATGGGCCCGATCATCGGTCCGGCTCTGGGCGGCTGGATCACAGAGAGCCTGAGCTGGCGCTGGGTGTTTTTCATCAACCTGCCGGTTGGCATCCTGGCCTTCCTGGGCACCTACCTGTTCATGGGACGCGACCGGGGCGGCAACCAGCGACCGTTCGACTTCCTCGGCTTCGGCTCCCTGGTCACATTCGTCTTCTCGTTCCAGCTGATGACGGACCGAGGCCCCAGCCAGGACTGGTTCGGCTCGCGCGAGATCTGGATCGACGCCATCATCGCCGCGGGCGCGTTCTGGATCTTCATCGTCCAGACCCTGACCTCGCCGCACCCGTTCTTCCACCGCGACCTGGCCAAGGACCGCAACTTCGTCGCTTGCACCACCTTCGGCCTGTTCGTCGGGGCGCTGCTGTTCTCCACCACCGCGCTGTTGCCCACCTTCATGCAGAACCTGCTCGGCTACTCTGCGCTGCAAAGCGGCTACGCCAGCATGCCGCGCGGCGTCGGCTCGCTTATGGCGTTCCTGTCCGTGCCCTATCTGATCCCGCGCATCGGCGCGCGGAAGGTGCTGGCGATCGGCCTGGTGCTGGCGGTGTTCGCGCTCTGGCAGATGGCCCACTTCGACCTGTCGATGACCTCCGCGCCGATCATGGCTTCGGGGGTGGTGCAGGGCTTCGGCGTCGGCCTGCTGTTCGCGCCGTTGAACACCCTAGCCTACGCGACCCTCAGCCCGATCCACCGCACCGAGGGCACCATCGTCAACACCATGGCCCGCAGCCTCGGCTCCAGCCTCGGCATCTCGATGATCTCGGCCACGCTGACCAGCAACTCCGCCATGGCCCACTCGGTGCTGGCGGGCAACTTCAACTGCGGCGATCCGGTGCTCGGCGCCGCCCTGCCGGCGCAGATGAACCCGTGCGGCGGCGGCAGCCTCGAAGCGCTCAACGGCGAGGTGACGCGCCAGGCGGCGATGATCGCTTACGACACCATCTTCGCCTGGATGGCGCTGGGCACGCTGTTCCTCGCGCCGCTGCTGCTGCTGATGCGCCCGCCGCCGCCGATGCAGACCGTGGCGCCGCACGAGGAGATGGCGGCGGCCGAGTGAGACTGCTGCAACGTTCCGGGCGCCGCCAAAGCTAGCGTCACCAGATGAGTCGCACGCTCTCCGCCAGCCAGGCCCGCCGCATCGCCCTCGCCGCCCAGGGTCTTGCCGAGCCGAAGCCGGAACGGCCAGTGGGTCCGGCCGCGTTCCACAAGCTGGCGCGGCGGCTCGGCGCGATCCAGATCGACAGCGTCAACGTCTTCGTGCGCACCCACTACATGCCGACTTTCTCGCGGCTGGGCGCCTATCCGATGGCGCTGCTAGACAGCGCGGCTTGGGGCCGGCGGCCGAGCCTGTTCGAATACTGGGGCCACGTCGCCTCGTTCATGCCGGTCGACTGGCAGCCGCTGTTCCGCTGGCGGATGGCGGAGGGACGCGACCCTCATGGCCGCCGCAAAAGCGGCCTGAGCGAGTTCGCCCGCGAGCGGCAGGCTTACGTCAACGAGGTGCTGGCCGAGATCACCCGGCGCGGACCGGTCACTGGCGGCGATTTCGCGCCGGAGGGCCCGCGAAAGTCCGGCTGGTGGGAGTGGTCGGACGGCAAGATCGCGCTGGAATGGCTGTTCCGCGCCGGCCTGATCACCACCAAGACACGGCGCGGCTTCGAGCGGGTCTACGACCTGACCGAGCGGGTGATCCCGTCGGCGATCATGTCGCTGCCCACGCCAAGCGCGGCCGACGCCAGGCGCGAACTGGTGCTGATCTCGGCGCGGGCGATGGGCGTCGCCACCATCGCCGACCTCGCTGACTACTTCCGCCTGTTGCAGGCCGACGTGAGGGCGAGCGTCGCGACGCTGATCGAAGCCGGCGTACTCGAAGAGGTGCGGGTGCAAGGCTGGCGCGAGAAGGCTTACGTCACGGTCGGCGCCAAGCTGCCGCGGCGCGCGACCGGCGCGGCCCTGCTCTCCCCGTTCGACAACATGGTCTGGCGGCGCGAACGCACCGAGCGGATGTTCGAGGCGCACTACCGCATCGGCCTCTACACCCCCGCCGACCAGCGAGTGCACGGCTACTACGTGTTGCTGTTCCTGCTCGGCGAGCGGATCGCCGCGCGGGTGGACCTCAAGGCCGACCGCAGGGCCGGCCAACTGCTGGTTCAGGCCGCGCACCTGGAGCCGGGCGCCGACGAGGCGCTGACAGCGGCGGCGCTGGCGGCGGAGCTGCGCTCGGCGGCCGCGTGGCAGGGGCTGGGCGAGCTGGTGGTCGCGAAAAAGGGCGGCCTCGCGACCGCCCTTTCACGGGAGTTGGATTGAGCTCGGCTCGCCCGGCTTAGAATGGAGCGAGGATCCGGCTCAGAGCCTGGGGCGGCAGCTCGCCGATGATTTCCAGGGCCGGAGCGAAAAACCGCGCGATCCAATCTGCAATGAACTTGAACATGAGAGACCTCATTGGTGCAGCGCAATATGTTGCAGCGCAAATAGGAAGGTGTGGCTGCACAGTCAAGGTGTTAGGGCGCGGCGGACCGCTGAAGTGGCGGATTTGACGCACTAACTGAACATCGATCACCATGCGACGCAACAGAAGCTTCTCT
>Ga0302314_10011266_pt1 | contig 15613 bp, 15 predicted proteins | sample III_Palsa_N2_3_FD_200533 | JGI IMG/M metagenome (GOLD analysis project Ga0302314, IMG submission 200533) | Peat permafrost microbial communities from Stordalen Mire near Abisko, Sweden - III_Palsa_N2_3 | ecosystem: Environmental > Terrestrial > Soil > Palsa > Peat permafrost | place: Sweden...
GCCGGCTTCGCCGGCTAGCTCAAGCTGTGCAAGATACGAGGCCATAGCCCCAGAAAGTTGCACAGCGCGGAGCTGGAGCGCTCGTCCTGGGTGGCTCGTGGTTGCATAGCAACCATGAATCACCCAGCGTGAAGCGAGCAGTCAGTTCTTGGCCTGTGCGCGCTCGTAGCCGCCGAAGAACGAGCCTGATCGTTGCTTTAGCCGGCGGAGGTCAGAGAAGTACGTGACTTCGGTGTCGCCCTGCTTCCCAAGAGTTGTGAGGTACTGCAAGACGATGCTGGCGGAAATGTCGGAGTGCAGCAGCGGATTGTCACTGCGTGCCACGATGCCTACCAGCTTCCCGAGCGGGGGCCGAGTCTTAGCAGTGGTTTGAGATGCGACTAGCTCCAGAAGACCCGGCTCAAGCTCCACAAGCCTGGCGAATGCCGCGCTGAGCGGCATCCTGCCGAGCTCGGCCTCAGCAGTGAACAAGTCGGCGAGCGCCGGATCCATCCCGCGGACCGGCGCGGACTCAAGCTCTGCCGCAAGCAGGCGGAAACGCCGATCCGACAAATAGTCCGTGCGGTCCAGCGACGCCCGCTTGACCGCGGCGCCCAACCCACGGCGACTCCTGCGGAGTTGGCTGTGAAGCTCCAAGCGAGCATCCTCATCGGGCAGCGAGCCGTAGCTCAGATCGTCAGCGGCGAAGTACGCCTTATTGGATGGCCAGTTCATAATTACTCGTCGCACAATTTGCTCGAGAGGTCCCGGCGTCCACACGGCGTCATCGTCAGCGCGTCGTTCCACGCTGCCGAGGTTGTCACCTGCGGGCGCCGAACAAGCGGCGAGCCGAAGTGCTCGCCTGCCCGTATAGCCGGAATAACTTGCACAGGCGGGGACTTTTCGGGCGGGTCTGACCGGACCCCCGCCCGCCCTAAGCACTCCTGTTAGCCGGGCTATACTGCTGCGCCTATGCCGAAGGTTTGCCACGTATGCGCCAAGGGTCCGGCGTTCGGTCACAGCCGAAGCCACTCGATGGTCGCCACCAATCGCCGCTTTGATCCGAACCTCCAGCGCGTCCGGATCGACGATTCCGGCACCCCGCGACGCGTCTACGTTTGCACGCGTTGCCTGAAGGCCGGCAAAGTCACCAAGGCCCGCTGAGGGCGCGCCGCGGTTGCGCGGGCCTGCGCCACTCGGCTGCCAGTCGTAATCTGCTGAGCCTGTGACCGATCCCGCATTAGTTCGTTTCCGCGCGCTCGTACAGGCCGGCCTCGACGCGCTCGAGGCCCGTCGGCAAGAGGTCAACGACCTCAACGTCTTCCCGGTCGCCGACGGCGACACCGGCGACAACATGGTGCTGACGCTGCGCGCTGTGGTGCAGGAGCTGGACCGGCTTGCTGACGCGGCACAGGACCGCACGATCGATGAGATCGGGCGTGAGGAGATCGTTGCCTCGGTCGCCCGGGCAGCGCTGCTCGGTGCCCGCGGCAACTCGGGTGTGATCCTGTCGCAGCTGATCCGCGGCGCCGCCGAGGAACTGGTCTCGCGTCCAGGGGAATTGATCGACCCCGTCTTGATCGGCGCGGCGCTCGCACGCGGCGCCGACCAGGCCTACGGCTCGGTCCGTGAACCTGCCGAGGGCACGATCCTGACCGTTGCCCGTGAGATGGCCCACCGGGTCGCCTCTGACCTTGCCCACATGGAGGAGACCCGGCTTGAGCCCGGCGCCTCGCATGCGGAGCAGGACTCGCTGGCCGCGGGCGTGATCGACAGCGCACTCGCTGCCGGCCAGGACTCGGTCTCCCGCGGGCCGGACCTGCTGCCGGTACTACGTGAAGCCGGCGTCGTCGACGCCGGTGGCTACGGGCTGACGGTGATGCTTTCGGGGATCGCGGGCGCGCTGCGTGGCACCGCCCCGGTCGAGCTTGAGCATCACGCGCCGGCACGGATCACACACCCCCAGCACGCCTCCTCGACCTATCGCTACTGCACGAACTTCGCGGTCACAGGTTCTGAGCTTGACCACCGCCAGTACATCCGGCTGCTTGAGGAGATCGGTGACTCGGTGCTCGTCGTCGGCGACGCGACGACCTTGAAAGTCCACGTCCACACCAACGACCCGGACGCCGCGACAGGGTTGTTCGTCGACGCCGGCACCGTCTCGCACCTTGACGTTGCGGACATGAACGAGCAGGTCGCCGACCGTGACGCCCGGCTCTCGGGCAGGGCGCCGAGCGATACAGGAGGAGTCAGTGGCCAGTCAGCCACTGACGACATCAGCGGCGCTGTTGCGGTCGTCACCGGCGATGGGTTCAAAGTGCTGTTTCAGGGTTTTGGGGTATCGGTGCTCGATGGTGGGCCGACGCTGAACCCGTCGACCTATGACCTGCTGGCGGCGGTCCACGCGGTCAGTGCTGAGGAGGTCGTGCTGCTGACCAACAGCTCGAACGTGTTCATGGCCGCCGAGCGCGCCGCAGAGCTGTCGGATAAGACGGTTCGCGTTGTCGGCTCGCGGTCGCTGCAGGCCGGGCTCGCCGCGGCGGTGGCGCTTGATCCCAGCCGTAGCGCCGCTGAGAACGCGGCGGAGATGGAAGAGATTCTTGAGGCGGTCCGCACCGGTGGTGTTGCGCGTGCCGCGCGAGATGACGCCAAGGGTCGCTTCCGTGTCGGCGAGGCGATCGGCTTTGTTGATGAGGAGCTGGTCGCGTGGGGTGAGCCCGAGGCGACGCTGCGAGACGTCGTGACGCGGCTGGCCGATGGGGCAGAGCTGATCACTTGTCTGACGGGTAGCGACGCCCCGCTTGACGACTCGACCGTGCGGGCGCTGGTTGACGGTGAAGTTGAGCTCGAACTGTCGCGCGGCGGGCAGGAGAGCTACTGGTGGCTGCTGTCGGCTGAGTAGCCGACCGGGCGTCAGTCCTCGTCGTCGACGAGCGGGGCGCCGTGCAGGCGCTCAACCGCCTGTGTCAAACGCTCAAGCGGCTCGATCAGGTCGTCACGGTCGGCCTTGTGCGCGAGCATCAGCCGCACTTCGGCCAGCTCACGGGCGAGGAACTCGGTCTCGGCGAGCGAGCGGGCATTGGTGTCGCGGTCACGCTCGACATCTTCCTTGTCCCGGTCGGCCTGACGGTTTGCCGCCAGCAGGATCAGCGGTGCGGCGTATGCGGCCTGGGTTGAGAACAACAAGTTGAGCAGGATGAAGGGGTACGGGTCGAAGGCGTGGTGCTTGCCCAAGTCGAGAGCCAGGAACGCGTTGACGGCGATCCATGCAATGACCAACAACGTCTGCACCGCGAGGTAGCGCCCGGTTCCGAGGAAACGGGCGATCCGTTCTGCGTAGCGGGCGAAGGCGTCGGAGTCATAGCCGCTTGATCCGGCTGTGCCCTTGGGCGTCGAGAGGTTGTCTTTACGCGCCACTGAGTTCTCCTTGCGCGTGGCGCCAGTTGGCGGGCAGTACGCGGTCAAGTACGTCGTCGATCGTCACCGCGCCGACCAGCGCGCCACTTGAGTCGGTGACCGGGAATGCGACAACGTCGTAGGCGGCGAGCTGCGCTGCGACCTCGCGGTCCGAAGCCGTCACGTCAACCGGCTCCCAGTCCTCGTCAATGCAGCGCCCTAGCGGCTTCGACGGCGCCTCCCGCAGCAACCGCTGCACGCCGGCAACGCCGAGGAAGCGGCCGGTCGGCGTCTCCAGCGGCCGCTGACAGACGAACACCTGGGCGGCCAGTGGCACCGGTAGATCGGGGTCCCGAATCCGCGCAAGCGCCATCGCGACGGTCGCATCGGGGGCGAGGATGATCGGCTCGGGCGTCATCAGCCCGCCCGCTGTGTCCGGTGGGTAGTTGAGCAGACGGCGAACCGGCTCGGCCTCCTCCGGGTCCATCGCCGCCAGCAGTTCGGCGCGCTCGGTCGCCGTCATCTCGCCGAGCAGGTCAGCTGCGTCGTCGGCCTCCATCTCGTCAAGCACGCCTGCGATCCGTTCCAAGTCAAGGTGCTCGATCAGGTTGACCTGCTCGTCCTCGGTCAGCTCCTCAAGCAGGTCGGCGAGCCGCTCGTCTTCGAGCGCCTCGGCCAGCTGCATACGGCGGCTCAGTGGAAGCCGACGGATCGCCGCCGCCATCTCAGCCGGGTGCATGCCGCCAAAGGTCGCGGCCTGACGGTCGACCGCCTGGTGCTCGCTGAACAGCTCGCCGGCCTCGCTCCAGTCGAGCACGCTCGGTGCGCGGCGCAGACCTGGCAGCCGCCGGACCCCGACAGCCACGGTCGCGACCTCCCAGGTGAATGGTTCGACGCCAGGACGCAAGCCGATGTCGACGACGCGGCCGCTGCCCAGCCGGCGGCCGATCAGCTCGCCGGCTGCAAGCCGTTCACCCGCGCGCAGCTCAAACTGCTTGGTGTTGATCGAGGCGCGGCGCAGGCGTAGGCCACGGTGGTCGATCTCGCCGATCCGACCGACGCCGACGAACACCGGGCGGCGCTGAACGCCGCCGACGACGAAGCCGTTGACGCGTGGCGGCCGTCCACCCATGTCGAGCACCACGTCAAACACGTGGCCGACGTCTCCGCCGGTCGCGTCGACGAGTGGCAGCCGGGTGATCCGGGTGACATAGACGATGCGGTCGCTCATGCTTTACATCGTAGGTTGACCGCCGCGACGGTCAAGCTATTCACGTGAATTTGCAACTGCCTACCCGGTTTGCCGAGGCGCAACGGGCGGCGCGCGGCGAGTTGTCCCTGGTGGCTGTTCGCTACCCGGTTCCGGAGCGGCTGAAAACTCCACTGAAGGTCGATGGGGCGAAGCCGGCTGCCGGGGCGCAAGCACTTGGGCTTTTGACCGTCGGGGACCTGCTCGAATGGCTGCCGCGAGACCGCCGGGCCGCGCGCGCCGTCGCTGAGTTAGTTGCCGGGGAGACCGCGACGATCGTTGTCGAGGTACGGAAGATCGCTTCACGTCCGGTGCGCCGGCGCGGTATGCGCCCGCTGGTTGAGGCGGTATGCGCCGATGACACGGGGTCGTTGCGGATGGCTTTCTTCAACCAGCCTTGGCTCGCCACGCGCTATCCACCCGGCACGCGGCTGATGCTTCACGGCAAGGCCGACGGCCGTGGTGGCTTCACGGTTCAAGCACACGCGCCGACCAGCGAGGACATTTCCGGTGGGGAGGATGGCTCCGCCGGCGTCGCGCACTATCCGGCGACGGAAGGACTTTCATCGACGCAGATCGCGGCGCTCGTCCGTGAGCACGTTGATGCCTTTGATGATGTGCTTGAGCCGTTACCGGCGGCGGCGTTGCGGCACGAGCGGCTGCCGGACCGGGCTACAGCGCTGCGGGCGGCCCACTTTCCGTTGGTGGAGGCCGACGTTGAAGCGGGGCGCCGCCGGTTGGCGTTCGATGAGTTGCTGCTGGGGCAGTTGGCGTGGTTGCAGCGGCGGCTGCGGACGCGCTCAGGCGAGGTCCGCGCGCGGGCGCTGGCGCCCGCCGGGGCGGATTCGCTGTCGGCCAGGTGGATTAGTCAGGGGTTGCCGTTTGTTTTGACGGCCGACCAGGAGGTTGCGGTGCGCGCGATCGACGAGGACCTGGCGCAGCCGGTGCCGATGCAGCGGTTGCTGATGGGCGAGGTTGGATCGGGCAAGACGGTGGTCGCCCTGTACGCGATGCTGCGCGCCGTTGACAACGGCGCCCAGGCGGTGTTGATGGCGCCGACCGAGACCTTGGCGGAGCAGCACTTCGCGACGCTGCAGAAGCTGCTGGGGGCGGAGCCGGTGCGGATGGGGCTGTTGACCGGCTCGACGCCGGCGGGGCGCCGCGCTGCACTGCTGGCGCGGCTTGCTACCGGCGAATGCCAGCTGGTCGTCGGTACGCATGCGCTGATCGAGGACGCGGTTGTGTTCGATGCGTTGGCGGTTGCTGTGGTCGATGAGCAGCACCGCTTCGGTGTGTCGCAGCGGGCCGCGCTTGAGCGCAAGGGCCGGGCTGGTGAGGCGCCGCACGTCCTGCACATGACGGCGACGCCGATCCCGCGGACGCTGGCGCTGACCGGCTACGGCGACCTCGATTACACGGTTCTGCGTGAGCTGCCGCGCGGGCGCAAGCCGATCTCGACGTTCGTCTGCTCGTCTGAAGCCGAGCGCGAGCGGGCATACGAGCGGATCCGTGAGGAGTTGCGTGCCGGCCGCCAGGCGTTCGTCGTCTGCCCGCTGGTGTCGGAGTCTGAGGCGCTGCAGGCGCGCGCGGCGGTTTCGGAGTTCGAAGCGTTACGCGTTGGGCCTTTGCGAGACTTTCGGCTGGTGCTGCTGCACGGCCAGATGCGCCCAGCGGAGAAGGCGGCGGCGATGGCGGCGTTTGCCGAGGGCGGGGCCGATGTGTTGGTGGCGACGACCGTGATCGAGGTCGGGATCGACATCCCGAACGCGACCGTGATGCTGGTTGAGGATGCCGATCGCTACGGGATCTCACAACTGCACCAGCTCCGCGGCCGGGTCGGCCGTGGCGAGCACGACTCTTTGTGCCTGCTGTTCGGGGCGAAGGGGTCGTTGCGGCTGCGGGCGCTGGCGCGGGAAACGGACGGGTTTGCGCTGGCCGAGGTTGACCTCGCGCTAAGGGGCGAAGGAGAGCTTGCGGGAACGCGGCAGTCTGGCGGCGCGATCTACCGCTTCGCGATGCTGCCTGAGGACGCTGAATTGCTCGAACGTGCGCGGCTGCTCGCGCGCCGGGTCTGCGACGAGGACCCGGGTTTGCGTGAGCCTGAGCATGCGTTGTTGGCCGATGCGCTGACCGAGCGGTACGGCGAGGACGCGCTGGCGCCGATCCGCGCCTAAGGTTCCGTCGATGCGAGTGATCGCTGGGAGCTTTGGTGGCTTGAAGTTGCAGGCCCCCAAGGGGACCGAGACGCGACCGACCTCCGACCGCGTCCGTGAGGCGCTGTTTTCGATGCTCAGCGCCTTGGAACCTCCGGCGATCGCCGACACGCGGGTGCTCGATCTGTTCGCCGGGTCCGGGGCGTTGGGGATCGAAGCGCTCTCTCGCGGGGCCTCCAAAGCGGTGTTTGTCGACAGCGCGGAAGCGGCCGTTGCAGCGATCCGCGCGAATCTGGCCACAGTCAAGGGCACTGGGGAGGTGGTGCGCCGTCCAGCGCTTGCATACCTTGATGCAGCGATTTCCGCCGCTCACGAATACGATCTCGTCTTCGTTGACCCCCCATATCGAATGGCGAGCGCGCTCGGAGGAGCGCTGTCTGCCGCCCTCCCAGCGGTCTTGTCAGCTGGGGCTAGGGTTGTGACAGAGAGCGACAGACGGGACCCGCTGGCACTGCAGCTGCCGATCATCCGTGAACGGCGCTACGGAGACACACTGATCACCATCCATGACGCCCGATAACCACACCTGCATCTGTCCTGGTTCCTATGACCCGGTGACGAACGGGCATCTCGACGTGATCGGGCGGGCGGCAGCGATGTTCGATCGTGTGATCGTCGCGGTCGTGAATCTGCCGCTGCGCAAGGGCGGCACTCTTTTCACGGTCGAGGAGCGGGTTGCGTTCGTGGAGCACGCAGTGACCGACTGGGGCAACGTTGCGGTCGAGCCGTTTTCGAACCTCGTGGTCCAGTTCGCCCGCGATCGCGGCGCCAAGGCGATCGTCAAGGGACTACGGGCGATTTCAGACTTTGAGTACGAGCTGGAGATGAACCAGCTGAATCGGATGCAGGCCCCAGATATCGAATCCGTTTACCTGATGGCTTCGGCTAAGTACAGTTTCATCAGGTCCAGCGGTGTGAAGGAACTCGCCACATTTGGCGGTGCGATCGAGGATCTGGTGCCTGAAGAGGTTGCGGTCGCTTTGAAGGAACGAGTCGGCCGCCGACGAACAGAAGGCTGAACAAATGGACGTATTAGTTCTCATCGACAAGCTTGACGATCTGGTCCATAACGCCAAGGGTGTGATGATGACCGACCAGGTCCGCGTGGACAAAGAGGAGATCTACGACATCCTCGACCAGATGCGCGCGACGATCCCTGAGGAGATCAAGCAGGCGCGCTGGATCGTCAAGGAGCGCCAGGAGATGCTGGCCGAGGCCAAGCGTGAGGCTGAGCGCGTGGTCAAGGAAGCCCGTGATCGCCAGGACAAGCTGATCTCGCAGGAAGAGGTCACCAAGCAGGCTGAGCGCGCGGCTGAGGACATCATCGAGGACGCCTTGGCGCGCGAGCGGGAGATCCGCCTCGGTGCCGAGGACTATGCCGACGAGATCCTCGGGACGCTCGAGGTCAACCTTTCGAAGTTCATCTCCGCGGTGCAACGCGGACGTGATCGGCTCGCCGGTAAGGACGAGCCGGCAGAAGTGGGCTGACCGGCCCACTTCTATTAAGGGCGGCCGTTTGAGGCCGTCCGAGATGGTCTTTACCCTGCGCCACAGTGTCAGTAGGACACAGCGCTTCGTTGGATCGGCTCGCGAGTGAGCTGGCGGCGCCTGTCGGTCTACTGCAGGGCGGCGGTGCGTGGTCTGTCGCCCGGCTGGCAGCGCTGCTTGACCGGGCTGAGCTGCGTGCCTGGCGGATTGTTTCTTGTGAGGAGCCGGGGGTGAGTACCGGTGAGTGCCCGTTGGGCTCGGGGCGGTCGGTGATCGCCTGGTCGCGGGTTCCAGTCGGTGGTCCGGTTTTGCCGGGGAGCTGGCTGGTGGCCCGGGTGCTGCCTGTCGGGCCGGGACGTTGGGTTGTCGTTGGTCGGGCGACAGTGGTCGCGGACGTTGGCGGGCGGCTGGAGTTGAGCGTGCGGTCGCTGCGCGCGCCACGCGGGGAGTTCTGGCGGGTGCACGGCGCGGTGATAGCACGGCTGGCGCGCGAGTTGGTCAGTCCCAAGCCCGTCAGCGCCAAGCCGCCGTCCGCCGCCCCCGTCGCTCCGGCCGCCCCCGCTGCTCCGGCCGCCCCCGCTGCTCCGGCCGGCCCCGCTGCTCCGGCCGGCCCCGCTGCTCCGTCCGGCCCCGCTGCTCCGTCCGCCCCCGCTGCTCCGTCCGCCCTGCCGTTGGCCGCCTGAGCGGTCCGAATCGTGCTTTCGGCGACACGCCGAGACGACGAAGCGCTGTAGCCGCCCTGTGAGGTCTCCTTCAGCGCTTCGTGGTCTGAGCGGCGCGCCGAAGGTGCGATTTGGGTCCCGCTGCACGCAAACGTGCGTTCCGTCCGCCCCGCAGGGGATGCTCGGAGGATGATTGATGCAATTTGCCTGGTTCTGGGGCTGCTGCTTGGCGCCGCCGTTACTTTGATCGCCGTCCGTGGACGCGCGAGCAGCCAGTTGGTGCAAGCCGAAGCCGCGCTGGCGCACGAGCGCGAACTCGGTGCCGAGCGCTTGGCGACGCTGCGCGAAGCCGAGCAGCGCCTGTCCGATTCGTTCAAGGCGATGAGCGCCGAGGCGCTGCAGGCCAACATGGTGCAGCTGACGGAGCTCGCCAAGGCACAGCTGCGCACTGCACAGGTCGAGGGCAAGGGCGATCTTGAGAAGCGCGCGAACGCGGTCGAGCAGATGGTCGCGCCGCTACGCGAACAGCTCGGGCGCGTTGACGCTCAGCTGAACGCGCTGAACAAGGAGCGCCACGAATCCCGCGGGCGGCTTGAGTCGCAGCTTCGCTCGATGAGCGAAAGTCAGGAGAAGCTGCGGACCGAGACTGGTGCATTGGTCACCGCTCTGCGCAAGCCGAACGCACGCGGCCAGTGGGGCCAGATGCAGCTGCGCAAGGTTGTTGAGCTAGCCGGCATGGTCCGCCACTGCGACTTCACTGAGCAGTCCTCGTTTGATGGTGATGAGCGCACGCTGCGCCCGGACATGGTGATCAACATGCCCGGCGGCAAGCACGTCGTCGTCGACTCGAAGGCGCCGCTGCAGGGGATCCTCGACGCCTATGAGGCGCGCGACGAGGAAGAGCGACTCGGATACCTGCAGGCCCACGCGCGCCTGCTGCGCAAGCACGTCAAGCAGCTCGCGGATAAGGCCTATTGGACAGGGCTTGATTCGACGCCTGAGTTTGTGGTGCTGTTCCTGCCCGGCGAGCATCTCTACAGCGCCGCGCTTGAGGCCGATCCAGAGTTGATTGAGGACGCGATGTCAAGGCACGTGCTGATTGCGACGCCGACCACGTTGCTGGCGTTGCTGCACACCGTCGGCTACGGCTGGCAGCAGGAGAAGGTCGCTGAGAGCGCGATCGCGATCTCTGAGCTCGGGCGCGAGCTGCACGGTCGCCTGGTCAAGCTCTCGTCGCTGATCGGCACCCTCGGCAAGCGTCTCAACAGCACGGTCGAGGCGTTCAACGACACCGTTGGCTCCTACGAGACCAGGGTGCTACCTGGCGCGCGTCGCTTCGCCGACCACGGCGCGGTTGCCGAAGCGCGGGAGATCCCAGATATCACGCCGATCACCGTCAACGCTCGCACGGCGCGGATCTCGGCGCCGGAAGACCAGCGTGCCGCGGTTGCAGCCGACCTTGCGGACGAGCCTCCGGCACTGTTTGATGATGCGCCGCGACGGCTACGCCCCGCCAGCTGAGCGGCCGTGCCACCAGCTGAGCGGCCGTGCCACCAGCTGAGCAGCAGTCCGGCGGCTACGCTGCGCCAGCTGAGCGGCAGTCCGGCGGCTACGCTGCGCCAGCTGATCGGGCGTCCCACCAGGTACGCAGATCTTCACGCTGGTGTGGGAGGGGGTCGGCGGTCGGCTTGCGCTCGCTGAGTTCGGCTAGCGCGTCGTCGATCTCCAGGTTCTCGGTGATCGCAATCACGCCGGCCGCTACCACCGCGGAGCGCTGCCAGCCGGCGCGGCAGTGGACGTAGGTGCGCTCGGCGGGGGTCTGCGCCAGCCAGCCGGTCACGGTCGTGACCGCCTCGTCGATCGCCGCGGGGGAGAGATGGCCAAAGTCAACGACGTTGACGCGGTGCTCCTGGATCCCGGCATCGGCCAGCGCGGCGACAACCTGCTGACGCGAGTCGGCAAGGACGTATTCGTCGTCCTCCACAAGGTTGAGGATCCGACGCACCCCGAATCGCCGCAGCATCTCGACGTCGCTGCGATCACTCGGCATCGCCCCCACCAGCAAATCCCGCTGGACGCGGGCGAGACCGTAGGTGAGAAACCACTCGGACACCGGCCCGATAATCCCACGCCTGAGCACAAGCACCATTCGCGCCTAATCTCTCGGTCCATGTCGCAGCCAACCGACACCCTTGACATCGCCGCGCTGAAGATGACTTCAGGCGAGGGACGACGGATCGAGACGAGCGTCGCGATCGAGCCGTTTGTGCTGAGCGACGAGAGCTACGACGTCACGCCGTCAGTTGTCCCGGTCAAGCTCGACCTGTCGCGGATGACCGGCCACGGTTATGCGCTGCGCCTACGGTTCAGCACCTCACTCACCGGGCCCTGCATGCGCTGCCTGAACCCGGCAGAGCGGACCTTCGAGGTTGACGCGCGTGAGATCGACCAGGCTGATTCAGATGATCCGGAGCTGCGCTCGCCATACCTCGAGGACGGCCAACTCGATCTGGGCTCGTGGGCACGCGATGCGCTGTTGTTGTTGCTCCCCGCCGCGCTGCTGTGCCGCAAGGATTGCGCCGGGCTTTGCCCTGTCTGCGGGGTAGACCTGAACGAGGCTGGTCCCGGGCATCAACACGAGGCTGGGCCAGATCCACGGTGGGCACCTTTGCGGGGGCTATTTCCGCAGGAGTAGGGCGATTCTCCTGCTAGCCTCCCTCGTCATGGCCGTCCCGAAGCAGAAGCAATCCCACTCGCGCACGACGAAGCGCCGTTCGACCCACAAGGCGAAGGCGGCAGCTACAAACGAGTGCCCGCAGTGCCATAGCCCCCGCTTGCCGCACCGCGTGTGCCCGACCTGCGGAAGCTACAAGGGCCGCACCGTTATCACGGTCGACGAGCCGCTCTCCTAGGTAGAGCGCCGCGGCGATGGTGACGGTTGCCGTTGATGGGAACGGGGCCGACTTAGGCCCGTCTGAGGTCGCTGCCGGCGCGTCAGCCGCGGCAGCGCGCGGCATCAAGGTGCTGCTGTTCGCAGACGCCAGCCAGATCGGCGAGGTAGCGGATGGCGTCGAAGTGATCGACGCCCCGATCTCGATCGCGAAGGCGACCGATCCGGCATACGCCGTTCGCTCCACGCCTGATGCGTCGATCGTCCAGGCCGCGCGTGCGGTCGCCGACGGCCGCGCCCAGGCGCTGGTGTCAGGCGGCTCGACCGGCTCGGCGCTTGTCGTCGGCCTGTTCAACCTAAAGCGCGACCGCGGGATCTACCGCCCGGCGCTTGCGCTACCGATGCCGCGTCCGGGCCAACCGCATCCCGTCTTGCTGCTCGATGTCGGCGCGAACGTCAGCTGCCGCCCCGAGCATCTTGTGCAGTTCGCGCATATGGGCTCGGCGTTTGCGCAGGCTGTGATCGGGGTTGAGTCGCCGCGTGTGGCGCTGCTGTCAAACGGCGCGGAGCCGCTGAAGGGAACCGACGACCTGAGACTGGTGCATGAGCGCCTGGCCGGTGAGGGCGGGGCCGGTCTGAATTTCGTCGGCAACATTGAAGGGACCGACGTGCTCGACTCGGCCGCCGATGTCGTCGTGATGGACGGTTTCACCGGCAACATCACCCTGAAGCTGATCGAGGGCGTGTCAGGCGCCACGCTGCGTGCCGTTCGTGACGCGGCGATGAGCTCGACGACCGCCAAGCTCGGCGGGCTGCTGATGTCCCCCGCGATCAAGCGGTTGCGGGCCGAGGTTGATCCGGAAGGGCCGGGCGGGGCGTACATGCTGGGGCTGCGCCAGCTGGGAGTGGTGGCGCACGGCAGGTTCACGCGCAAGGGGTTCGCGCGGGCGATCGAGGTTGCCGCCCACGGTGTTGAGGAGAACGTGATCGCCAGGACACGGGCGGCACTAGAGGAAGCCGGGGCACTGCGCAGCCCGGCGGGCGGCGAGGACGGCGGCGCGTCCGCCGAAACGGCTACGGTTGGCGGCCCATGAATCGCGAACAGATCTTCGGCACGATCCGCACACACCTCGCCGACGAGCTCGAGGTCGACCCAAACAGAATCAGCGAGGCGACTCGGTTCCGTGAGGACCTTGAGGCCGACTCACTCGATCTCTACACGCTGGTGCAGGAGTTGGAGGACAGCTACGGCGTAACGATGACTGACGAGCAGGCAGCTCAGATCCTGACCGTCGGACAGGCCGTGGAGTTCGTGCTGACGAGCGTGGCCGGTGCCGACGCCGCGTCCGCGAGCCCAGCCTCCTCAGCCAGTGGCGACTGACAGCGCTCTGGCAACCGATTCGGCGGCACCGCTACGGGCGCTGCTTGACGAACTGCCCGAAGCATTGGCGACGCAGGCGTTCACGCACGCTTCGTGGGTGCCGACGCGTGCCGGCTCCTACGAACGGCTCGCGTTTCTCGGCGACAGCGTGCTGTCGCTGGCGATCACCTCGCACCTGTACCCGCGGCTAGCCGCCGAGCAGTTCGGGGCCGGTGATTTGACGAAGCTCCGGGCACAGACCGTTTCCGGTCGCTCCTGCCGGGCCGTAGCCGAACGCCTTGGCGTGCCCGAGCGGATGCTCGCGGCTGCGCCCGCCGCTGTCGCTTCGACCGTGCCGGCCTTGACGGGCACCGAACGGGTGCTGGCGTCGGTGATCGAGGCTGTGATCGGCGCCTGTTACTTGGAGTTCGGCTACGAGCGGGTCGCCGAGGCGGTCGTCGCCGCCTTCGCGCCGGAACTCAGCGAAGCGCTGGCGAACCCCGTCGACTTCAAGTCGGCGCTGCAGGAGCGCCTCGCCCGCCGCGCTGAGGTGGTCGCCTATGAGGTTGTGGCGCAAGAAGGCCCGCCGCATGACCGCACGTTTACGATCATCGCCTTGCTCGGGATCGACGAGATCGGACGGGGTGCCGGGCGCAGCAAGAAGGATGCTGAGCAGGCTGCGGCCAAAGCGGCACTTGAGAAGTTGGACGGCTGAGGAGCAGCGTGTACCTGAAGAGCATCACGATGAAGGGGTTCAAATCGTTCCCTGATCGCACCCGGCTTGAGTTCGGGCCTGGCACGAGCGTGATAGTCGGGCCCAACGGGTCGGGCAAGTCAAACGTCACCGACGCTGTGCTGTGGGCGCTGGGCGAGCAATCGCCGATCGCGGTCCGCGGCCAGTCGATGCAGGACATCATCTTTGGTGGTGCTCCGGGCCGGCAGGCGGCGTCGAGCGCCGAGGTTGAGCTCGTGCTCGACGACTCCGAGGGCAGTCTGGGAATGGGATCGGAGGTCTCGATCTTCCGTCGGCTTGACCGTGGTGGCGATGGCGAATATCGCTTGGGTGGCGCCAAATGCCGGCTGATCGACGTGATCGAGCTGCTGTCCGACACCGGCCTTGGCAAGGAGATGCACTCGGTGATCTCGCAGGGTCGGGTCGAAGCGATCGTTACCTCGAAGCCGCGTGACCGGCGACTGTTGATCGAAGAGGCAGCAGGGCTTGGCAAGCACCGCAAACGCCGCCGTCGCGCGCAGATCAAGCTTGGCCACACCCAGGACAACCTGGACCGTGCGCTTGACGTCGAGCGTGAAGCGCGCTCGCGGCTGAAGCCGCTGAAGCGCCAGGCCGAAGCGGCGGAGCTACACGAGCGTCTGCACCGGCAGACGCTTGAAGCACGGTTTGAGCTCGCTCGAGACGACGTTCGCGCGCGCAAGCTTGAGCTCGAGCAGGCGACCACGGCGGCGAGTAACGCACGGTCGGCGCGTCAAGGGCTGAGCGGTGAGCTTGAGCAGGTGGCAGCTCGCCGCAGTGCAGCCGAGGAGGCGCTTGCCTCCCGCTCAACGCAGCGGGAGGAGCTCTCACGGCGTAGCTTCACCGCCCAATCGGCATCCGAACGCGTTGGCTATCGCGCCGACGCGGTCCGGCTCGCCTCGCAAACCGTCACGGCGCGGTTGGCAAGCAGCCGTGAGCAGCTCGCCCGACTGCAGTCCGACGCCGAGTCTGACGTGCCTGACCCCGAGGCGCAGGCGCGGATCGACGCGCTGAGGCGCGAGTTGGAAGCACTTGAGCGCAACCGCGAAGCCGAACTGACCCGGCAGCTCAGCGAGCTTGAACAGCAACTGGCTGAACTCGCCGCGGGCGATGCCGCCTCGATCGAGCAGGTGGAGACGACGAAGGCGGCGCGTGATCACGCCGAGCGCCGCTACGAACAGGCGCGGGCAACAGTCCGTGAGGCTGAACGCGCGGTCGATGGCGCGCGCCGTGACAGCGCCCGGATCGGCGGCGAACTCGCTGCCGTCAACCAATTCCTGCGCAGCCATCAGGGCGCTCCTGGCGGCGCCCGCGCGCTGGCTGACGGGCTAAACGTTGCTGCCGGCTACGAGCTCGCCGTCGCCGCAGCACTTGATGGCCGCCTCGGCGCCGCCGTCGTCAGCGATGATGCCGAAGCGCATCAACTGCTGGATCGCGCCGGCCGCGACGGCGGCCGCGTCCTGATCAGCGGCGGCCAGAACGCTGAAGGAGTCAGCAAACCACCGGTTAGCGGCGCGGTTCGCCTCGCTGAACATGTCACAGGCGAAGCACCGGCAGCGCAACTCGCGCAGGCTCTGCTCGCCGATGTCTGGGTTGTTGAATCTGTGGACGCGCGAGTTGCG
>Ga0302314_10011268_pt1 | contig 15612 bp, 16 predicted proteins | sample III_Palsa_N2_3_FD_200533 | JGI IMG/M metagenome (GOLD analysis project Ga0302314, IMG submission 200533) | Peat permafrost microbial communities from Stordalen Mire near Abisko, Sweden - III_Palsa_N2_3 | ecosystem: Environmental > Terrestrial > Soil > Palsa > Peat permafrost | place: Sweden...
GGCGTCCGGCTCGCCCAGAGCGGCCCGGGCGGCGACGGCACCGGCATAGGGGCCCATGGTCAGGCCGGATGCGCCCAGGCCTGTGGCGACCACCAGGCCATCGACACCGGGCACCGGGCCGAGCAGAGGCCGGATGTCGGGGCCTATCGGGCGGAATCCCACCCTGGTCTCCAGGTAGGTGCCGTCGGCAAGGCCGGGCGCCACGGCCAGTGCCTGCCCGAGGATCTCCGCCAGGCCGCCCGGCGTCACCCGGTAATCGAAGCCGGCACCGGTTTCGCGGGTTGCGCCCGCGACCACCCGGGAACCGTCGAAGGCGAGCATGTAATGGCCGCTCCCGCCGGGCAGCACTACCGGCCAGCGGCTGGTGTCGGCGGGCTCGAGCGACAGGTGGGCGATCTGCCCGCGCTGCGGCGCCACGGCCACGGTCACGCCCGCGGGTTCCAGGAAGGCCCGCGTCCAGGCGCCGGCTGCCGCGACGACGGCATCCGCAGCGACGATCTGCCCGCCGAGCAGCACGCCCGTCACGCGGCCGCCGCTGCACAGTAGCTGCGCACGGCCGTCCCTGATGATGGCGCCCTTGCGGACCGCCGCCCTGGCCAGCGAAGCTGCGAGCAGCCGGCCATCCACCCGGGCAGCGCCGCCGACGTACACGGCCAGGCAGTCAGCGCGCAGCGGCGGAAAGAGGCCGCGAGCCTCGGCGCCGGTGAGAGCCTCAACGTCACCGATCTCCGGTGCCCCGGCGCGGCGGGCCAGAATCCGCTGCCGCACTCCCTCCTGCTGCTCCCCGGAGTCGGCCAGGCTGAGCGCACCAACGCGGCGGTAACCCGTATTGGTCTCGCCAAGCTCGCCGAGATCCTCGATGAGGCGCGGGTACTGCCGGGCCGACATGCAGGCGAAGGCATACCAGGCGGGGTCGTCCACCCGGGACGACCACGGGCACACGATTCCCGCACCGGCGGCCGTGGCCTGCCCAGCGGCAGCAGCGTCGACCAGCACGACCTCGGCCCCGAGGCAGCTGGCGGCATAAGCGCAGCTTGCTCCGACGACTCCCGAGCCGACCACGACAAGTCGCACGTTCTTCCTCCGTTACGGCCGGAGCCCGCGAGCGCACGCCGTCGGCGATGGGTGGCCGGCCTGCCGGAGCGGGTCCGCCGTGACGTTCGCCTTGCCCGCGCAGGACTTCCGCCTCTGCCACGCGAATGCCGCAGCAAGGATCGTCATCGCTGTATCCCCTACAGAAACGAGAATGGTCATGCGGGCACTTGTTTACCACGGTCCGGGCGAAAAGGCCTGGGAGGATGTGCCGAAGCCGGAAGTCATTGCCGACACGGACGCGATTGTGCGGGTCGACGCGACGACTATTTGCGGCACAGATCTTCATATCCTCAAAGGCGACGTCCCGGTGGTGACTGACGGGCGGATCCTCGGCCACGAGGCGGTCGGGACCGTCGAGTCGGTCGGCAGCGGCGTGAAGACGGTGCAGGCCGGTGACCGCGTTCTCGTCTCGTGCGTTTCCGTCTGCGGGACGTGCCGGTTCTGCCGCGAGGGCCGCAGCGGGCAGTGCCTGGGCGGCGGCGGCTGGATCCTCGGCTACAGGATCGACGGCACCCAGGCGGAGTATGTCCGGGTGCCGTTCGCCGATAACTCGACATACCCGGTGCCGGGCGGTGCCGCTGATGAGGACATCCTGATGCTGGCGGACATCCTGCCGACCGGGTACGAGGTCGGTGTCCTGAACGGCGGGGTGCGGCCGGGCGATGTCGTCGCCGTGGTCGGGGCCGGCCCGGTGGGCCTGTCGGCGATCATGGGCGCGAGCCTGTTCAGCCCGAGTCATATCGTGGCGGTCGACCTGGCTGATTCGCGGCTGGAGGCGGCGAAGCGGTTCGGCGCGGATGTGGTGGTGAATAACGGCCGCGAGGATCCGCTGGAGGTGGTCCGGTCGCTGACGGGCGGGCTGGGCGCTGATGTGGCCATCGAGGCGGTCGGGGTGCCGGCCACGTTCGAGCTTGCCGTTGCGCTGTCGCGGCCGGGTGGCCGGATCGCGAATATCGGCGTGCACGGCGAGCCTGCGACGCTGCACCTGGAGGAGCAGTGGATCAGGGACATCACCATCACGACCGGCCTGGTCGACGCGTACTCCACGCCGACGCTGCTGCGGCTGCTCGCCAGCCACCACATCGATGCCGGGCGGTTCATCACCCACCACTTCGCACTGGATGAGATCGATGAGGCCTATGACGTGTTCGCGCGGGCAGCCGACACGGGCGCGCTGAAGGTAGTCCTGAGCCGCGCCTCGTAGCCTGGCCTGCGTGCCTGCGCTGATGCCCGGCCGGGCCGCCCGGCCGGGCATCAGCCGTCTGCGGTGTCGGCGGCGGGGATGTGATGGTGCTCGGCGGCGGTGTCCGGCGGGGGGCCGTTCATCATCTTGAGCATCGAGATGCCGCCGGTGCGGGTGAATCGGTAGCACAGTGCGGCGGCGAGGAGCAGGGCGATGATGTTCAGCACGGTGGTGTAGTTCCACTGGACGGGCGCCTGGAGCACCTTGGCGTGGCGGGTGGCGGGGATGAGGCCGAGGCTGCCGAAGATCAGCTCGGTGAGGTATCCGGCGGCGGCCATGGTGGCGTAGAACGCGGCGAGGATGAACAGCATCATGCGGGTGCCGTAGTACTTGCGGTAGATCACCAGGATGGGCACGATGATCAGGTCGGCGAACAGAAATGCCACCACGCCGCCGAAGCTGATCCCGCCGTTCCACAGCACCGCGGCGAGGGGGACGTTGCCGATGGAGCAGACGAAGCTCAGCAGGCTGACGACGGGCCCGATCAGCGGCCCCCACAGCCGGGACGCCAGCGGGTGCCCGGTCAGGAACAGGTGCCCCCAGAAGGCGTCCGGTACCCAGGCGGCGACCGCTCCGGCGATCAGCAGGCCGGCCGCGATGTCGCGGATGACGGCCGCCCATTCCATCACGAAGATGTGCGACACCGAGGTGAGCGCCCGCGGTGACCGGAGCCGCCGCCACGCGCTGCCCCCGGCCGGGATGCTCATGTCCATTGCGGCGTGGCCCTCCATGGACCCGGCGACGCCCCTGGCGGCCTGGGCGGCGGCGGCGTCGAGCAGCCGCCGGCGCAGGAACAGCCGGAACACGACCGCCAGCAAGATGATCATGATAGGGCCGCCCACGAACTCTGCCAGGGTGAACTGCCAGCCGATCAGCAGCGCCAGGATCACGCCGAGCTCGACGACCAGGTTGGTGGAGGCGACCTCGAACGCCATCGCCGCGGTGAAGCTCGCGCCCTGCCGGAACAGCGACCGCGCCAGCGCCACCGCGGCATACGAGCACGACGATGAGGCGGCGCCCAGCCCGGCCGCAAGCGCCAGCGTCCGTGGCCGGTCATTGCCCAGCAACCGGATGACCGTCGCCCGGCGAACCACGGCCTGCACCACCGCCGACAACGCGAAACCCAGGATCAGCGCCCAGAGGATCTGCCAGGTCATCGACCCGCTGATCGCCAGCGCATGACCCACCGCGTGCAGCCCCCGCACGGCATCTCCTTCCCGGCCGGCCGGGACGTCCCGGCGAGGTTTACCACCGGACACCGGCGGTAGCCGCTCGCTGCCTCGGCAAGTACTGCCTATCATACCCCCCAAGGGTATCGGCTGGCAGGCGAGTGCCGCTTCCCGGAGGTATTTCAGCCTGTCGCGGCCTATCCGATGAGCAGTAGTGGCTTTGGTCCTGCCAGGAGGTGCCGGACGCCTCTGCCTGGCATTGATGTGCCGGGCGCACGCTGTGGTTGTGCGAGACGAGTGGCGTTCTCGCCGGGTTATGGAGGGTCGGTCATGATGGCAAACACAGGAACGAGGGCCGGGACGGGGTTCCCGTCGTGGCCGAAGTACGCGCTGCGGTTCACCTTCGGGGGGATCTGGCTTATTGACGCGGTGCTCAAGTGGCTGCCCGGGTTCCGGGCCGGCTACATGGGCATGATCTCCGGTGCGGGGCAGGGCCAGCCGGGGTGGCTGGGGCCGTGGTTCAGGTTCTGGACTAATCTGCAGAGCCCGCACCCGGCGTTCTATGCCTACCTGGTGGCGGTGCTGGAGACGCTGGTGGCGCTGGCGGTGCTGTTCGGGGTTGCCCGGAAGGTCAGCTATCTCGCGGCTGCGGGGTTCAGCGTGGTGATCTGGGCGGCGGCTGAGGGGTTCGGCGGGCCGTATACCTCCGGGGCCTCTGATATCGGTACCGCGATTATCTATGCGCTGGTGTTCATGTGCCTGCTGACCCTCAGTGCTTACACCGGCCCGGACACTTACAGCGTCGATCACTACCTAGAGAAGAAGATCTCCTGGTGGTGGAAGATCGCCGAGTTCCGCAACCCAGCCCAGCACCTGGTCCCGGTCACCACGGTCCCGGTCACCACGGTCCCGGTCATCCCGGCCGCGGTCATCCCGGCCGCGGTCATCCCGGCCGCGGTCATCCCGGCCGCGGTCATCCCGGTCCCGGTTACCACGGTCCCGGTCACCCCGGACGCCGCGCCGGCGGTCAACGGCAAGGCCCGGCCTACCGCCGAGCCAGCCGGCCGACGCTGAGCTATCTAGCAGGGCGGCGCTGAGCCAGAGCAGACTCAGCGCCGCCCGATCCATTACCAGCTAGCACCGGACCACAGGGGATCTCATGAAGCGCACCCGTTCCGCCGCGATGACCGCCGTCGTCGCCGTCGCCGTCGCCGGACTTGGCGCCGGCGCGGCGGTCACCGGCTGCGGGTCCGCCGGGCAGCCGGACGCCACGGCCAGCACGACTGGCGGTGCCACCTACTCGTATTACCAGTCGATGATGAGGCGCCTTGACCCCCGCTCGCCCGGCTCGCCCGGATCGATGATGGACGGCACGTCCGGCGACGAGATGATGGGCGGCCTTTCCCGCGATGCGATGATGGGCGGCTCCGGCTACCGCTGGACGATGGGCGGGCTTGCCGCGCCGGCCTGGATGCGCGGCCACGCCCTGCCGGGCTTCATGACCGGCACCTCCGGCGATGCCGGGAAGATCATGGGCGCGCTGTTCGCCGGCGCCCCCGGCACCCGGGTCACCCCTGCCCAGGCCACCCGGCTCGGCAACCAGGTCCCGACGGGCGCCACGGCCAGCCCCGCCCAGCACCGGATCACCTTCCCCGGCGCGAGTGTCCGGCTCGTCGTCCTGGCCGGCCCAGGTGAGACCTACCGCATCGCGGGCCTGGTCGACCCGGCCATCGTGGTCAGCGCCCGCGCGCACGTCAGCATCGAAATCATCAACGCCTCTCCCGGCACCGCCAACGGCCTCGTCATCACCGCCGCCAACGCCGGATCCTCCCCGATGCCCATGATCACAGCACGCCCGGCGTTCCCCGGCTCAGCGCTATGGTTCCTCGGCAATCCCACATCCGCCGGCCTGCACACCGCAACGCTCAGCTTCACCGCCAGCACCCCCGGGAGCTACCAGTACCTGTGCCCCGTCCCCGGACACGCGCAGGAAGGCATGGCCGGCACCTTCATCATCAGCAGCGCTAGCTGAACCTGCGCGCGCACGAATATCGTCCCGGCATGCCCGGCCGGCTCCTGGCTTGCTCCTGACGCCGCGTGAGGTCCTAGCGTTCAACCCATGGGTACCTTCGAGGCCACTGACGCGCGAGAGCAAGCGTGGAAGGTGGGCGCTCTGGCCAAGGCCGCGGGCCTGAGTGTCCGGGCGCTGCACTACTACGACCACATCGGCCTGCTGAGGCCATCGCGGCGGACTGCCGCCGGACACCGGCTCTACGACGCCGGCGACGTTGCCCGGCTTTACCGGATCAGCCTGCTGCGCCGTCTCGGCTTCCCGCTCGAGCAGATCGCATCCGTGCTCGAAGACCCGAAGTGGCAGCTGGAAACCGCAATCGGCCGGCACCTGGATCACACCCAGCGCAGAGCCGCCATCGCCACGCGGCTATGTACCCGGCTGGCCGGCATGGCCGCCGCGCTGGCCCGGCAGGACAACCCGTCCCCCGAGCAGCTGTTTTCCACCCTGGAGGAGATGACCATGCTCGATGGCACCATCCACAGCACCACCGGCATGCTGGTCTACGACGACACGGCCGCGGCGCATGACTACATCGTGCGCGTGTTCGGCCTCACCCCCGGCGCCCTGCAAGACGATGCCGATGACCACGCCGTCTATCGCGAGGTCCGGGCCGGTGATCAGGTAATAGGCCTGCATCCAGCCTCGGCCGACTTCCGGTCACCCCGCTCACTGGGAGCGGTCACTGGCATGACCGTCATCACCGTCGACGATGCCGACGCCCATTACGCCCGCACCGTCCAGGCCGGAGCGGAGATCGTCGAAGAACCCGTCGACCAGCCCTACGGAGTCCGCGAATACGGCGCGCGCGACCTGGAGGGCCAGCTCTGGTACTTTCACTCCCCGCTTGGCTAAGGCCAGGCCCGCGGCCGCCGGCGTGCCGGTGTCCGTGCGGTGGCTGGTGTTCTCGCCGGTAAGCAATCTGCGGACGGTGGCAGAGCTCCAGCCGGAGGCCTGATATGGCCACCTCGCCACGTTCCTGAAGCGCGAGTGCCTGGCGGGACTTCGTTCCGGTCACGGAGCCGTCAGCGTGCTACAAACCTGGTATGGCGCCAATTGCCGGGCTGCACGGGACCGCCCGGCAGCTGCCGCAACTCGCCACCACGACAGGAGTCCGCAGATGACCGCAACCGTGGACCAGACCGAGACCGCAACGGCGGTGAATGCCTGGCTGTCCGCATTCGGGGACGCTCTGACGGCCGGTGATCCGGCCGCGGCGGCTGCCCTGTTCCTCGCCGACTGCTACTGGCGCGACCTGATCGCGTTTACGTGGAATATCAGGACCTTCGAGGGACGCGCCGCGATCACCGAGATGCTCGGCGAGACGCTGCCTGGGGTGCAGCCGGCCAGCTGGCGGATCACCGATGGCGAGGAACCCGCCGAGGCTGGCGGCGTGATCGAGGCCTGGATCGAGTTCGAGACCGCCGTCGGCCGGGGCTGCGGGCACCTGCGCCTGCGTGACGGCCTTTGCTGGACGCTGCTGACCACCCTCTACGAGCTCAAGGGCCACGAGGAGGCCAGCGGCCTGAGCCGTCCGAAGGGCGTGGCACACGGCGCGGACCGCGGACGGACCACCTGGCTGGAAAAACGCCAGCACGAGGCGTCCGCGCTCGGCTCCACCGAGCAGCCGTACGTGCTGATCATCGGCGGCGGCCAGGGCGGCATCGTCCTCGGCGCGCGGCTCCGCCAGCTCGGCGTTCCCGCGATCATCGTCGACAAGCGCAGCCGTCCCGGTGACCAGTGGCGCAGCCGCTATAAGTCGCTCAGCCTGCATGACCCGGTTTGGTATGACCACCTGCCGTATCTGAAGTTCCCCGACAACTGGCCGGTCTTCGCGCCCAAGGACAAGATCGCCGACTGGCTCGAGTCCTACACGAAGATCATGGAACTCAACTACTGGGGCAATACGGAGGCGAAGAGCGCGGCCTACGACGAGGGGGCCCGCGAGTGGACAGTGAGCGTCGAGCGGGAGGGCCAGCCGATGGTGCTGCGCCCGGCTCATCTTGTCCTGGCCACCGGCGTGTCCGGCAAGCCCAGCCTGCCGTCCTTCCCTGGCATGGATCTCTTCCGCGGCGACCAGCACCACTCCTCGGTCCATCCCGGCCCGGATGCCTACCGGGGAAAGACGTGCGTGGTCATCGGGTCCAACAACTCGGCCTTCGACATCTGCGGCGCGCTGTGGGAGAACGGCGCGGACGTGACGATGGTGCAGCGTTCGTCTACCCACATCGTGAAGTCCGACTCGCTGATGGAGATCGGGGTGGGGGCGCTCTACTCGGAGCAGGCGGTCGCGTCCGGGATGACGACGGAGAAGGCGGATCTCATCTTTGCGTCGCTGCCGTACCGGATCATGCACGAATTCCAGATCCCGCTGTATGACCAGATGCGGGAGCGGGACAAGGACTTCTACGACCGCCTCGAGGCCGCCGGCTTCGACCACGACTGGGGCGATGACGGCTCAGGGCTGTTCATGAAGTACCTGCGCCGCGGCTCCGGCTACTACATCGACACCGGTGCGGGTGACCTGGTGGCCAACGGGGACGTCAAGCTGGTGAACGGGCAGGTCGACCATCTCACCGAGAACGCCGTGGTGATGGAGGACGGCACGGAGCTGCCGGCCGACCTCGTCGTCTATGCCACCGGGTACGGCTCGATGAACGGCTGGGCGGCCGACCTGATCTCACGCGAGGTAGCCGACAAGGTCGGCAAGTGCTGGGGCCTGGGCTCGGACACCACCAAGGACCCGGGGCCGTGGGAAGGCGAGCAGCGCAACATGTGGAAGCCGACGCAGCAGGAGGCCCTGTGGTTCCACGGGGGCAACCTGCACCAGTCACGGCACTACTCGCTGTACCTCGCGCTGCAGCTCAAGGCCCGCGAGGCTGGTATCCCGACGCCGGTGTACGGGCTCCAGGAGGTCCACCACGTCGGTTGAGGTGGCCGTGTGGACGACCTTGATTTCCGACCCGACCTGTACCGGGGAACCGCCCGGTACTACGACCGCTTCCGGGCGCCATATCCACGGCTGCGCCGTTTGTTACTGGCGTCCGGTCGCCGCGAGAAGCCGGACGCTGGGCGGTGCGCCGGCCGGCGGGAGGAACGGGGCGGCGTAGTGGCCGGACAGCCGCGCCTCGTCGGTGAGCAGGAGACCGGCGACCCTCAGCGCGACGGCTGCGAGCTCCTCGCTCATCTCGTGATCGATGCCCGCCCCGACGGCAATGTCCCACTGATGGATCACTGCGTCGAACAGGTTGATCCCCGCTGCCGTCGCACCGTCGAAGGAGCCGAAGGGCAGCGCGCAGACGGCCGTGAGCGCCCCGGGATGCTCATGCCAGCTGCGCGCAGCGGCCCCGGTGAGCTCCCGGAACTTCTTCGCGGGCGGTGTCCCGACGAGGTCGCCGCGCAGCTGGCGGACCGGGCCGGGCGTCACGGCCGCGAAGCGGCCGAACTTCTCGGTCACGGCCGCCAGGTGATTGACGACATCGAGCACGCTCCAGCCCCGGCAGGGAGTTGCCAGCATGAGCGACCGCTGCGGCACGGCATCAACAAGCGCAGCGGCCGAGAAAAGTGCGTCGCTCAGCTGGTCAGCAATCTCAGCGCCCAGGCGCGCGCTACGGACAATGTCCACGACGCCTGCCAGTCTGCCTGACTCCGGTGGCGGCGAAGCTGGATGCGCTGATTTCGCCTACCGGCAGCGGCGGCTTTCTGCCGCTGGTTAAATCGGGAACGTGCGAGCTTGGCAGGGGATTTCGCGCGGCTGGCGGCGGGCCCGGCCTGATGCGGTCGGCCTCATTGCCGCGACCGTGCTGGCGGCGGCCTCGGTCCTCGCGGCGTCGGTCCTTGCCGCTGTGCCGTCTGCCGCTATGGTGGCTCCGGGTCCGCCGGACGCGGCTGCCCGGGCATGGCACGCCGTAGTGCCGCGGGTGGATGTCAGGGGCGCTGAACTGGTGAATGCCCGCACCGGCGTCCGGCTGTGGGGCAAGGACGTCAGCGTGCCGCGGCCGATGGGCAGCATCACCAAGGTGATGACCGCGCTGGTGGTGCTCCGGGCCGGCGACCTGAGCCGGGAGATCAAGGTCACCAGGGGCGCCATCCGGTACGTCCGCAAGCGCGGCGCGAGCAGCGCCGGCCTGATCGCCGGGGACGTGCTGACCGCGCGGCAGCTGATGGAGGCGATGCTGCTCCCGTCTGGCTGCGATGCCGCCTACCTGCTGGCCACCGCCTATGGTCCCGGCCGCCGCACGTTCGTGCGGAAGATGAACGCGATGGCGATGACGATGGGCCTGACATCGACCCATTTCACGAGCTTCGACGGCATGCCTTACCCGACCGAGCACTCCACCTACTCCACGCCGGCTGACCTCGTCGGGCTCGGTGAGCAGGCGATGCGCAATCCGCTCTTCCGGCGCATCGTCGCCCAGCGCAGCTATCACCTGGCTGCCACGGCCCTGCACCACCGTTACAAGTGGTACACGACGGACGGCCTGCTCGGGTCCTATCGTGGCGTCATCGGGATCAAGACAGGTGACACCAATGCCGCGGGCGACTGCTTCTTGTTCGAGGCGCGGCGCGGCGGCCGCACCCTCATCGGCGTGGTCCTGCACGCTCACTCTGCCGGCAGCTCCGCCTCGTTCTTCACGGCCGCCAGGCGGCTGCTGAACTGGGGCTTCCGCCGAATCTAGGCGGCGCGCCGGAGGCCGCAGCGGCATTGTCCGGATCGCCTACTGGGCGCGCAGCGCAGTTGCGGGGGGCGTCCGGGCGGCTACCGCCGCCGGCAGCAGCGCCAGCAGGTTCCCGGCAGCCAGCAGGGCCAGGAAGCCGATGCTCAGGGCGGCCACCGGGACCACGCTGACCGGGACGGCGCCGACCGAGCTGGCGAAGCTGGACCATGCCCACCGGCCGGCGGCCACGCCAGCTGGAACCCCGATGACGGCGGCGATCCCCAGGGTCGGCCCTGCGGGCCGCGGGCCGGGCTTATCCTCATGCTCGTTATTGTGCGCGGGATGCAGGCCAGCCGACAGGAGAGGTCCCACCACCGATCTCCGGCAGTCAGCACCACCGTCGTCACGAGCCGGCGGCGAGGCGCTGCTCAAGAAACCCGGCGGGACCGCCCGGATCCAGCGGCATGGGTAAACGTGCTCTGGCTCTGGATCGCTGCCAGTGGGAGGATGCGACTGTGGGCGATGACAGGGACACCGGCCTCGCTGACACTCTGGCAGAGGCCGGCCGGATAGTCGGCCAGGCCTTGACTGATGCGCTTGAGCGCATGCGGCCGGCCTTCGATGCGCTCGCGGAGGTGGCGAACCGGCCCGAGGTCCGGGCGGTGATCGAGCGCGCGGAGAAGGCGCTGCGGCGCAGGCCCTGCCTCTGCTTCTGCCAGCGGGCACATCCGGCTGACCGCGGCGTCTGCGAGGTGTTCGACGCGGTGATTACGGGCCAGTACAGCTCGGACTTGCTGGGCGATGTTGACGTGCCGTTGTGCGCTCCGTGCGCGGCGGCCCGGGCCGCGCACCAGTTCGCCAGGTGACGGGTTCGTGACGATGAGGGTGCCGACGTCGGTGGGCGCTGAGGCGGCCAGGTCGAGCGCGATGAGCGCGTCCGCGATCGGCTCCTCGGCAGGGCGATCGGCCAGGCTGGTCGCCAGCCCGCCCGCCCGCCGGGCGGCGGGCCAGGCGATCGCCGCCTCGTTGCTGGAGAAGTAGTTGTTGAAGGTTCGGGGCGAAACGCCGACCGCTGCCGCGCTATGTCGCCTTCGACAAGCGGCAGGTCACGGTACCCCTGTGCGGGTGCGGATCCGGTGGCTCCGTTAGCAGGACAAGGTCAGCATCACGGCTGCGGCGGCTGACAGCGGGTGCGGCGGCGCCGTCAGGCCCGCGGGCTCCTGTCGTGCTCGCGGCTTCATAGATCCGTCAGCTGACCGATGTCTCTGCCTGAAACTTGCACAAGTATTTGTAGTGCAACTACCGGCACGATCCAGTGCCGGAGTTTGTTCGGTCCCCCCCTGGGACTGGCCGTTCAGGGATGACCTGCGCGGCCAGTCCCGGCCCGAACCGGCCCGGCAAGGAAACAGATGGGAACGATGGCGCCGATCCGCCCGGCCGTTCAACGCCTGCGCCGCAGCTCGCTGACCGCAGGGCGGCCGCTGGGAGGTTTGCTCGAGGTGCTCGAGCTGGCGTGCCGGCCGGGCGGGGTCCGGTTAGCTGCGGGGGTGCCCGGTGCCAGGCCCGGCCGGCCCTTCTTCCACCACCGGGGCCGGCATGCCTTACCGCCGTGTTTGTGCTTACCGCGAGCCTGGGTCCCCGCTTCCGGCCGGATCCAGCTCTTTCACCGAACCTGGCACGGTCCAAGGCACTCGCTGACCGGCCAGCCGGCTTGCTGGCGTCGCCGTCGCCGCCAGCCTGACGTCAGCGTCAAGGGCGGTGCAACTGCCCCCACTCGGCGTGCAGGGTCACAACGAATCGTCCCGCATCCGCGCTGGCACCCGCCAAGACCGCACCCTGCGCGCAGGGAAGGAAGCAAGATGCACGGCTTTATCAAGAGGGCAGCGGTGGCGCCAGGCTATGGACCAGTTGCCTCTGATGTGCGGTGATCCGCCGGAAGGCGGTGAGCGTGATGCCGCGTGAATCGTTCACCTGCCCGCGCTGCGGAGCGGCCGAGGCAGATCCGGTGCTGGCCCCGCAGCGCTTCTGCGGTATCTGCCAGGACTTTACCGGCCGGTGCGGGGCCAGTTTCATCGCTGCAGCCTTGCTTGCCACCGGCGTCGTGGAAATCCCCGGCTGGCCTTACCCCTGCACCTCGACGGGCACCGAGCGCTGGTTGCTGGCACGCGTGGCCGGCGCGGAGACCGGCATCGGGCTCTGCGCGCCGCACGGGGACCGCCTGCGCGCTGGTGCCGCGTCGTGGATGAAGGCCCTGGGACTGACGCTGAACCCGGCGGGCCGGTCATGAGCGGGCCAGCGCAGGCCTGCGGGGATTTTGCCTTCGCTCATGGGATCAAGTTGACGGTGCAAGATCACCTCTTGCACGATCGGCCTCACGAGTGTGACACCGCGGGTCACCAAGGCGTGTCGTGTGCTTAATTTTGTGCCAGGAGGAGCGCGACCGCCTGCCGCTGGGTAAGCGCGCGGCCGGCACCGAAGTCGGTGTCCCACTCGTGGCGTGCGGTGGCCGCGCGGGCCGGAGCCAGGAACCGCTCCACCATGGCCGCATCGAATTCTATTATGGGCATGCCCGCCAGCAGCCTGACCGCTTCGCCGGCTCCGGCGAGGTGAGCCGCCGGGTCGGCTCTCCGGAGTGCAGGCCCATCCGGACCCGGACCGCCACGTCTTCCGGCCAGGCATGGGCGGAAAGTGCACGCTGCGCCGCTACGCAGCACGAAACCGCGGCGCCCGCGGACTGGAACACCACGTAGAAGCTGTCGCCCTCGGTTCCCATTTCCTGGCCGCCGTACTCGGCGAAGCAGGTGCGCAGCAAGGCGCGCTGGATCGACAGCGCCTCGCCATACCGGTCGCCAAGGCGGCGCAGCAGTGCCGTCGATCCCTCGATGTCGCTGAACAACAGCGTGACCGTCCCAGTCGGGAGTTCCGCCATGCTTCCGATTATCACCGCACGGCCCCACAGCGGGCTGGTCCATCATTGCGACTTCAGCGGCGTCGCCGCCCAGTTCAGGTCGATGCGCAGACCGGCGTCGTCAGACCGCGGCCCTGGGTCAGCCGCGCAGCCGCATATGGATGTGCCCGTCGGTGAACCAGTGCGGCGGATTCGCCGGGCTGAGCTCCCGGAACGGGTACCCGGCCTTCTCCGCTACGCGGCAGGACGCCGGGTTGCCGACATCATGCACGAGCATGATCTGCCGCAGGCTTGCCCCGGCGAACGAATCGAAGACCCAGTCGGTCACCGCCCTGACCGCCGCCGGAGCTATGCCGCGGCCGCGCGCTGCCACCGCGGTCCAGTAGCCGATCTCGGCGGTCTCGCGCTCGCCGATCCGGCCGGTCTCCTCGCGATTCTTCAGTCCGGCATTCCCCGCCAGGACACAGCCGCCGACATCGTCCGCCTCCAGTACGGCGAAGCTCAGCCGGTCACCGTCGCGCCAGCCGCGGTCCTGGCTCGCGAGCCACCGGGCCGCGTCGCGCTCGTCGGCCGGCCCGGCCCGGCGCTCCGCCCCGCCGGGCAGCGCGGTCCTGACCGGGCGTTCGCCCGGTCTTGACCACATGCCAGCGGTGGGGTACTCGCGGCTCATCTCGGCGGCCAGTGCGGGGATGTCCGCCGCTCGCCAGGGCCGCAGGATCAGCGCTGGCTGGCGACCCACGGCCGGCACGCACAGCTCAGGGAACCTCAGCCCGTCTGTCATGCTGGGAATAATGCTGGACCACCGGCATCGCGCTCAACCGGGTTTCGCCTGGGTGATCGGCTAAGGTCGCACAAGGCTCTACGGCGAGGGAGAAACCGAGCATCCCCGACTGCCTGGCGGGCGCCAGGCAATGCCGATCGCTTCCCGCTGCCGACGGCGGAACTGCAGCTGTTCCCGACGACGGGCGCATCTTGGAGTGCTCTGGCCCGTCGAGCAAGTCCGCGGATACGGCTCCGGAGCAGGGCAGGTTGCGCTAGTCGGCCTCCTCGCTGCGTCTGGTGCCCGCAGCCGCTTCGAGGATTAGTCCGCTGACCGGCCACCTGACGCCGAAGACGGAGACGCAGTAGCCAGCGAAGTCGGCGCGGGCCGCCCAGGCATCTGCGGCCACCAAGCTATCGAAGGTGACCATCTGCCCGTCGATATTCACCGGCACGGCAGTCGGCCGGCCGCCGGTCACCAGCTGGAGCCGAAGGTCCGGACCGGGCAGCGCGGACGTGATCACATACAGCGACGCCTCGGCGTCGCTGTACTCGATGCCGCGCAGGTCTCCGGTGGCTCGCCGTTCGGTCCACACGCTCCCGGCCTGGCCTGGCAGCCTATACAGCGGCAGGGAGATCTCAATCTCCCTGATCCACACGGGCGAGTAGCGCGGCCGCCGTAGCCCGATTCTCATGGTGTCAACCTACCGTCGCGCCGTGGCCTGGCCGGATATCACCGTGGCCTGACGGCCCGGCCTCACTTCAGGTGCCGGGCGAAGAACCGGGCCCCGTCGTCCACCTCGAACCACGGGACGCCGGCGTGCCCGCCCAGATTGGCGTGCAGCGTCTTCTCCCTGGTGCCGAAGGCGTCGAACAGGTCCAGGGCCGGCTGCCGTTCCATCCCTTCGTCGTCCCACGGCAGCAGGAACTGCAGCGGAATGGTGACCTGCCGGGCCTCCTCGCGCAGGGTGCCGGGCACGAAACCCCCGGCGAAGAAAACGGCGGCCGAGATGCGCGGCTCGACCAGCGCCAGCCGAATGCCGATGGCGGTCATCCCCTCGTACCCGGCCGGGCCGCCGATCCCGGGCAGCGAAAGGAGGGCGTCCAGGGTGGTCCGCCATTCCGGGACCGCCCTTTCGGCCAGCGGGACGATGAAGGCGGCGGCGATCTCGTTGACCGGCTCGCCGGCCTCCATCGCCCGGCGGAGGCCGGCGCGGGCCTGCTCGTCGGCGGCGGAACGGGGCCGGTCACCGTGCCCGGGGGCGTCGATGGCGGCCGCCGCGAAGCCGTACTCCGCCGCGTAGTGCCGGGCCCGGGCCACCAGCCGGGGGTGCCGCTTGTGCAAGCCGCCGTTGTGGCCGCTCAGGATCAGCCCCGGAGGGGAGCACCCATGCCGATACTGCGTTCACGGGTACCACCTCCTCGTTCTCTCGCACGGCCTCCGGAAAAGTAGCAGTGGCCGCCGTGGTCCGCCAACAGGTTTTTGCGGAGGCTCCGTGGCCGGATGCCACGGAGCCTCCGTAACGGCCAAGCCCGTGTAGTTAAGGGCTTCGGGCCTGTGCGGTCACGGTGTGGTGCCGGCCGGGACGCAGGAAGCGGAGCCCTGGTAGGGACGGTTTGGCCCGGGCCTGGTACAGCTGCGACGATGCCGCCGCCATGAGCCTCCGTGATGGGCCGGGCGCGCCCCTGGCTCCCGTTGACCACGGACC
>Ga0302314_10011269_pt1 | contig 15612 bp, 11 predicted proteins | sample III_Palsa_N2_3_FD_200533 | JGI IMG/M metagenome (GOLD analysis project Ga0302314, IMG submission 200533) | Peat permafrost microbial communities from Stordalen Mire near Abisko, Sweden - III_Palsa_N2_3 | ecosystem: Environmental > Terrestrial > Soil > Palsa > Peat permafrost | place: Sweden...
CCGCCGCCGAGCACGCCGACCTGCTGGTCGTCGCCAGCCGCGGCCACAACCGCCTGGCCTCCACCCTCCTCGGCTCGGTCAGCCTGGGCCTGTCCGCCCACGCCCCCTGCCCCGTGGTCGTCGTCAAGGACCAGTCGGCCCCCGCCGCCGACGGCGGGAGCGACGGTGACGGCGACGACGCGGTGGTGGTACTCGGTGCCGCCCCCGGAGAGGCGCCCGAAACGGTCGAGTTCGCCTTCGCCGAGGCGGCGCGGCGCGGGGTGCCGCTGCGCGTGATCCGGACCTGGATGTACCCGCGGGCCTACCCCGGCATCGTCGCCGTGCCGCCGGTCGAGGAGGCGACCCGCACCGGGGTGGAGACCTCGGACCTGGCGGACGCCTTGGCCGCAGCCCGCAAAGCCTTTCCCGACGTTCAGGTGGACCAGCGGGTGCTGCTGGACGAGGCCGACGCCGCCCTGGTCGACGCCTCCCACGGAGCCTGCCTGCTCGTCCTGGGCGCCGAGCGCCACCAGCGCCGCTTCACCATGCCCATCGGCCCGATCACCCACCGGGTCCTGCACCACGCCCACTGCACCGTAGCCGTCGTCCCGCACATCTGCTGAGATCGCGCAGCGGTCGGCGTGCGCGATCTCAGCTGCGACCGGTCCTCGCGGGCCGTTCCTGCGGCTGCCGCCGCTCGGGTCAGCGGATGGCGAAGCCGTAGTTGGCGCCGGCGTTGTTGTCCCAGGTGGCGGCCTGGTTGTAGAACGCGAGGTTCAGGCTGCTGCCCGCGGGGACGGTGATGGTGGCCTCCCACGATCCGTCGGACTGCTTGGTCATCGCCGTGTCGGTGGTCCCCTGCCAGCCGTTGTCGCCCCAGTGCATCGTGACCGAGGTCGCCGACGAGGCAAGCGAACCGTCGTAGCGGATCGTCGCGCTGTGGCCGGCGGTGATCGGGTCGGGTGAGGCGGAGACCGGCGAGTCCACGGCGCCGATGTTGTAGTTGTTGGAGTTGTTGTTGTCCCAGGTGCCGGCCTGGTTGTAGAAGGCCGTGTTCAGGCCGGTTCCGGCCGGCACGGTGACCGTCGCGGTCCAGGTGCCGTTGGACTGCTTGGTCATCGCCGTGTCGGTGGTGCCCTGCCAGCCGTTGTAGCCCCAGTGCATCGTGACCGAGGTCGCCGACGGGGCGAGCGAACCGTTGTAGGCCACGGTCACCGGCTGGCCCGCGACCGCAGGGCTCGGCGAGGTCGTGACCGGCTCGGAGGCGGCGGCCGCGAAGTGGCTGTAGACCGCGGCAGGGGTGCCCGGAAGGCCGGAGATGTTGTTCTGCTGGTCGTACTGGGCGGCCACCAGCTGGATGTACATACTCAACGACCAGTTGAGCGCGGACATCGACAGGGTCGGCGTGCCCGGTGTGTCGCCTGCGGGCGCGTTCGCATCCCAGACCTGCTCGGGGATCAGATGCGAGGGCGTCGCGTAGTGCTGCAGGTCGTCGACGTAGGGGGCGACCTGGTTTCCGAGCAGGTCCTGGTACTGCCCGAACTCGCCGTCCAGGATCGGCCACAGCCGTCCGATGCCGGTGCCGGTGAAGTCGGCTCCGGTGCTCGTCTCACCGTATCCGTCGTGGTTGTAGCGGAAGAAGTCCATGCCGTCGGGCAGCAGTTCCTCCAGCGAACCGGACGACTCCCCTGCGTTCGGGTTGGCGGTCACGGCGATCGAGTTGGCCACGTGCAGGTCGTCCGCGGGCAGGATGCCGAGGATCACCAGCTGCAGGAAGCCGTTGTCCACGACCGAGTTCTCGTTGTACGTGCCGCCGCCGTTGGCGATGGTCACATCGGTGCCGTCGTTCGGACTGCCGTCCGGGGAGATGCGTTCGAAGTACTGGCCGTTGCCGAAGGGCCCGTTGGTGGTGTAGGTCCAGTTCTCGACCTGCGAGGCCCAGCTGTTGGCCGTGTTGAGGAAGGTGGTCGCGTCGCCGGACTGGCCATCGGCGGAGGCGATCTGCGAGGCGAGGTAGAGTCCGGCGATCTCGGGAGCGATCGTGGAGGGCGAGTAGCCCGAGTTCTCCTCCCAGCGCTCCATCGGCGTGCTCGGCCCGTGGTTGATCAGGTACTCGGCGGCGGGCCGGATGTGCGCGGTGTAGAAGCTCGAGCCGGTCAGGGTCGGATCATAGGTGCGCAACTGCCAGGCGAGGATGATCGGGTAGGCCGTCTCGTCCATCTGGATCCCGGTCCAGCTGGGGGTGCCGTTGACGAAGGAGTTCTGCGGGAAGTGCCCGTCGGACTCCTGCTGGTCGTCGAAGAGGAATTTGACGGCCGAGTCGGCGTCGGTGTCGTCGCCCGCGAGCATCAGCGCCGTCGCGCTGTTGAACAGGTCGCGCGACCAGGTGCGGTGGTAGCCGGCATCGGTGGTGCTCTGGGCGTCTCCCCATGGCGAGCCCAGGCCCGCGACGATCGCGCCGCTGGAGGGGTCCTGCGAGGCCTTGATGCCCATCGCGGACACCAGGTACTGCTCGCCGCCCAGGCCGCCGTACGTGCCGAGCGTCGACGTCCACGACGCCCACTGGCTGTTGTAGGAGCTCTCCACCCCGGTGGGGCTGCCGGCGAGGCCGGTCAGCTCCGCATCCGCGCCGGACTCGGCGGCGGCGGTCGTGCCGCCCATCCCGATCACGAGGTCGAAGGAGACGCTGGTCCGGGAGGCCACGGGCGACAGGTCCAGCTCGCCCGTCTGCACGACGTTGCCACCGGTGGCGCTGCTGTAGGCGTTGTTCATGGTGTGGTCGGGGCTGCTGCCGCCGAGCAGGTCGGTCCAGCCGTCGTTGACGCCCTCGAAGCCGCTGGAGAGCATCGGCGTGCCGCCGGACGTCAGCCAGTTCAAGCCGTTGCCGACCGCGACGGCCGAGGCGTCGCTGGCCGTCCCCGCCGCGTTCGGGCCGGAGGCCACCAGCATCTGCCGGTTGTCGTAGGTCGCCGTGACGCCGGTGTCGTCGTTGCCGTTGCCCTCCTGGGTCGGGTTCGACATCTGGTACAGCAGGTAGTCGCCCAGGTCCCCGGAGGTGACGCTGAAGGTGACGTTCTCCACGACGACCGGCGATCCCGGGTCGGTGTAGACCGTCTTGGCAATCTTCCACAGGCCGTTGTCACCGGTGTTGGTCACGGTCCAGGCAAGGGAGTTGCCCTGGACGAGCGCGACGCTGTGGGTCGAGTCGGTCTTCTCCTCCTGGTCCCACGTGTGGCCCGCGTCGCCGACGATGAACTGCTGGTCGGTGAAGTCGGGGGTGTCCAGGTTCGGGTAGAACATCTCCGTCAGAATGCCGTTCGTGCCGGTGAACCACACGTCGTCGGCGGTGGCCGCGGGCGAGGCGGCACGCCCCAGGAACGTCTTGTCACCCGGGGACCAGGTGGAGCCGGTGCCACAGCACCCGGGCGCGGCACCGGTGTTGACCGTCACGGCCGCGGACGCCGGACCGGCGCCGCCGGCAGCGGTGAGCGCCGCCGCGAGCAGCAGGAACAACGCGCTGAACAGTGATGTCCTTCGGAACCAGGATCTCCCGGTGATGATGCGGGTCGTCATGGGGCACACATGCCTCTCGGTCGCCAACGGTGGGGGTTTCAGGTGCCAAGGGCGAAGCGGGACTTGCCCAGCGCGTGGAGAGTTCGGCCGTCGCGGTGCCTGACCATCGCGACGGCCCACGCGAACCGTGTTGGCGAGGCCAGAGCCTGCTCTGCCCCCACGATGCTGTCAACACTCCAAGCGCCAACAATGACGCACGTCACCATTGCTTCAACATCCGAACAGAAATCCCCCGAAGAACCGACCCGAGGACCACGTTCGTCGCCAGGTCTTGAAGATCGTCTCCGCGGATGGCCGCGCAGTCGGCTCGCCCGGGCCCTGGCCCTGTTGTTCTGTCATAGAGCGCTCAGGGCCTGTCGGCAAGCCCCGTCGGCGTTTCAGCCGTTCTCCGCCAGACGCGCGAGCAGCTCCGCGGCGAACGGCTGGTTCAGGTCGTTCAGTGCCACGAGTGCCTGCTGCCAGCTTTCACGGGCGGCGTGCAGGCGCGCGCCGGCGAGATGCCCGGCGGCGGCCACGTCGAGGGCCTGGGCGGCGAGGAGCGGTGCGTCCCGCAGACGGGAGAGATCGGCGGCTTCGCGGCCGCAGGCCACCGCGGCATCGGGTTCACCGTCGGCCAGGTGGAACCGGCCCAGGGCGATCAGGACCAGGATCTGGTTCATCCGGTCACCGGACTCCTGGGCGATGCCCAGGGACTCGCGCAGGTGACCGCCCGCCTCCTCGACGTCGCCCAGCTTCAGGAGCGACTCGGCCAGCCTGCGGTGATAGGACCCGACCAGGGTTCTGCGGCCGAGGCGCAGTGCCTGGGCCAAAGCGCTGCGCTGGCAGTCGACGGCTTCGGGGAGGCGGCCCAGGGCCTCGTGGACGATCCCCAGGTTGCTGACGAGGAAGCTGTAGGTGATCTCGTCCCCGTCCGGGTCCGTCAGCTCCAGCCCTCGCAGGTAGTGCTCCCCTGCCTCTTCGAAGCGGTTCTCGGCCCGGTAGGTCCCCGCCATGTTGTTGAGCTCCAGCGCCATCCCGGCCGTGCGGCCGAGAGCGGCGGCCGCCTCGTATGAGCTCCGGAACGCGTCGCGCGCGTCCTTGTAGCGCCCGCCCCGGAAATAGGCGGTGCCCAGGCCGGAGAGCATATGGGCCTCTCCGGCGCGGTCCCCGGTCACCCGGGCTCCGCGCAACCCGGTCTCGTACATGCTCGCGAACGCGCCGATCAGGCCGTAGTAGTTGAAATAGGTCCCCAGGACATGGGGAAGCTGCCAACCGACGGGGTCCCCGAGCGAGACGGCCGAGCGGGTGACGGCCTCCAGGTTGGCGAGTTCGGCCTCGCACCATTCGATCGCCTGCTGCGGCGTGTCGAAGACGGGCAGCGGCGGACCGGACGGGGGTGTCCCCAACTCGATGATGTCGCGTTGCTGGGGCAGCGCCGCCCCGACCGCTTCGGCGGCGTGCAGCATCCACTCCAGCAGCCTGCGGAGCGCGGTCTCCCGCTCCTGCGGGGACTCCTCGGCCTGGAAGCGTTCCATGGCGTAGCTGCGCAGCAGGTCGTGGAAGCGGTAGCGGCCGGCGGCGTCCAGGGTGACCAGGTGCGCGGACACGAGTCCGTCCAGCAGGCCGATGACCGACGGCACGTCGCGGTCGAGCAGCGCGGCGGCCACCGGCTCGGTGAAGTCCGGGCCCGGCACGGCACTCAGGACGCGGAACAGTCGCTGCTCGTCGAGGGCCAGTACCCGGTAGGAGAGTTCGAACGCCGCCCGCACCTGGAGGTCGCCGGCCTTCAGGACGTCCAGTCGGCGCTCCTCGTCGGCGAGCTGACGGGCAAGGGTGCTCAGCGGGAGTTCGCTGAGGGTGGCCAGCCGCTGCCCGGCGATGCGCACGGCCAGGGGCAGGCCGCCGCACAGTTCGACGATGTCGAGTGCTGCCCGGCTCTCGGCCGCCACCCGATCCGCACCGATCAGGCGCCTGAGCAGTTCGACGGCTTCCGCTCGTTTCAGTACGTCCAGGTGGATGCGGTGCACCGACTCCAGGCCGGCGAGCATGCTGCGGCTGGTGACGACCGTCAGCGAGCCGCCCGAGGCCGGGAGGAGGGGGCGCACCTGGGCCTCGTCCAGGGCGTTGTCCAGGAGCAGCAGGATGCGGCGGTCACGTACGACCGAGCGGAAGAGCCCGGCGCGGTCGTCCAGGCCGGGGGGAATGGCGTTGTCGCTGACGCCGAAGGCCAGCAGCAGCTTGGCAAGGACCTCGTTCGGGGCGGCCGGGGCCGCGTCCGTGCCCCGCAGGTCGAGCGCGAACTGGCCGTCGGGAAAGCGATCGGTCAGGCTGTGCGCGGCGTGCAGGGCGAAGGCGGTCTTGCCCAGCCCGGGCGGGCCGGAGACCACGGCCACGTGTGTGGCGCCCTGCTGCGTCTCCGCGGTCAGCGTGCGCAGCCGGGAGAGCGCTTCACCACGGGCGGTGAAGTCCCCGATGTCACGCGGAAGCGCGAGCGCGGTAGGGGGCAGGGGTTCCGGGTCCTGCTTGCTGCGTGGCCTTCCGGCTGCGGCCGCGCGCTCCAGCGCGTCGGCCGGGTCCGGAGCCAGCGTCAGCGCCGCGGCCAGGGCCCGCACGGTCCGGCGCTGCGGGCCGCGCGTGCGCCCGCGCTCCATGTCGGCCAGCGTACGGATGCTGATCCCGGCGGCAAGCGCCAGCTTCTCCTGGCTGAGTCCGGCACCCGTCCTGAAGCCGAGGAGCAGCTGTGCGAACTCCCCTACCGACTCGTCCTTCTCTTCTTTCACCATGCGGCTCCCTGATCCCCGGTCGACATGGACTGCCTTCCCACGGATGGATTATGCCGCCGTTCTGGATCAAGAAATCTGACGCGGTGATCGAGCCGACCGTGCCGGTCGCCCATCGCAGTCGAACCGGCAGGGAGAGCAGCCCGCGGTGCCGGGGGTTGTCCTGCCACTGCGGGGACTGCCCCGTGGTGGACAGGCGCAGATCCGGGAAGCGCTCGAAGAGCCGGGTGCCGAAGGCCACGTGGCGGGAGGCGTCGCGGGTGCACCCGTGGAGGAGTGTGACGATGCGCATCCGAACAGTGGGCCCGCAGAGCGCGACCGTCGGCAGGTCAGGTGCGGCGCCGGACTCCGAACCGGGACTGCCTTCGGGGGCCCGTCTCGCGGCCCGAACCGGACAACTTCAGGCGGGAATGGAATGATCACGCGCATGACCGATCCTCGCGCAGTGGTCGAGCAGCAGCTCGCCGCCTACAACAGCCATGACATCGACGCCTTCGCCGCCACCTATGCCGAGGACGTCGTGGTCCACCGGCGGGACGGCAGCCAACTGCAGGGCCGCCGGGCTCTGCGTGACAAGTACGCAGGACAATTCGCCGACGGGCGCTGCCGGGCGGAGGTCCTGGCGCGGCTCAGCGAGGGCGACTGGGTGGTCGACCACGAACTCGCCCACGGCATAGGCGACGATCCGATCCGCGTCCTGGTGGCCTACCGTGTGCGCGAAGGCCTGATCGACCGCGTCGACTTCCTCAGCTGAGCAGCAAGGTGGCGCCGCGCCGTTGGGATGGTGGCCAGTTGACCTCGGGCCCGCCACACGGCGCCGCCGCCGCTGGGCGTTGCGTCGCAGCCTCTTCCCGATCGTGACCATGACTTCTCGGAATTGACCCGATCCTGTCACAGCACGTCCTACGACCGTGACTTCTGCCGTCGGCGGGCACAGGCTTCTGATCGAGGGCACCGCTCGGTGCCGCGCAATCGCACAGGCCAGGAGAGCACCATGAACCGCACCACCGATCAGGCAGCCACGAAGTTCGGGGCGGCTCGAGTGGCCACCATGGCGATCACTGCTGCTGCCGCCGCGCTCGCGCTCTCGGCCTGCAGCACGACGACCGGCTCCTCGGCCTCTTCACCGTCGGGCAACGGGGGCGCCTCCAGTTCCTCGGCCTCGGCGGGGTCGGGCGGCACTACCGGCGGCTCCGGTACCACCACGGGTACCACCACCTCGTCCACGTCACAGGGCACGGGGGTCTCGGGCGCCACCGAGTGCGCGACGTCGCAGCTGTCGGTTGCTCAGGAGAACCCGAGCGTGGGGGCCGGGCAGTACTACTCGACCCTGGTCTTCACCAACACCTCCGGCAGCACCTGCACCACGTCCGGCTACGCCGGGGTTTCCTACGTGGTCGCCAACGGCGTCCAGTCCGGCAATCCCGCGGTCCGCGCAGGCGGCACCATAGCCACCGTCACACTCGCTCCGGGCGGCAAGGCCACCGCCGTGCTGCACGACAGCAACGGGATCTCCGGTTACACCCCGCAGCAGTGCCAGCTCACCGAGGCGCAGGGCCTGCGGATATACCCGCCGAACCAGAAGGCCGCTCTCTTCCTGCCCTGGAAGACCTCCCACTGCGCGGGGCTGAGCATCCACCCGCTGTCCATCGGCCCGATCACGCAGTGAGTCCACGAGTGCGGCCCGGTGGAGTGTGGTGCGGCTGAAGGTCCCGGATGCTGACTGACCCTCACGCAGGAAGAGTCGCCCTCACGCCGTTGACGGCCTCGGGCGTGGCGTCGCCGTGCAGCGCGGTCCAGTAGGCGTCGAACTGCTCGATGGTGCCGGGCTCGGCCACCAGGCCGAGGTAGCCGTCGGGGCGGACCAGCATCAGGGTCGCGTCGGCCGCGCCGTACTCGGCCCGGACATCTCCCTGGCTGTCGATCACCGTGTTGCCGTCAGCGGGCTCGACCGGTTGACCCGGCTGAACCACGGTGTAGGCGTGCAGGGCGGACCCGAGGCGGTCGTTGAGGGCGGCGACGGTGTGCGCGTGCGCGGCGCCGAAGGCCAGCAGCGTCCAGTGCGGACCGCGGAACAGGTCGAACAGGCGCGTCTGTCGGCCGTCGGCCAGGGTCACCGGCGCATCCGGCGCCCGATCGCCGGCGCTGAGCGCGCCGGGGCGTACGCGGTCGTCGCAGGAGAGCGTGCTGTCGCGGTAGTTCAGCGTGAGTCCGTACACCTCGGGTCCGCGCACGTGTGCGTCCTCGTCGCCCCGCCGATGCTTCTCCAGCAGGGCCGTGGCGATGTCCATCGCGGCGCGGGCCGTCGGCATCCGCTCCGTCTCGTAGCTGTCCAGCAGGACGTCCGTGGCGCCGGACAGCGTGGCGGCGAGCTTCCATCCGAGGTTGTAGCCGTCCTGGATACCGGTGTTCATGCCCTGGCCGCCGGTCGGCGGGTGCACGTGCCCGGCGTCCCCGGCCAGGAGGACCCGGCCCACGCGGAACCGCTCGGCCAGCCGGATGTTCGAGCGCCAGGTGGTGTGCCAGGTGACCTCGCGCACCAGGATGTCGCTACGGCCGGACGACTCGGTGATCTGCCGCTGCAGGTAGTCGCGGATCGGCTCGTCCGGGGTGTCCGGCGGCCGTGCCACGACGACGAACAGCTCCGTCCCGGCCAGCGGAGCCACCGAGGCCCCGCCGTCGCCGTTCTGCCAGATCCGGCCGTGGTCATGGCTGATCCCGTCCACCCGGGCGTCCGCGAACAGCATGGCCGTGGCCTCGTCGGTCTCGCCGGGGAAGGCGATCCCCAGCAGCTTGCGCACGGTGCTGCTCCCGCCGTCCGAACCCACCAGGTACCGGGCACGCACGGTCTCGGCCGTCCCGTCGGCGGCCACCAGGGTCGCGGTCACGCCGTCGGCGTCCTGGGCGAGGCCGACCAGCTCGGTCGCCGACTCCACGCGCCCGCCGAGTTCGGCGAGCCGCTCGCGGAGGATCTCCTCGGTGCGGAACTGGGGCACGAACCAGGGGTTCGGGTACGGCACGGACGGGGTCGGCTGGACGGGTTCGCTCATCCGGCCCTCCCAGACGACCTCCTCGCCCCGGTAGGCGCGCATCACCGTCCCGAGATCGCCGCCGGCCAGGATCGGGTCGATGATCCCGAGGTCGGCGAAGACCTCCATCGTCCTCGGCTGGATGCCGTCGGCGCGCGATCCCCCGAAGAACCGGTCGGCCCGGTCCACGATGCGGCAGCCGACGCCCCGGACCGCGAGCTCGCAGGCCAGGGTGAGCCCGGTCGGCCCGGCCCCGGCGATCAGCACATCGACATCTGTCATGACGCCTCCATCGATCGCTTGGTCGTATCATGTACGCCACTGTCGTACGGCGTACTAATAAAGCTAACGGTACAGTGTACGAATGGCAAGCGTCGGAGACTCATCACTGATCTGGACCAGGACCGAACCCGGTACCCGCCGGCCGAAGTTCACCCGGGAGCAGATCGCGTCCACCGCGCTGGCGATCGCCGACTCCGAGGGGTTCGCCGCCGTGTCCATGCGCCGGGTCGCCGGTGACCTGGGCGCCGGCACCATGACGCTCTACTACTACGTCCGCACCAAGGACGAGCTGATCGCGCTGATGGACGACGCGATCATGGGCGAGGTGCTCATCCCCGCCGACGAGTTCCCCACCCACTGGTACGAGGCGCTCGCCGCAGTCGCGATCCGCACCTGGGAGGTGCTGATGCGCCACCCCTGGGCCCTGCGCTCCCTGGAGAGCGTGGCCCCCGGCCCCAACGCCATGCGGCACTTCGAACAGTCCCTGGCGGCCGTCGCCGACACCCCCCTGGACGCGGCCGACAGGTTCGCGCTGCTCAACATGGTCGACGACTATGTGCACGGCAACGCGATGCGCTCGGCCGAGATGCGCTCGGCGGCCGCTCCCGTGGACGACGAGGCGATCGAGGCGGCGATGCGGTTCGCTGAAACCCAGTTCGCGACCGGGGAGTTCCCGCACACCCAGGCACTGATGGGCGACGGGGACCCCCGGGAGGTGTTCCCCCGGCTCGCCGGCAGCCTGTCCGAACGCGACCGGTTCCGCCGCGGCCTGTACGCGATGCTGGACGGCGCGGCCGGCAGGATGAACCTCAACCTGCCCCGGTAGCCAGGGCACGAACCACGATCACCCTGACCGCAGGCGGGCCCTCAGCCGACGCAGCGGCGCGCGGCACGGCGGCCCCGCCACGTCCAGAACGCCACCCCCAGCGCGGCCATGCCGAGTACCGCGCCGCCGTACGCGAACGACGCGCCCCACGTCTCGCGGCTCCCGAAGCGCATCAGGACCACGTAGAACAGCGCGAACGCGAAACCCTGCCAGGCGGTCTGAACTGCTTTCCTTCGGTACCACTCGGACATGAGTCGCACTCCAGCCAGGTCACCCCCTGCACCGACAATCCTGACGATCAAGGAGACGGTCCTGTCGATGGTCAACGAGGGTGGCTCGGTAGGATCCCCCGCATGCCTTGGATACGACGGCGTGCGCGCAACGCCGAGCCGCCTGCTGATCGTCTGCCCGATCTTGAGTTCCTCTCCCTCGTGCGGGCGAGCCTTGAGGAATACGCCCCAGGCGTGACGGAGGGCAGCGAGCTCAAGGGCAGTTCACTGATCAGCCCGCGCGGATGGGCGGTGGCTGTAGCACCGCCCCACCACGGGGGCGGCCACCACTACGACCTCGTCGCGTTCCCGGATGTGAGCGTCCAACCGGACGTGCCCTGCTTCCTGGACTGTGTCGTGGCGATGGCCGGGGATCCCCGCAGGGCGGCCGACACCTGGGTACAGACGGCCGGCGCGTGCCTGCTCGAACTGCTGGACCGGCGCGAGCGCTTCGCAGACCATGCGGGCCCCGATCAGGAGCGCGGCGTCCCCGGCTGGTACTCAATCATCTCCGGCGCAGTCGGTCTTGGGCTCCACGCAGCCGAAAACCGTCGTCTGCAGGCCGCGTTGCTCGACGCCAACGTCCTCCATCACGTCGCAGGCACGCTCACCGCGGACCTGGAATCGCCGTTCTTCAACGGGGCCAAGGTCTTCTACGGCGGCCAACCCGGCGCGATGGAGGCCGAGATCCGGGTCAACGGAGAGCGCCACGAAGCCGCCTCCGCGGCGATGGCGGCGCTGAACCTGCCCCAGCCCACGACGTTCACCGCCGTTCGCTACTACGCGCTGCTGCTCCCGGTTCCGGCTGATGGTGGGGAGCCGACCTACCCATCGACCCGCCTCGGCCCCGACCTCGCCCATACCCACAATGCGACCTGTGACTGCGGTAGGCACCTGGACTCGGAACGCCCTGGATTCTCGCTGCCCCTCCCCCACCTGATCGCCGAACTCTCCCCCGAGGAGCGCACGCGACGCGTGAAGGTCGACACGGGGGCGATCATCATTGCGGAGGGAGTCGGCAACTTCCTCAAGGTGCGCCTGCCGGTCCAACTCGAAGACGGACGCACGGTGGTCTACCTTGCCTGGGTCTACCTCGAAGCCCCGGTGATCGACGAGTTCACCGACAGGGTCCGCAACAACACCGTGGCCGGGCATCGTTTCGGGGGCCTGCTGTGCAACGCGATCGGCCCGTGGGGTGAGGAGCTGCTCCGCGCGCCCGTCCTTCTGGGAGGCCAGCAGGTCAACGAGGACGGGTCGATCCGCTACAGCGAGGTACTCGAGTCCAGCCACCCGCTCTTGGGCAAGGTGTTGCACCAGCAATGGCCTGCGGAGTTCGTGCTCGGCGAACGTGATCCTCGCCTCCACGTGAGCTGACGCCAGGGCCCGCAACGGCACGGCCGTGGACGCCGGGCGGTGTGACCGCCGTCATACTCGCGCGGTGTCACATCCGGCGTCGCTGCGCTGTCCTGGCTACGGAAGCGAGAGAAGGGATCGTGAGGATGAAGGTCGTCATCGTGTGCGCCTCCGTGTCGCACGGCAATACGCGTCGTGTCGCCGAGACCATGGCCGAGGTACTGGGCGCGAAGGTCGTCTCCCCCGAGGAGGCCGACCCGGCGGAGCTGGCCGGAGCCGACCTCGTGGGATTCGGCTCGGGCGTCTTCTACAGCAGATTCCACCCCAGCCTGACCGGCTTCGTCAAGGCACTTCCCGCCGGACGGGGCCGGGCGTTCGTGTTCGCCACCAGCGGGCTGCCCGAGATCCCGCCGGCGCCTTTCACCCGCCCCCTGATCCAACTCCTCGAAGGCAAGGGGTTCGAGGTGGACGGCAGCTTCTCGTGCCGGGCGTTCGACACCTGGACGCCCTTCAAACTCGTCGGCGGCATCCACAAGCAGCGACCGAACACCGGGGACCTGGCCGCCGCACGGGCATTCGCCGAGCGGCTGCGGGAGCTTGACCCTATCGGGAATCCACACCGCCGGGAGAGGTAACGCGGTTCCACCATCGTGGTGGTCTCAACGGGCCTACAGTTCCGACGAATTGCACAACGCGGCCAGGACCCACCGACGGTAGGGTCTGACCGTTCCTCACCACCCAAGGAGACCCGTGCTTCGTCGTTCCCTCGCGGTCATAGTCGCGGCTGCTGCACTCGCAGTGGCCCCGGCCGCCGCAGCGTCAGCAGCCACCGCGCTGCCCGCCACCAACACCAGGCACACCTGCGTCCGGCACACCACCGGCCTGTGCGGCTGGGCCCACCGCCAACGCCCCGCGAACAAGTGGGAGACGGCCCAGTGCCGCGACTACTCGATCAGCTACAGCGCGCACTCGTCCGGGACCTGCTCCTACCACCACGGCGTGAAGTACTGGTTCAAGTAGTTCCGTAGGCACAGCTCAACGAAGGCCCCTGCTTCGGGAGAAGTCCAGGGGCCTTCGTGCGCGCGGTGGCCTGCCCCGCCCCGCCCTGCGGCTACATGGCGGCCGGCCACGGCGTGGCCCGGTGCAGGAACGCGGGACGGAGCTGCTCATCGGGCAGGTCGTAGTAGCGGTGGAACACCGGTGTCGCGGATCCCGACAACGGCGGCACTATCCAGCTCCAGTCCGCAGGCACGGGACGGCCGTGACGCTCCTCACGGTCGATGTGGGCGAGGAAGCGTGCCGACTCGGTGTGGTGGTCCGCCATGGTCACGCCTGCTGCCTCGAAGGAGTGCAGCACCGCCAGGTTCAGCTCCACCAGCGCGCGGTCCCGCCACAGGGTTCGATCGCTGCTGACGTCGAGGCCGAACAGGTCCGCCACGGCCGGAAGCAGGTTGTAGCGGTCGGTGTCACCGAGGTTTCGCGACCCGATCTCCGTGCCCATGTACCAGCCGTTGAACGGTGCCGCCGGATAGCTGATCCCGCCGATCTCCAGGATCATGTCCGACACGGCCGGGACGGCGTACCAGCGCAGGGCCAGGTCGGCGAAGCCGGGGTGCCGGGGATGCGTGAGCGGCACCTCGAGCACCGCGTCCTCGGGTATCTCGTAGAACTCCGGTGAACGGTCGGGGGCGGATTGCACCAGCAGCGGCAGCACCTCGAACCTGTCCTCGCCGCCCTTCCAGCCCAACTCCCTTGCCAGCGCCGTGCGCTGTGCGCTGCGCGGGTCGTCCGCGTAGCGCACCAGCTGCTCGGCGAGCAGACGCGGCGCGGGACGCCCGGGGCGGTCGGGGGCGAAGACGCTGATGACGGGCCTGATCCGGCCGCCGTTGGTGGCCAGGCGGAGGTGCTCGAAGGAGTGCTGGGCGATGTCGTCGGGGTGGTTCAGGTGCCGCAGATCACGCACCGTCAGGTTGTTCCAGTACAGCCTGCCGATGCAGCGCGCGGCATTGCGCCAGGCAGTGCGCGCGCCGAAGACCAGTTCGTGGGGGGTGTGCTCGTAGGTGCCGCACGACTCGATCGAGGCGCGGACTTCGCGGAGCCGCCGTTCGGGATCCCCCGAGTCCGGATTCTCCTGGGCGAACTGCAGGATGAACGACTCGGCGTCCCGCAGGGTGCTGCTGGTCCCGGGCCGGCGACAGCGGCCGGATGCGGGAGCTGTGCGGCGGCACAATGATGCCTCGCCCGGCTCCAGTTGCTGGTACCGGAAGCGGGAGCCGCGCGGGGCGGCGAACATGTCGTGGTCGCGGGGGGTCATGACTGCCGGGCCTCCGCCTGGATTCTGCGGGGCAGGAGCGCTGCCTCCAGGACGGGGACGTCGAAGGGGTCGTGATGGATGCGCGCCGGGGAGACGCCTTGGCGCAGGAGGGTCCGTGCGGCCTCGGTGACCATCTCGACCGGTCCGGACAGGAACGCCTCGTGCCGGTACCACGGTCCGAAGTCGTGCAGGACCTTGGGAAGGGTGCCTTCCAGCCCGGCTATGCGCTCGTGCGACACAGCCGCGCGCACCGACAGCCAGTGGTGGCGTTGGGACATTCTGAGCATGTCGTCCAGTCCGTAGAGTTCGTCTGCGGTGCGGGCACCGATGAACACGTCCACAAAGCGCTGCAAGCCGCTCTGCGCCGCCTGATCGACCAGGGCCCGGATGGGTGCCAGGCCGGTTCCCCCGGCGACGCACACCAGGTCGCGGTCCGTGTGGGGGTCCAGGGTCATGTCGCCCTGGGCCGGCCCCAGCCTGACCACGTCGCCCACTTTGGCCTGGTGGACCAGGGGGATGCTGACCTGGCCGCCGGGGACCGCGCGCACGTGGAAGGTGAGGGTGGAGTCCGCGCGGGGGGCGTGCGAGGGCGAGTAGTAGCGCCAGGCCCTGGGCTCCCACGGCGTTTCCATGCTCGCGTACTGGCCTGCCGTGTAGGGGTAGGGGCTCTGCGGGAGCACGGTGACCTCGGCGATGCCGTGTCCCCGCTGCACATGGTGGATGATCTCCGCCGACCAGGAGGCGGGCCTCGACAAGGCGTCCTCATCGGCGGCTTGTGACATCACATGGGCGACCGTGCCGTAGGCACGGGTCCAGGCTGCTGCCAGCTCCTCGCTCCAGGCGGGACCCGCGAAGCGGGCCAGCGCGTCCAGCAGACACGCGCCGACCGCCGGGTAGTGTCCGTTCAGGGCACCGAACTTGCGATGGTCACGGCCCAGCCGCGCACAGAACCGCACCAGGTTGTCCGGATCGTCGACCAGGTCGACGATCCGCAGCAGACCGCGGAGCAGGCGGTCGCGCTGCACGTCCAAATTGGCCGGAAACAGGTCACGGACCTCCGGGTATCGCGTGAACAGGATGGCGTAGAAGTAGACCGTGACCTCGCCCGCCAGGGGGCTGACCACCGCGATGCTGGCGCGCAGCAAGGAGATCTCATGCGCAGTCAGCGGGTCGGGCGCCGGGGTGGCGACCGGCCGTGGCCGGGCGGGCGGGGTGGAGGGAGGCGCTG
>Ga0302314_10011272_pt1 | contig 15609 bp, 15 predicted proteins | sample III_Palsa_N2_3_FD_200533 | JGI IMG/M metagenome (GOLD analysis project Ga0302314, IMG submission 200533) | Peat permafrost microbial communities from Stordalen Mire near Abisko, Sweden - III_Palsa_N2_3 | ecosystem: Environmental > Terrestrial > Soil > Palsa > Peat permafrost | place: Sweden...
CAAAGCGTTCCGCGCGTAGCCCGCGCGCAACGAATTCAGCCAGCTTTCTGTCATCCTCGACAATGAGTATTCGCACGATTGACTGCCCCTCGCATGGCGATTGCATCGCCACGTAATTAGACTGAGGTTAGTCCTTCATTAGAATGCTCTCATATACTCGGCCCGAGGCGGCAGATTCTACAATTTGACGACCAGAATATTGCACGGTCCCCATCTACCCGTCAGGGCCGAGCCGCTACCCTAGGTGCCCGGCCGATACGTTTAGCGACGGCTGCACGAGATAATACGCCTCTGACGAGCGACTTGCCGTTGGAGTGTGTTCCCACCACTAGCAAGTGCGTAAGGCCGGTGCCCTGAAACATTTCGTAGACGTCCAGCGCGGTCAAAGATCGCAGCGATTCGTACTTAACCAAAGACAGATCATCCCACGGCGTCATCACATAACCCACGCTCACGCGCCCCGGCGAACCGGAAACGAGCGATCGAGCACCCCACCTGTGACGGGCTCGTTCGATTGCGTAGGCGGTAACAAGTCCTACGACGTCGGTGTTTTGGTCGCTGAGCCCATATGACACCACCAAAAGAGCGTGGATACCCAAACGCTCCATATCGCCGAGCGCGTCATCAATCGACGCTCGCATATCCACCGTTATTGGGAAATCGAGCTCGAAGTCCGTCAGTGCGTAGATAGCTGAGTCGGCGCCATGCAACGGACAGGCATCGCTTGGGTCTGTTCGCGTGAGCAAGGATCCGGCGGGTCGAACGCGAGATGAGATTAGAATTGCGTTGTCCATGGCGTCCTGTCTTGCACCGACTTGTCAGATGCCGCAGCGGTCAAGGCGACCGGATATTCACTTTGGTAAATTGTAGGATGGCTCAATTAAAAAGCGTCTCGAAAAGCATTAGAACACCGGTAACATTTTCCTCTAATGCCTCAAGCCGTTCCCGGTGAAGGCTCCAACAGCCTCGGCCGCCCAATTCTGCCAGCCAAGCGCGCGGTCGACGGCTGCCGTTTAGTGCGGGGGCTTGGCCGCGTGGTCGAACTTCACCGGCCAAGGCCCCCGCGCTCCGGCAGGCAGCTGGGCGGCCTCATCCACGTCCTCCTGGTTATCGCGGTGGTGGTGATTCTGATCCAGGTCATTCAAGGCCGGCGTCACTGATCCAAACACCTATGGGGCTAAGTATATTTCGCGCCGCATTATGTGCGGTGGCGTACAAACTAAAGGTTCGCGTGGTGATTCAATAGTCCGGTCGGAATCACTAAGAAGGGGAATCTCATGTACATCGGCGGCGGCTTACTCGGACTCATTCTCATTCTTGCCTTGATCTACTTCTTGATGCGTAGAGCCTGAGCCATCTGATCATCGAGCCTGAACAACTTCATTGGAGAATTGTTATGCACATGAAATCAGTTACGGTCGCCGTGGTCTTGGCGGTCCTTGGTCTTTTCGCGAGTGCGACGAGCTTTGCGCATACCAAGGCCGAGATAAATCGGAGCGCTGATCGGGCGCTGAAGCAATTCTATACCCTCAACCCGACGAACCGGGAGCTGGTCGGTAAGGCTGCCGGCATATTGATCTTTGGCCATGTGACCAAGGGCGGCGTTGGCGTGGGCGGCGAGTTCGGCGAAGGGGTGCTGCGGGTCCAAGGCCAAACGGTCGATTACTATAGCGTCGGGTCGGCCTCAATTGGTCTCACGCTGGGCTTAGCCAAACACCGAGAGATCATCCTCTTTATGACACAAGGCGCGCTGGATCACTTCACCAAGAGCGAAGGATGGTCTGCCGGAGGGGATTCCGCCATCGCGGTCGTGTCACAGGGTGCCGGTGGTCAATACGACGCCACCATGATGGGAAAGCCAATCCTCGGCTTTGTCTTCGGTGAAAAGGGGCTGATCGGAGACTTATCGCTTGAGGGGACGAAAGTCACGAAGATTAAGACCGACGATTCCATTGGGGCGCCGCATGGCGCCCCAATGGAGCAGGATCTTTCGTATGAGCCAGACGCGATCATGCTGATTGTCCCGGCTCCAGAGGGATATGTACAATTCCTATATCCGGACTAGGCTGACGAAGATCTTGAATTTCGCAATTACCGGCATCACGCTGCCATCAAAGCGCCGATTGCCGTCTGACAGGTGTCCCCCCGACTCATGAGCACTCGCGACCGCCGCAGGCCGATGATTGAAGTTCGTCACTCCCCCGTCCATGGGTATGGCGTGTTCGCGTTGCGCCGCATCCGCAAGGGGACCACGGTGATCGAGTATCTCGGCGATCGGATCACCCACGAGCAGGCGGACGAGCGCTACGAAGACAAGGACGCCAAGGACAATCACACGTTCCTGTTCACGGTGGACTCCAAGACCGTGATCGACGCCGGCCGCAACGGCAATGAGGCGCGATTCATCAACCATGGCTGCGATCCGAACTGCGAAAGCGGCATCATGACGAAACGAGTATTCATCGAGGCCATCCGCACCATCCAGCCGGACGAGGAGCTGGTTTACGATTATCAGATCACGCGCGATCCCGACGATCCCGACGATGTAGACGAGGTCTTCGCCTGCCGATGCGGCGCTCCGGCCTGCCGCGGCAGCATGCTCGAGCCGAAAAAGCCGCCGCGCAAGAAGTCTGCGGCGCGCAAGAAGCTCAGATCGCGCGAGAAGGCCGCGGCGCGCGGCAAGTCCGAGCCACGCAAGAAGTCGAGGTCCCACAAGCGTGCGAGCGCTGCGCGTGCGCGCCGCCCGGCCCGGCAATCGCGCCGTGCCCGACATTGACGGCAGGGCGCTCGACCGCATCTTGTTGGAGTTGCGCGCGGACGGCATCTCGGTCAGCGATGATTTCCTGCCCTCGTGCGACGTCCATGCGCTCGCCGAGTGTGCGGCAGCGCGCCGCGCCCGCGGCGACTTCGCAGAGGCGCGCATCGGCGCGGACAGGAGCTTGCAGCGCCGCGAGGACATTCGCGGCGATCGCATCTGCTGGTTGGCAGAGCCGGCGTTCCCCACCGAAGCGCTGCTGCTGCGCTCGCTCGAGCAGCTGCGGTTGCGCTTGAACGAGGGCGCATATCTGGGCCTGTTCGGTCTGGAGATCCACTACGCGTGGTATCCGCCGGGCACGGCCTATTCCCTGCACGTCGATCGGCCGCTGGGCAGCGCGGCGCGCCGGGTTTCCTTCGTCCTCTACTTGAACGAGCAGTGGTCGGCGGCCGACGGCGGCGCCCTGCGGATTCGCGCCGACAACGGTCTATTCCGCGACATCGAGCCGTTGGGCGGACGGCTGGTGCTGTTTCTTTCCGAATCGCGCGAGCACGAGGTGCTGGTCACTCGAGTCCCGCGACTCAGCCTCACGGGATGGTTTCGCGGCCGCGAGTAGGCCGGCGGCCTCTCGGCCGGGCGAGCCGCGTGGTAGTGCTCTGTCTGCCCGTAGGGGGGACGCCTACTGCGCCCGCTTTGTGCGCGTACGCACGGTGACGCCCCCGTAGGCAGCACACACTGGCGGACGGGGCGGTGCGCGCCCCCGACCGACCTGTATCCACTGGCACGATTATTGCTGAAACCAGTTATTGCTAACATGGGCGGTGCATGCGCTTACCTTCGCTCAAGTTTCTCAAGACCTTCCAAGTGGCCGCCCGGCTGAAAAGCTTCAAGGCGGCCGCGGAAGAGCTCCATTTGACTCCGTCCGCCGTGAGCCATCAGATCAAGGGCCTCGAGGAGCAGCTTGGCGTTGCGCTGTTCGAGCGCGGGGTACGCACGCTCGCGCTCACCGACGCCGGCGCGCACTATCTCGAGCACATCAGCGACCTCTTCGCGAGGCTCGAGTCGGTGACCGAGCAGCTCAAGATGCGCTACGGTCGCAGCATTCTGCGTTTGAACGTGCCTCCGTTCTTCGCCCGCGCGCTGCTCTTGCCGCGGCTCGCGTCCTTCACGCAGGCGCGCGAGGAGACCGACATCCGCATCGAGACCTCTTCATCCGCGCCCAAGAGTCACCCGCCCGAGGCGGATCTGTCCATCGTCGTGGGCAATGGACCATGGGAGGGCTTCACCGTGCACGAGCTGTTCGCGCAGAGCTTCATTGCGGCGTGCTCGCCGGGATTCTTGCTCGAGAACCCGATCGAGACTTACGACGACTTGAACGGCAAGAATCTCTTGCTGCACGAGGAGCGCCGCGATGCCTGGGAGCGCTGGGCGACGGGACTCAAGATTCCGCCCATCAAGCCCAACCGGCTGGTGCGCCTGAACACCATGTCCGCGGTGGTCCTCGCCGCGGAGCAGGGTGTCGGAATTGCGCTCGTGCCTTCGCGGCTCAGCGCCGATCGATTCGCGGCCGGCGGCCTGGTCAAGCTGTTCACGGACGAGCTCACGACCAACGAGAGCTATGTGCTCTTGCATCGTCCCGAGGACGGTAAACGTGAGGATCTGCAGGAGCTCACGCGCTGGATCCTGAAAGAATGCCGAGTCGCCTGAGGCGCGCATGGCAGTGATGCGTATGCAATTCGTCGTCGCGGTGTCGGAGAACGACGTCATCGGACGCCGCAACCAATTGCCGTGGCGCCTCTCGGCCGACCTGCGCCGGTTCAAGGCCCTCACTCTCGGCAAACCCATCCTCATGGGCCGCAAGAGCTATGAGTCCATCGGGCAGGCGCTGCCGGGCCGCTTGAATCTGGTGTTGAGCCGCTCGGCCGGATTCGCACCCGCGGACTGTACGGTCGTGCCGACCCTCGATGCCGCGCAGGCGGCGGCGCGCGCGGCCGCCGGCGATGGCGCCCGCTTGACGGTCATCGGCGGCGCCGAGGTGTTCCGCCAATGCATACCCTGGGCCGAGTGCATCCACCTGACTCTCGTGCACACGCGCATCGAGGACGGGGATGCTTTCTTCGACGGGTGGCGCGGGCCGGAGTGGCGCGAGTCCGCGCGCGAGCGCCACGAAGCCGACGACAAGAACTCCGCGGCTTACAGCTTCATCACGCTCGAGAGATCGGCAAGCTCCGGAAGCGCCGATTCGACCCGGCGCTCGGCACGCGCATAGTCGACCTCGGCGAGGGTGCGCACCCCGTCGGTGAGCTCGGCGAGCAGCCGGGCCTGGATGCGGCCGCGCTCCCGCGCCGTCCCATAGGAAATCTCGTGATGGAACATCACCATCGAGTAGCGCGGAATGAAGCGCCGCGGATAGCGTCGCTCGAGCTCGAGCGCGAGCGATTGCTGCAGCCGGAAGCGGGGATCGGCGACGCGCTCGCGCATTTCCAGATAGTTCTCGAGCGCCATCTCGGCGATGGCATCGGCGTTGGGTTTGCGCCGCGCGTAAACTTCTGCGAACACGCGTGCCCAGGGCACGCGCTCCCAGGATGAGGCGCCCTCGAGACAGGCATCGAATTCCAGGCAATCCTCGAAGCAGCAATTCATGCCCTGGCCGTGAAATGGAACGATGGCGTGGGCGGCGTCGCCGATCAGCGCCGCGGTGCCCGCATTCTGCCAGGTGCGAGCGTGCACCGTTCCCAACGATCCGGTGGGATGGCGCTGAAACTCCTCGACGCAATCCGGCATCAAGGCGCGGGCGTCCGGAAAGCTCGCGGACAGGAACGCATCGATCGCGGGCGGCGAGCTCAAGGAAGCGAAGCTCGAGGGCCCCTCGAGCGGCAGGAACAGCGTCGCCGTGAAGCTGCCGTCCTGATTGGGCAGCGCGATCAGCATGAAGCCCCCGCGCGGCCAGATATGCAGCGCCTCGCGCTCGAGCCGCGCGGCGCCGGCGGGGCCTCTCGGAATCGACAGCTCTTTGTAGCCGTGCTCGAGCGGGGACTCGACGGCTTCGATCAGGCCCTGAGCGGCGAGGCGGTGGCGCACGAGCGATCCGGCGCCGTCGGCGGCGAGCAAAGGGCGCATGGCAATCTCGCAGGCGAGTCCGCGGCGCAGATCGCGGACGCGCGCCCTGCCGGCCGCGAAATCCGCGTCCTCCAGGCGGTGCTCGAAGTGCAGGTCGACGCCTGCGCCGCCCGCAGCATCGAGCAGCACCTTGTTGAGCTCGCGCCGCGAAATGGAATAGATGACTTCGTTCGGCAGCCGGCCGTAAGGCTGTAGGCCGCTCGAGCCGTCCGCTTGATGCACGAATCGGCCGCGCATGGGTACCACGAGCTGCCGAATGGCATCCAGAAGCCCCGCCTGCGCGAGCGCATGCATGCCGCGGTCGGCGAGCGCCAGGTTGATCGAGCGGCCGGCGTCGGCTGTGCCGGCGCGCGGGTCGGAGCGGCTCTCGTAAAGCGTCACGCTCATGCCGCGCCGTTTGAGCAGAACGCCGAGCAGAGCGCCGGTGGGTCCGGCGCCGACGATGACGACGGAATCGCCCGCGAGACTCACCCGGCAACCGCCCTGGTGAGCGCATCGACCGCCTCGACGACGTCGCGGTATGAGTTATAGAGGGCAACCGGCGCAAAGCGCAGCGTGTCCGGCTCGCGCCAATCGCCGATCACGCCCGCCGCGGTGAGACGCTCGTAGCAACGCTTGGCGGCTGCGGAGGAGAGCGCGAGGCGCAGGCTCAGCTGGCTGCCGCGCTCTGCCGCATCGAGCGGCGTGATGATCTCGACCGTACCGCCCAGACGGCTCCGGATCGAGCGCTGCATGAATCCCGTGAGCTGCGCGGATTTCTCGTGCAGGCGAGCAAGGCCCGCACGCTCGAACAACTCGAGCGATGCGAGCAGCGGTGCGGCGGACAGCACCGGTGGATTACTCACTTGCCAGCCCTCGGCACCGGGGATGGGATGGAAGTCCGGGGCCATCTCGAAGCGGCGTGCCTTGTCGTGCCCCCACCAGCCCGCGAAGCGCGGCAGGCGCCTGTGCCGGCCGCCGGATTCGTGCGCGTGGCGCTCGTGCACGAAGCATCCGCCGATGGCACCCGGCCCCGCGTTCAGGTACTTGTAGCTGCACCAGACCGCGAAGTCCGCATTCCAGTCGTGCAGCCGCAGCGGCACGTTGCCGATCGCGTGCGCGAGATCGAGGCCCACCACGGCGCCCGCCGCCCGCGCCGCGGCCGTGATGGCGCCGAGATCGAACAGCTGACCCGTGAGATATTGCACGCCCGGCCAGAGCACCAGCGCGACTCGCCGGCCCTCGCATGCCAGGATCTCGAGGATATCCTCGGTGCGCAAGGTCGACTCCCCGGCGCGCGGGGCCACCTCGATGAGATGGCGTGCGTCGAGCCCGTGATACTCGAGTTGCGACACGACGGCATAGCGATCGGAGGGAAAGGCCGATTTCTCGATGAGCACGCAGTTGCGGCGGCCTTCCGGCCTGAAAAAGCTCACCATCATGAGGTGCAGGTTGACGGTGAGAGAATTCATCGCCACCACCTCGAGCTCGGAGGTGCCGGTGAGCGCCGCGAGCCGGGCCGCCGCGTGCTCGTGGTAGCCGATCCAGGGACGCATCCCCTGGTGATGTCCTCGAACCCCGAGGCGCTGCCATTCGGCCAGCTCCTCGTTCACGTAGGACGCCGCCGCCCTCGGCTGCAAGCCCAGCGAGTGGCCGCACAAATACACGGCCTTGCGGCCGTCGGCACGGAGCGGATGGTGAAACTCCGCCGCGAAGGACGCGAGCGGGTCGCGTGCGTCGAGCTCGGATGCGCTCGCGGCGTCGAGTTCCGGCAAGGCGGTCAGGTTGCGCCCGAACGGCCCGGACTCTCGCCCGGCGCGGCCATCACGGTGCCGCACACGGTGCAGGTGCGGTGCTCGATGTTCGAGAAGAATCGCTGAAAGACGGGCGGCAGCTGGGTCTCGATGTCATCAATATGCAGCCGCTCGAGGTACAGGCGATGACCGCAGCGCTCGCAGTACCAGGAAAATCCGTCGAGCTCTTCGGGGGCGCGGCGGCGCTCCACCACGATGCCGACCGTACCCGCGCCACGCTGTGGGGAATGGGGGACTTCGGCGGGCAACAGAAACAACTCGCCCTCGCGGATCGGCACATCGACCCTGCGATCCGCCTGAATGGTCTGCAGCACGATGTCGCCCTCGAGCTGATAAAAGAGCTCGGGGCCCGGGTCGTGGTGAAAATCCTTGCGCGCATTGGGACCGCCCACGGCCATGACGATGAACTCGCCGTCCTCGAACAGCAGTTTGTTGCCGACCGGCGGCTTCAGCAGCGCGCGGTGCTGGTCGACCCAAGCACGCAGGTTGAACGGCGGCGAGACGTGCATGGCGGGATTATACCGCCATGCACTCCACCTGCACGGGGGCGGCCGTCGCCGTGTCGAGGCGCAGTGCGGTGAGGCTTCCGCCCCAAACGCATCCCGTGTCCAGGCTGATCACGTCGGCATTTTGAAAATATCCCAACGTCGACCAGTGGCCGAAGACGATCCGCGTGCCGCGCCAGCACGCGCCGGGGGCCTCGAACCAGGGAATGAGCGAGGCTCGCTGTCCCTTGCGCGGAGAGCCCTTCGCGTGCAGCTCGAGCCTCCCGTGCTCGTCCACGTAGCGCAGCCGGGTGAAGCAATTGACGATGTAGCGCAGCCGCTCCGCGCCCGCCAGCGTGTCGTCCCAGCGGTCCGGCTTGTCGCCGTACATGTGCTTGAAGAGCTTTTCGGGCTGGCCGCGCAGGGCCTGCTCGACCTCGCGCGCGCAGCTGCGCGCGGTGGCCACGTCCCACTGGGGCGATAGCCCACCGTGGACGAGGCACAGATTGAGATCCCGATCTTCGGCGAGCATCGAGCGCCCGAGCAGCCACTCGAGCAGTGCGTCGCGGTCCGGGGCGTTCAAGATTGGCGTCAGGGTGTCATCGGAACGCAGGCGCGAGCAGCCGAACGCGACGGCCAGCAAGTGTAGATCATGGTTGCCGAGCGTGACGGTGGCCGCGTCGCCGAGATCACGGATGCGGCGTAGCACTTCGAGCGAGGCCGGACCGCGATTGACCAGATCGCCCACGAACCACAGCCGGTCGCGGTCGGGCGAGAAGCGCAGCGAGCGGAGCAAGGCGTCGAGCTCCGCGTCGCAGCCCTGCACATCGCCGATTGCGTAGAGCGCCACCGGCTTAGTGCAGGACTCCCGGAATGGCCAGCCGGAAGGGCGCGATCGGGGCGTCGAACTTGAGCCCGTTGTCGGCCATCATCTGGTAGCTTCCCTGCATGGTGCCTACCGGAGTCTCGATAACGGCGCCGCTCGAGTAGCGAAAACCCTGGCCGGGCTTGAGATAAGGCTGCTCGCCCACCACCCCATCGCCGCGTGTTTCCTTCACGTTGCCGTTTGCATCCGTGATGATCCAATGACGCGTGAGCAGCCGCGCGGGGATCTGGCCTTCGTTACGTATGGTGATCGTATAGGAGAAGACAAAGCGTTTGTCGCGGGGATCCGATTGCTCCTCGATGTACGAGGTCTCGACATCGACGCGGATTCTCGGCCTCTGCGTGTCGGTCGTCATGGCCGCCTCAGTGGAGCCGCACCGCGAGCAGGTCGCAATGAGCGGCGTGCAGCACGGTGTCCTCGGTGAAGTTGACCAGGATCGCGAGGCCGTGACGCTCGCGGCTGCCGAGCACGATCAGGTCCGCTCGCTCCTCCTCGGCCACGCGCAGAATCTCCGCCTTGGTGTTGCCGATCTCGACGCGGGCGCTGGTGCTCGGAGTTCCAAGGCGGCTCACGAGGTCCGAAAGCAGCGTGCGTGCGTGCTCGGTCAGGCTCGTCTCGATATCCGTGATCGGCATGAGCGACTCGCCCAAGGGCTCGGCGGGCAGATATTCGACCACGTGCAGCGCCACGATCGCGGCATTCGAGTGCGCCGCGATGTCGCGGCCTGCGGCGAACACCCGTTCGCTGCCTTCCGAGAGGTCCAACAACACCAGAATCTTGCGATATGCCGCCATTCGACCCCCAGTATAGCGGACTGCGGGCGCGTTCAACCCTCCCGCGCCCCGCGCGCCTCCGAGGCACCTCGTGCGAGCGCGTCCGCAGCGCGATTGCGGCTGTACTTCACGGCGAGTCGGCCGAATTGCTCCGGTGCAAGCGCCTCCGGGCGCAGTTGTGCGTCGATCCCGCAGGCATCGATGTCCTCGATGGGAAGAAGGCCCTTCAGGCCGTTTCGCAGGGTTTTGCGGCGGTGAGAGAAGGCGGCGGTCGCAATCGTCCGGAGCGCGGCGTCGCTGCCGATGGCGAATCGCGGCTCGGTGCTCGGGCGCAAGCGAACGATCGCGGAGCGTACTCGCGGCGGCGGACGGAACGCGCCCGGCCCCACCTCGAACAGGGCCTCGACCTCGGCGTAGGCGGCGAGCATGACGGTGAGGCGCCCGTACTCCTTGCCTCCGGGCGAGGCCGACATGCGATCGACGACTTCTTTTTGCAGCATGAAGTGCATGTCCTCGATCGCGCCGCGCTGGCTCAGCAGATGAAACAGGACGGGTGTCGAGACGTTGTAGGGGAGGTTGCCCACGACGCGCAGCTTCGGTCCCTGCCCGCGGAGCAGGGTGAAGTCGGTATCGAGCATGCTCTCGACGTGCAGGCAGAGGCGCCCTTGCGCGCGCGGATCGGCCTCGAGCAGCTGCGCGAGATCGCGGTCGATCTCGATGGCGTCGAGGCGCTGCGCGCGCTCGAGCAGCCCGAAGGTAAGCGCGCCGCGGCCGGGACCGAGCTCCACCACGCGCTCACCGCTGGTGGGTGCCACGGCATCGATGATGCGGCGGATGACCGCGGGATCGTGCAGGAAGTGCTGTCCGAAACGCTTACGAATCACCATGGCTCGCAAGCTCGATTGCGAGTCTCACCGCGCTCTCGAGGCTGCCGGTATCTGCGCGTCCGGTGCGCGCCAGCGACAGCGCGGTGCCGTGGTCCACGCTGGTGCGGATGATGGGCAGCCCCAAGGTGACGTTCACCGTGTGTCCGAACCCCTCGTGCTTGATGACCGGAAGCCCTTGATCGTGATACATGGCAACGATGACGTCCACGCCGCCCGCGAGAAACTGCGGTGTGAACGCCGTATCCGCGGGAACGGGCCCGCGCACGTCGATTCCTTCCGCCCGCAACTGCTCGAGGACCGGCTCGATCACCTCGATCTCCTCGCGGCCCAGGTGTCCGGATTCGCCCGCGTGGGGATTGAGGCCGAGCACCGCGATGCGCGGCGCGGGGACCCCGAAGCGGCGGCTCAGATCGTCGTGCACGATCTGCAGGGTCGCGCGAAGCCGCTCGGTGCTGATCGCGCGCGGGACTTCGGCCAGAGGCAAGTGCGTCGTGACCAGCGCGACCCGCAGCGCGGTGTTCTGGAGCATCATCACGGGCAGGGCGGCGCCGGTACGCGCCGCGAGATATTCGGTGTGTCCCGTGAAATCGAAGCCCGCTTCGATGAGCGTGCTCTTCTGGACCGGCGCCGTCACCATGGCGGCGAATTCACCGCTCATGCACCCATCGCACGCCCGATCGAGCATGGCGATGACGGAAGCGGCGTTGCGCGTATCGAGCCGGCCGGCCACCACCGCCTGCGCTGCCGGTACGTCGAGGAGCTTGAGCGCTCCGGCTCGCGACACCGCTGGAGCTGCCGTGGGGTCGTAATTAGACATAAGCGGGGCGGCGCCCAAGTCCGCCGCCGTCTGCGCAAGCAGCTTCGCGTCGCCGGCGATCACCAGATCGACCGGCCAGTCCCGCCGCGCGAGCGCGATGCAGGTGTCCGGTCCGATGCCCGCCGGCTCACCCGAAGTGACGACGATGCGCGGGACGCGCACTACATCTTGATCTCGACGAACGCCTCGTCGCGCAGCCGCCGCAGCCAAAGCTCGGTCTCCTCGTCGGCCTTGCTCTCGCGGATCGCGGCAAAGGCTTTCTGACGGCGCATATCGTCGGTGCTGTCATACGTGCGCGTGCCGAGCATCTGCACGATATGCCAACCGTAGCGGGTCTTGAACGGCTCGCTGATCTCGTTGGGCTTCAAATCCGCGATCGCCTTGTCGAATTCGGGAACGAACGTTCCCGGTCCCGACCAGCCGAGGTCGCCGCCGTCCGGCGCGGAGCCGGGGTCCTGGGAGGTCGCCGAGGCGATACCCGCGAAGTCCTCGCCGCTCAAGATGCGCTGGCGCAGCTTCGCCAGCTTCTCGCGCACCGTCGCATCGTCGTCGAGCTCATTGGTCTTCAGAAGGATGTGCCGCACGTGAATCTGGTTGACGATCACGGGGGACTCACCGCCGCGCACCTCATTGAGCTTCACGATGTGAAAGCCGCTCGGGGTGCGCACCGGCGTGCTCACCTCGCCGGGCTTCATCTTGGTGACGAGATCGAGAATGAACTGCGGCAGCTGAGATCCCTTGCGCCAGCCGAGCTGGCCGCCGTCGAGCGCGGTCTGGCTGTTCGAATTGGCGATGGCGAGCTGGCCGAAGTCCTCACCTTTGGAGGCGCGCGCCGCGATGTCGTCGGCTTTCTTGGTGATGTCCTCGAGCTGCTGGGGCGTTGCGGCCTGCGGCAGCGACAGCAGGATATGAGAGACGTTGAACTCATCGTTCGCCGCCGCCGATTGCTGGCGCGCGAGGTACTGATCGAGCTCGTGCGGAGAGACGTTGATGTGGGCGATCACGTCGCGCTGCCTCAAGGTGCTCAGGGTGAGCTCCTTGCGCATGCTTTCGCGATATTGCTTGTAATCGACGCCCTGGGCGGCGAGCGCGGTCGGGAGCTCGTCGAACGGGATTTTGTTGCGTTGGGCGATCTCTTGCAGCGCGCCGTTGAGCTGTTCGTCCGAGATGGCCAAGCCGACGTGCTTGGCTCGCTGCGCCTGGATCTCCTGCAGGATCAGCCGCTCGAGCACCTGCTGGCGCAGGACGCTCTCCGGCGGGAGCTCGACTTTCTGCTCCTGCAGGCGCTTGGTCACGGCCTCCATCTGCTCGTCGAGCTCGCTCTTGAGCACCAGGCCGTCGTTGACGATGGCCGCGATGCGGTCGAGCAGCTCCCCGTGGGCGCCGATATCGCGGGTTTGCGCGGGCGCGCGGGCACCGATCAAAAGTGCCGCCATGAGAAGTCCGCAAAGGACCACTGGGTTTCGCATAAATCTTCCTGTTGGGATGCCGTTTACTGCTCGTCAGGCTCGCGGCTCGAGTATCCGCTGATCTCTTTGGACAAGAACGTGTCCGACCGCTTTCCGACCGAGGAGAGGCCCGTCAGTTCCAATTGTAAAGCAACCGAGGTATCCAGTCCTCCGGTTCGGTTGGTCAAGTAGCGCCGCTGCAACACCTGGATGCGCCAGCAACAGCTCTTGTACTCGAATCCGGCCAGTTGCTCGATCACTTCGCGGTCCTGGATGGAATAAACATAGCGCCCGACCGTGTTCCAGTGGCTGGCAATCGGCCAGGCGAAGGAGACGTCGTACTGCTTCAGAATGTCCTGCTGGAAGCGGTAGCCGACGTTGATCACCTTGTTCTGGTCGGGGTGGTACTGAACCAGGATTTCGTTCTTATCCGTCTGCGAGGTATAGGGATTCCACTGGTAATCGAGGTTCACGCTCCAGTTCTTGTAGGCCGCGACCGAGATTTCGGTCACGATGTCCGAGCCGTGATAGGCCCGGGCGACCTCCTGCGGGGCGGTCGAGAGGGTCTGGCCGGGCAGCGTCGGAAGGTTGTATCCCGGCAGGATGAGCTGGTACTGGCTGGTCTGGCCAGGGAGGGTCGGCAAGGTCTGGCCGGGCAGCGTCTGCGTGATCTCGTCGGGCAGGAGCACCCGCGGCAGTGTGAAATAGCGGATCTCGCCGACGGTGGCCGACAGGTACTGGGTGCCGGTCGATTCGTTGAACAAGCGCGAGGTGAGGCCGAAGGCGAGCTGATTGGCATCGCCGATCCGATCGTCTCCGACGTAGCGGTTCGAGCGGAACAACTCGATCATGTTGAAGTCCGGAAGGCCGGTGTCGAACAGCGGCAGCTCATCCTGGTTGCGGTAAGGGATGTAGGTGTACATGAGGCGCGGCTCGAGGGTCAGGATGCGCTGACCATTGGCGCCGGCGTCGCGGTCGAAGACGAGCCCCGTGTCGAGGCTCGCGTAGGGTAGCGTGCGCGTGGGCGTGCTCGGATCGCCGGACGCGGCATTCTGCAAGTCGTACTGGGTGTAGTGATAGCCGACGATCGGCTCGAAGAAATAGCCCGGCGTGCGCAGACCCCAGCGCAGCTCGGGTGAGACATCCGCCCGTACGCCGGTGGGCCCCACCTCGCGAATGAAATTCGTGACCTCGCTCGAGACGGCGAATTCGAGGCCGCCGATGAGGGGAAAAACCCCGTAGGCCTCGAGCCGCGGTACGCGCGAGTAAGGCCGATCGCCGGCCTCGATCGAGGTGTCGATGGTCTGGAAATTCTGTCCCTGGGCCCGGATGCGCCAGTAATCGTCGTAATACAGGAATTCGGCGCGGCGCTCGAGAAAGGTAACGCTCGTCTGGTCCGCCCCCACCGCGAAGTCCGAGAAGTAGTTGCTGTCGCTCACTCCGGAGACATCGGTGTCGAAGCGCAGCCCGGGCGCGATATTCGTGATGTCGGTGAAATGCAAGAAATAGCGGTCGCTGTTCGCAATTGCATCGTTCGGCAGGAAGTTCTCCTCGAACTGGCCGTGCGATCCTTCGGTGAGGAAACGGAACTCGCCGCCGAGCTGCACGCCGCGCTTGGAGAGGTATCCGGGCGTCAACGTCGCGTCGTAATTGGGCGCAAGGTTGAAGTAATACGGCACATCGATCTGATAACCGTTGCTGCCCGAGTGCCCGAGGCTCGGGAATAAGAGGCCGCTCTGCCGGTCGTCCCCCAAGGGGAAGGCGAGATACGGCGAATAGAAGACCGGCACGTCCTTGAAGCGCATGACCACGCCATGCGCAATGCCTTGCTCTTCGTCGGTATCGAGCTTCAAGTTTTTCGCCCAGATCACCCAGTCCTCGTTGCCGACCGGACAGCTCGTGTAGCGCACCGTGTCCAAATGCACGATGCCCTCGGGGGTCACCGACAGTTTCTTGGCGTAGCCGCGGCCGCTGCGATCGAAAATGCGGAAATTCGCCTGGTCGAAAAATCCGCCGCCGAGGGCATCGTAGGCCCCGTCGCTGCTCTTGACGCCGAGGCGGGGATCCTCGAAGTCCACCGAGCCCGCGACCGTGACCTTGCCGGTCTTCTCGTCATAGGTGACGCGGTCGGCCGAGATGGTGCGCTGGTCCTGATGCAATTGCACGTGGCCGGTGAGAATCGATAACCCGGTCGCAACATCGAGCGATGCGCCGTCGCTTTCGATGCGGATGCGATGATCGTCGTTCGGGATGATCACGACGGGCGCCGAGCGCTTGTGCTTGGGGGGCCCGGGACAGACGTCGGCGGCGCGGACCGCGGCGGCCGCCAGCAGGCAGAAAACGGCGGCCGATGCGGCTCGTTGATATCCCTGGGGCAAAGTTCGATCGCCTTAGTCGGTATACTTGTTACCGCCGCATTTGCGGTGCCCGAATGGTCAAGCATGCATGTGATGGATGCAAGCGATTCCCGTCTGGCGCTCGTGCGCCAGTGGGTCACGGAGGACCTGGGATTCGCAGAGGCGCGCATCGAGCCCGCCTCGGCGGATGCGAGCTTTCGCCGCTATTTTCGCCTGACCCGCGGCGCGCATTCCTACATCGTGATGGATGCGCCGCCGGAGAAGGAGGCGCTCGCGCCGTTCATCGGC
>Ga0302314_10011273_pt1 | contig 15609 bp, 16 predicted proteins | sample III_Palsa_N2_3_FD_200533 | JGI IMG/M metagenome (GOLD analysis project Ga0302314, IMG submission 200533) | Peat permafrost microbial communities from Stordalen Mire near Abisko, Sweden - III_Palsa_N2_3 | ecosystem: Environmental > Terrestrial > Soil > Palsa > Peat permafrost | place: Sweden...
AAACCGTTGGCGACCGCGAAAGTCAGATCGGCGCGCAACAGATCGGCGTCGTGAATGGCGAAGCACGGTGCGTCGATAGCCTTGATGCCCGCCGATGCACACGCCGCAGCAACGCGGCAACGTGCAACTTGCAGGGCGAGCGAATCAGGTTGAGCCCGTACGTCCGACGCGTAGTCGGCCGCGCCGAACATCAATGCGGCGACGCGCGGACCGGCATTCGCAATCGACTGCGCCGCCGCCAGGCCTCGTGCCGACTCGATCATCGGCACGAGCGCACTCGCCCTGCCGGCCTGATCGAACAAAACCGCGATCCGGGCAACCTCCTCCGGCGATTCTATTTTCGGCAGCAGGATAAAGTCGGGTGCGCGGGACGCATCGAGCAATGCGGCAAGGTCGTCATGACCCAAGCGCGTGGCGGTGGAATTGATGCGCACCGCGAGCCGCGGCAACAACCCGTTCGCGGCGTTATCCAGCAGCGTACGAACTTTGCTGCGCGCCTCGGCTTTGTCGGCGGCAACCACGGAGTCTTCAAGATCGGCAATCGATAAATCCGCGCCTTTGCCCGCGGCACTGAGAAGCCGGTCGGGACGGGTAGCGGGAGTGAAAAGCCAGCTGCGCACTGACACAACAGAATGATTGACCATGACGCTGAGCACCTTTAAGTGTTACTCGACGCCTTCATTCTCGTGACGATGCCTGCCGCAGACAATGCGGCTTTACCGGTGCCAGCCTTCGGAAAAATAGAAGCCTGAGGGGTTCCGACAGGGTCTGAGCGATTCAGCCCTTTCCGCGTGACGGTTTCACACCGCTTGCGATCAGGTGCTCCAGCAACTGCCGCGCATAGGTCGGCAACGCTTCGCGTTCGTTCACGCACACGCGCATCTCACGCGATGCCCAGCTATCGCTCAGGCGCAGCACGCGGATGCTCATGGTCCGCTTGCATCGCCGCGCTGCCGACTCAGGTACGACCGACACGCCCACGCCGTTTTCCACCAGCCGGCAAATGGCATCGAAACTGCGCAGTTGGATACGATGCCGAATCCGCCTGTGCAGCTTGCGTGCATGGGCCTCCAGATAGATCTGGATCGATGCCCCGCTCGCATATCCAACGAAGTCATGATCCAGCAGCGCTTCGAACGCAATGTCGCGTAAACCTTCAAAACCGGTGGCGGTTGCGGGCACGACCGCGCACAAGCGGTCGGTCGCAAACGGATACGCTTGCAGTGCGCCAACGTCCGCGGAAGCCGCCACGATACCGATATCCGCGACGCCGTCGATCAAGGCCTCGACAATCTCGGGACTCAGCCGCTCCTCCACTTCTATATTGACGTTTGGATGATCAGCGAGGAAATGGCTTACCGGTCCCGGCACGAATTCGGTCAACGCGTTGGTGTTCGCGAGCAGCCGTACCGTACCCCTGAGCCCGTGGGCGAACTGGCCGAGATCGTCGGTCAGGCGCTGCATGGAAGCAAGCGTACTGCGAGCGTGGCGCAGCAGCGTATGCCCCGCCTCGGTCGGCAAGACGCCAAGCCGCTGGCGCGCGAGCAAAGGCACCCCAACGGCCTCTTCCATTTGCTTGATGCGACCGCTTGCGGAACCGAGCGCGAGGCTGACGCGCGTCGCCCCGTGCGTGATGCTGCCCGCTTCCACCACCGCGACGAACAACCGCAGGTCTGCTATATCGAAACGCATGGAGTGTCACCGTTATAAGGGCCGGTAGGCAGCACGGACAGACACGCCGGATACCTACGGCAAATCCGAAGGACGAGCCGGATTTTCGCATGCTGCCGGCAATCCGTTTTCAACAAGAGGCTGGCTACGCGCAACGCGCAAAAAAAAATCCACCCGGCTTGCGCCGAATGGATTTTTTTAGCGATAACGCGTGGTCGCAGAGGTACCTTGATTGCCGCGTTGCCGCGCTTCCGTAGAAGCTCGAAACCAGCCGATTTTACCCGGACGATCCGCCGTTGGTCATCCAGCGGGGATCCGGATCACCAACGAGGTACACATGATGAAGTTTCGACGAATCGCCGGCTATCGGAGAAATCCGACTGCTTCACTTAACCGCTTTTCCCGAACCCTGCAGACTCGAGTTCGCGAGATTGACGAGCACACGCGTACCCGGAATAACCGTGGCTGCAGCCGCTGGCGAATTTGCCTGCACCGTCAATACGGCGCCTTGCGTGTCCTTGAGCGTCATCAAGCTGCCGTCAACGCGTGCCACGCTGGCAACGACCTGGTTGCCGTCCGGCGAAGGCACTGCTGCCAACGACGACGCGTCGAGCACCGTCAGCCTGACCGCGCGCTGAGACGTGCCGACCACGTTCGTACCAGCTTTCAGTTTGTCGAGGTTCGGTACGTTGTTGCCGACCTGGAACGATTCGGTGCCGCCCTGCCCATTGATGACCGTGACCTGGTGCGTACTCGTATCCACTGACTGCACGCGCCCGCCAATACGCACTTGCGTGGTGCCGTCAATAGTCGCGGCGAACGCGCCCGCCATGACGATGGACGATGCGGCCGCGACCAATGCGGACTTGAAGGACCTTACGGCCTTGTTTGACTTCGATTTCATGGTGTTACTCCTGCCGGACAAATGAGGTTCCGCTCGTGCGCTGTCCGATCTAATCGCACAAAGTGTTCAAATAACGTGAACCCAGTTTGTTTTTCGAGATGGAGCCTGTCAATCAATCCGGCTTATTTTTAGGTATCCTCCTATTTCAACACTGCGGTTTGATCTGTGCACCAAAACAATCAATTTCGTAGCTTGTTAGAAGTCGTAAAGCCTGAAGGCCGTACACTGTTGCAATCATGCTCCGCGTACTTATTTAGGATGGCGCAGTCCATTACAATAGGCTCCTGCAATCTTTGCCCGGCATCGGGCGCTGGGGAAATACCATGTCTCTTCTCGACGTGGACACTATCGATTACGTCGGCGTGAACATTTTGTTCAAGCGCGTGTACGTCGGCATTTTCGACGACCTCGACTGGGACGACGAAGTAACGCATTTTGCGCTGCTGACCAAGAAGATCGATCGTTACACGCAGTACATCCGTTCGGGCCAATTACTCGCGGCTTACCCGCGGGTGCGCGGTTATCCGGTGGTTATTGAATACGTTGCCATGCGCCCGATGACCCGCTCGGCCGAGGTTTTCTGGAAGACGCGCGAGACGCTTATCCGCGCGAGCGGTTTTGACGTCCGGTGCCGTACGGTTGACGTGCGGCATGCGCTGGCCGCAGATGCCGAGGCAAAGATAGGCGACGCGGAAGTTGCCGCTGACACGCGGCTGGAATCGGTTGAATCGGTTGAATCGGTTGAATCGGTTGAATCGGTTGAATCGGTTGAATCGGTTCTTAACGCGATCGATCTTGCAACGCGGCCGAGTGCTGAAGAGAAGCAGCGCGAAGATATCGTCCATGCCGGACGGCGCGCAGTGCTGGTGATGCGCAAGAAAACGTCCTCGGGACGATAAGAACGCGCGAGCGGTCAAGGTGAACGCCGTCGGTACCGCATGCTCGATTGTGACGAAACGGTGACAAACTAAAAAAAGGCGAAGCCCTACTAGGCTTCGCCTTTTTTCATGCTCGGCGGGGAACTCGGGCCGGCGCAACAACGTTCGCCGTGGTCCTGCGCATCGTCCCCAAGTCCTCACCGATCTGTCGGTCCAGAGAGCCTGAACCGGCTTTTCACACAACACATTGGTTCACGCGCCGGTTTCATCCCGGGGCAGAACCGGGCATGTCATTCGTTGCCCATATTCGTCGGTAAGCGCCGCTTATGGGAAATGGCCACGGGACGCCTTGAGTCCGCGTCCCGCGGAGCGCCCGCGCCGGTGCGTGCTGCTCCGGCGTTGAACGCTTTACCGGTGTCTTCCTGGATGGTCGAAATCGAGTGCTTGTACACCGCCTGGATGCCGGCGGCGGAACTCAGCATGACCAGATACTGGTCGAACGATTCGATGTGGCCAACCAGGCGTACCCCGTTCACGAGGAAAATTGCGACACGCTTACGCTCTTTGCGGGCGGCGTTAAGCACGTCGCTCTGACTTTGCTGCTGGGGTTCTGTAGCCATTCTCATTCGACCTGACGTTAGTATTTCAGACTGTTCCGGCAGACATCCACCAGAATCTTGATGCGTTACACGGTGCGCGGCCGTCGGACTCACTATTGAGTCCTGGAGAAACGACGTGCGCTGACCGAATGCTACCGTTTCTTGCCGCTCGATAACGCCATGATGCCAGATGGTGACGCCGCGCACCGTTTGCCCCCATTCGAGCAACGCCGCTCCCGGGAGTTCAAACTTCGCGCGAAAAATCGGTTACCGGCTATTCGCAAGCCCGATAAAAACGCCCGTACCTGCGTATCCAATACTAACCCGCTGGAATATCGCGTGGGCATGACTGTAAAGATGAACAAGATCAAAACCGGACAAACTCTCGCCGGCCGGCGCCGCGCAGTGCGACGCGGCGCGTAATAGCGGGCAATTTCCACGCGGTTGCTGAAAAGTCCTGCAAACTGAGTTTCATCGAACACGCGGTCGATCGGGGCGCGCGGCTTTCCGAGGCGATCCGCCGTTCAAATGGCGGAAACGTCAAAAAGGCCGTCACGCTCGGTTTCCCGAATCGCAACAGCCTTTTACGTTCGCCACCGGCTAACACGAGCGGTGCCTGAATGCTTACTTCCGGCCTTATTGAGCGGGAGTTGCCGGCTTCTTGTGCTTGTGCTTGAACAGGTGGGGCTTACCTCTCGAACTTCCCGGCGTGGAGTCATTATCGCCCCCCGTGGTCGGACCGGCCGTTGCAGCGCCATGCGCGTTGCCGCTGCCCGAGCCTCCGTTGCCGTTGCCCTGGGCCGCGGCCATGCCGGACGCGCCGAGCAAGATTGCGGATACACACATCAGGTTAAGCACTTTCATCGTCAATCTCCAAAGAGCACGATTCAGCATTCGGTTGCCAGCCACCCAGACCCATGCTGATGACCGACAGGCAGACAACGGGTCGAATGTAATGTATTGCACGCACCGCTTCAAGGATTGTTTCCACTAAGGCGGTGCACGCTCGGCTGTAGCGCGGCTCGCGCAATGTGTTCTCTCAAGCCGGTGGCCCTGGCAGCAAGGGTATCAGTTGCCCGGCGACGCCATCGAGGATCTCCTTCGACAAAGCCGGGTCCGAGACCGCTCTCGCCAACCCGATCGCACCGAGGCAGGCGCTCAGTTGCAGCATTGCGCGAGCACGGCGCTCGGCCGGGTCCGCAATGTCGAGCAAACCTTCGGAAAACGCAAGATTGTGCTTGACCCGTTCAGTGAAGACATCGCGCGTAGCGTCGTTGCTGCGACCGACATCACCGAGCAACGCGCCCAGCGCACAGCCTTGGCCAGGGGCATCGCGGTGCGCCTCGCTCAGGTAATCGCGCACCGCCTGGGCGAGGTTTCTTGCCCGTGCTTCCCATACGTCGAGGCTCTTGAATGCAACCTCGAGCGCCTCGGTCACGAGTTCGTCACGCGATTCAAAATGCTTGTAGAAACCGCCGACTGTCATGCCGGCTTCCTTCATGACGTCGGCCACGCCAATGCCGTCCAGCCCTAGTTCCCGAAAGCGTCGTGCCGCCACATCGACGATTCGCTGATGCGTTGCCGCCTTCTCTGCCTGTGAATGTCCCATGACCTTCGTTTGTCCTGTGATGGGATGACCATAGCCACCCCCGGGACATCAATCTTAATGCAGAACGGGAATGGCACAGGCGCGAGCTGAGTAGGCGCAGTGTTCATCGTCGCTGGCCTGTTCCTGTCATTTTCCAGAATAAAATGAACAATATTAAGGCATGCGAAACAATTTTTCGGACGCAATCCTGGTTTCCCAATGACGCCTCAGCCAGACAGCGTCATCCGTTTTTTAGGCCTCGAAAAACCGGTTGCCGGGCCTCGGTAATCCGAGATTTTCCCGCAACGTGACGCCTTCGTATTCACGTCGAAAAATGCCTCGTGCCTGCAATTCAGGCACGACCTTGTCGACGAAATCGTCGAGTCCGCCCGGCAGATAGGGGAACATCACGTTGAAGCCATCGGATCCGTCCTCCACGAGCCATCGCTCCATCTGGTCCGCGATCATCGTGGGCGTGCCGATCATTTCAAGCCCCGAATAACCGCCGACCCGCTGCGCAAGCTGGCGGATCGTGAGATTGTCGCGGCTCGCCCATTCGATCACGCGCTCGCGGCTGCTTTTGCTTGCGTTGGTCTCAGGTATCGCGGGCAACGGCCCGTCGGGATCAAAGCCTGAGACATCGTGGCCAAGCATGATTGAGAGCGAGGCGATACCGCTGTCGTAGTGAACAAGGCTATCAAGGCGCGCCCGCGTTTCCAGCGCCTCGTCCAGCGAATCACCGACCACGACGAACGCCGCCGGCAAAATCTTGAGATGTTCGGGATCTCGCCCGAGTTTCGCCATGCGTCCTTTGATATCGGCGTAAAACCGCTGACCGTCTGCTAGCGTGGTCTGCGCGGTAAACACGGCTTCCGCCGTCTCGGCCGCGATCTGCCGGCCCGCTTCCGACGACCCCGCCTGCACGATAACCGGCCAGCCCTGCACAGGTCGCGCGATATTAAGCGGTCCGCGCACCGACAGGTTCTCGCCCTTGTGGTTCAGCACATGCATCTTGTCTGGTTCGAAGAACGTGCCGCTTTCAACGTCGCGAACGAAAGCGTCGTCAGCCCAGCTATCCCAGAGACCGGTCACGACATCGAAGAACTCCCGGCCCCGCCGATATCGCTCGCCATGCTCCACATGTTCTTCCAGACCGAAATTGAGCGCCGCGTCCGGGTTGGCCGTGGTGACCAGGTTCCACCCGGCGCGCCCGCCGCTCAGGTGGTCGAGCGAGGCAAAGCGGCGCGCGACGTGATAAGGCTCGTCGAACGTAGTGGACGCTGTCGCGATCAGGCCGATGCGCTCGGTCACCGCCGCAAGCGCCGACAACAACGTCAGCGGCTCAAACGACGTGGCTGTGTGACTTCGCCTCAACGCCTGGGTCGGCATGTTGAGCACAGCCAGATGGTCGGCCATGAAGAAGGCGTCGAAACGGCCCCGCTCCAGCGTCTGCGCAAAACGCTTGAGATGCGCGAAATTGAAGTTGGCGTCCGGGAAGGCGCCGGGGTAACGCCAGGCTCCGGTATGAATGGTGGCCGGGCGCATGAAAGCGCCGAGCCGCAAGCGACGTTGCGTGGTCATGGGATTTTCGTTCCAGCGTTGATAAGAATGCCTCGACGGCGAGGCAAACGCTGCGCTCGCAGTGTCATCGATAAAATACGTCGAATGGCGAAAGCGTGCACAAACGGCTATCGATGCAAGAACGGCTTGGTCGGTCGTCTTTGGGCAAGCGTGTGGCGTCATCGATGCATACGACTTCAACGGCGACGCCGCGTGTCCGTATCAGCCCGCCGGCTGCACGTCGAACTTGTCCACGCGATCCGTGTAGAAAGCCAGATGATCCTTGATCTGTGCGACTGCAGGATAAGTGTCTTCATAGGTCCACACGGCATTCACGGAGCGTTCGCCACCCAGCGGGATGCTGTAGTACGAGCAATCCCCTTTGTACGGGCAATAGGTCGCGTGGTCCGTTCGCTGCAACAGCGACATGTCGACGTCCTTACGCGGAATGTACTGAACCGCCGGATATGACGCTTCACGCAATGTCAGTGCCTCGCGCGTGTCTGCAATAACCCGACCGCCTATGGAGATAGTGATGCGTGCCGGGTTGGGCTCGATCGTGATGGGGTGATCGGGCCCGGGAATCCTGACTGTTTTGGTCTGCATGGCTTCGCGCTCCTTGAAGCAAGGGTGAACGGACTCAGCGTAGTGAGATAGTCGTTACCTACGAATACTGCAGGGTATCGGAAAGCGCGTTTTCTTGCCGTGTACCCCCCGTGTTTGCGCATTGTTACCGCCGTCCTGGCGGATCGTCCCCAGGACGGGAGGGTTTCGTTATCAAGAAGGAGAAAAGCTGGGGTGCGAGGAATCCACGCAGAACAGTCAGTCAACAGAAATATTATTGAAAGAATTGCGTTGCTTGCTGTTCGTCACGCCGCTTGGCGCGGTAAGGTCTATAAATAACCCTTGCCGTCTACATACGCCTTGCGCCAGCGTGTAATCGTGACGCGCTCGAATAGACCGGCAAGCGCAAACGGGTCATTTGCGATGAAACGTTCGACTTCCTCACGCGTGTCGAGGTCGACTACATACAAGCCGCCTCCCGCGTTACTGCCGTCGTCCTGAAGTTTCGCGCCGCACGCAAGCAACAGTGCCTTGTTCGCTTCGAGATAGGCCAGGTGCACCTCGCGCTCCTGAATGCGCAGCGGGGCGTGACCCGGCTTGTCCCACGTTTCGATAATGAACGCCATGATCCCTCCTCTTATCGACCTCAGTTCTGCGCGATAGCCGACGGATGCTGCGCCAGCGGCGTGACCTCGATCGCCATGTAAGGAAAGAGCGGCAGCGAGCTGAGCAACGTATGCAGTTCGTCGTTGGACTCGACGTCGAGGACGCTGTAGTTCGCGTACTGCCCCGCCACGCGCCACAAGTGACGCCACTTCCCTTCCTGCTGCAGCTTTTGCGAGAACGCTTTCTCGTCGGCCTTCAGGCTATTGATGAGCTCGGTGTCGGCGTCGAGAGGAATCTGTACCACCATATGAACCAGGAACAACATGATCGAACCTCCGGAAGATGATTGGACTGCCTAGCCCCAGGCAAGAATCGCGACGGTATAAACCAAGCCGATCCAGAACATCATGATGACGGTATAACCCATGATGTCCTTCAGCTTGAGCTTCGACAACGCGAGCGCCGGCAGGATCCAGAACGGCTGGATCAAGTCGTTCCAGGCATTGCCGAGCATGACCGCAGTGGCCGTATGCCCCACGGACGCACCAATCGCCTTCGCCGCCTCGATCATGAACGGGCCCTGGATGACCCAATGACCGCCGCCTGAAGGTGCGAAGAAATTGATGAAGAACGAACTGATGAGACCCCAGAATGGCAACGTATGCGGCGTCGCGATCTTGACGAAGAACGCCGAAAACGTATTGACCAGTCCCGACGACGCCATGATCGCCATGATGCCCGCGTAAAACGGATATTGCAGGATGATGCCGCTGATCGTACGGATGCCTTCGTTGAGTTTCTCCACGTAACGGATCGGCGTGCCGAGCAAGATGATGCCGAGAAACAGGATGATGAAGTTGATCAGATTCAGATCCATCGTGCCGCCGCCGTGGAAATACAGCACCACATAGACCACGCCGATCAATCCAATCAAACCGCTCAGCAACCGGCTGTTGTTCAGGCGGCTGGCAAATGTGTGTTCGTCGTCGGCAGGGACAGCCGCTTGAGCTGCTCGCGGGCGTTCCTCGAGCGTACGGTCTATCTCGGTCACCGGCTGACCCGGCTTCGGATGCAGCCACGCATTAAGCAAGGGCAGCGTGATCAGCACGACCAGGCTGGTGATGAGCATGGTCGGCGAAAAGATGGTTTCCGAGAGCGGAATCACGCCCATCTGCGCTTCCATCGGGTGACCTTTGGTTGAGATGAGCACGGGAATACTCGCCGACAAACCAAGACCGTAAAGCGTGAAGCCGCTATAGGCCGACGCAATGATCAACGGGTAATGCACACCCTTCACATTGAGCGCCAACTTACGCGCGACAATGCCTCCAATCACCAGGCCAAAGCCCCAGTTGAGATAACTGCCAATGCCACCCACCAGCGTTGCAACAATGATCGCCATGCGCGGATCGTGCACTCGCATCACGATCCGGTCGAGGAATCGCTGCGTCAGCGGTGCGGTCGCAAGCACGTAACCCATCGCGAGGATCACGGCCATTTGCGTGGTGAACGCGAGCAGCGTCCAGAATCCCTTGCCCCAGCTCGTTGTCAGCGCCACGATGCCCTGACCCTGCACCACTACGGCAAGGACCATGGTGAGAAGGGTCAGCCCGATGGCAAATACAAACGGATCGGGCAAATACTTGCGCATCAGTTCGGTGAAGAATCCCGTTATTTTCTGCATTGAAATGTCTCTGTATTATTTAGTTAAGCGAATTTTTTATTCATGTCGGTGCTGGAAAGCCACCGGTAGTTCGGCTCTCAGGAATCGTTGCCTGAAGCCGCCAACCGTCGGTGGCGGACCAGCGCCATCAATGCGCGGTCGCGCCATGCCACGCGTTCTTCCCATTGTTCAAGCGGCACCGCCGTGCGCCTTGCCTGAGTCACCATCTCAACCAGCTCGGGTGTCCACGGATCGTGCTGGCCGCGTTCTTCGCCCGTCCGTTCGTATGCAGGCCCCATCTTCTGCGCGTGCGAACTGATGCCGCCACGCGTATTCAAATCCAAAGCCCGCTAGTTCATCCAGGCGCTGCCTGATCTCTCCCGGTGCAGCATCGCGGCGCGACGCGTCGGGATCGAAGAGACGCACGGGCCATCCCGGCACGGGCCATCCCGCGCGCGCAAACACCACAGCGAACGCGACGCCAATACTCCCCGCCCCCACGGTCGCCACACGCCGTATATCAGCCGTGCTCATCTCAGACTCCCGCTACGCCGACCGTCATGCCGCCACAGACATAGAGCACTTGGCCGGTGACGAAACCGCTGCGGGCATCGAGGAAATAGGACACGGCATGCGCGATATCTTCCGGCGTGCCCACGCGTTTCACCGGCACGCTCTCTACAATCGCGCGCGTACGCGGACTGTCCGGCGGGTTCGCGCGATTAAAGAGTTCAGTGCGGATAGGGCCAGGGCCAATCGCGTTCGCCGTGATGCCATGACGGCCGAGTTCCAGGGCCCATACGCGTGTCATGCCGATCAACGCGGCCTTGGTCGCCGAGTACGCTGTACGTAGTTCCTTGCCTAGCGCTGCACGCGAAGACATATTCACGATACGGCCGAAACCCGAGGCCTGCATGCCTGGCAGGAGCGCCTGCATGCACTGCATCGCGCAACGCACGTTAAGGGACCACGCGAGCTCGAGTTCTTCGAGACTTTGTTCACCTGCGCCGGCCGGCACCACCACGCCGACGTTATTGACCAGCCGCGTGATCGGGCCTCCCGCAAGCGCCTGATTGAGTGCTTTCTCGGTTGCTTCGGTATCCGAAAGATCGGCGATGAAGCCACTGCCCACCCGGTCAATCACGACGGCTTCGAAACCGTCCGCTTCACAGCGCTCGGCGCAGGCCGCACCGATCCCGGCCGCGCCGCCGGTAATCAAAACTCGTTCTCGTGTCATATCGTGTGCTTTATGAAATCAAACGGTTGCGATCGGCGTCACGGGCGAACCCATTGCGCCCGGCAGACGCAGCGGCGGCGCCGTGAGCATGAAGTGCGAGCGTGCGTTGGCGCGCAACCATGCCGCCAGATCGCGCAGATACCAGAGCTCGCCAAGCGGTAAGCCGAGCTTGAACAAACAATGATGATGCAGCGGCATCAGCGGATAGTGACCTTGCGCCGGACGTGCGGGATAACGCTCGACCGCATAATTGTCGGCTACCAGGGCGGCAATGCCCGAGTCTGTCAGCCATTGCAACAGCCGCTGGTCGCGGCCGTCGAGTGCGCAGCACTGACTATTGAGCACGGCTTCATCGGGATGACGATTCATCTCCAGCACGAGTTCAGCGAACCCGGTGCGTAGCAACAGCATGTCGCCGCGATCGATCTGTACCTTGTCTGCGTCAATGGCGAACATCAGTTCGTCGTAACCCACGGTGCGATGCTCGCGCCCGTAATGCGCCACGAGATCGACAAGAACGCCGCGTCCCTGCATGCCCTTCACCGCGAGATTTTCAATACCGAGCGCGTCTGCGTGGCTATGTCCGCTTGCGCATTCGTGCGGTGCAAACGCGTCCTCGCGACGGTATTCCATTGGCCCGACTACGTCCGTGTTCGCCTTGTAACCGTTGTAGTAGACGCTTTCCGCCACGCCGTCGCCGTCGGCGTCGAAGAGCGCGCCCACATGGGCGAGCGAGTCCCATTGGGTGGAATATTGCAGGCTCATCAGGACCTGATCGTCGCTGACGACGTCGGTCGCCTGTTCCTCCATGCGCGCGAACGGAAAGTTCACGTAGGGCAAACCGTCCTTGGTCGTTGGCCGCAAGACCGGCGGATGGCGGCGCACATTCAGCTTGCTGTCGCCCGGATAATCCAGCGGCAGGGACAGGCAGAAACTCAGGCCGGCGCGAATCTCGCGCGCGCCTTTCAGCACCTGTTCCGTGGTGATCAGGTTTGTTCGTCCGAGTTGATCGTCGGGACCAAAATCACCCCAGTTCGAGCCGTCAGGCCGATTCTTCCAGCGCCTCTGATCCTGCATGTTCTTCTCCTTGCACGACGTCCTGAGCCGCCGGCGCGGCCAAAAACCCCACTGTCCCTAGCCGATCAAGGCCTGTGGTATCCGGTCGAAAATATCGAGGAGCGCCGCGACCGCGGGCTCCTGGTTCTTCAGCAGGCGAGCCTTCGGGCCGCCGATAACGAGCGCGAACGCTTCGCCGTGGATCGAGAATCCCTTCGCCAGGCCTGCAACGTCCTCGACGTTCTCTCCGGTCGAACGATGCCAACCGAGTGTCACGCCCTGCTCCACTTCCACCTCAAGCGCCGCGCGATCGATCACCGAACCGTCCGTCGACGCGCTCAGCGGCTCACAACTGTCGAGCAGGCGCCGGCGCGCATCCACCGGCAACGCGCCGAGCAGCGCCTTGCCTGCCGCGCTGGCGTGGACGTACATGAAACCGCCGGGTTCGTCGCTGTAGCGAATCTTCTGGCGCGATTCCATGACGTCCAGATAGACAACCCGAGTGCCCGCGAGCGTCGCGAGCGCGGCCGTTTCGCCCGTCGCGTCGCGCAACGCTGTCAGCAACGGCTGGAACAGCAGCGTCAGCGGATCCTCGCTGCAAATGTCGCGTGCGACATGCAACAAGCGCTGCGTCGGGTAATAACCTGCTTTCACGCCCGGCGCGTAGAGATAACCCTTCGCCACCATCGTCTGCAAAAGCGCATGACAACTCGACAAAGGGATTTCGGTTCGACGCGCAATCTCGCTGTAGATCATCGGTTGCCGGACTTCAGCAAATAGGTTGATCACGTCAAAGACGCGCACTGCAGTTTTCACATCCATGACAATATTATCGGTATATCGATAACTTTAGCGCAAGAGATTTGGGGTATACACCTAGAAATGTGCGCCTGCAGAGAAATCAGCCGCCCACTGTCACGAGAACCGGATTGCCTCTTTCATTGCATGGGTAATTCTTAAACAGATAGCTATCCTTATAAATTTCCCCGTTCGAGGCTTGATCATCGACTCCATAAGCATTTGTTTTCTTCACGCGATCGAATAGCCACGACCGGTGAGAACCTGCAGGACGCGAACGGTGAGTCTATTCGGGAGCGTGACCCGGGATCAGGGTGAGTCTTCGCGGGAGCCGAAAGTGAGTGTATCCGGGAGCCAGAAAAAAGCGGCGAAGCCTTCGCGAGAGGCTTCGCCGCTTCTAAACCGCCTGAGTCGAAGGTGTTAATCAGTGTTGTCTCAACATGACATCACCCGGGATCCCGTGCGCCCTAAAGCTGCCGCGCGATCACCATGCGCTGCACTTCGCTCGTGCCTTCGTAGATCTGCGTGATGCGAGCATCGCGATAATGACGCTCGACCGGATAGTCTTCCAGATAACCATACCCACCGTGAATCTGGATCGCCTGCGAGCAAACCCGCTCCGCCATCTCCGACGCAAACAGCTTCGCCTGTGACGCTTCACTCAGGCAAGGCAATCCTTCGGTGCGCATGCGCGCGGCGTGCAACACCAGCAGACGCGCAGCGCTCAGGCTGGTCTGCATATCGGCGAGAAGGTTGGCTACCGACTGATGCTCCTTGATCGGCTTGCCGAACTGCACGCGCTCATGCGAATAAGCACACGCGGCGTCGAATGCGGCGCGCGCAATCCCCACCGCCTGCGCCGCAATGCCAATGCGCCCACCCTCCAGATTAGCCAATGCGATCTTCAAGCCTTCGCCGCGCGCGCCCAGCAGGTTGGCCGCGGGAATCGTACAGTCCTCAAGCGAAATCGGGCAGGTATCGGAGGCGCGAATGCCCATCTTGTGCTCGGGCCGCCCGACGTTGAAGCCCGGTGTATTCGTCGGTACGATGAACGCCGACAAGCCCTTCTTTCCAAGCTCCGGATCGGTGACGGCGAACACGATCGCCATGCCCGCGCGCGCGCCGTTCGTCGTGAACTGCTTCGCGCCGGAAAGCACCCACTGGCCGTCGCGTTCAATGGCACGCGTCTTCAAATTATTGGCCTCCGATCCGGCTTGCGGCTCGGTCAGGGCAAACGCGCCGATCATCTCGCCCGTTGCCAGTTTCGGCAGATATTCAGCCTTTTGCGCTTCTGTGCCGAACGCGAGAATCGGTCCGCAGCCGACAGAATTGTGCACGGCCATCAGCGTGGAACACGAGGCGCAACCCGCGGCGATTTCTTCGATAGCCAATGCATACGCCACATAGTCGCTGAACGTACCGCCCCATTCGGCCGGCACGATCATGCCAAGCAAGCCGAGTTCGCCGAGTTGCCGCACGACTTCGTCGGGCAAGGCGGCATCGCGGTCCCATTGGCCCGCGTGCGGCGCCAGCACTTCGGTGGCGAAATCGCGCGCGGCGTCACGGATCATGCGTTGGTCATCGGTCAGGAAGCTGTCGATCATGATGGTCTGGCTCGTGTGAAATACGGGAAAACGCACTGGGCTTACACTGCTGCGCTTAAGCGGTGGAACGGTGAAGTGGATGGCAAATAGCCTCACGCCAGATTCTAGGCGTGACTCATTCGTCTGCCGATGCCTGAAACGATCAAGCTTCCTGAGCGAATGCGCCACCTAGTGACTACCCCAACACCGAAAAGTCCGCGCGATCAGCGGCCCAGGCCGGCCGTGACTGAGGCTCCGCCCGCTCCCAGGACGCCACGCGGCCAAGGCAACGAACGCGGGACCATAGCGGGGGATTTCGTCGAAGAAGCGCTGCGGTGCGCCGAGCGTCGCGGCGTGGCACGCGTGGCGTTGCTGGAGCAAGCGGGCATCAACCCCGCCACGCTCGCGGCGCCGCTCGCCCGTGTATCGGCTGCGCAATACGGGCGCTTATGGAGCGCCGTCGCAGACGTGCTCGACGATGAATTCTTCGGCCAGGACAGCCATCCGATGCGCCGTGGCAGCTTCGCGCTGCTTTGTCATGCAGCGCTGGGTTCGCGCGACGGAGCTCAGGCGCTGACCCGCATCGCGGGTTTCCTGCGGCTCGTGCTGGACGACCTGCGATGCGAAATCGACACCGACGCAACACGCGTAAGAATTCGCCTTGTCGACACCGCGCAACCCTCCACCCACTCACCGCGCCCGATGTTCGCTTACGCAACCGCGTTCATCATGATCTATGGTTTGTTGTGCTGGCTGGTCGGCCGCCGAATCCCGTTGCTGGCCGCGCATCTGCGCTGCCCGGAACCGGCAGCGGCCGCCGAATACCGGCTGATGTTCTGCGACGCACTGTTCTTCGACCAACCCGCATCGCACGTCGATCTCGCGCCGGACTGCGTCACGTT
>Ga0302314_10011276_pt1 | contig 15607 bp, 14 predicted proteins | sample III_Palsa_N2_3_FD_200533 | JGI IMG/M metagenome (GOLD analysis project Ga0302314, IMG submission 200533) | Peat permafrost microbial communities from Stordalen Mire near Abisko, Sweden - III_Palsa_N2_3 | ecosystem: Environmental > Terrestrial > Soil > Palsa > Peat permafrost | place: Sweden...
GCGAGGTACACGGTGGCCATGCCGCCGTGGGCGATGCGGGAGCGGACGTGGTAACGCCGGTCGAGCATCCGCCCGGTGAGCATGTCCATGGGGGCAGATTCCATCAGGTGCAATTTTACGGCTCGCCGCCGCGCTGTTCGGGCCTGTTAATCACATTGAGGCCCCGCACGGTCCTTACAGGAACCTTTCGCGCGTCCGGCCAGGTACTTGGGTTAACGTTTGTGGCCCATGGGACTAGCTTCGGTAGCGACGGGTATATGCGCAAGCGTCTAGTTGCGGCGGTATAGGCAATGTGCAAGACTCCGCTTGCAGTTCGCGATGGCCGAGGGAGGACGTGGCATGGAAGACCGTATCGAACAGCGGATCGCCATCAGGTCGACACAGGACAAGGTATGGCAAATTGTCGCGCGGCCCGGCTGGTGGCTGCCAGGCAGCAACGCCGAGCCGGCCCGCGGCCCCGGACGGTCGTCGGTCACCTACGGCGGCGACGACAGGCCGTACATGATCGATGTGGTCCGCGTCGAGCCGCAGGGATACGTCTCCTTCCGCTGGGCGAGCGCGTTCGGCGGCGCCGAGCCCGCGCCTGGCAACGCGACCATGGTCGAGTTCTATATACGGCCGGTTGGCGATGAGATCGGCGTGACCGTGGTCGAGAGCGGCTTCACATCGCTTGACCTGCCCGAGTCGCTGCGCGAGGACGGGTGGAAGGGCAACATGGGCGGCTGGCAGCACGAGCTCATCGGCCTGCGGACGCGGACCGAGGAGTACCTCAAGGGGGATCGCATCTGACATGTCTCCCGATCCGGGCCTGGTGTTCGCCGCGCTCGCCGATCCCCGCCGCCGTGAGCTGCTCGAGCTGCTCGCGAGCTCTCCTGAGGTCAGCGCGGGTGCGCTGGCCGCACGGCTGCCCGTCTCCCGCCAGGCGGTGGCGCAGCACCTGACCGTGCTTGAGCAGTCGAGCCTGGTCAGCCGTCGGCGCTCTGGGCGCCAGGTAGTGTTCACCGTGAGGCCTGAGGGACTGATGGTCATGGCGGACTGGCTCGCGACGCGCGCATCCGCGTGGCTGGATCAGGTAGCCCCCGCTGACTAGGGGAAAGATGTACTATTGTGACGGAATGTCGGTTGTTTGAGACCGGCCCTGACGTGGGACATTGGACACGTGACACAGATAAACCCCGCGGCTGACGCTCTCGTCGGCGAATGGCTGTCACTCTCCGAGGTAGCCACGCGGCTCGGCCTCCCCACGAGCCGGGTCAAGCAACTGTTCCGCGATCGCAAGCTGCTGGCCGCCACCCGGCCGACAGGCGAGCGCGCCGTTCCCGCCGCCTTCATCGACGGTGACCAGATCGTCAAGGGCCTCAGCGGGACACTGACGGTGCTTTTCGACTGCGGCTTCGGCGAGGACGAGGCCCTCCGCTGGCTGTTCACCGCGGACGAGACACTGCCGGGCACGCCCATCCAGGCGCTCTACGCCCGCCGTGGCACCGAGGTCAACCGCCGCGCTCAGGCTCTCGCCTTCTGACCAAGGCCTGAACCGGACCGAACCGCCTCCTGGCGGTCCCGTGTGGAATTTTCGTTGCCCGCGGCAGGCATCGCCGTCGGGCCATTTCGGCATGCTCGTCGGCCTGGTGGGTGGGCTGCTGGCACGCGGAACTTCTATGACCGTCGGCCGGGAAATCGACTTGTGGTCCAAGCACAGAAAATAGGGCCGTGAGTTATGCTGGGACACATGCCGCCAAGACCGAGACAGCCGCAAGCGTCGCATGTGCCACAGCAACACCGCCGTACGTCCGCGCCAGCCATCGTGGACGTGCTGAAGGTCGGCCGGTCGTTCTCGTTTGAGTTCTTTCCGCCCAAGACGGACAAGGCAAAGGCGCAGCTCTGGCAGGCCATTCGCCGGCTTGAACCGCTCAAGCCGACGTTCGTCTCCGTGACCTACGGGGCCGGCGGGTCCACGAGAGAGGGCACAGTCCAGGCGACCGCCGCCATCGCCGAGCAGACCTCGCTCGACCCGGTGGCCCATCTCACCGTGGTCAACCACTCGGTCGCCGAGCTCAGGCACGTGATCGGCTCGTACGCCGGCGTGGGCGTGCGGAACGTCCTGGCGCTGCGCGGTGACCCGCCAGGCGACCCGAACGCTGAATGGGTACCGCACCCGAAGGGTCTGCGCCACGCGGTCCAGCTTGTCGAGCTGCTCAAGGCGTCGGGCGACTTCTGCGTCGGCGTCGCGGCGTTCCCCGAGTCGCACCCGCGCTCGCCCGACGCGGAGACCGACATCAGGCACTTCGTGGCCAAGTGCCGTGCGGGCGCGGACTTCGCGATCACCCAGATGTTCTTCTACGCCGAGGACTACCTCAGGCTGCGGGACCGGGTAGCCAGGCACGGCTGCGACGTGCCCATCATCGCGGGGGTCATGCCGGTCACCAGCGTCCGCGTCCTTGAGCGCACGGTTGAACTCGGCGGCTGCAAGGTACCCGTCGCCCTGCTCGACCAGCTTCGCGCCGCGAGCGGCCGAGGCGACCAGGCCGAGGTCAGGAAGATCGGCGTCGACTACGCTGCGGCCCTTTCCCAGCGGCTGCTCGATGAGGGGGCGCCCGGCCTGCACTTCATCACGCTCAACGGCTCACGCGCGACCATGGAGATCTACGAGCGGCTCGGCCTGGCCGACCGCCGCGTCCCCGAGCCCGTCACCCTGCCGGCCTAGCCCTCGGGAGAAATACCGCACAACGGCAGGCGGGCGCCCATCACCGCGTAGGGCGGCTCGCTCCCAGAGAACCTGAACCCGGTCAGCAGGTCGGTGAACCCGACCCCCCGGTACAGTCGCCTGGCGCGGGTCGGTGCGTCGGTGGTAGACAGCACCGCGGTGCGTTCCTGCCGTCCTGAGGTCAGCGAGAGCAGCAAGGAACGGCCGATTCCCATGCCCTGGTAGAGCGGGAGCACATGCAGCTCCGCGATCTCGAAGGAGTTGTCGAGCCACGCGGCGGCGGTACCGCCGGTCTGGCCCGCGTGCGCTCCCTGGTCCTGGTACCCATCTCCAGGATTAACGGCGAGCGCGCTCGCCACCATGTCGTGCCACCACTGTCCGGTCTCGCCGTGGAACCCGTAGGTGAACCCGGCGATTACCCCGTCGGCCGTTGCCGTGAGACAGCGGAACCCCGCGCTCGCGGCGTGCCTGTCCATGATGGCCTCTCGGCCGCCGAGCATCCGCTCTGGCACGTTCATCGCCGCCGCGTACACCGCGACAAGCTCGCGGATCGCCGCCCGGAACTCCTGGGGTCCTAGTTCGCTGTCGGTGACCTTCATCACCCAAAGCTTAAGTGACGTGGCGAGATGGCAGAGCGTTGGGGTGAAGCCACGTGTTCGCTCGAATGTCAGACCCCGGGGGTAGCTTCGAACTCGTAAGCAAATGGGCTGGACTTTCGCACGAACCCGTGTTCGAATAGGTGCTGTGTTCGAATTGGCAGTGTTATCGAACGGCAGCATTACAGGCCCCGGTCGCCACGACCCCTGGCGGCCGGTGTCGGCCGGGCGGGGCGCGGGGAAGTGCTTCGCCCGGTCGGCGGTCCACCCGTTGGGCGAGGCTGCCACGAACGTAGGCGCATCACCGGAAGGAGTGACGACCATGATCAGCACGCTGACAGCGGCGGGCAACTCGATGCCATTTAACCGCGTGCCCCCGACCGCACTGAGCCTGTTGCGCACGGCACGTCAGGGGCTGGCCGAGGCAGATGCGGAGAGCGACCCCGGTACGCGCTACATCTGCGCGCACCTGGCCGCGCTGCGGGCGGCAGCCGCGATCGTAGCGGCCAGGGGAGAGCCTGGAAGTGGGAGCCGCCGCAGACGACCGAGGTCGGTATGGGAGCTGCTGCCACAGGTTGAGCCTGCCCTGGCCGAGTGGGCAGCGTTTTTCGCGGCGAGCGCGGCCAAGCGCGCCGCGGCGGAGGCGGGTCTGCCGCGGGCAGCGACCGCGGACGAGGCAGAGGATCTGCTTCGTGACGCGAGCACATTCCTCGCGGTGGCCGAGCGGGCACTAGGGACGGAGAGCGAGCCGATGCTGCCGCTCCGGACGGCAAGCTGATCCGCCCACCCGGCGCGAGCCGGGTCACGTCGGGTGGGCGTCGGATCGGGTCCTAGAAGGACTCGATGGAGGTGCTGCGGGCGTCGGCGTCGAGCACGCCCCAGCTGATGAGCTCCTCCGTGAGGTCGGCAGGCGACTTGTCGTAGATGACCGCGAGTGAGCGCAGGTCCTCGTGCCGAACGGAAAGCACCCGGCCGTTGTAGTCGCCGCGCTGCGCCTGGATGGTGGCGACGTAGCGAGCCAGCGGGCCGACCTTCTCCTTGGGAAGCGCGTTCATCCGCTCAAGGTCGATAACAAGCTTGGGCGCGGACGCGATGGGCGTGGGCGCGGCATCGCCCGGCAGTAGTTCGGAGACCGGGACCCCGTAGAACTCGGCCAGTTCGGCCAGCTTCTGGACGGTGACCGAGCGGTCGCCACGCTCGTAGGAGCCGACGACAACGGCCTTCCACCGGCCGCGGGACTTCTCCTCAACGCCATGCAGGGAGAGTCCCTGTTGGGTGCGGATGGCCCGCAGTCGCGCGCCTAGGGTCTTAGCGTACTCAGATGGCATTTTTCCTCGGTTTCCCGGCCAGTCGTCGCTTACGGTAACGGTTACGCACAGTGACGGTAGGCGGCAAGGGCGACAAGGTCAAGCCGAATGGCAAAAACTGGTTGAACTCGTCTAGTAACCGGCATTGTCCTTACCCATCGTTATCTACCCCCCGCAGGAACGCGACAACCCCTGCTGAAATCGGCTTTCCCGTGCACAGAGCGGGCAAAGGTCAGCTCTCCCGTGTTCTCGGAACGTTATGACAGCGTATGTCCGATGTGATATAAATCACAGCTTTCAAGGTCACCGAAAAAGATCCTGCCGGCGCGGGCGAGGGAACGGCTTTAGCCGGTCGGCGAGACGGAGGGCGGCGAAAGTTACGTAGGGGGACCCTCTGAGAGCCGAGACGGTAACAGTCTAGTGACTTTATGTGTTGGCTGCGTAGCCAAAAGTGTGGAAGTGGCGGACGGTGGCGACCGCCTCGCCCCGCGCCTCCATGGCGTGCCCGGGGAGGAGGGTCACTGCCTGCAGGGATGCTGCTGATACGGTTATCGCGTAGGCATCCTTTAATGACCGTTCAGTGAGACGGGGAAGGAGGTCGTGACTGGTGTGCGCGATGCGACCTGAGCCAGTTCACGAGCCGGGCGATGGCTCAAGCAATTCCACAGGCGGTGGCTCCACAGGCGGTGGCTCCCCAGGCAGTGGCTCCACAGGCGGTGGCTCCCCAGGCCCAGGAGGTCTCGGCAGCCCAGGCGGCCTGACCCGGCCGGAATATCCGGGCTGGAAGGCCGTGCTCACTCCGGAGGAGATCCGTCGCGCGCTTACCCGTATCGCGCACGAGATCCTGGAGCGCACGCACGGCGGCGAGGGGGTTGTCTTGCTCGGCATCCCCACCCGCGGGGTTTACCTCGCGCGCCGCCTGGCCACGCGGATCGGCGAGTTCGAGGACGCGCCCGTGCCCGTCGGCTCGCTCGACGTCACCATGCACCGCGACGATCTGCGACTGCGCCCGGCCCGCGCGCTCCAGCGGACGCAGGTGCCGTCGGACGGCGTGGACGGCAAGACGGTGGTCCTCGTCGATGACGTGCTTTTCTCCGGCCGCACGATCCGTGCGGCCCTTGACGCGCTCAACGACCTTGGCAGGCCGCGCGCGGTCCAGCTCGCGGTTCTCGTCGACCGCGGCCACCGTGAGCTGCCGATTCGCGCCGACTACGTGGGCAAGAACCTGCCGACGGCGCACCGCGAGGCGGTGCGGGTCCTGCTGACGGAGATCGACGGCGAGGACTCCGTGCTGCTCGGGGAGCGTGCCAAGTGAACAGGCACCTCATCTCGGCCGGCGACCTCAGCCGCGACGACGCGGTGCTCATACTTGACACCGCCACCGAGCTGGCCAGCGTCGCGGGGCGGCCGATCAAGAAGCTCCCCACGCTGCGCGGCATGACCGTGGTCAACCTCTTCTACGAAGACTCCACGAGGACGAGAACCTCGTTTGAGGCGGCCGCGAAGCGGCTGTCCGCCGACGTGATCAACTTCTCGGCCAAAGGGTCGAGCGTGGCCAAGGGCGAGTCGCTCAAGGACACCGCGCTCACCCTGGAGGCGATGGGCGCCGACGCGATCGTGATCAGGCACCCCGCCTCGGGCGCGCCGCGCAGGCTGGCCAACTGGATCACCGGTCGGGTGGTGAACGCGGGAGATGGGACGCACGAGCATCCCACCCAGGCGCTGCTCGACGCTTTCACGATCAGAGAGCGCCTGATGCCCGTCGAGGACCAGCGCGGACAGGGCCTGGACGGCGTCCGGGTCACGATCGTCGGCGACGTGCTGCACTCCCGGGTGGCCAGGTCTAACGTGCTGTTGCTCACCACGCTCGGGGCGGAGGTGACGGTCGTCGCCCCGCCCACCCTCATGCCGCATGCGATCGGCACCTGGCCGTGTAAGGCCAGCTACGACCTTGACGCCGAGCTGCGCAAGGCGGACGTGGTGATGATGCTCCGCGTCCAGCAGGAGCGGATGACCGCCGCCTACTTCCCGACCGTCCGCGAGTACCGCCGTCGCTACGGTCTCGACACCGACCGGATGGCGCTGCTGCCCGAGCGCGCCATCATCATGCACCCGGGCCCGATGAACCGTGGCGTGGAGATCGCCGCCGAGGTCGCCGACTCGCCGCGGTCCACGATCGTCGCGCAGGTCGCCAACGGCGTCACGGTCCGGATGGCGGTCCTTTACCTAATGCTCGGCGGCGCGGGGGAGGAGACGGCGTGAGCGAGGAATGGCTGATCAAGGGCGCGTCTATCACCGGCGGCCGGGTAACGGACATCCACGCCAAGGACGGGGTGTTCGCGGCGGTCGGCGAGAACCTGGCCGCGCCGGGCGCGCAGGTCATCGACGCGGCGGGGCTCATCGCGCTGCCCGGGCTCGTTGACCTGCATGCGCATCTGCGCGAGCCGGGCCGCGAGGACGCGGAGACCGTGGCGACCGGCACTCGGGCCGCCGCGCTCGGCGGCTACACCGCGGTGCACGCGATGGCCAACACCGAACCCGTCGCGGACACCGCGGGCGTGGTGGAGCAGGTCTGGCGGCTCGGCAAGCAGGCCGGGTACGTCGATGTCCGCCCGGTCGGCGCGGTCACCGTCGGCCTGGCGGGCAAGCAACTTGCCGAGCTCGGTGCGCTCGCCGACTCGGCGGCGGCGGTGCGGGTGTTCTCCGATGACGGCTTCTGCGTGGCCGACCCGCTGCTGATGCGCCGGGCGCTTGAGTACGTCAAGGCGTTCGACGGCGTGATCGCGCAGCACGCCCAGGAGCCGAGGCTGACCGAAGGCGCACAGCTCAACGAGGGTGAGGTCGCGAGCAGGCTTGGCCTGTCCGGCTGGCCAGCCGCCGCGGAGGAAGCGATCATCGCGCGGGACAGCCTGCTCGCGGCGCACGTCGGCGCCGTGCTGCACGTCTGCCACGTGTCCACGGCGGGCTCGGTGGAGATCATCCGCTGGGCCAAGTCCAAGGGCTGGCGGGTGACCGCCGAGGTGACACCGCATCACCTGCTGCTCACCGACGACCTCGCCATCGAATACGACACCGCGTTCAAGGTCAACCCACCGCTGCGTACTCAGGCGGACGTCGACGCGCTGCGCGCGGGGCTCGCCGATGGCACCATCGACGCGGTGGCCACCGACCATGCACCGCACCCGGTCGAGGCCAAGGAAACCGAGTGGCATGAGGCCGCCAACGGCATGACGGGCCTGGAGACCGCGCTGCGCGTCGTGCAACTCGCCATGGTCGACACCGGGCTGCTCGACTGGGCGGGCGTCGCGGACCGCATGTCCGTCAGGCCGGCGGAGATCGGCCGCGTCGCCGGCCACGGCCAGCCCATCGAGCCTGGCGCCCCGGCGAACCTGACGCTGTACGACCCAGCCGCGCCGCCGGTCGCCGTGGACCCGCGGACACACGCGTCGAAGAGCCGCAACAGCCCGTTCGCCGGAATGGCGCTCCCCGGTCGTGTGCACGCGACGTTCCTGCGCGGCACCGCGACGGTCCTCGACGGAAAGGTGACCCGATGACCTCTCGCGAACCGGATGCGATGCTGGTTCTTGAGGACGGGACGACGCTGCGCGGCAAGGGGTTCGGCGCCTACGGCGAGTCGTTCGGCGAGATGGTCTTCAACACCGGCATGACCGGTTACCAGGAGACGCTGACCGACCCGTCCTATTGCGGGCAGATCGTGGCGATGACCGCGCCGCATATCGGCAACACCGGAATCAACGACACCGATCCCGAGTCCCATCGGGTCTGGGTCAGCGGCTATGTGATCCGCGAGCCCGCCAGGCTGGCCTCGAGCTGGCGCGCGCAGCGCAGCCTGGAGGCGGAGCTCAAGGCCCAGGGAATTACCGGCGTCGCGGTCGCGGGCACCCGGGCGCTGACGATGCGACTGCGCGAGCACGGCGCCATGCGGGCGGCCGTCTCCACCGTCGAGGACAACCCGGAGCGGCTACTTGAGCGCGTCCTTGCCAGCCCGAGAATGACCGGCGCCGACCTGGCGCGGATCGTCACCACGCCGCACCCCTACACGGTGAGCCCACCGCACGGCACCAAGGCCAGGTACCGGGTCGCCGCCGTCGACCTCGGCATCAAGAACGCCACACCGCGGAACATGGCCCTGCGCGGCATGGAAGTCCGCGTGCTGCCCGCCACGGTGACCGCCGAGGAGATACTCGCCACGGAGCCGGACGGCGTGTTCTTCTCCAACGGCCCTGGCGACCCGGCCGCGGCCGGGTACGCGGTCGCGGCGATGCGCGGCGTGCTCGACGTCGGCGTGCCCATCTTCGGCATCTGCTTCGGCAGCCAGATCCTCAGCCGGGCCATCGGCCTGGACACCTACAAGCTCAGGTACGGCCACCGGGGCATCAACCAGCCGGTCATGGACCTGGCAACCGGCCGGGTCTACATCACCAGCCACAACCACGGCTTCGCCGCCGCCCTCCCCCAGGGGGGCATGGGGGGGCGGGTAGCCCCCCCATACGCGGGGGGGTCCAGGGGGGTCGTCCCCCCAGGGGTAACAGCGCCGTTCGGCACCCCCTACGGCGCGGCCGCGGTGACCCACGTGAACCTGAACGACGGCGTGGTCGAGGGCATCAAGCTGCTCGACTGCCCCGCCTTCAGCGTCCAGTACCACCCGGAGGCCGCCCCTGGCCCGCACGACGCGGTAGACCTCTTCGACCAGTTCGCCGCCCTCATGGACGCCACCCGATGACCGTCCCCCACACCCAACCCCGCCTCGCAGGCAGTACCGCAAGTGACTGGAGTGACTCATGCCGCGCCGTGACGACCTGAAGTCCGTTCTCGTCATCGGCTCAGGGCCGATCGTGATCGGGCAGGGGTGCGAGTTCGACTACTCGGGCACCCAGGCCTGCCGAGTCCTCAAGCAAGAGGGCATCCGCGTCTCCCTGGTGAACTCCAACCCCGCGACGATCATGACCGACCCGGAGTTCGCGGACGCCACCTACGTCGAGCCGATCACCCCCGAGGTCCTCGCCAAGGTGATCGCCAGGGAACGCCCGGACGCGCTGCTGCCCACCCTGGGCGGCCAGACCGCGCTCAACGCCGCCGTCGCGCTGCACGAGAACGGCACGCTCAAGAAGTACAACGTCGAGCTCATCGGCGCGGACATCGACGCGATCGAGGCGTGCGAGAACCGCGAGCGGTTCAAGGAGATCGTGCAGCGACTCGGTGCCGAGGTGCCGAGGAGCGTCATCTGTCACACCGTCGCCGACTGCCTCACGGCCGTCTACGGCGAATCACCAGAGATAACAGCAAGAGGCGGCCGCGCCGCAGACAGCAGCGCCGCAGACAGCAGCGCCGCAGACAGCAGCGCCGCAGACAGCAGCGCCGCAGACAGCAGCGCCGCACACAACAAGGCCGCCGACGGCACCAGTGGCGCCAACGGCAACGGCAACGCTCGCGGGCTCGGTTTCCCCGTCGTCGTCCGCGCGTCGTTCACCCTCGGCGGCGCCGGCTCCGGCATCGCCTGGGACGAGGCCGACCTGCGGCGCATCGCGGGCACAGGACTCGACGCCAGCCCCACCACCGAGGTACTCCTCGAGGAGTCGATCATCGGCTGGAAGGAGTTCGAGCTTGAGCTGATGCGCGACAAAAATGACAACGTCGTGATCGTCTGCTCGATCGAGAACGTCGACCCGATGGGCGTGCACACCGGCGACAGCGTCACCGTCGCCCCCTCGATGACGCTCACCGACCGCGAGTACCAGCAGATGCGCGACACCGCGATCAAGATCATCCGCGCGGTCGGCGTGGACACCGGCGGCTGCAACATCCAGTTCGCCGTCGATCCCAAGACCGGCCGCATGGTCGTCATCGAGATGAACCCGCGCGTCTCGCGGAGCAGCGCCCTGGCGAGCAAGGCCACCGGCTTCCCGATCGCCAAGATCGCCGCGTTGCTCGCGATCGGCTACACCCTCGACGAGATTCCCAACGACATCACCGGCCAGACCCCGGCGTCCTTCGAGCCCGCTCTCGACTACGTGGTCGTCAAGATCCCGAGGTTCGCGTTCGAGAAGTTCCCAGGCGCCGACACCACGCTGACCACGCACATGAAGTCGGTCGGCGAGGCGATGGCGATCGGCCGCTCCTTCGCCGAAGCACTACAGAAGGCCCAGCGGTCTCTGGAGAGTCACTCCGGTCCGTTCAGTTTCACCCAAAAGATCGAACCCCAAGCCGACGAGCTCCTCGACCGCTGCCGCGCCCCGCACGACGGCCGACTCAACACGATGCTCCAGGCGCTGCGCGCCGGCGCGACGGCCGAGCGGTTGGCCGAGGTCACCGGGATCGACCCGTGGTTTGTGGATCAGGTAGTTCACATTCTCGAAGTATCCCAAACGGTCGCGGCCGCCTCTGAACTCGACACCAGCCTCTTCAACCTCGCGAAGGCCACCGGCTTCTCCGACGCGCAGATCGCACAGCTCCGCGGCCTTGAGGAAGGCCAGATCCGTGCGGAGCGCCATGCCCTCGGGGTACGACCCGTTTTCCACGCGGTCGACACCTGCGCCGCCGAGTTCGAGGCGCGTACGCCGTACCTGTACTCGACCTACGACGAGGGCAACGAGGTGCCTGGCGGCGACACGCCCAAGGTGATCATCCTCGGCAGCGGCCCGAACAGGATCGGCCAGGGCATCGAGTTCGACTACGCATGCGTGCACGCGTCGTTCGCGCTCCGCGCGGCCGGCTATGAGACCGTCATGGTCAACTGCAACCCCGAGACCGTCTCCACGGACTACGACACCTCCTCCCGGCTGTACTTCGAGCCGCTCACGCTTGAGGACGTCCTCGAGGTCGTCCATGCCGAGCAGGCCGCGGGACCGGTCGCAGGCGTCATCGTGCAACTGGGCGGGCAGACGCCCCTCGGGCTGGCGCGCGCGCTCGAGGCGGCGGGAGTGCCCATCGTCGGCACCTCGCCGTCGGCCATCCACGCCGCCGAGGACCGCGGCGCGTTCGCGGACGTGCTCGCGCAGGCAGGGCTGACCGCGCCCCGCGGCGAGATCGCGCTCTCGGCCGACGAGGCAGCCACGGCGGCGGCCGAGATCGGCTACCCGGTGCTCGTACGGCCCTCGTACGTGCTTGGCGGGCGCGGCATGGAGATCGTCTACGACGAGGCGACGCTGCGGGCCTACGTAGGCCGCGCCACGGCCGCGAGCCCGGACAATCCAGTCCTGATCGACCGTTTCCTCGACGACGCGATCGAGATCGACGTGGACGGCCTCTACGACGGCGAGGAGCTGTACCTGGGCGGGGTCATGGAGCACATCGAGGAGGCCGGGATCCATTCCGGCGACTCGGCATGCGCGCTGCCGCCGATCACCCTGGGAAGGGCCGACATCGCGGCGATCAGGGAAGCCACCGCGGCGATCGCGCGCGGGGTCGGCGTGCGCGGGCTGCTCAACGTGCAGTACGCGCTCGCGGCCGGCGTCCTTTACGTGCTTGAGGCGAACCCGCGGGCGTCCCGCACGGTGCCGTTCGTCTCCAAGGCGACCGCGGTGCCGCTCGCCAAGGCGGCCGCGCTCGTCATGATGGGATCCTCGATCGCGTCGCTGCGCGCCGCTGGCATGTTGCCCGAGTCCGGTGACGGCGGCACGCTGCCGCTCGACTCACCGGTCGCCGTGAAGGAAGCGGTGCTGCCGTTCGGCCGGTTCAGGGACTCCTCTGGCGCGGGCGTGGACACCGTGCTCGGGCCCGAGATGCGCTCGACGGGCGAGGTGATGGGGATCGACGCCTCGTTTGGCACCGCGTACGCGAAGTCGCAGGAGGCCGTGTACGGGTCGCTGCCGGTCAAGGGCCGGGTGTTCGTATCGGTCGCGAACAGGGACAAGCGGGCCATGGTGTTCCCGCTCAAGCGGCTCGCCGATCTCGGCTTCGAGATCTGGGCGACATTGGGCACCGCTGAGGTACTGCGCAGAAACGGCGTTCATGCCAAGATCGTGCGCAAGCACAGCGACGGCGCCGGGCCTGGCGACGAGCCGACCGTGGTCACGCGCATTCTGAACGGTGAGGTAGACCTGATCGTGAACACCCCGTGGGGCAGCCTGTCCGCCGCGTCGGCGGCGGTGCGGCTCGACGGGTACGAGATCAGGACCGCCGCCGTCAGGCGGGGCGTGCCGTGCGTGACGACCGTGGCCGGCCTGGCGGCAGCGGTACAGGGTATCGAGGCGATCATTCGCGGCGAGATCGGCGTCCGCTCCCTGCAGGAGCACGCCGCCGGACTGCGCGGCTGACGGCTCCGCTTGCTTAAAAGGCTGTTTGCTTAAAGGCTGTGTCTGCTTTAAGACAGGGAAATGTTGGGACTGGGACGGCGACTGGATGGCAGGTAACGATCGGGAAGGCGCGGTGGCGCCGATCCAGGTGCGCGGGACGGTGCTCACGGTGCGCCGCGTCGACGCGTATGTCGCCATGACCGTGGTCGCCCCCCAGATCGCCACCAGGTTCAGGCCTGGCCAGTTCATCGCGGTCGCGGTCGGCGGACCGCAGTCGGGCATGCTCGGGCGGCGCGCGTTCTCCGTGCATGATGTCAGGCCGGACCACGGTGGCACCGTCGAGATCGTGTTCCTGCCGCGGGAGCCAGGAGCGGAGTGGCTCGCCGACTGCCGTGCCCGTGACGTGCTCGACGTCGTGGGCCCGCTCGGGCGGCCGTTCCCGCTGCCGCGCGACCCGGCCTCCTGCCTGCTGCTCGGGTTCGGCGCCGGGGCGGCGCCGCTGTTCGCCCTGGCGTCGCGGCTCGCCGAGCGCCGGTCCGCGACGGATTTCCTGCTTGGCGCGGAGAGCGCGGACCGCGTGTTCGGTGCGCTGACCGCGCGGCGCACCGGCCGTTCCGCGGTGATCACGACGTCGGATGGGTCGCTCGGGGCGCGCGGCTCCGTGGTGGACCTGCTGCCGACCGTGGTGCAGCAGGCGCGCACCGACGTGATCTACGCCGCCGCGCCGATCCCGGTGCTTCGCGCGGTCTGCTCGCTGGCCGGCCGGTACGGCATTCCCGTGCAGGCGCTGGTCTCCGAGCCCACGATGACCTGCGGCACGGGCCTGTGCATGGGATGCGTGCTGCCCGCCGTGGGCAACGACGGCATCACCCGCATGGTCCGTGCCTGCGTGGAGGGGCCGGTGTTCCGCGGCGACCTGGTGCGCTGGGACGACGTGGGCACGATACCGTTCGACGCGCTTGGCGCCCCCGGCTGGAAGCCCCGCCCGGACGCCGCAGGCGGCACCGGGCTCAACGGGGAGCGCTCCAATGCCAGCTAACCAGCCCCCGTCCGCGTCCTCGCCCCTTCCCGCGTTCCCGCCCTCCTCCCTCCTCCCGACATACAGGCATGATCGCGTTTGCGCTGAAGGTTTGACCGGCTATAGGCGGCCAAACCTTCAGCGCTATCCCGATTGCCGGAGAGGCGACGCGAGATGACCGCCGACCTTCGGACCAAGGTCGGGCACCTAGACCTGCCGAACCCGATACTGACCGCCTCCGGCTGCGCGGGCGCCGGCCGCGAGCTTGCTCAGTTCACCGACGTGGCGCGGATCGGCGCGGTGATCACCAAATCGGTGACGCTTGAGCCGAGGGCGGGCAACCCGGCGCCAAGGATGGCCGAGACGCCGAGCGGGCTGCTCTCCTCTGTGGGCCTGCAGGGGCCAGGGCTCGACGGGTTCCTGCAGCGCGATCTGCCGTGGCTGCTGTCCCGTGGCGCCCGCGCGTTCGTGAGCGTGGCCGGCCATACCAACCGTGAGTACGGCGAGCTGTCATCCCGGCTTTCCGACTCCGCGGGCGTGACGGCGATCGAGGTCAACCTCGGCTGCCCGGACGCCGCGGCGGCGGGGCGGCCGTTCGCGCTCGACCCCGGCGCGGCTGCCGCGGTCGTGGCGGCCGTGCGCGGCAGCGCCAGGTACGACATCCCCGTCTTCGCGAAGCTGTCACCTGAGGTCACCGACATCGTTGCGGTGGCCAGGGCGTGCGTCGCAGCGGGTGCGGACGGTCTTTCGATGATCAACACGCTGCCCGGCATGACGATCGACCCGGTGACCTTCCGCCCGGCGCTTGCCGGACTCGTCGGCGGGCTATCGGGACCGGCGATCCGGCCGATCGCCGTGCGGTGCGTCTGGGCGGTCCGCGAGGCGCTGCCCGACGTGCCGATCATTGGCGGCGGTGGCGTGCGAACCGGGCGGGACGCGCTTGAGTTCCTGCTGGCGGGCGCCTCCATGGTCGCGGTGGGGACGGTGCTCTTTCACGACCCGTCGGCCTGCTCGAGGATCCTGCGCGAGCTTGAGGAGGAGCTGACCGCCCGCGCGGTGGACAGGGTCTCGGACATCGTCGGGCGCGCCCACAAGAGCGCCGGGTATGCTGCTGAACGCCGTAGTTGGGTGTAATCAATTAACTACTGAAAGCGATCGCGCGGTATCGGCCAGAACGGAGCCGGGCGGCGCGGGCCATCCACGAGGAAGGAGACTGGCGTTGTCAAGGCCAGCACCTGTCGCCGTCGCGCTTGACGCGCCGGACCTGGATATCGCGGCGCACTGGGCGGCACTCGTCACGCCGCACGTGTCGACCGTCAAGATCGGCTTGGAACTCTACCTGCGCTATGGCCCCGACGTGGTGGCGACCGTGCGCGGCGCGAGCGGTGTCGAGGTATTCCTCGACCTGAAGCTGCACGACATCCCCGCCACCGTGGCGGGTGCGGCTCGTGCCGTGTCCCGGCTGCGCCCGGAGATCCTGACCGTGCACGCGACGGGCGGGGCGGACGTGATCAAGGCGGCGGTTGAGGCGGCTCCCGCCACCATCGTGGCCGCGGTGACCCTGCTTACCTCGCTGCGCGAGGACGACCTCGCGCAGATCGGCATGGCGGGAACGGTCAGCGACGCGGTCCGGCGGCTCGCGGTGCTCGCGGTCTCCGCTGGCGCCCGCGGCCTCGTCTGCTCCCCGCAGGAGGTCGCCGCGGTCCGTGCCGAGGTCGGCCCGGATA
>Ga0302314_10011278_pt1 | contig 15604 bp, 11 predicted proteins | sample III_Palsa_N2_3_FD_200533 | JGI IMG/M metagenome (GOLD analysis project Ga0302314, IMG submission 200533) | Peat permafrost microbial communities from Stordalen Mire near Abisko, Sweden - III_Palsa_N2_3 | ecosystem: Environmental > Terrestrial > Soil > Palsa > Peat permafrost | place: Sweden...
TGGACGAGGATGGCTGGTTCAACACCGGCGACATCGCCAACATCGACGCCGGCGGCTTCATGCGCATCACCGACCGCGCCAAGGACGTGATCAAGTCCGGCGGCGAATGGATCAGCTCCATCGATCTTGAAAACGTCGCCGTCGGCTGCCCAGGGGTGAAGATCGCCGCCGTGGTCGGAGTGCCGCATCCCAAATGGGAGGAGCGGCCCCTGCTGGTGATCGAGGCCCATGACGGCCACGCCGTCACCCGCGAAGCCGTGCTCGACTTCCTCGCTCCTCGCATAGCCAGATGGTGGATGCCGGATGACGTGGTGTTCGCCTCAGTCCCCCTCACCGCGACGGGCAAGATCGACAAGAAGGTTCTTCGCGATCTTTACCGCGCCCATCTCATGGCCGCCGAATGACCCACCCCGCCCACCACGCCAAGACCCATCCCGACAAAGCGGCCTACATCATGGCCGAGAGCGGGGAGACGGTGACCTATCGTGAGCTCGACGAACGCTCGAACCAGGGCGCGCACCTGTTCCGCAGTCTGGGGCTGGTCGCCGGCGACGCCATCGCCTGCTTCATCGACAATCACCCGCGCTATTTCGAGGTGATCTGGGCGGCGCAGCGGTCCGGCCTGCGCTTTACCTGCATCTCGTCCAAACTCACGGCGGGGGAGGTGGCCTATATCGTCGAGGACTGCGGCGCCAAGGTCTTCATCACCGCCCCGGCCCTCGCCGACGTCGCCCGCCAGGTCGCGACGCTGGTCGCCGACGTGGACCTCTTCATGGTCGGCGAGGCCTCTGCGCCGTTCCAGAGCTTCGAGGGCGCGCGCGCTTCGATGCCGACGATCCCGATCGACGACCAGAGCGCCGGCGCGGCCATGCTCTATTCCTCCGGCACCACTGGCCGGCCCAAGGGGGTCAAGCGCCCCCCCGCCGCCGATACCAGCTTCGATGCGCCCAACGGCCTGGGAAGCCTGGGCGCCATGCTTTACGGCATGAATGCGGACACCATCTATCTATCCCCCGCGCCCCTCTATCACGCCGCGCCCTTGGGCTGGACCATGGGCGTCCTTTCCCTGGGCGCCACTGTGGTGATGATGGAGAAGTTCGATCCCGAGGAGGCCCTGCGGCTGATCGAAAAGTACAAGGTGACCTGCGCCCAGTGGGTGCCGACCCATTTCGTCCGTATGCTGAAGCTGCCGCCCGAGGTGCGCGAGAAATACGACCTGTCGTCCCTGACCGCGGTCTTCCACGCCGCCGCGCCCTGCCCGGTGCCGGTCAAGGAACAGATGATCGCCTGGTGGGGTCCGATCATCCACGAATACTACGCCGGCACCGAGGGTAACGGCTTCTGCGCCATCACCTCGCCGGAATGGCTGGCCCATAAGGGGTCGGTGGGCAGGGGCCTGACCGCCCAGGTAATGATCTGCAACGACGAGGGCGAGGCCTTGCCGCCCCGGTCAGAAGGCCTGGTCTACTTCGCCGGCGGCGGGGCGTTCGAATATCACGGCGATCCGGCAAAGACGGCGGAATCGCGCAACCAGCACGGCTGGACCACCCTGGGCGACGTAGGCTGGCTGGACGAGGAGGGCTATCTCTACCTCACTGACCGCAAGAGCTTCATGATCATCTCCGGCGGGGTGAACATCTATCCGCAGGAGATCGAGAACCTGCTGATCACCCACCCCAAGGTGGCCGACGTGGCCGTGGTCGGCGCGCCGCACGAGGAGATGGGCGAGCAGGTCGTGGCCGTGATCCAGCCGGTGGATTGGGCGCTGGCTGGACCCGCCCTGGCTGATGAGCTGTCCGCCTGGACCCGCGAGCGCATCTCCCACATCAAGGCGCCGCGCCGGATCGACTTCATGCAGGAACTGCCCCGCCACGCCACTGGCAAGCTCTACAAGCGGCTGATCCGCGACAGCTACTGGGGCAAGGCGGATTCGAAGATCGTTTAGGGTCGGGGAGGAAGGAAGTTCGAGTTTGCCAGCGTGGCCCAACGCGCGCACGAACCTTGCACTTTCCGCACCGTCCAGCGTGGCCTGTTCCGAAAGGAGCCATGCGCGCAGTTTTGGAGGGATTGATGCTAGTTCGTCGGGTGACCTTGCCGGGGCTCATCGTGAGCGGGGTTCTGGTGCTGTGCGCGCCGCTGTCAGTGCAGGCCGCCACCGTAAAGGCCGCTCATGCAAAGACCCCCTCCGTCGCGGCCATTACAGATCCCGCGGCGGTCACGCGCGCCTATGAAGCGCAGTTCGACACCCAGAAGAAGTTTCCGCCGACCAAGGTCGTGATCGTCTCGGGCTACGCCCTGCAAGGCTGGGACAACGGCGCCAAGGGCGCGGCGATCATGCAGTACGCGCCCGGGCGCGGCTGGACCTTCGTGGAGTCCGGCGATGGCGACTGGGACGTGCCGTCGATGGTGCAGATGGGCGTGCCTCAGGATGTCGCCCAGCAGCTCGCGGACAAGATGGGCGAGTGATCCGCAGGCCGTGGCGGACGTCGCTTTTCAGGCGACATTCCGCTTCAGCCTGGCCGGCATGTGCTCCTGGCCGGACCATTCGGCGACCTTGGTGAGCAGGCGCAAGGGCTGGATCGGCTTGCCGATGTGATCGTCCATGCCAGCCGCTTCACAGGCCGCCAGGTGATCCGGCAGGACGTTGGCGGACAGCGCCAGGATCGGCGTCAGCTTGTTGACAGGGCTGGTGGCGCGGATCGCCTTGGCGGCCGACACCCCGTCCATCCCCGGCATCTGCAGGTCCATCAAGATCAGGTCGAACGGCTCGCGCAGGGAGGCCTCGACGGCCTCCAGGCCATTGCAGGCCTCGACGAAGGTGTGGCCCAGGGGTTCCAGCATGGCGCGCACCAGTTCGCGGTTCACGCTGACGTCGTCGACCACCAGTATCCGTGACGGCTTCATTTCCCGCGTCTGGGCGAGGGTCTGTTCCGGTTCCATCATGCCTACGGCGGGCGGCGCGGCGATGGTGAACCAGAACACCGATCCCTTGTCCTCTTCGGACTCGACGCCGATGGCGCCACCCATCAGCTTGACCAGGTTCTTGCAGATGGCAAGGCCCAGGCCGGTGCCGCCGTGGTTGCGGCTGACCGAGCCGTCGACCTGCGAGAACCGCTGGAACAGGCGATCGCGGCGTTCGGCGGGAATGCCGGGGCCGGTGTCGGCGACGGTGACCTTCAGAAGCGGGGTGTCGCCGGCCTCGTGGGTCACGCTGACGGTGATCCTGCCTTCGGCGGTGAATTTGATGGCGTTGCCGACCAGGTTCAGCAGCACCTGCCGCAACCGGGAGGAGTCGGCGTCGATACAGGCCGGGACCGTGTCGTCGATGATCAGGCCCAGGGTCAGGCCCTTGTTTTCAGCCTGGGTGGTCAGCAGCTCGATCGTGTCCTCGACAAAGCCTGCAGGATCGAAGGGAAGCGGGTCCAGCTCGACCTGGCCGGCCTCCAGCTTGGAGAAGTCCAGGATGTCGTTGACCACGGCCAGCAGACTCTGCCCGCCGGTGGCGATGCGCTGGACGAAATGGCTCGCGCCCTCGCTCAAGTCGCTCATTTCGGACAGCAGGCTGGAGAAGCCGATGATGCTGGTGAGCGGGGTGCGCAGCTCATGGCTCATATTGGCCAGGAATTCGGACTTGGCCTTGGCGGCGGCCTCGGCGGCGTCGCGGGCGGCCAGCAGTTCGTCCTCAAAGGCGCGCCGTTCGGTGACGTCCCGAAGCTGGGACACCATCTCGATCGGCAGGTTATTCTCGTCACGGATGATCGACGGGCTGCCTTCGACCCAGACCCAGGACCCGTCCTTGGCCATCATCCGATATTCGCGGTCCGCCCGGGTCGAGCCGATGCCCTTGACCAGGTCGGCGCGGATCCGCGACAGGCGCGGCATGTCGTCGGGGTGGGTCAGGTCATAGCGCTTGCGGCCGATCAGCTCCTCCGGCTCCCAGCCCATGCCGCGGCAGGCGGGCGAGATGTAGAGGATGGTGTCGGTCAGATCGACGCGCAGGATGATGTCGGTGGAATGGTCCGCCAGCAGCCGATAGCGGGTCTCCGACGTTCTCAGGGCCTCGTCGGCGAGGCGCAGGTGGGTGACGTCTAGCAGGGCGCCGAAGAAGGCGGTGATCCGTCCGGCCTCGTTGCGCTCCGTGCCGACCCGTCCCGACAGGTGGCGCACCTGGCCGTTCGGCATCACCAGCCGCACGGCCCTGGCCTGGAAGATGTCGGTCTCGATCATCGCGCGCCGCCGGTTGGAGTCGGCCACACTGACGTCGTCAGGATGAATGAAGCTCTCGGTTTCTTCGTAGCTCAGTGGCCGGGCGCCGGTGACGCCATAGATGCGGAACATTTCCGGCGACCAGGTCATCTGGCCGGTGGCGATCTCGTGGCGCCAGTAGCCGACATTGGCCATGCTGGCGGTAAGCTGAGCCTCGCGCGCGGCCTCCACGGCGGCGGCGCGGGCGCGTTCGGTGGACGCCAGCGAGCGGTCCAGGGACATCTTCATCCGGCGCCGATGCGCCAGGGTGGCGCCGATCGCCAGGGCGCAGCTGGAGGTGATCGCGACATTGAACTGTTTGATGAACAGGGTGTTGGCGAAGGCGGTGGCGTTCAGGCCGAAGGCCGAACGGCCGGACAGCAGCACGCCCATGGTGATCACCGCCATCAGCAGCGCCGCGAAGGCCGCGCCGGCCATTTCCATCCGGAAGGCGATCAGCACGACCATGGAAATGATCATCGCCTGGGGCGGAAACTGCGGCGCGTTGCACAGAACGTAGGTGATCAGGCCGAAGCCCGCGAGAATGGCGAAATTGCTCGGCCTGGACGCTAGCCGCTTGAGGTTGCGCGGCTGGATGGCGCTGAGCGCCGGGGTCACGATCAGATAGCCCAGGGTATGGGCGAAGACCCAGGTGGTCAGCTTGGCGACCAGCAGCTTTCCGCCCAAGGAGGCGGCAAGGCCGACCAGCATGACCCCGGACAGGAAGGGCGCAATGACGGCCATCAGGCCGAACGCCGCCAGCTGGCCCGGCCGCGACAGGTCCAGGCGCCGGCCGATCATGTGTCTGACGACGGCGCCGCAGATGATGATTTCAGTGGCGTCGCACAGGCCGGCGCCGGCCACCATGAAGGGCGACACATGGGTCAGGGCCATGGCGCTCATCTGGCCGATCAGGCCGGCGATGACGAAGGAGGGCCAGCGGCGCCGGCTGGATCGCAGCAGGCACATGACGGTGAAGGCGTTGGCGGACCACATGGCGGGCGGCGCGCCGGACACCCGGGTCGTGATCAGGCTGAGCAGGGACGCGCAGAAGACGATGGCCGCCAGGGCGAGGACCTGGCCCAAGGCCACCCAAACCTTATGCCGGCGCACGCCGAACAGAGACGAGATCGGTTGGCTGATCGAATTGGTCGCGGCCAACATTGCCCCTCCGAAGACCCAGGCGGCGCGCCGCCCATGCTCCATCACTGCGACAATCGAAATAATGCACCATTAACGATGCGACGTTTCGCCCCGATAACCATGCGTTGAGGCGATCCGTTAAGGCCGGTTAACCATGCCTCAACCATTAACGGCGACGGTCCGATGGGGAGGGCGCGCCGCCTTGGTCAGCCGGTTTCCCATCCCGTACGAAGTGGCGAAACCGAGCTTATGGCCCTGACCGTCCCGCCGTTGCTGAGACAGGGCTTCGCCCAGTCCAAGGACGCCCTGTTCGCGGCGGCCGGCTTCAGCCTGGTGCTCAACCTGTTGACCCTGGCCATGCCGCTCTACACCATCCAGCTCTACGACCGGGTGCTGATCAGCGGCAGCGGCGCGACCCTGGCCTTGATCAGCCTGGCCGCCGTGGCCGCCATCGCCGCCTCGTCCCTGCTGGAAGACATTCGCGCGCGCCTGTTTGTCTCCCTGGGCTGCCGATTCGACGCCCACCTGGCCGCGCCCCTGTTCATGCGGCTGGTGGAGACCAGCGTGCGCTCCGGGGGACTGAGCCGCGGTCAGGCGCTGCGCGATCTCGACACCGTGCGGCAGACCCTCACCGGCGGCGGCGTGCTGGCGCTGATGGACCTGCCGTGGACGCCGATCTTCATCATCGGCTGCGCCCTGCTCAACCCGATCATCGGCGGCCTGGCCTTCGCCGGCTCGGTGGGGATGGTGGGGCTGGCGATCCTCAACCAGTCGATCGTCTCAGGTCCCCTGGCGGAATCCTCCGAGCGGGGCGAGGCCAGCTACGGCTTTACCGATGCGGTGATGCGCAATGGCGAGGTGGTGCAGGCCATGGGCATGCTGCCGGCGCTGATGAACGGTTGGACCCACCTGCGCTTTGGCCTGATGCACAAACAGGCCATCGCCAGTTCGGTCAATTCCAGGATCGCCTCGACGGTCAAGTTCTGCCGCTATCTGCTGCAGATCGTCATCTTCGGCGCCGGCGCCTGGCTGGTGGTGCAACGGCAGATGTCGCCGGGCGCCCTGTTCGCCTCCTCGCTACTGACGACGCGGGCTCTGCAGCCCATCGACCAGATCGTCGGGGTGTGGCGCCAGCTGGTGATCGGTCATGGCGCCCTGAAGCGGGTCGAGCAGGCCTTCGCCCAGCCGGATCGGCCCAGCGCCATGGTCATCTCCGATCCCGCCGGCAAGATCAGTGTCGAGAACCTGGTCTATGTGCCCCCCGGGGCCAGGACGCCGGTGGTGGTCAATGTCAGCTTCGGCCTGGAGCCGGGGGAATCCATCGGCGTCGTGGGCGCCAGTGCGGCGGGGAAATCCACCCTGGCGCGGCTGATCGTCGGCGCGATCAAGCCGACCCAGGGCGCCGTGCGCATGGACGGCGCCGACGTCTACAGCTGGGACCGCGAGGCTTTTGGCCATGCGGTGGGCTACCTGCCCCAGGACGTCGAGCTGTTTGACGGGACCATCAAGGACAATATCTGCCGCTTTCGCGACTCCCCGCCCGAGCCGATCATCGCCGCGGCGCGGCTGGCCGGCGCGCACGACCTGATCCTGCGGCTGTCGGACGGCTATGGCACGACGATCGGCGCCACGGGCGCCTCCCTGTCCGGCGGCCAGCGCCAGCGCATAGGCCTGGCCCGCGCGGTGTTCGGCGGGCCCAAGCTGGTGGTGCTGGACGAGCCCAACGCCAGTCTGGATGGCGAGGGCGAGGAGGCGCTGATGCAGCTGCTCGCCCGGCTGAAGGTCCAGGGGGTGACGGTGGTGATGGTGGTGCACAAGCCGTCCCTGCTGATGCGGCTGGACAAGGTGCTGGTGCTCAACAATGGCGGGATGGCCGGCCTGGGGTCGGTCCAGGACATGATGCCGATCATCGCCCCCGGCTTCGCTGGCGCGGCTCGGCCTGTGATCGTGGCGACCCAACCCCAACCCCAGCCTCAGGCCCAGCCCGCGCCCCTGGAGCGGCGGGCGTGACCGATCTGGCCCGCAGCCTGTTCGCCAACGAGGCCAAGGCGACCGACCTCAGCGCCCTGGCCGGCGACGAGGCGGTCAAGCGGATGATCCGCACCGGCGGCCTGATCATCGTCGGCTTTTTCGCGGTCCTGCTGGGCTGGGGCTCGACCGCCCATCTGGACAGCGCGGTGACCACCTTTGGCGTGGTGGAGGCCGAGGGCAGCCGCAAGGTGGTGCAGCACCCCGACGGCGGTATCATCAGCGCCATCCTGGTCAAGGAAGGCGACAGGGTCCAGCAGGGCCAGGTGCTGATCCGTCTCGATCCGGTGCAGGCCAACGCCGCGCTGAACATCCAGGCCTCCAGTGTCGACACCCTGGAAGCCACCGTGGCGCGGCTGGAGGCAGAGGAGGCCGGCGCGGCCAAGATCGTGTTTCCGGTGGATTTGACGAGCCGCGTCGCCGATCCGCAAGTCGCCTCGATCATGGCCACTCAGAACGAGATGTTCCGCGCCCGCCGCTCGGCCCTGGTGGGCAATGGCGGCCAGCTGGGCGAAGAGGTGATGCAGGCCCGCAGCATGGCCGACGGCTATCGCGGCCAGATGGCGGCCATCGACCAGCAGTCGTCGATGATCGCCGACGAGCTGGCGGGCCTGAAGAAGCTCTACGCCGCCGGCTTCGCCACCAAGCCCCAGGTGCTGGCGGTGGAGCGCGCCGCCGCGGCCCTGGACGGGCAGAAGAAGGAATATCAGGCCGACATCGAGCGTAGCGGCCACGCCGTGGGCCAGTACGAGAGCCAGGAGGCGCAGATGCGCCGCGACCGGGTCTCGGACGTCTCAGGCCAGCTGGAAGACACCCGCGCCAAACTGGCCGACGCCCAACAGCAGAAGGCCGCCGCCCAGGCGGTGGTCGACCGCACGACGATCCGCGCCCCGGCCACCGGCTATGTCTTCGGCATGACCGCCAACACCATCGGCGCGGTGATCGGGCGGGGCGAACACATCCTGGAAATCGTCCCCAGCGACGCCGCCCCCATGGTCGAGGCCCACCTGAAGCCCGCCGACGGCGCCCGGGTGAAAAAGGGCATGGCGGTCAATCTGAAGGTCACCGCCAGCCAGGGCCGCGCCCTGCCGGTGCTGACCGGCGTCGTGAAAAGCCGCTCGGTTGATCTTCTCAGCGATGAAAAGACCGGACAGGCCTACTATGATGTGACCATAGCGGTGAATCGCGACGACATCGTCCGATCGGGCGCGGTGCTGGACGTCGGCACCCCGGTCGAGGTGGTGGCGCCGACCGGTTCCCGGACTGCCCTGACCTATCTGTTCCAGCCGCTCATGGAGGCGCTTGGCCATGGCCTCAAAGAGCCCTGAAGGCTTTCGCCCGGAAGCCGTGAATATGGACGCCCTGGTGCTCTGCGGCGGCCTCGGCACGCGCCTGCGCGAGGAGACCGAGTTTCGGCCAAAGCCCATGGTGGAGATCGGCGGACGGCCGATCCTGTGGCACATCCTGAAACACTACGGCGCCCATGGGGTCGGCCGGTTCGTGCTCTGCCTGGGCTATAAGGGCGACTTCATCCGCGACTATTTCATCCACTATCACAACCGCTCCCACGACCTGGAGGTGGATGTGGATGGCGGCGCGGTGGAGGTGATTCCCACCGAGCGGGAAGATCATCTGGTTGGCAAGGTGGTGCTGGCCGAGACGGGGCTCGACAGCCTCACCGGCCGCCGCATCCTGAAAGCCCTGCCGCACATTCGCGGCGACACCTTCCTGGCCACCTATGGCGACGCGGTCTCGGACATCGACATCGACGCGGTGATCGACACCCACCGCCGCATGGGCCGGCTGGCCACCGTGACGGCGGTGCGGCCCTCGTCGCGCTTTGGCGAACTGGCCATCGACGGGGGCATGATCACCAGTTTCGCCGAAAAGCCGCAGGTCGCTGAAGGCTGGATCAACGGCGGCTATTTCGTCTTCGAGAAAAAGGCCTTCGACATCCTCGCGCCGGGCTCCAACCTGCCTTTAGAGAATGGCGTGCTGGAAAAGCTGGCGGCCATGGGCGAGCTGGCCGTGCACGAACATCGCGGCTTCTGGCAATGCATGGACACCGCCCGCGAGATGCAGCTGCTGAACGAGATGTGGGCCTCCGGCGCCGCGCCCTGGCGAACATGGGCTTGAGGGCGGGGGCTTGAGCGGGACGGCCGATGCTCTGACCAAGGCCTGGAGCGGACGAAGCGTCTTCCTGACCGGACATACCGGTTTCAAGGGCGGCTGGATGACGGCCCTGCTGGGCCGGCTGGGCGCTCGGGTCACCGGCTATGCCCTGGCGCCGGAACCTGGCCCCAGCCTGTTCGAGGCGGCGGGTATAGGCGAGCTGGCGGCGGCCTCGATCATCGGCGACATCCGCGACGGCGACCGGATCAAACAGGCGATGGGCGCGGCCCGGCCCGAGGTGGTGTTCCATCTCGCCGCCCAGGCCCTGGTGCGCCGGGCCAGAGCCGAGCCGGACGAGACCTTCGAGACCAATGTCATGGGCACGCTGCGGGTGCTGGAGGCGGTGCGCGCCACGCCCTCGGTGAAGGCCGTCGTAGTGGTCACCAGCGACAAGGTCTATGACAACCGCGAATGGCCCTGGCCCTATCGCGAGACCGACGCCCTGGGCGGCAAGGAGCCCTATGGCGCCAGCAAGGCGGCGTCGGAGATGGTGGTTCAGGCCTATCGACACTCCTATTTCGGCGGCGAACGGCCCGTCGCCATCGCCACGGCGCGGGCCGGCAATGTGATCGGCGGCGGCGACTGGGCGGTGGACCGGCTGGTTCCGGACGCGATCCGCGCCTTTTCGGCCAACGTGCCTTTGGTGGTGCGCAACCCATCGGCGGTACGGCCCTGGCAGCATGTGTTGGAGCCGGTGGCCGGCTATGTGCGGCTGGCCGAAGCCCTGCTGGGCGGGCTGGAAGCCCCCCACGACGGCGGCTTCAACTTCGGTCCGGCCGGGGATGACGCCCGGCCGGTGCGCGATGTCGTGCAGGCTCTCATGATGCGTTGGGCGGAGGCCGCCAGCTGGCATCGTGATCCATCGGTGCAACCTTACGAGGCTCGTCTGCTCGAGGTCGACTCCAGCCGCTCACGTTCCGTGCTCGGATGGTCGCCGAAGTGGCGGCTCGACGAAGGGCTGGCGCGCACGGTGGACTGGTACCGCGCGGTGGCCTCGGGCCAGGACGCCCGGACCGTGACCCTGGGACAGATCGAGGATCATCTGAATGGCTGACCTCGTCTGCCGCTCCTGCGGCGCGCCATTGTCGGCCCTTTTCGTCGATCTCGGCATGTCGCCGATCTCCAACGCCATGCGTTCCCCCGATCAGGCCGGGCTGGCGGAGCGATTCTTCCCGCTGCGCACCTTCGTCTGCGGCGCCTGCAAGCTGGTGCAGATCGAGGACGTCGCCAGCCGCGAGGAACATTTCCACGGCGACTACACCTACTTCTCCTCCTTCTCCACCACCTGGCTGGCCCACGCCCGCGCCTATGCCGAGATGATGACCCGCCGGTTTGATCTTGGTCCGGACAATCTGGTGGTGGAGGTGGCCTCCAACGACGGCTATCTGCTGCAGTATTTCAAGGCCGTTGGCATTCCGGTGCAGGGGGTCGATCCCGCTGACAACTGCGCCGAGGCGGCGCGGGAGAAGGGCGTGCCGACCCTGACCCGCTTCTTCGGCGCCGAGCTGGCGGGCGAGCTGCGCGCGCAAGGCCGCCTGGCCGACGTGATCGCCGCCAACAATGTCCTGGCCCACGTGCCCGACATCAACGATTTCGTTTCGGGCTTCAAAGGCCTGCTAAAGCCCGGCGGCGTCATTACGGTGGAGTTTCCCCACCTGCTGCGGCTGATCGAGGCCAACTATTTCGACACCATCTATCACGAGCACTATTCCTACCTGTCGCTGCTGGCGGTGGAGCGGCTGTTCGCCAGACACGGGCTTGAGGTGTTCGATCTCGAGGAGCTGACCACCCACGGCGGCAGCCTGCGCATCTTCGCCGGCCATGCAGGCGCCCACCCCGGATCCTCGGCCGCGCTTGAGGCCTTTCGGGAGCGCGAGGCGGCGGCGGGGCTGGACGATCTGGCCGCCTACTCAGCCTTCGCCGACAAGGTCCGGGCCACCAAGCGGGCGCTGCTGGAGTTATTGATCCGTATAAAGAACGATGGCGGCTCCATCGTCGCCTATGGCGCCCCGGCCAAGGGCAACACCCTGCTGAACTATTGCGGCGTCCGCACCGACTTCATCGACTATGCGGTCGACGCCAATCCGGTGAAGCAGGACATGGCGCTGCCCGGAACCGGCATCCCGGTGCATGCGCCGGCGAAGATCTTCGAGACCCGCCCCGACTATGTGCTGATCCTGCCCTGGAACCTGAAGGACGAGATCATGGGGCAGATGGCGGCCATCCGTGACTGGGGCGGCCGCTTCATTCTGCCGTTGCCAGCGCCGGTGGTGCTGGAGTGATCTTCGAGCCCACCCCCCTTGCTGGCGCCGTGGTCGTGGCGCCGGAGCCCGCCAGGGACGATCGGGGGGAGTTCGCCCGCCTGTTCTGCGCCGAGACCTTCGCCGCCCAGGGGCTGGAGCCTCATCTCGACCAGATCAGCTATTCCTTCAACCGCCGCAAGGGCACGTTGCGCGGCCTGCATCTGCAGCGGCCGCCGCATGGCGAGGCCAAGCTGGTGCGGGTCACCGCCGGGGCCATCTTCGACGTCATTGTCGACGTCCGCGCCGGCTCGCCGACCTTCGGCCGCTGGTTCGGCCTGGAGCTGAACGCCACAGGCCGCCGCCAACTCTACATCCCTGTCGGGTTCGCGCACGGGTTCCAGACTCTCACCGACGCGGCCGAGGTGCTCTATCTGATCTCGACGCCCTTTGCCCCAGCGTCCCAGGATGGCCTGCGCTGGAACGATCCGGCCCTGGCCATCGCCTGGCCCGACCCCGAGGCCGCCATTCTGTCGGACCGGGACGGGACCTTGAGCCTGCTCAGGGATTTCGAGCCGATCGCATGCTGATCGTCGCGCCCACGGCCAGGATCTCGCCGCTGGCGGACATCGAGGACTCGGTGCGCGGCAGCCGGATCGAGGTGGGGGAGGGGGTGGTGATCGACGCCTTCGTCAAGATCAAGCCGGCGGGCGGGACGGGGGACGTGGTCATCGGCGCGGGCTCGGTGATCAATTCCGGCTGCGTCATCTATTCCGGCCACGGGGTCGCCATCGGCGCCAATGTGCTGATCGCCGCCAACTGCACCCTGGCCGCCACCAACCACGAATACCGCGATCCGGCCCGCCTGATCCGCGACCAGGGCTTCATGCCCAGCCGGGGGGGGATCGTCATCGAAGATGATGTCTGGATCGGCGCGGGCGTGGTGTTGCTCGACGGCGCGATCGTGCGGCAGGGGGCGGTGGTGGCCGCCGGCGCGGTGGTGCGTGACGAGCGGCCGGCCTATTCGATCAGCGCCGGGACGCCGGCCAAGACGGTGGGATGGCGGCGGTGAGGGCCGCGGTCTTTGGCGCCGCCGGCTTCATCGGTCGCCATCTGGTGGACCATCTGGAAGGCCAGGGGTGGACCGTGCGGGCCATCGCGCGCGGCGACGCCAGCTGGAGCGGCGAGGATCTCGGCCACGTCTTCTACTGCGCCGGCCTGACCGCCGACTTCCGCCAGCGCCCCTATGACGCCATCGCCGCCCACGTCAGCTTGGCGGCCGAGGTGCTGACCACCGCCAGATTCGACAGCTTCCTCTACGCTTCCTCCACCCGGGTCTATTCCGGTGGAGCCGAAGCGGTCGAGACCGCGCGCCTGTCGGTCGACCCATCCGATCCGAGCGACCTCTACAACCTCTCCAAGCTGACCGGGGAGGCGGCCTGCCTGGCCTCGACCAATCCGGCGGTGCGGGTGGCGCGCCTGTCCAATGTGTTCGGTCACGATCCGGGGTCGGACAACTTCATCAGCGCCATCGTCCGCGACGCGGTGACGACGGGCCGGGTGGCGCTCCGTTCGTCGCCGCTGTCGGCCAAGGACTATATCGCCGTCGAGGACGTCTGCCTGGCCCTCCCCATCATCGCTCTGGGAGGCGGGGAGCGGCTCTATAATGTGGCGTCGGGCCGCAACACCGCCAATGGGGATGTCACCGACGCCCTGGCTTCGGTCACGGGATGCGCGATCGCCTATGACCCGAGCGCGCCGACCGTGGCCTTTTCCGCAATCAGCGTGGCCAGGCTCCGTGCCCTGGGCGTCGAAGAGGGGGTGTCAGTCATTCAGGCCATGCCTGGGCTGGTCGCGCGCCTGACTCTGGAACAGGGCGTCGCGCCGGACTGATCTGTTGTTAACTATGTTGAGTATAGAGCTGTTAACCATATAATTTAATCAAAGATATATAATCGTAAACACGCCTAAACTGTTTCAAATTGAGAATATACACCGTAAGGGTCATTCAATCTTAATACCTGATTTCTAGATTGCCGTTTGAGCATAGCCGTCCTGCGTCAGGCCTTTGGGAAGAAATCCTGGGGCGGATTGGGGGCGGCGGCGGATCGTGGGTTTTCACCCAGGCCCGTTGCTCAGGGGAATCTTGGGGGTCAGAATGACTGCGGTCGTTGATACGCTTGGTAACACGGGTGGCTCTGTCACCCTGAGCACTGTGGACACCTTGATCGGGGGCGCTGGCGCCGACCTGGTCACCATAACCACGGCCCTGTCGAACGCCTCGATCGACCTCGGGGCCGGCGAAGACAAGCTGACGCTTGCCGCCGGCGGCAACACCCTCACCGTCGCCAACATCGAAACCGTCATCGGCGGCGCGGGCGCGGATGTCCTGACGGTCGGTGCGGCCGCCTCCGGCGCCTCGTTCGACCTCGGCGCCGGCGCGGACACCCTGACCTTCGGCAACTTCACCAACACCGCGACCGTGTCCAACGTCGAGACCATCGTTGGTGGCACGGGCGCCGATACCCTCAACCTCGGCTCGGCCCTGACCACCGGCATGTCGGTGGACCTGGGCGCGGGCGCCGACAAGTTGACCCTGGGCAATTTCGCCAACACCGGCACGATCACCAACGTCGAGACCATCATCGGCGGCACGGGCGCGGACGCCGTCACCCTGGGCTCGCTGGCGGCCAACGCCTCGATCGACCTGGGCACCGGCGCCGACACCCTGACCCTGGCCAACGGCGCCAACACCCTCAGCGTCGCCAATACCGAGACCATCATCGGCGGCACGGGCGCCGACACGGTCACCCTGACCACCGCCGCGGCTAACTATTCGGTCGATCTGGGCGCGGGCTCGGACAAGCTGGCCTTCGGCAACTTCGTCAACACCGCCACGGTCGCCAACGTCGAGACCCTGACCGGCGGCACCGGCGCGGACACCATCACCCTGGCCTCGGCCCTCACCACCGGCATGTCGGTCGACCTGGGCTCGGGTTCCGACAAGCTGACCCTGGGCAATTTCGCCAACACCGGCACCATCACCAATGTCGAGACCATCGTCGGCGTCGGCGGCGCGGACACCGTCACCCTCGGCAACAATGCCTCGAACGCCTCGATCGACCTGGGCGCCGGCTCGGACACCCTGACCTTCAAGGACGGGGTGAACTCGGCTACCGTCTCCAATGTGGAGACCATCGTCGGCGGGACCGGGGCGGACACCATTACCCTGGGCTCGGCCCTGACCACCGGCATGTCGGTGGACCTGGGCGCGGGCAATGACAAGCTGACCCTTGGCGCCTTCGCCAACACCGGCACGATCACCAACGTCGAGACCATCATCGGCGGCACGGGCGCCGATCACATCACCCTGGGCGCGGCCCTGGCTGGCGGGTCGATCGACCTGGGCTCCGGCGCCGATACCCTGACCCTGGCCAACGGGACCAACTCGCTCACCATCGCCAATACCGAGACCATCACCGGCGGCACGGGGGCGGACTCGGTCACCCTCAGCACCGTCATGACCAACGGCTCGGTCGATCTTAGCGGCGGCAGTGACGGCCTGACCCTGGGCAATTTCACCAATTCCGGCACGATCTCCAATGTCGAGACCCTGACCGGCGGCTCGGGGGCGGACACCATCACCCTGGGCTCGGCCCTGACCACCTCGATGACGGTCGATCTCGGCTCGGGCAATGACAAGCTGACCCTGGCGAGCGTGGCCAACACCGGCACCATCACCAATGTCGAGACCATCGTCGGCGTCGGCGGCGCGG
>Ga0302314_10011279_pt1 | contig 15604 bp, 13 predicted proteins | sample III_Palsa_N2_3_FD_200533 | JGI IMG/M metagenome (GOLD analysis project Ga0302314, IMG submission 200533) | Peat permafrost microbial communities from Stordalen Mire near Abisko, Sweden - III_Palsa_N2_3 | ecosystem: Environmental > Terrestrial > Soil > Palsa > Peat permafrost | place: Sweden...
GCCACCGCGTCCGCATCGGCAAAGCGTCCCGAATGATCGAGCAGCCCGTTGTGCACCAGCTCGGCGACGACGTCGACCACGCCCGAGCCGCACAGGCCGACCGGCGCGATGTCGCCGATCACCTGCAGCCGCAGCTCTTCGCCGTCGATCTTCACGCCTTCGATCGCGCCGTCGGCGGCACGCATGCCGCAGCGGATCTGCGCCGCCTCGAATGCAGGTCCGGCCGGCGCGGCCGTGGCCAGCACGCGCTCGTTCGAACCGAGCGCGATCTCCGAGTTGGTGCCGACGTCGATGAACAGCCGCAGCCGCTGGTCGCGCGTCATTCCCGTGGCGAGCATCCCGGCGACGATGTCCCCGCCGACATAGGCGCCGAGCGACGGGAACACGTACGCGTGAGCGCGCGGATGCACCTCCACTCCGAACTCAGAGGCCCGCAACCCGGGGAAGCTGTTCGTCGCAACCACGAACGGCGCCATCGACAGCGGCTCAGGATCGATCCCCAGCGCTATCTGCATCATCGTCTGGTTGCCGCAGACGGTGATCTCGTAGACCTCGCGCGGCTCGACGCCCGCGTCCTCCAACACTTCCCCGGTCAACTCGGCGAACGTCGAATGCGCGTGGTCCTGCAGGCGCCCCAGTGCCTCGGGGTCCATCATCGTCGCCGAGACACGTGTGATCACGTCGGCGCCGAACGGCTGCTGGCGGTTGAGCATCGAGCGCACCGCCAGCGGCTGCCCCGAATCAAGGTCCAGGAGTGTCGCCACCACCGTCGTGGTGCCGAGGTCGAAGGCGATCGCGAACCGTCGCGCGGTCGTGTCGCCCGGCTCGACGTCGATCAGCTCCTCGTCGACGACCACCGCGGTCACGTCGAACCCGGAGGACCGCAGCACGCCGCCGAGCACGCGCAGCAGCTCGACCGACGCGGTCGGCTCCAGATCTTCGATCGCATCGAGGATCCGGCGCAGGTCCGGGCGCTGGTCCTCGAGTGTCGGCTCCTCCATCACCACGTGACGCTTCTGTACCGACGGGCGCAGGATCACGTGGCGACCGACACCGGCCATCGCCGCCTTCGGCCGCGTCTGCAGCGGCGGCACCTCGATCACCAGGTCTTCGCGTGCCATCGCCCGGCAGGCCAACCGCCAGCCGTCCTCGAGCTCGGTCTCGGTGAAGGCGCGCGGATCGATCGGCCCGACGGGCAGCTCGCCGGAGACGACCCGCACCTTGCACTTCTTGCAGGTGCCGTAGCCGCCGCAGGTCGAGTCGATCGCGATCCCATTCCAGCTGGCGGCATCGAACACGGGCGTGCCGCTCGGCACGCGGACCTCGGCGCCTTCGGGCAGGAACTTCAGCCGTACGCGCTCGGCGCCGTCACCGGGCTGAACCTCTGACTCGGCGTCGCGCGCAGCCACTCGCAGTCGCGCTGCTCGCTGCGGGTCACCGCCACTCACGACGCGGCAGCCCCCTCGGCAGCGGCAGCCCCTTCGGCAGCGGCAGCCCCTTCGGCAGCAGCGGCCGCGAGCCGCGCACGGTGGGCGGCGATCCAGCTGGCGCCCCACTCGTCGTGACCGAGCAGCAGGTCGGAGGCACGCGCGCTGCGTACGCAGACGTCGGCCGTCGACATGATCGCCGAGGTCAGGCCGGCGGCCATCGCCATCGGCAGGAAGGCGGCGTTCAGCGTGTGCCGGTCGGGCATCCCGAACGAGACGTTGGAGGCGCCGACACACATGTTCACGCCAAGCTCGTCACGGATCAATCGCATCGCCGCGAACGTCGCCATCGCCAGCTCGGTGTCGGCACCGACCGGCATCGCCAGCGGATCGATCACGACGTCCTCGGGCTTGATCCCAAAGTCCTGGGCGACGCTGACGATCTTGCGCGCGTGACGCAGCCGTTCCTCGGCGGTGGTAGGGATTCCGGTCTCGTCGTTGGTCAGGCCGATCACCGCGGCGTCGTACTTCGCGACGAGTGGCAGTACCGCCTCGAGCCGCTCGTCCTCAGCCGTGACCGAGTTCACGAGCGCCCGTCCCTCGTAGGCCGATAGCCCCGCCTCCAGCGCCTCGATAACCGATGAGTCGATGCAGATCGGCACGTCGACGGTCTCCTGGACCTTGCGCAGCATCTGCGCCAGCAGCTCGGCCTCGTCGACCATCGGGATCCCTGCGTTGACGTCGAGCATGTCTGCTCCGGCAGCCACCTGGGCCAGCGCGTCGAGCTCGACCGTCGACAGGTCGCCGTCGCGCAACTCCTGCGCGAAGACCTTGCGCCCGGTCGGATTGATCCGCTCGCCGATGATGCAGAACGGCTTGTCGGACCCGATCACCACCGTCTTTGAGCGCGATCGCAGCACGGTGTCCATCAGACCAAGACCCTTTGGCGCCGCAGCTCGATCAGCTCCTTGGCCTTCCTGACCGCCGTTGAGGCGTCGGCGGCGAAGCCGTCGGCGCCGACGGCGTCGGCGTACTCCTGGGTGACCGGTGCGCCGCCGACCATCACGATCACGCGGTCACGCAGGCCGGCCTTCTGGAGCGCGTTGATGTTGGCCTTGAACATCGGCATCGTCGTCGTCAGGAACGCCGAGAAGCCGACGACATCAGGATTGTGTTCCTCGATCTGCTGGATGAACGTCTCCGGCGCGACATTCACGCCGAGGTCGATCACGTTGAAGCCGGCGCCCTCGAGCATGATGTTGCAGAGGTTCTTGCCGATGTCGTGCACGTCGCCCTTGACGGTGCCCATCAGGAACGTCCCGATCTGAGCGGACTCGTTATCGGCCAGCAACGGCCGCAGGATGTCGAGCGCTCCCTGCATCGCGCGCGCTGCGATCAACATCTCCGGCACGAAATAGTCGCCGCGCTCGAAGCGCGCCCCGACCTCTTCGAGTGAAGGGATCAGCGCCTCGAACAGCAGCGACTCGGGAGTCATACCCTGCGCGAGGCCCTCATTGACACCGTTCGCCACCGCCGGCGCGTTGCCGGTCAGCGTCTCCTCATACAGCAGTTGCAGAATCTCTTGGTCGGTCATGCCGCGTTTGCTCCTCCCTCGATGTATCCGAGTCGGGCACTCAACCGCTCCGACTCCTCGACCAGCGCCAGGCAAAGGTCCTTGATCCGCGCATCGGTCATCCGCACCGCTGGTCCGGTGATGCTCAGCGCCGCCACAACCTCGCCGCTCACGCCGCGCACCGGCGCCGCGATCGCCGCGAGTCCCGTCTCCAGTTCGTCCACCGCAACAGCGAAGCCGTCGCGGCGCACGCACTCGAGCTCGGCCTGCAGCACGCCCGGGTCAGTGATCGTCCCGGGCGCATGCGCAGTTAGCGCGCTTGCGCCAGCGGGCGCCAGCGCGCGCCCAAACGCTAGGAATACCTTGCCATTGGCGGTGCAGTGGAAGTCGACCGTGCGGCCGACCCACTGGCCGGCGCCGAGGAAGTGGCGGCCGTCCTCCTGCAGCAGGTGCTCGACTCCGGCGGTCCCCGGAACCGCGAGGTTGATCGTCTCGCCGCTCAGCGCCGACAGCGCCGACAACGCGGGTCGCGCCATCTCGACGACGTTGCGCTCGAGCATCCCGCGCTCGGCCACGCGCAGGATTGCCGGACCGGGCCGCAGGCGCCCACGGTCTCCGTCCTGCTCGACGAGCCCGCGCCGCTCGAGTGCGGACAGCAGCCGCGAGGCGGTGCTCTTCGGCAGGCCGGCTGCGCTCGCGAGCTCGGTGACCGCCATCGGCTCCTCGGACTCGAGTACGCGCACCAGCAGATCGGCGCCGCGATCGATCGCAGTGGTCCCCGCGGCAGCTGTTGGGAGCCCGTCAGAAGAAATTTGAAACTCTTGTTCCACGGGCGTTAGGATACGCCGCCAACCATGTTCGTCAACTCAATGCCCCGCTATGAGATCCTCAGCGAGGACGCGCTCGAGGTGCTCGATCGCGGCTGGCGCAGGATCGTCTCCGAGATCGGAATCGAGTTCCTGCTCCCCGAGGCCGTCGAGCTGTTTCGAGCAGCTGGCCAGACCGTCGAGGATGAGAACCGCGTCCGCTTCGACCCTGACTTCATCCTCGAGCAGGTCGCCAAGGCGCCCAGTCAGTTCGAGCTGCAGGCTCGCAACCCCGCCAATTCGCTGACGATCGGCGGCGACAACATGGCGTTCGCGCCCGTCTATGGATGCCCGTTCATCCGCGAGGGCGACGTCCGCCGCGACGCCAAGATGGCCGACTTCGAGAACCTCGTGAAGCTCAGCCAGGTGTTCGGCGAGCTCGATTCGCCGGGCGGCACGATCTGCGAGCCCGAGGACCGGCCGTTGGACTCTCGCCACCTCGACATGGTCTACGCGCTGCAGACGCTGAGCGACAAGCCATACATGGGCTCGGTCACCAGCGGTCCGAACGCGGCCGACACGATCCGCATGGGTGAGATCCTCTTCGGCGGCCGCGAACAGATCGAGCAGGCGCCGGTCTCGATCAGCCTGATCAATGTCAACTCGCCGCTGCGCTACGACGATCGCATGCTCGCGTCGATGTTCGAGTACGTGAAGGCCAACCAGGCCGTCGTCATGACCCCTTTCCTGCTGATGGGCGCGATGTCACCGGTGTCGCTGCCGGCCACGCTCGTGCAGCAGATGGCCGAGGCGCTGGCCGGGATCGCGCTGACGCAGCTGATCCGGCCGGGCTGCCCGGTGGTCTTCGGCTCGTTCCTGTCGAACACCGACATGCAGTCGGGCTCGCCGGCATTCGGCACGCCGGAGTCGGGCATTGGCGTGCTCTGCACCGGGCAGATCGCCCGCCACTTCAACCTGCCCTGGCGTGGCGGCGGTGCGCTCAACTCGTCGACCGTCGTCGATGCGCAGGCGGCCTATGAGTCACTGATGACGCTCCTGCCGACCTTCCTGGCGGGTGCGAACTTCGTCATGCACTCGGCCGGCTGGCTCGAGGGCGGCCTCGTCTCCTGCTACGAAAAGTTCATCGTCGACATCGAGCTGCTGCGCGAGCTCCGCGTCGAGTTCACGCCGCTTGAGATCGACGAGGCATCGTTGGCCTGGGACGCGCACACCGAGGTCGGTCCCGGTGGTCACTTCCTCGGCGCCGCCCACACGCTTGAACGCTTCCGCGAGTGCTTCTACCGGCCGATGCTCTCCAGCACCGACAACTTCGACCGCTGGACGCGGCGCGGCGCCAAGGACACGACCGCACGCGCGTCGGAGATCTGGCGCGAGAAGCTCGACTCCTACGAGGCGCCGCCGCTCGACGACGGCATCCGCGAGGAGCTAAAGGAGTTCGTCGACCGTCGCCGCATCGAACTCGGCGACTGACCTCTCGCCGGTGGGGGGCGGGCGGGTCCGGATCTTCGGCACCACCGCCACAGCGCCTCAGGCCCTGTGGGCGGGTGCCCCCGGGAACGGGACCGCAGTGTTGGCGTTGGTGAAGACCTTGGTGAGGCCGTCGACGCCGTACCAGGTGACGGTCGCGACGTTTCCGTATGGGCTCCACGACGTGGGTGCGGTGGTCTGAAGCGACACGAGGTTGTCGTGTACAGGGAGGACCACGACCCCCTGCGAGGGCAGCTGACACTTGGCGCCGCCAGAGCCCGACGGGCAGGCGAAGCGCCACCTCACTCGCCGGACACCGTCGGGGACGACGCTGACGTACGTCGACGGCTCGCTCGATGGGCCCAGGCCGCCGGATTGGTCCACCATCGTCGGGAAGATCAGGTAGTTCTCGGGACCCCATTCGAAGCCGGTGTCGCCGATCGCCAGCGACATCATGTGCGCGACCACAGGACCGGACGTTCGGTGGCGGAACAGCGGGTCGACGAGTAGGTACACGCGAGCGCCGTCGACGCGGCCGAGCGGTCGGACCTCCTCCGGCGACACCAGTCGCATTTGCCTACCGACCCCGATCGCGTACCTGAAAGTCGCGACCGCAGCCTGGTCGGCCGCGGTCGCTGGGCGCCGCAGCACGGCGAAGTTCGCGCGCAGGTCACTCAGCGTCGGCCCGACGCGCCACTGCGCGGACAGGTCGGGCTGCACGTGGCTGGCCGTGACGGCGTGCGGGCTGGGGGACCGTCTCAGCGCGACCACGGCCCCGACGATGAGCGCCGCCCCAACGATGCACAGCGTCACGCCGGCGATGTTCCCCCTCGGCCTCCTCATAGATCGCGCAGCGTATCTTCCGCTGCACCGTGCCGCCAGGTAGTCTCCAGATCTATGAGTGATATATCAGCGCTCGGGCAGGCTCAGAACGGACCGCCTGCGCTGCTCGCCGATCGCGCCTACGAGGAGCTGCGCGACAGGCTGGTCACGCTGCAGATCAAGCCGGGGGAGCCGATCGACGAGGACCGCCTCGGCAGTGAGCTCGAGATGGGCCGCACGCCGATCCGCGAGGCGATCAAGCGCCTGGCGCTCGAGAACCTCGTCTGCGTCTATCCGCGCCGCGGCACCTTCGCCACCGAGATCAACATCAAGGACCTCGCGCAGATCACCGAGGTGCGTGCGGTGCTCGAGGCGCGCGCAGCGGCGCTCGCCGCCGAGCGCCTGACCGACGCCGCTCGCGACGAGCTGACGGCCCTGATCGCCGAGCTGCGTGCGCAGCGTGGCGGTGACGACATGCAGGCGCTGATGGAGCTCGACGCGCGCATCCATCGCTTCATCTATCGCGCCGCCGACAACCCTTTCCTCGAAGAGACGCTACAGCGATATTTCAACCTCTCGTTGCGCATCTGGTACCTGGTGATCGACCGCCTCCCGCACCTCTTCCAGCGCGTGCACGAACACGAGGACATGTTGCAGGCGATCGCCGATCGCAACCCCGATCTGGCGCGCGAGATCGCCGCCGGACACGTCGACACGTTCGAGAGCGAGATCCGGAGCGTGCTGTGAGCGGCCGCGCGAACGGCCACTACGACTATGTGGTCGTCGGTGGCGGTGCCGCCGGCTGCGTACTGGCGGCGCGTCTCTCCGAGGACCCCTCGACCAGAGTGCTGGTGCTCGAGGCCGGGCGCCCCGACTACCTCTGGGACGTCTTCATCCACATGCCGGCCGCGCTGTCGTTCCCGATCGGCAACCGCTTCTATGACTGGAAGTACGAGTCCGAGCCCGAGTCGAACATGAACGGGCGCCGCATCTACCACGCGCGCGGCAAGGTGCTCGGCGGCTCGAGCTCGATCAACGGCATGATCTTCCAGCGCGGCAACGCACTGGATTACGAGCGCTGGGGCGCCGACCCCGGCCTCGACCAGTGGGACTACGCCCACTGCCTGCCCTACTTCAAGCGCATGGAGACCTGCCTGGCCGGGGCTGATCAGTGGCGCGGCGGCAGCGGCCCGCTCAAGCTCGAGCGCGGCCCGGCGACCAACCCGCTGTTCGGCGCCTTCTTCGAGGCGGTCCAGCAGGCCGGCTACGAACTCACGAGCGACGTCAACGGCTACCGCCAGGAGGGCTTTGCCGCCTTCGACCGCACGATCTACCGCGGCCGCCGGCTGAGCGCCGCGCGCGCCTACCTGCACCCGGCGATGTCACGCCCGAACCTCGATGTGCAGTGCCGCGCGCTCGTCTCGAAGGTGCTGTTCGAGGGCACCCGCGCCACCGGGGTCGAGTACTCGACGGTTGACTGGCTTGGCCGCAGCAGCGGCACTCCGCAGAAGGTGAGCGCCGGCGAGGTGATCCTCTGCGGTGGCGCGATCAACTCACCGCAGCTGCTGCAGCTCTCCGGTGTTGGCAACGCGGCTGAGCTTCAGGGGCTCGGCATCAAGGCGGTTGCCGACGTCCCCGGTGTCGGTGAGAACCTCCAGGACCACCTCGAGGTCTACGTCCAGTACGCATCCAAGCAGCCGGTCTCGGTGGCGCCCGCGATGAAGTACCGCAACCGCCCGAAGGTCGGCCTGCAGTGGCTACTGCTGCGTTCCGGTCCCGGCGCGACCAACCACTTCGAGGCCGGCGGCTTCGTCCGCGGCGACGACGCGGTTCCCTACCCGAACCTGATGTTCCACTTCCTGCCGCTGGCGATCCGCTACGACGGCACCGCGCCGCAGGGCCACGGCTATCAGGTGCACGTCGGGCCGATGTACTCCGATGCCCGCGGCTCGGTGAAGATCACCTCGACCGACCCGCGCGAGCACCCCGCGCTGCGCTTCAACTACCTCTCGACCGAGCAGGACCGCCGCGAGTGGCTCGAGGCGATCGCCTGCGCGCGCAAGATCCTCACGCAGTCGGCCTTTGATCCGTTCAACGACGGCGAGCTCTCGCCCGGGGCGGCGGTTCAGTCCGACGATGAGATCCTCGACTGGGTCGCGCGCGACGCCGAGACCGCCCTGCACCCCTCCTGCACCTGCCGCATCGGCACCGGCGAGCTCGACGTGCTCGACCCCGCGACGATGGGCGTGCGCGGCACCGAGGGCCTGCGCGTCGTCGACGCCTCCTCGATGCCCTACGTGACCAACGGCAACATCTATGCCCCGGTCGTGATGCTCGCCGAGAAGGCCGCCGACCTTATTCGCGGCGACACGCCGCTCGCGCCGCTCAGCGAGGTGCCGTTCTACCGCCACGAGACGGCAGCGGCCAAGTAATCGAGTGCCGCCCGACGGCGCTCAGCGCACGTCGAAGTTGAGGTTGCAGACGACGCCAACCGCGCTGCTGGCGACCTCGAGGTTGCCGATCCCGACCCCCTGCGGGTAGTCGCCGACACCGCCGGGGAACCAGATCCTGAGGCTCGCGACGGTCGTCACGGCGTGCTTGGAGCCACGCGCGAGCGCCGTGAACTTCACCTTCTCCCACAGTTCGTTGCCGGTACCCACCCAGTAGTAGTCGGATCCGGCGGTGCTGTCGGCGACGTGCTTGATCACCGCGTTGCCGACGCTCTTCAGCTGCACGTGCGCGTTGCAACCGCTGTGGTTGGCGGTGCCGGTGACACCACGCATATCGGTCACCGTGCTCCCTCCGCGGGTCACCTTGAAGCTGCCGGTGAACTGGTCGATCGGCTTGAGCCCCGGCCCAACCCCGAAGCTGTAGGCGCGGATCGACCACGGACCGTCATGCGGAGGCGCTGACGCGGCGAGCGCCACAGACGCGACACCGACCACACCCACGACAGCTATTAGCGCGAATATGCGCCACAACCCCCCGGTCCGGACCATGGCGGGAGCGTACCGGCACCGATCTGGCGATTGGGAAAATGCGCGCCCGCTGAGCAGGTTCCAGCCGGACGCGGCCAGCGGGCCGCGTCCAGCAACACAAGCGGCATTACCCGATGACTACCGTTTGCAGATCGGTCAGCGCGTCGAACGGGTAGCGCCCGCCGACCCGGCCGACGCCGCTGAGGCTCCCGGCGCGCCCACCGAAGGGCAGGTGGTTCTCCCAGTAATTGGTCGTCTCGTTGATGTTCACGAGACCGGTGCGCGCCTCGTCGGCGTACCGCAACCCCTTCGCGATATCCCGCGTGAAGATCGCCGCCAGCAGGCCGTAGGGCGAGGCGTTGGTGAGCTCGATCGCCTGCTCGAGCGAAGCGATCGAAACGATCGGCGCGATCGGCCCGAAGGTCTCCTCGGTCGCAACCAGAGCATCGGCGGGAACAGCGTCGAGCACAGTCGCGGGCCAGTAGAGGTCGGTAGGGAAGCCGGCGGCCCGCTGGCCGCCGGCGACCACCCTTGCGCCGCGTCCGAGCGCATCGGCCACATGGGCGTCCATCTTCGCCGCGACACCCTCGTTATTGAGCGGTCCGAGCGTCGTCTCCGCCAGCAGCGGGTCGCCGAGCTGGGCCTGCGCGGCCGTCCGCTCCGCCAACAGCTCGACGAATTCCTCACGCACCTTTGAGTGCACGAGAATGCGCTCGCCGGCCGTGCAGCTCTGCCCGGCGCACAGGAAACAGCCGACAACGGCCGCGTCGGCAGCGGCCTCGAGGTCGGCATCGTCGAGCACCACGAGTGGCCCGTTGCCGCCCATCTCGAGCAGCAGCCGCTTGCCGGCGGCACGCACCGCGATCTGCAACCCAGTCGCGGTCGAGCCGATGAAACCGACGGCGGCGACATCGGGATGCCCGACGAGCTCGTCGCCGACCACCGGCCCGCGGCCGGTGACGAAGTTGAAGACGCCGGGCGGCAGGTCGGCCTCGGCGATGCACTCGGCCAGTAGCGCCGAGCAGTAGGCGGTGCTCGGCGCCGGTGTCCACACGACCGTGTTGCCGACAGCGAGCGCCGGCGCCACGATCTCAGCGGGCATCGTGTAGGGCCAGTTCCACGGCGTCACCACCGCCACCGGCCCGACCGGGCGGCGCAGCACGAGCACGCGCTTGCCGGGCGAGGAACTCGCGGGAATCGAGCCCTCGAGCCGCACGCCGTCCTCGGCGGCGCCGCGCCACATCGCGACCAGTTCGTCGACCTCGTCGAAGGACTCGCTCAGCGGCTTGCCCTGGTCGAGCGTCGCCGCGTGGGCGAGCTGGTCGCGTCGCGCGGCGCATGCATCGGCGATCCGGTGCAGCGCGCGTGCCCGCGCGAACGCGGTCTCGGTGGCCCAGCCGCCGAAGCCGGCGACGGCCGCAGCAACGGCGGCGGATGCATCGGCCCGCGTACCCTCGGCGACCTCGCAGAGCGGCTCGCCGGTCGCCGGGCTCGACGCTTGCGAGACCGCGCCGCCCTCGGCCGCGCGCCACTTGCCACCAATGAAGAGCTTGGTTGATTCTCTGACCTGCACGGTGATATATAAGTCTAATAACAGAGCCGTTAGGTGCTGTTAATTGGAAGAGGGCGGTATGACGGGAAGCTGCAAAGCGGTGGTCGTTTGAGCGCAATCCTCCCTGACCTCGTGGAGGAGGGAGAGCGACTGCTGGCGCTCGCGCACGACCAGAACGCCACCTTCGCGCTGTTGGGTGGCGTCGCCGTCAGGCTGCACGCTCCCGAGGTCCCGGCAACGCTGGACCGTGAGTACAAGGACCTCGACTTCGCCGTGCCGAAGGGTGGCAGCGGCGCCGCCGGCAAGCTGCTGGGGCAGGCCGGCTACGAGCCCGAGATCGTCTTCAACGCGATGAACGGCAAGGAGCGGCTGCTCTATCACGACACGCACAACGGGCGCCAGGTCGATGTCTTCGTCGGCGCATTCCGGATGTGCCAGGAGATCCCGCTCTCCGAGCGGCTGAAGCCTGGCGACAAGACCGTGCCGTTGGCCGAGCTGCTGCTGACCAAGCTGCAGATCATCGAGCTCAACGAGAAGGACATCCGCGACACGGTGCTGCTGTTGCACGGGCATGAGGTCGCCGACCACGACGACGACGCCGTCAACGGTGCGCGCATCGCCGAGCTCTGTGCTGGTGACTGGGGCCTGTGGCGGACGATCACCAAGAACCTCGAGGGCTGCGTGCCGCACGTCAACGAGTACGCGCTGCCGGAGTCGAAGACGTCACAGATTAAGCAACGGCTGACGCAGCTGCTCGCTCACATCGAGGCGGCTCCAAAGAGCCGCGCTTGGAAGATGCGGGACAGGATCGGGGAGCGCAAGCGCTGGTACGACCTGCCTGAGGAGGTGGAGCGGTGAGGATCTTCTTCGCAACCGACGTGCACGGCTCGGAGACGTGCTGGCGCAAGTTCCTGAACTCCGGCAAGCACTACAAGGCCGATGTCGTCATCCTCGGCGGCGACATGACCGGCAAGGCGCTCGTGCCGATCATCAACGACGGCGGCGGCACCTGGCACTCGACCCTGCTCGAGAACCGCGAGGTCCTGCAGGGCGAGGAGCATGTCACGGAGTTCGAGCATGCGGTCAAGCGCCGCGGCTACTACCCGTTCCGCGTCGATCCGGACGAGCTCGCCGAGCTCAGTCAGGACGAGGCGCGCTGGCACGCGCTGTTCGACGAGCACATGCTCGGAACCGTGCGTGAGTGGATGGCGCTGGCCGACGAGCGTCTCACCGGCACCGGCATCCGCTGCGTCGTCTGCCCCGGCAACGACGACCAGCTCGAGGTCGACGAGGTCATCCTCGAGGCAAAGACGGTCGAGCTCGGCGAGGGCCGCGTGCTCGAGTTCGGCGGCTACCAGATGGTCTCGAGCGGCTGGGCCAACCGCACTCCCTGGGACACCTACCGCGAGGAGGACGAGCCGCAACTCGCGGAGCGCATCGCGAAGATGGTCGACCAGATCACCAACCCGCCCGAGCGCACGGTCTTCAGCCTCCACTGCCCGCCCTACGGCACCGGCCTCGACGACGCGCCCGAGCTGACGGCGGAGATGGATCTCAAGGACGCCGGCCACGCGGTCAAGCCGGTCGGCTCCACAGCCGTCCGCGAGGCGATCGAGCGCTTCAAGCCAGCGCTCACGCTACACGGCCACATCCACGAGGCACGTGGCACCAAGCGGCTTGGCAAGACGTTGTGCATCAACCCCGGCAGCTCATACGAGCAGGGCCAGCTGCTGGGGGCCGTGATCGATCTCGAGGACGGCAAGCAGGTCAAGAAGTTCGTGCTCACAAGCGGCTGAGGAGGGGACGGGATATGGCGGCAACAGCAAGTGGCGGAGGTGCGGGCTTCGAGGAACGCGCGGTGTTCGTGCGCAAGGCGACCGGCCTGGTGCGCGGGTGGTCGGTGCGCGACGCGTTCGTATACGCGACGTTTGCGATCAACCTGGTGACGCTCGGGTGGTTCATCTTCGCGTCGGCGCCGTTCATTCCCAACGGCGGACTGATGTGGTCAGTCATCGTCTCGGGCGCGTTCCTGATCTTCCAGGCGATCACCTATGCCTCGCTGATCTCGGTGATGCCGCGCGCGGGCGGTGACTACGTCTGGATGAGCCGCATCCTGGGCGGCGGCATCGGCTTCGTGCTGGCCGTCGCGGGCTGGTGGTTCATCCTCTGGTACTGGGTTCCGATCTACGCCAACATCTTCAACATTGAGGTGATGGGGCCGCTGTCGGCGATCGTCGGTTGGCACGGCGGTGTGACCTTCTGGTCGAGCCACGCGGGCGTGTTCGTCGCATCGGTGATCACCGCACTGCTGGCGTCGCTGTTCATCGCGCTCGGCATTCGTACCTACGGGCGCATCCAGAAGTTCTGCTTCTACGGCGGCATGGTCGGCTTGGCTGTGATGGCGATCATGCTGCTCGTCACCTCGCACACCGGCTTCATCAACGACTTCAACTCGCAGGCCCACAAGCTCTACGGAACGACCGGCAACGCATACGCGGCGACTGTGAAGGCGGGCACCAAGGGCTACACGCCCACCAGCGTCGGCCACTTCAACTTCAGCGGCGTGCTGGTGCTGATCCCGATGCTGCTGTTCTTCAACCTCTGGTCCAACTGGGGCGCGACGCTCTACGGCGAGGTGCGTGGGGCGTCTGACTTCCGCAAGAACATCTACGCGATGGGCGGCGCCCTGATCGCGACGACGATCGTTGCCGGGATCTTCTTCCTGCTGTTCTCGAAGACGTTCGGCTGGAACTTCTACATGGGCGGCAACAACGCCTTCTACGGGGGCACGCTCCCGATTGGCGTGTTCCCGTACCCGGCGACGCTCGCGGCGATGATCTTCGGCAGTCCTGTGCTGCAGTTCATCCTGATCGCAGTCATGTCGCTGTGGTTCTTCGGCTGGGTAGGCTCGGTGTTCCTGTCGTCGACCCGCGTCGTGTTCGCGGCCTCGTTTGATCGGATCCTCCCGGAGAAGGTTGCGAGCGTCTCCAAGAGCGGCGTCCCTTATTGGGCGCTGGCGCTGATGCTGTTGCCGTCGATCCCGCTGGCGGCCCTGTATGCCTGGAGTTCGTCGTTTGCGTCCTACACGCTGGACGCGACGCTCGTGATCGCGATCACGTTCCTCGGCACCACCGTCTCGGCGGCGATCCTGCCGTGGCGCAAGCCGGAGATCTACAACGCCTCACCGATCGCCAAATACAAGGTGCTCGGCCTGCCGCTGATCACTGCCGCCGCGCTCGCGTTCGCCGTGATCCTGATCTGGGCGCTGATCAAGTGGTTCTCCGACAGTGCCTATGGCGTCAACAACACCGATTCGTACTACCTGATGGGCGGCATGTATGTGCTGGCGATCGCGATCTACGTCGGCTCGCAGATCGTCCGCAAGCGCCAGGGAATCGATCTCGGGATGGTCTACGGAGAGATCCCAGCGGAATGAGCGTCCGCTAGTGACGCAATGACGGTCAGCGTCTTCGACCTCTTCTCGGTCGGCATCGGGCCTTCCAGTTCGCACACTGTCGGCCCGATGCGCGCTGCGTTGAGTTTCGTCGAGTCGCTCAACCGCGCGGGCACGCTCAAGCAGGCGACCAGCCTGCGGGTCGAGCTCTACGGCTCGCTGGCGCTGACCGGTAAGGCGCACGGCACGCATTCGGCGGTGCTCATGGGCCTTGAGGGCGAGCGTCCGGAGACGGTCGACGTCGACACCGTGCAGGCCCGCGTCGAGCTGATCCACGAGCAGCGCGAGCTGCGCCTGCTCGGGCGCCAGGCGATCGCCTTCGATCCAGCGATCGACATCGAGCAGCGCCGTGGCGAGCGCCGCCCGGAGTACTCCAACGCGCTCTCGTTCTGCGCGCGTGACGCCAACGGCGCGCAGCTCGCAAACGAGACCTTCTTCTCGATCGGCGGCGGCTTCATCGTCAACGAGGCCGAGCTTCGCCACGAGCCGCAAGCCCCGCCCCCGCTGCCATTTTCCTTCACCAGTGCCGCCGAGCTGGTCGCGCACGCGGAGGCGGCCGACATGACGATCGGCGAGATCGCGCGCGCCAACGAGCTATCGAGTCGTAGCGTCGAGGATGTCGAGTCGCGACTGCGCGTGATCTGGCAGGCGATGCAGGATTGCGTCGCGCGCGGGCTCACGCAGGAGGGCGTGCTGCCGGGCAGCCTCGGGATCCCGCGCCGCGCCGCGAAGCTCCACGCACAGCTGAACGCCGAGTCCGAGCAGCAGCCGCTCAAGCAGCTCGAGTGGGTGAATCTGTTCGCGCTCAGCGTCAACGAGGAGAACGCCGCCGGTGGCCGCGTGGTCACGGCTCCGACCAACGGCGCCGCGGGCGTGGTGCCGGCAGTCCTTCACTACTACGTCCGCTTCGTGGCCGGCGCCGACGAGGAGGGCGTCTTCCGCTTCCTGCTGACGGCCGCCGCGATCGGCAGCCTCTGCAAGGAGAACGCCTCGATCTCGGGAGCCGACGTCGGCTGCCAGGGCGAGATCGGCTCGGCCTGCTCAATGGCTGCCGCCGGACTATGCGAGGTCCTCGGCGGCACCCCGCGCCAGGTCGAGAACGCCGCCGAGATTGCAATGGAGCACAACCTCGGCCTGACCTGTGATCCGATCGCCGGCCTGGTCCAGGTGCCATGCATCGAGCGCAACGCGATCGCCGCCGTCAAGGCCATCAACGCCTGCCAGCTCGCGCTCCGTGGCGACGGTAGTCACTACGTCTCACTCGACGCCGTGATCCGCACGATGTACGCGACCGGCAGGGACATGAGCGACCGTTACAAAGAGACCTCGCTCGGCGGCCTCGCCGTCAACGTCGTCGAGTGCTGAGAGGTCGGTCCCAGGGCCTTACGCTTTTCCAGGCTCGAGGGCGTCAGACGCGGGCGCGCGAGGGCACTTCGCGCACGAGTAGGACGACGATCGCGCCGAGCATCGTGCCGGTCAGGCGGCGCTGCCACTGGGTCCATTG
>Ga0302314_10011280_pt1 | contig 15604 bp, 12 predicted proteins | sample III_Palsa_N2_3_FD_200533 | JGI IMG/M metagenome (GOLD analysis project Ga0302314, IMG submission 200533) | Peat permafrost microbial communities from Stordalen Mire near Abisko, Sweden - III_Palsa_N2_3 | ecosystem: Environmental > Terrestrial > Soil > Palsa > Peat permafrost | place: Sweden...
GATCGAAATGTTTATGCTGCCGATCGATTTCGACTATTTCGCGATCTATGGAATTCCGATCATCGCGGGCCGAGACTTCTCCCGCGATTTCGCCGACGACAAGGCCGCGGCGCCGGACCCGGCGGCCCCTGCCGACAACACCCGGCTCACCGCAGCGGTCATTAACGAGACGGCGATGCACGGGCTGGGCTACACCAGTGCGTCGGCGGCCCTCGGGCAGGAACTCGACAGCAGCGATCCGGCCTTTCCGAGAAATCGGCACCGCATCATCGGGGTTGTCCCCGATTTTCCGATGAACTCGATCCACGACGCGGTGCAGCCGAGCGTATTCTTCATCGACCCCGCCCTGTTCAATGTTTTCACCCTGAAACTCGCGGGCAACGAAGTGCCGGAAACCATCCGCAGCATCAAAGCGGTCTGGCACGAGTCGTTTCCCGACCATCCGATCTATAGCTATTTCCTCGATGACCGGATCGCCACGCTCTATGTCAAGGAAGTTCGCGAAGGACGGCTTCTGGCCGCGTTCGCCGGCATCGCCGGCGTGATCGGCTGCCTGGGCCTGCTCGGCCTCTCGGCCTATACCGCCGAGCGGCGGACCAAGGAAATCGGCATCCGCAAGACCCAGGGTGCCTCCACCCTCGATATCGCCAAGCTGATGATCTGGGAATTTGCCAAGCCGGTCTTGCTGGCCAATCTGCTCGCCTGGCCAGTCGCCTGGTGGTTCATGCGGCGCTGGCTCGATGGCTATGCCTACCGGATCGACCTCAACGCGACGCCGTTCCTGACGGTCGGTCTGTCGGCTGCCGCCATCGCCGTCGGTACGACCGCGTTCCACGCCATCCAGGTTGCGCGGTCCCGGCCGGTCGTCGCCCTGCGCTATGAATAGGCAAGGCAACGCCCAGGGCGTGATCGGCTAGTGGGGTATTCGGCGGCGCGGCGCCGGTGCGGTTACCGCAGCCATGTGGCCAGGTTGGCGACATTGAGCGTGCCGAGGCCGACGGCCGGGCTATAGCCGTTGCGTCCCGAATAGAACCAGTTGTCCCCGGCGGCGATGGTATTGAACACCGGTTGCGGCCCCCGGGTCGCGGACTCCGTATGCGCGAGCGCATAGAGCGGCAGGTTGAGCAGGCCGAGCCGGTGTCGTGCATCCTGGCCCAGCAGCGCGGCCACCCCGTTCATCTGCGGCGCCACGAAGCTGGTGCCGCCGCCAAAGCTTTGGACCCCGAAGCCGTTGCTGTCGGAGGTGTAGAAGACAGTGTACCCGGTCTGCGAATCGGCGTTGAACGAGACGTCCGGGAGGTTCCGCCCGGCAAAATTGCCCGGCAGGTCGAAGATGGCCGTCGGCGGAGTCGTCGTCTCATCGATCAGTGCTTGGCCGGCCTGGCTTCTCTGGGTGCCCGGCAGCCCGAACTGGTAGAACGGCATCGGGAAGAAGACGCTGACCCCGCCGCCGCCGCCGCTCGGGTAGATGCCGCAGGCCATTGGGGTCAAGCCAGCCGCGTTGCACAGCGGCTCAAGATAGTCCCAACCCCAGACCCGTTCGGTGGGCAGGTTGATGGCAAGGGTGCCGGACGAGGTCGCGAAGGTCTGCGTGCCGGGCAGGGTCGTGCCGCCGACGGCTGTGATCGCCGGGTCGCTGCTCGGATAATCCACGCTCAGCGGCGTGCTCAAGCCGGGCCCGACCTGGCCGACAAGATCATAGGCGCCGGAATCGCCCGTGGCTGCGAACAGACTTTGGCCCTGCAACGCCGCCAGCAGCAGCAACTCATGGGTGGCCCGAAGCGTGCTCACGGTCTCGCCGGTGAAGGCATCGCTGACCGGGGCATTCGCGAGATTGTCGAAGAATTCCCACTGGCCCCAGCTGGTCGAGATGGACTCCGCCCTATTGTCCTCGATCGATGCGGCGAAGGCGTCGACCAAGCCCTGATTCGTGTTCGGCGCCTGATAGACGATGATGTGCGCCCCTGGGGCAAGGCCGCCGGACTGCTCGACATCGAGCGTGGTTTCGCCCGAATCGGAGGCGTCGCTGGGCGCGCCCGGACCGCCATCGATCTCGACGATGCTCAAGCGGTTGGGATCGGTTTTCAGATTGAGCGAGTTCCAGTACGCGAAGGCGTCGCTCGGCGTCATGGCGGCGAAGGTGACGATGCCCATCGTGCGACCGCTGCCGTCCACGCCCCGGGCATAAAGCGGATCGACATCGTAGCGGTTGGCGAAGTCCGTGACGGTCAGGAACCCGGGCAGGTTGCCGGTCGGCGTCGGCGAGCCTTTCTTGCTCTCGATGACCGCGCCGGCGAATTCACTTGGCGATTGTCGATAATTACTATGGAAGACCGGTTGGGTATTGAGGCCGAGCACGGCTTGAACCGCCAGCGCGATCCGGGCCGGTACGATCGGCCGGCTGAGCGCCGCCTGGAAGTGATAGCCCGGCGCCGTTCGGGTCGCCGCCACCTCGAACTGGTGCAGGCTGGTTTGGAACACCTGCTCCATCGTCGCGACCGTGCCCGTCGCCTTCAGCGTCGTGGCACTGCTGCGTTCGACCGTCAAGCCGGCCAGACTAAGCTGCGCGATCACACTGTCGACATCGGCCTGGGCCGGCCCGAATTGTGCCCGAACCTGCGCCGGTGTCTGGAATTGTTGGAACAATGGGTCGCCGGCGGTGCCGAGCCGACGCATCAGCGCCTCGGCTCCGGCCGGATCGCGCAGCTTCAACGCGATGGTCACCGAGATTGTCTGAGCGCCGATATGATCGCCGAGCGCGCCCAGATCCAGCGGCGCGACCTTGTCGACAGCTGCCTGGGGCGGCCCGGCCAAGGCCGTGGTCGCGCCGATCATTCCGAGCGCCACCGTGGCAACACTTGTCCTGTAATAATCAAAGCGCATTGAGACCTCCTCAAATATATGAGTTCATCCGAATCGAGCGGAGTTCTATAGTCAGCCAGTGGAAAAGCGTGGCCGCGACAATTACTGATTGAGGCGCAACGGCGCGACAGAGCCGCGGCGAGCGCCGCCCAGGTAGGAAAGGTGACCTAGAATTTCTCCAACTGAGCGAATGGTAATCGGTTATCGGTGCATGTCAATGGTAGTGTATAGACATCTATTGACGTACCTACACGAGTATGAATCCGAGATGAGGGTGGCGGCCGGCGGCGGCAGCGCGGACGGGCTGGCGCCGTCGGCGAAGCTGACCGGCCCTGGCGCCGGCGCGCGCCGGTCTCGGCCCATGCTATGGTCCGGGGTGGCGCCTCAGGCGCTATCGCACATGAGCAAAGAGTTCGAAGACGAACTCCTTTTCCCATGCTGCGAGTTTCATTTTGCGCGCCATGGATCGGGTATCTGGATGGGCTCGCAAGATGTTGAAGCCTGCTCGACGGGATTGCCGCTCTGGACCACCGGTTCCCCGAACGTGATCCAGACCGGGAATAGCCGCCTTTATCCGGCGATTTCGGGTCGCGCGCTTACGAGGAGCTGACATTGGCTGCAGTCCCGCGGACTGTAAGCAAAAGCGGCCCCGCAAGGCCGCTTCTATCCACTTGAAATCTCTAAGAGATTTTGGAGGGCCAGCGCATCGGTGCCGCGGCCTGGCGTGTCGACAGCCTTGACGGCTACGAGGTTCATGGCGTCCTTCGCGCCGAAGCCGAGTTGGACCCGCCACTTGAACAGCATGCTGGTGACGATGTCGTGACGACGGCAGACCTCGGCGGCACTTCCAACCAGCAGATCAGCCATCTTGAGCTGGGCAGGCACCGGCTGACCGAGTCATCGATCGCCCGCGACCCGCGGCGGGGGTGTCCGCCGGCCGGGCCGTTTTCGCCGCATCGGTGAATATCCGGTACCGGCCATCCGTCTTGGCCCCTATCAGCCGCAAGAAGGCCGAGCGGTTGGCGACAGGGGTGTAACATTTTGACGGGATTTGTCCGGCGGCTCAGTGCGGTTGGGCTCGCTCGCGCCGCGAGAGGGTTCCTTCTCGATTTCTGCGACTTCGCGCGCGGCGATGGCATCAAGGCGGCCGGCCTCGTCGTGCTCGGCACGATGCTGGAAGGCGTGGGGCTCGTTCTCCTCGTGCCGGTCCTCGCCCTCGTCACGGAAGGGCAAGGTGGACACGGATCCATGGCAGGCTGGGGCGTCCTGGCGTTGGGCACTCTTCCGGCGGCGAGCCGCATGGCAGCGCTCAGCCTGCTGCTTGCGGGCTTCGTGGTGCTCGTGCTGCTGCGGGCCCTGGTGCTGTGGCATCGAGACGTGATGCTCGCGCGTCTGCGCATCGGCTTCGTCGAGCGCCAGCGTACGCGCCTCGTCGGCCGGCTCGTCGGGGCATCCTGGATGCAACTTTCCAGGATACGCCATGCGCGGATCAATCATCTTCTCAGCAGCGACATCATTCTGGCGGGGGCCTGCGTCCATTTCATGCTGGAGGGGGCCGTCTCGCTCGGCATGCTGACGATGCAATGGCTTCTGGCATTCCTGCTGGCACCCGCCTTGGCCGCCGGGATCGGTACGCTTGTGATTGCCGCGGGCTTGCTGCTGATCCCGCAGCTCAAGAAATCGCGGGCGCTGGGACAGGAGATGGCGGAGATCAATCTCCGGCTGGCGACGAGCGGTGGCCAATTTCTGGACGGGCTCAAGCTGGCGATGAGCCAGAATCTCCAGCACCGCTTCGCGGCCGAATTCAATGAGGTGCTCGGCAAGCTCATGTTGCGTCAACTGTCCTTCGTCAGGCAGCAGAGCCGGTCCCAGCTCGTATTCGCGACCGTGTCGTCGCTTGCCGGAGTCGTTGCGATCTATATCGGCATCGGGATTCTCGACACGCCGCCGCCGATCCTGATCGTTTTCGTGCTGCTGCTCGCCCGGATCAGCGGCCCTGCCGCGCTGCTGCAGCAAGGCGCACAGCAATTTGCCAATCTGCTGCCGAGTTACGAAAAGATCCGCGCGCTGGCGGGCGAGCTTCGGTCCGAGCCTGCCCCGCTCGCCGCAGACACCCCGCCCCTGCATGCGACGATCGAGTTCTCCAACGTCTCATACCGCCATCCCGACAGCCCGAAGGGCGTCTTCGATCTCAATCTGGCAATCAAGGGCGGCAGCTTTGTCGGCATCACCGGCGCCTCGGGTGCCGGCAAGACGACTTTCGCCGACCTGCTCGTCGGGCTGATCGCACCGGGCGAAGGCACGATCACGCTGGGCGGCCGTCCCTTGACGGAAGCACTGCGCAATACTTGGCGCTCTGCGGTCGCCTACGCACCGCAGGAGCCGTTCCTGTTCCATGACAGCATCCGGAACAACCTGCTCTGGATCAATGAAGCGGCAGGGGAAGACGACATCTGGGCCGCACTCCGCGCGGCCGGCGCCGACAGGCTCGTATCAGGCCTGGACCGCGGTCTGGAGACGATCATCGGCGAGAAGGGTGCGCTTTTGGCGGGCGGCGAGCGTCAGCGATTGATCCTGGCGCGGGCACTTCTGCGCAAGCCGCCCCTCCTTGTGCTGGATGAAACGACCAGCGCCATCGACATTCCCGGCGAACACGCCGTGCTGAAGGCGCTCGCAGCACTCCCCTGGCGCCCCACAATCGTCCTTGTCGCGCATCGGCGCGAAAGCATGGCCTTCTGCGACCTGATCGTCGAATTCGCCGAGGGCAGGATCGTCGCCGCTCGTCGCTCGGATTTGTGTGCATCGCAGGCGGAATAAACGGAAAGACGCCGTCGTCTGAGGAGCGACTTCACCCGGACTAGAGCGCGCGTTAGCCCCTTAGGCCGCTCCCTCGCACCAGGATCATCACATGCAACTTCGCTACAGGCTTCTGGCGCTATCGCTTCTTGCTTTGGCGCTATTCGCTCACCCTGCGCGAGCGGTTCCGAGCTTTGCCGAGCAGACCGGACAGCCATGCTCCGCATGCCATGTCGGCGCCTTCGGACCGCAGCTCACCGCCTTCGGGCGCCAGTTCAAGCTGAACGGCTATACCCTCAGCGATGGTGGCGACCACATTCCGCTTGCAGCACTAGCCCAAACCTCCTTCACCCATACCGCGGCGGACCAGGACCCCAAGGCAGCGCCCGGCTTCCGGGCGAACGACAATGCGACGCTGGATGAGGCCTCGCTGTTCCTTGCCGGCGCCTTGACCGATCATGTCGGCGTCTTTGCGCAGGGCATCTATAATGGCGTGGGTCACGGCTTCGCCTGGGGCGATCTCGACCTTCGTTATGCTGATACCACCACGCTGTTCGGCAAGGACCTGGTCTACGGCGCGACGTTCAACAATGGGCCGACGGTCCAGGATCTGTGGAACACGACGCCGGCCTTTGGCTTTCCCTTTGCTCATTCCTTCCTTGCCCCCTCGCCGGGCGGGACGACGGTGATCGACGGCACGCTCGACCAGCAGGTCGTGGGGCTGGGCGGCTATACGCAGTGGAACGATCTCCTCTATCTCGAACTCGATTTTTATCGCAGCCTCCGGCAGGGCGAGCTGACCGCGCTCGGAGCCTTGGATGCTCGGCAGCTCGACGGCAACAACCCCTATTGGCGGGCCGCCCTGCAGCATTCATTCGGCGATCATTACGTCGAGCTCGGCACCTATGGCATGGAGGCGAGCCTCTTTCCGCGGGCGACGCAATCCTTCGGAGCCGACCACGACTTGGATACCGCCGTCGACGCCAGTTACCAGTGGACCTTCCTCGAAGACTACACGCTGGCGGCCTACTCGACCTATATCCTGGAAACGAGGAACGAGGATGCGAGCCACCGGCTGTTGGGCGCGTTCACGTCGGACAGCCTCAAGACGTTCCGGACGAATGTCTCGTTTACCGTCGAGGACACCTATACGGCGAACGTCCAGCGGTTCAACATGGTCGGCACGACCGATGTGGCCGAGTTCGGCGGCAGTCCGAACAGCGCCGGGTGGATCGGCGAGCTCGACTATACGCCGACCGGCAAGGGGGATTCATTCCTGCCGTCCTGGCTGAACGTGAAATTTGCGCTCCAGTATGTCGACTACACACGTTTCAACGGCACCATCGATCACGCGTCGGACAAGGACACGCTCTACCTCCTCAGCTGGTTTGCGGTGCCGCTGGACTGATGTAGATCCCGCCGCGCCGGCTTCTGCGCTACGGGATTTATTGTCCTCCTCGCGGGGAAATCGACCTGCTGGCCTCGGCCGGCAGGTCGATGACGTCACGACCGACTGGCCCTCATCCTGGGCGGGCATCGCAAATAGTCCGACCAATGCCTAGCTCGAAGATCAGTCATGGGTCATCGTCCCGCAGCGGCCATGGCGGTACGCGAACGGCCGACGGTGATGCGGATCTTCGACTTGCCGCCGCACGGCGTCAGGGCTTGCAAGAGAAGGTGCCCTCACCATCTCCGTTCCAAACTGGAGGGGACGGAAATGCTTTCGCTTCTGGGCGCAACTATCGCGGTGATGTTTCTCTTTCCCGAGACGCCGACCGCAAAACTTCTAAACCGCATCCTGGTCGAGGAACCGGCCCGCAAGCTCAGCGAGCTAAAATGGTCCAAGGTCGTGTTCGGGCTCGTCCTCTGCCTGTTGTTCGTCGCATTCGCCTACGCCACCGTGCCCCTCGACCTCGCGCTATTCGCGGCCGGTGACACCACAGCCTATCTCGAAATCCTCACAGCCCTCTGGTTTGTGGCAGCCAACCTGCGGCTCCGCGCTACGCTCAGACGCATCGGTTCGGAGGCACGGCGGGCAGCACAATGGACACTCGCGGGCTGCAGCATAGTCCGGGCGCATGTGTCGGCTCGCGTTCGTTCCCGGTCTTCCCGCAAGCGCCTGACATCGACACGAGATCGGGACGACGACTCAGCGGCGCCGGACCTCGTGTTTGCCTAACTATCTTGGGAAACCGAAGAGCGAATCTGGGCGCACAGCGCGACCCGGACACCAGTGCGCAGCGGCCGGGCATCTCCAGCAAGCACCTTTACCGCGCCGTGGCGGCAGGCACGCGCGCTAGAGCGATGCCCATCGCCGCATTCAGCAGCAGCACCGACACCCACCACTCCTGCCAGATTCCGAAGCTGATCAGCGCCACCGGCAGGCCCGCAGCCGCCATAGCGGTCAGCGCCGCTGCCGACCGGCCCGGATGGGCGCGATAGAAGCGCCAGAGCGATGCGACCAGCCCGAACAGCGCCGCCAGAACGCCCACGCCACCCAGTTCGAGCCAGATCTGCAGCACCGCATTATGGGGGTGCAGCGGCAGGACCTCGCTGTTGATCGACGGGAACGGAGCATCGGGCGGCGCATCGCAGGTCGTAACCCACACCCGTTCCTTGCCACCCGGCATCCGGCGTGAGCCATCGAGCCCCCAGCCCAGGATCGGCCGCTCGCGGATGTTCCGGTCGACGAAATTCCAGATCAGGATCCGTTCCGCAGCACTCGGCTTGTGCTCGACCAGCCAGCACCACTCGGCGGGGGTCGGATCCACCGGCACCAAAGGCAACAGCGCCCCCAGCATTACCAGTGCGACCGGCAGCAGCCAGCGCAGCATTGGCGCCGCCAGCATCAGCGCCCCGGCGCCGATGCCGCAGCCCAGCGCCAATTTCGCCGCGAGCTGAGCGCAGGACAGGATGGCCAGCGCCCCGAGGATAAACTGCACCACGGCCAGGCGCCTTCGGCCGCCGCGCCACAGGCCGATCGCCAGCGGTACCAGCGCGATCGCATGGAAGTCGTCGCCCCGGCTATAGGCATAGGAATAGATATAGGGGTCGGTGATCGGCAGCACGGGCGGTCGGTGGTCCATGGCGCGCGCCAGCGGCCAGCCGAGCGCCAGGTCGGCCAGTATAATGACCGAAGCAGCGCACAGGCCCCAAGCCAGCGGGACCGCCAACCGGATGATCGCCTCGGGGCTGAAGCGCCCCAATATGCCGGTCAGGACGATGCCGCAAAGCGCCAGTCCGATCAGCCGTGCCGCCAGGAGCAGCGACGCCGCCGGCGCCATCGACCAGGAGGCCGAGGCGACCATCAGCAGCAGCAACGGAACCCATACCCAGCCCCGCACGAGATCGCGGCGAAGATCGCCCTGGCCCTGCCCGGCCGCCAGCCACCATGCCGCCAGCGCTACTGCCGGCAGCAGCGTGGCCGCCGCCAGGTGCGCCGCATAGATCACCGGCCCGAGTGCGAAGAGCAGCGCCCGGAGCAGGCTGGTTGCGGCAAGCGACGGGCCGGGCACAAGGATGGCGATCTTGTTCTCACCCATGCGGCTATGCCTCGCCCATCATGGACGTAAGCGCCGGCCGATTTCTTCCGAGGCGAGGACATGCTCGTATTCCGGCGGCGTGCCGCAGAAGACGACATCCGAGGCGTCGATAAGCTCCAGCGCGATCCGGTCGCCGCGCCCGATCAGCGCATTATACAGCGGCGCCACATAGCGCTCCCGGCGCTCGGCCTCGCTGCACGGCGGCGCAGGGTGGCGATAGGCCCAGCGGAAGTCCCCCGCCCGGCGGAAATAATAGAGGCCGGTACAGCAGAGATCAGAGATCGGGTTCTTCTCGGCGACCGAGGCAACCTCGCCGCGCCGATCGGGATGCGGTGCCACGAAGGACCAATTCGCGCCCTCGCCCCGGAACACTTCCAGATAGCCGCCGCAGCCGGCATCGGCAATTTGCGGCGGCTTGCGGTAACCGGGCCGGAATGTGTCGATATTGAAGACCGCAATGCTCTCCGCATCGTCGATCTTCGCCGCGTCCAACCCGAGCAGGACGGTCTCGGCCTGGCCGGCGGTCGGCGCGTCCAGGGCCACGATATCGACGCGTTCGATGCCAAGTCCCCCGCAACGCTGCCGGACGAAACCCGCCGCATCGGCGCCACGGAGGACGAAGAGAAAGGTATCGCTGCGGAAATAGGCGGCGAAGCTGTTGACCGCGTAGTCGAAGACCGGAACCCCGTGCGCCGCCAGCCGGAATTTCGGCTGGCTGTAGCCGGCATCGCGAAATCGCCGGCTTTCGCCCGCCATGGCAATCACGAAGATCATGCGGCCGGGGGCAGCGGACCGAACTCGGCCGCCATTTCCCGGTTGATGGAGGCCGCGGAGGTGATGATGCCGATGCTCATACCGGCCGCTCCGCATCCAGCAGCGCCGTGATGGCGGCCAGATCGAGCGCCGCGAATTCCGATGGCCTGATTGCCCGGTCGTCCACGTAGAACCCGGCCTCGCCGCACCACGGCTTGCCGACATGGATCTCGTCGAACGGGACGTCGTGGCGCTTCAGCCAGTCGATCACGACCGGCAGCGTCTCGGCATTGATCCGGCCGATGGAATTGCCGAAGCTACGCATGTTGCGCGCGGTCATGATGGCGATGCGGAAGCCCGCGGCCGCATAGCGCCGAAGCTGCGCCACAACCGCGAGGTTGGGCAGCAGATCCGGATAGGCCTCCGCGCTGCCCGTCACGGTCAACGTGCCGTCGAGATCGATGACGATGGTCCCGGTCACGGCGCCGCCCGGCCGCGCTCGCCCAGGGTGCGGAACAGGATCATCGCGGCGGCGAGCACGCAGCCCAGGATGAACCCGAGCGCGATGAGCAATATCCGCTGCGGCGAGACCCGTTCGCGGGGATCGGGAATGGTCGGCGGATCGATGATGCGGAACCCGTATTCCACCTGGCCGTTGGCGAACACATAGCTTTGCAGTGCCTGCTGGTAAGCCGAAGCGAGCGCCGAATTCAGCGCGTTGGTGCCGTTCTGGCTTTGCGCGTCGCGCATCGCCGCGGCGAGCGCGTTGGTGCCGTCCTGGCTTTGCGCGTCGCGCATCGCCGCGGCGAGGTAGGTCATATTCTGCTTCGCCTGCTCGATCGCCCGTTGGCGGAGCTGCTCATTGGTGAGCGCGACCAGATCGCGCGCCCATTTCACGGCCAGCGCGGGGTCCTTCCAGGTGAGGCTCATGGTGACGATGCCGCTGCGGCGATCGAGGTTGATTTCGCGGATACTGTCGTTCAACAGCTCGTAGGCTCGACGCAGCGTCGGCACACTCGACCCGGTGACGTCCCAGCTCTTGCTCGCGCTGTCCCACTTGCTCGCGTACAGCACGGGCAGGAGGTTTTCGCGGGTCGCGTATGTGTCGAATAATTCTCGCGAGCCCAGCACGGCCAATGCCTCGTCCTCGTTCGAAGACGGTCGCCCGAGCAAGGCGCCGGAACCGTCCAGCAGGCCCGACAGCGCACTGAGATCGAACCCGCCGACGGTGGGCAGGCCGGAACCGCTCTTCGACACTGGCATCATCGTGATTTGCACCCGCCAATAGGACGGCAAGGCGAAAGCCAGGACGCTCGCGACCACCACACTAGCCAGCACGAGACCGACGGCCAGCAGCCAATCGCGGCGCGCTCTTCTCAGGAATATAAAAAGCCCGTCGGGACGGGTACTCGCCGTCCAGACCGGGATCACGGTTTCCGATACCACGGGTGTTACACTCCGCCAAAATGTCCCGAAGGGGACGCTCTACGGCCGCGCGTTATTCCGATAACGGAAAGATAAAATTCTCTCCGAAAGATACCTGGCGGGTCGAACTTGCCGCAGCAATGACGGCCGGGGTCGGCCGATTTCATGGCCTGAACCTCGACTTCGCCGAGCGTCTACAGACGGACCAGCCGCGGCCCGAGCGAGGATTCGCGTCCTCGTTCGAGATGGCGATCAGCGCCGCGTTCAAGCCGTAAGGGTCCCGATTTCCGTGGCAGGCGTTGGGCATGGGAATATCTCCCGCCCGGCTTCGTCTCTGCTCAGAGCGATGCAGGGGGATGACCAAGGCATGCGGGAGCAGACTGACGCATACACGGTTCGGGTCGCGGATGGTTCGTTCCGCCTGCATGACAGTACAACCGATGTGCCGGAGCAAGCCGATACAGGCTCTTCGGAAAGAGTGTGGCGCGGCGATCCACAGCACGCCCTCAAGGCACGGAGGAGGCGCGTCGTTGACCTCGTGGTCGGCATTCCGGCCGCCCTGGTCTGCCTCCCGCTCTGCATCCTCATTGCGGTTGCGATCGCGCTCGATTCGGGGGGGCCGGTGCTGTTCCAGCAGCGGCGCATCGGCCTTCACGGCAAGGCGTTCCGGATCCTCAAATTCCGCACCATGACCGTGATCGAGGACGCGCCGCAAGCGATCCCGCCGATTGACGGCGGTCCGCACATCACGCGCGTCGGCCGGCTGCTTCGGCCCTCGGGCCTGGATGAGTTGCCGCAGCTTCTCAACGTGCTCTTTGGCGACATGTCGCTGGTCGGGCCGCGCCCACATGCCGCCGCCGAGGACCAGCACTACGCGGTGCGAATCCCGAATTACGACTATCGCCGCCTCGTCAGGCCGGGGATCACGGGATGGGCCCAGGTGCACGGGGCGCGGGGCACCACTCGCCAACCTTCCGACATGCAGGCGCGTATCGATTTCGACACCTGGTATGTCGACCACGCGACGATCGGATTGGATCTGCTGATCCTGGCCAAAACGCCGCTGGCGATCCTGCGCGGCGAGCGAAGACCATGATGCGCTTGGGCAGGGCGGTGACCGGCGCCGATCGAGCGTTGGTTCCGATCGACGCTCCCGCACATTGGGCGGCGCTCGACAGCCTGCGCGGCTTGGCGGCGGTGTCGGTCGTACTGTTCCACATGACCTGGACCAGCCCGCTCTATCCGTTGCCCTTTGTCCGCAACGGCTACCTGATGGTGGACCTGTTCTTCGTGCTGTCGGGCTTCGTGATCGCTTCGGCCTATGGCGGCAGGATCTCCTCGCCTCAGGCCCTGGGCCGGTTTCTTTGGCTCCGTTTCTGGCGCCTCTATCCCGTGCACCTCGTGTTCCTGATCGTCTTTGTCGCCGTCGAAGTCGCGAAATACGTCGCAGAAGACCGTTACGGCATTCATGCCAACCACCCCGCGCTCGGACCAGGCTGGACCTGGGATCTCGTCGCGAACCTTCTGCTGGTCCAGGGTCTTACCAACCGGGCGCTGAGCTTCAACGGCCCGTCATGGAGTATCAGCGTCGAGTGTGCCGTCTATGTGATGTTTGCCGGACTTTCGCTCGCCGCCAGATCGCGCGCCGTGGTCGCCGCCACGTCCTGCGCCCTGAGCGTGACGGCGCTGCTGCTGTTCGCTTGGCTCGGTCGGAGCCAAGTCACTCACGGGAATCATTATGGCATCCTGCCTGGCGTGACCGGCTTCTTCCTCGGCGTGACAGTCGGCGGCTTCGCCGAACATGGCCGCGGTTCGGCGTTCGTGCTGCGGCATCGCCGCGCCGTGGGCTTTGGGGCCTTGGCGGCATTGGCCATGTTCATGGCATTCGTGGCGATGCCGCACCAAGGCTACGAGACGCTTGCCGTCTTCCCGCTTTCTGCAGCGCTTGTGCTCTTGCTGGCAATGGCGCCCGTCTCAGGACTTCTTCGCCCGCTTCATTGGTCGGGGCTTCGCTGGCTCGGCGCGATATCCTACCCGGTGTACATGGCGCAGGAGGCAGTGATCTGGCCCGTCAAGGGACTGCTGCGCCTGACATTCCAGGCGCGGGACATCCCGATCGCCGGACATGAGCCGATCCTGGACGTTCCCCCGGCAGCCGGGTTGGTTGCCGCCGTGGCGACCATTCTCCTGCTTCTCGGGGTCGCCGAGACCGTCCACCGGTTCGTCGAACTCCCCTGGCGCCGTTGGTCGCGCCGCCGGCACGGCTTGTGGCTGCTGTCCGATCACCCGGTCTCGACGTGATGGCCCGGGTCGCCATGGCCGACGGCATGCTTGACGAACGCGACCTCGGTGTACCGCATCCCCTGCATCAGGCGGCCATCGCGATCGAACAGAACGTCTGGCGCCAACATCCCTTCGTCGATCCGCAGGACGACATCGAATTCCGCCGCGGCCTGCGTGTCGCTGAAGCGGAAATTCGTCGTCAACAGACAAAGCAGCCCGCCGGGTTTCAGGCAGCGGCGGAACTCCTCGATCATTCGCTCGAACATCGCGAAGGTGAGGATCGGGTCGCTTTGCTGCGCCCCGGAGGTGGTCAACCTGCCATTGCAGAGCACCGCCAGGCAGAATATGGCATCATACCAGCCGCTCGGCTCCGATGCGGGTGAGCTGGCCGTGGCGAATTCGAGGTCGAGCTGGTCCCGCGCCCGGCGCCGGCACTCGGCGATGGCACCGGGGTGAATGTCGATGCCTTTGATCGACGCGGCCGGGAAGTATCGGCGCAATGCGAAGACCTCGTCGCCGGTCGAGCAGCCGAAGGACAGCAACCGCCGGCCGCTGCCGTCTCCCAAGGTTTCGCGCGCAAAGGAGAACAGCCATGGGTAACGATCGGGGACCGTATGGGTGAAGGGCTGAAAGCGGTCAGGCGAGAACCGCCACCAACCGAGACGGCCCAGAGAGCGCGCGAGCGCCCGTGTCGCCGGCTTCATATGGCGAGGCCCCTCATGTCCGGCCCCGGCGATATCGCGCTTCCCGGGCACATCCGATCATGACGGATCCGGGCACATTCTTCGCGGCCTCGAAGATCGGTTGGTACATCGTGGCTCCCAGCCATCTGCTGATCTGGTCTTTGGTTGCGGCCGCCATACTCCTGGCAAGGGGCAGACGCGCCGGCAAAATCCTGACGGTGCTGTGCGCCGCGTTATTCCTCCTGATCCTCGGCTTCCCCGTTGGCAATCTGGCTTTGCGGCCCTTGGAGGACCAATATGCGCGGCCGCCCTGGCCAGAGCGCGTCGACGGCATCCTCGTCCTGGGCGAAGGCCTCAACGGCAAGATCTACGAGTCGCGCGGCGTGCCCGGGATCGGCCCGGCGAGCGATAGCCTCGTCGCCCTCCGGATCCTGGCCGAACACTATCCCGAGGCGCGCATCGTTTTCAGCGGCGGGTCGGGAGAACTCTCCGGAAGCCGGGTGCCGGAAGCCCGGATCGCGGAGGATATCCTGCTCGGGATGGGACTGCCCGCCAGCCGGATCAGCATTGAAACGGCCTCCCGCAACACTTGGGAGAACATCGATCTGTCGCGCGCGATCGCCCGGCCGGCACCGGGCGAAACCTGGCTGCTGCTGGTATCGGCGTTTCATATGCCGCGCGCCATGGCCGTCGCCCGCAGCCTGGACTGGCCGCTCGTTCCCTGGCCGTCGAACTATCTGACGACGGGGACGCTGGCACAGCCGCCGGTATCGCTCGGCACCAACCTCGCGCACCTCGACCTTGCGGCGCATGAGTGGCTGGGACTACTGGTCTATCGCCTCGATCATAAGGCGCTCTGAGGCCATGGCGGTGTTGGGACCAGGCGTCGAGTGGCTGGGCGAGACGCCCCCGCCACCGTCATTGCTGAAGCTGGTCGACAGGCACAGGGCTGCTTTCGCGGACACGATCGCCTTTCCGGGGCTCGTCAACTCGCATGATCATCTTGAATTCAACTGCTACGCGCCGACGGGGCACCCCCCATATCGCGACTTCCTGGAATGGAGCCGCGACGTTCAGGCCGAGCGTCTGCTGATCGATTCTGTCGAAGCCGTGCCAAAGCCGGTCCGCGTCCAATTCGGCATCCTCAAGAACTTGCTGTGGGGTGTCACGGCCGTGGCGGATCATGGCGGACGGTCCCTGGGCTCCGCCGACCCGATCGCCGTGCTGGCGCCCTACCAGGACCTGCACTCGCCGGAGCTC
>Ga0302314_10011281_pt1 | contig 15603 bp, 17 predicted proteins | sample III_Palsa_N2_3_FD_200533 | JGI IMG/M metagenome (GOLD analysis project Ga0302314, IMG submission 200533) | Peat permafrost microbial communities from Stordalen Mire near Abisko, Sweden - III_Palsa_N2_3 | ecosystem: Environmental > Terrestrial > Soil > Palsa > Peat permafrost | place: Sweden...
CTGCTCGCTGACCGGGAGGTCCAGGTACCGCGCGCCGCGTAGACATTCCTCCAGGTACCTGGCCGCGGACGTGGCATGGGACGCGTCCTGGCCGGGGACGACGAGTGCGGGGACGTCCAGGCTCAGCAGGTCCTCCGGCTCGGGACCCGGTGCGGTGTCACGGTCGAAGAGGGTGCGGGCCAGGCCGGAGACGACGAACTGGTACCAGTCCCCGTCCAGCCGGGCGTAATGCTGCGCGAAGGCCTCGTCGGCGCGGATCACCGAGGCCCAGGGGCCTACCCTCGGGTCCGCGGAGAACCCGCTGCCGGTGGCCGCGGCGAGCGTGGCCACCGCGCCGAGCCCGTGTTCCGCGGCGAACGCCAGGTGCCCGGCGAAGCGGGCCTGCTGCCGGATCCGGTACCGCGCGCCGCCCGCGGGCGAGTAAAGCACCATGCTGAGCGTCCGCTCCGGGTAGCGGACGCCGAACGTGGCCGCCGCCGAGCAGCCGACGCAGCCGCCCATCAGGTGCGCCTGCCCGATCCCCAGGTGGTCGAGCAGGCCCTTGCCCTGGGACGCGTAGTCGGCCCAGGTGATCCGCTCGACCCGGCCGCCGGACCGCCCGGCCTCCCGCCGGTCGAACAGGACGCAGGTGTAGTGCGACGGCAGGTGGTCAAGCAGCCGCAGCCGCCGGTAGACGCCGAACTCTGTCCAGTTCCGCAGCTCGGCACCGAAGCCGCCGGGTGAGAACATCAGCAGCGGCGGCCCGGAGCCGACCAGTTCGTAGCGGGTGACGATCCCGTCGATCGTGGCGGCCGGCATGCTGACCTCCTCAGGTCGGGCCTACTCAGGTCGGGCCTACTCAGGTCGGGCCTACTCAGGTCGGGTCGGGCGCACGGACAGCGCGGGCGGCGCCCTTGATCGGGCGGGCGGCGCGGACGTCGTCGGCGTAGGCGGACAGGGCGTCGAACGCGATCTGCGCGACGTTGGCGTATGTGTCGGGCTTGTCGTCCAGGCCCGAGGCGGCGTAGCCGATAGCGGCGTGCCCCATCCGGACCCGCCCGTCCAGCCACGGGCCGCCGCCGGCGCCGCCGAGGACCGGCAACGAGACCGACCGGGTCACCTCGGCCCCCACCTCGGGGCCCGAGTTCGTGAAGTCGAGCAGCGCCGCGCCCGCGCTTTCCAGGCGGCGCGCGTCGGCGACCAGCTCGTCGCGCAGCCGCGCCGGGACCTGCGCCCCCGGCGTGAACAGGGAGCCGTAGTCCACGCCGTGACGCAGCGTGGTCTGCGGCGTGATGCCGAACTGGGCCCAGACCGGGATGCCCGCGCGCGTGACAGCGGTTACGGCGTCGGGAAAGTCGGCCGCGCCGTCGATCTTCACCATGTCAGCGCCGGCCTCCTTGGCCAGGCGGATGGCCGCACGGACCGCGCTGCCGGTCCCCTCCTGGACCGGCCCGAACGGCAGGTCGACGCTGACCAGCGCGCGGCGGACCGCGCGGCGGACGGCCCGGGCGACGATGACCATCTCGTCCATCGTGATCTCCAGGGGGTTCTCCTGGCCCCAGAGGTTCACGCCGACCGAGTCGCCGACCGAGACGATCTCCGCCCCGGCGCGCTCGGCGATCCTGGCCAGCTGGAAGTCCCAGGCCACCACCGAGACGATCTTGCGGCCCTCGTTCTTCATCCGCGCGAGCGCGCCGACAGTAACCTTGTCGCTCACTGGTGCACCGTGCTTATTGATTCGCTCGCAAGCTCGCTCATCGCCCGCCCCCTATACCCGCAGTGCCGTGAGGATCTCGGGCACGTCATCGCCGCTGTCCAGGACCACAAGCACCATCGCGTTGGGACGCAGCGCGGAGACCACGGGGCCGGCCAGGCCCTCGGCGGCCACGACGAGGCCGGCGGACATGATCATCCGCGCGGCGCAGGCGTCGCCGATGACCGAGGTGGCCTCCAGCCTGGCGGCGGCCGTCGCGACCATCACCGTCAGGTCGGCGCCCTCGAGCTCGGCGCTCAGCAAGGTCACGGCACCGTCGGGGGTCCGCAGCACCGCGTCGGCCGGACCGTCGCCGTGACCGGGGCCGGACGCGACCCGGTCGAAGACGAGGAAGTGACCGCCCCGCCAGGCCCGGGCCGCTGCCGCCGCCCGGACCAGCACCGCCGCGGGCTCGTCGACGGCGATGACCCGGGCGTCCCGGATGGAGGTGTCCGGGCGGCTGATGCGGAACCGGGCCTCCGCCGCCGTCGTGGCCAGCGCGCAGCTGCTCAGCAGGGTGGGCCGCGATCCCGGTGCGTCAGACCGAGGCATGCCGCTCGCCCGGGCGGACGGTCAGGGCGTCGCGGCAGCTCTCGGCGAAGGACTCGTCGGCAGGCAGCACGATGGCCACCGACCGCACCCGCTGGTGCTCAGGGTTGACGCCCGGCGGCTTCGTGCCCTCGTCCCGCAGTGCCTCCAGGGTGCGCCAGAGCTTGCGCCGGGCCAGGATGATGCCGCTGTCGGTGGAGACCAGCCGCTCCTTGGTGCGGTCCACGATCGGCCCCATGCTCTCCTGGAGGGAGGCGTCCTGCATCGAGATGCCCTTGACCCCGGAGTAGGTGTCGCCGCGCTTTTGGGCCTCGCGGTCCATCATGTAGTCGTTGTCCTTGTTCTGCAGGGGGCGGAAGGTGCCGGGCACGAACTCGTTGTGCACGCCGAACCCGTCCTTCATCGCCTGGAGTTCCCGTTCGGTGAGCTGACGGACCGGGTGGTAGTCGTAGGTGAACACCCAGCAGTTCTCGTCGTCGATCGGGATCCAGAAGTGCCCGTGGACCGGGTGGTCACCGCGCGGCGGGATCATCGTGAACGCGGGCATCACCCACGGGGTGATCCGCCAGTAGTAGTGGCCTTCCTCGGCGTTGCGGCGGGCGCCGATCAGCAGGCCGCCGTCGGACTCGACGACCTCGAAGAACACCTTGCGGTCGGCGAGGTTGTACTTGTTGCCCTGCGCGCCCTTGAACAAGGGGTCGCTGCGCAAGCCGTCGGAGTGCAGCCAGGAGACGTGGCTGGAGTCGATGCCGCCCTCCAGCGCCTGGAGCCAGTTGCACTCCTGCCAGCGCTTGGAGGTGTAGGACTGCCCCTCGGGAACGAGCGCGAACTCCCACTCGGGCAGGTCGGGGATGTCCTTCGGGTCGCCCATGTAGGTCCAGAGCACCTCGCCGATCTTCACCAGCGGGTAGCTGGTGAGCTTGACCTTCGCGCACAGCACGCTGTGCCGCTCGTCCGGCTCCGACGGGATCTCGATGCACTGGCCGGTGACGTCGTACTTCCAGCCGTGGTACGCGCAGCGCAGCCCGGACTCCTCGTTACGGCCGAACCAGAGCGAGACGCCGCGATGCGCGCAGAACTCGTCCATCAGCCCGTACCGGCCCTCGGAGTCACGGATCGCGATCAGCCGTTCCGACAGCAGCTTGACGCGCACCGGGGGGCAGTCGTTCTCCGGCAGTTCCGAGGCCAGCAGAGCGGGGATCCAGTACTGGCGGAACATCTCCCCCATGGGAGTCCCGGGCCCGGTCTGGGTCAGGAGATCGTTGATCTCGGTTTTGAGCATTCGCGGCGCAGCCTTTCACGTCAAATGGTATGACCATTTTGTTGCTGAGCGGGCGGCGCTTGACTGGGGGCGCCGCCCGCCGGGGTCCTCAGGAGGCGCGGCGGCCCATGAACAGGCACGTGACAAAGGCCCGCCAGGCGATGTCGACATCGGTGATGCCGGCGGCGGCATAGCCGTCTACGTGATCGGCGATGGTGGGCAGCGGCTTGTCGTGATGGTGGGCCGCCCGCTCGGCGGGCCCGCTGCGCAGCAGCGTGCGGGCCGCCCGCAGCCGGCCTTCCCAGGCGTCGCGCGACCCGGTGTGGTCGAGGTTGACCAGCCAGCCGCCGGGCGCGAGGTGCCCGGCGGCCGCGGCGTAGAAGTCCAGCAGGCCCGCCCGGTCCAGGTGGTGCGAGGCCCGCGAGGTCGCGATCACGTCCACGCCGCCGGGCACGGCGTCGCCGAGATCGGTCATGTCGGCGATCCGGTAGGTGACCCGGTCGCCGAACTCCGCGAGCCGCTCCCTGGCCTGCTCCAGCATGGCCGGCGAGGCGTCCGTCCAGATGCCGCGCGCGGACGGGAACGCCTCGAGGAACACCGCGAGGTAATCGCCGGGGCCGCTTCCGATGTCCACCACGCAGGACGGCTCGGGCCGGCCGGTCGCCACGACGGCGGCGGAGATCCGGCGCGGCAGGTCCAGCAGCGCCCGCAGCGCGTCGCCTTCGGCCCAGGCCCGCGCGAAGTCGCGGTCGCTCCACACCGTCGCGGCCAGTCTGCCCTGTTCAGTCATTGCTCACCCTTCGGCTCAGATAACCGTGTCCTGCAGGACCTCGGGCACGAAGAGCTCCCGCGGCGCGTACGCCCGCGGCGTGAGTCCCTGCTCGAAGGCGTAGCGGGCGATCGCGGTCAGCGCCGCCTCGTTCCCGTCCAGGCCGTAGGTCCAGTAGTCGTCGCCGAGCACCGCCCGCACGGAGGCCACGTCATCGGGCAGCCAGGGCAGCATGTAGCGCAGCGAGGCGGTCTCGTCCAGCCCGGTGAGCGCGATCCCCCGCGCCGTCGCGAACGCCTCCATCAGCGACCGCGCGACCCACCGGTCACGCTGGTAGACGTCGGCCCTGATGACGACCACGTGCATGATCGGGAAGATCCCCGTCCGCCGCCAGTAGGCGGACTCCACCGCGCGGAAGTCGGGAAACAGCCGGGCCACCTTCGGGTGCCCCGCGGCGAAAGAGCGCGGGGTGCGCGGCGTGTAGAGCGCGTCTATCTCGCCCGACGCCAGCATGTCCGACAGGGTCTGCCCGGGGCCGATCGGCGTCACCTCGACGTCCGCCGGCAGGCTGACCGCCAGCTTCTCCGGGCGCCCCGGCTCGTGCAGGCCGCCGGTGCGGTAGCGCACCGAGGCGACGGGGACGCCGTAATGCTCGGCCAGGATCCCGCGGATCCAGACGTTCGCGGTGAGCTGGTACTCGGCCACCCCGACGCTGCGGCCGGCGAGCTGGTCGGGCCGCTCGATGCCGCTGCCGGCGTGCACGTAGATGCCGCTGTGCCGAAACGACCGCGACGGGAACACCGGGATCGCGACGAACGGCGCCTCCTCGCCCGCCGACAGGGAAACGAGGAAGCTGCCCAGCGACATCTCCGCCGCGTCGAACTCCCGGAACCTGGCCATCCGGAAGAAGATCTCTTCGATGGTCATCGGCAGGCAGGTGAGGTCGATGCCGAGCGGCCGCACCCTGCCGTCGACGAGCGGCCGGGTCCTGTCGTAATCTCCGCACGCCAGGGTCAGGCGCAGCATGCCGCCGTCACCCGTTGCCCGCTGTGTCGGCCAGGTACTCGGTGTCGTCCAGGTAGACCACACTGTCGTAGCCGAGCTGCTTGAACACGCGGTTCTGCCCGGACAGCAGGCGCAGCGGCTCCCCGTCGGCGCTGAAGTACTGCGCCACGGTGTTCTGCGGGACGTACAGGGTGTCGCCGGCGGTGAAGTCGTACCGCTTCGGCTCTAGGGCGATGCGCGCGTAGTACTTCTCGGCGATCTCCGCCTGAACTTCCCACTGCAGGCTGTAGCCGGAACCCGAGAGCACGTAGAGCACCTCGTCGGCCATCTGCCAGCGTCGGCCCGACCGGCCCCCCGCGGGTATCTCCAGTTCGAAGACGTCCACGCTGAACGTCCGCACGTCCTCGTGCGCCGGCGACGACAGCACGCGGACCCGCCCGAGCGGCGTGTCCTCCCATTTCGTGTCGGCGTGCTTGACGACCTTCCTGCGCTGCTGCACGCCGGGCGTCCACAGCCGCGACCAGTCCTCGCGCGGGCCGAACTTGTCCTTGTCGGCCACCGGTCCGCTGCGACCCTGCTGGATGAGCCCCAGGTACATCCAGGTGCTCTTCGCCTTCATGATCAGGCAGGTGGCCGGCTCGTCGTTCGGGTTGAAGTGCTGGTGCACCGAGTCGGTGTGCACCAGCACGAGGTCGCCCGCCGACCAGTCGTAGCGCTGGTCGTCGTGGATCTCGTAGCCGGCGCCCTCAAGGATGTAGAACGCCGCCTCGTTCTGGTGACCGTGGCCGTGGTTGGCCGACCGCGGGGGCAGGTGGACGAAGTGCACCTGCAGGGTCTGGGTCAGGAACGGGTCGTCACCCGGCCCGATGCGCCACCAGGTGCGGGACTCGTCGGAGTCGCCGGAGTGGGCGACCTTCCCGTCGTCGGAGATGAAGTCGTCGGACCGCACCCGGGGCGCGGCCAGCTGGGCGGCACGAAACCCCTTGAGGCCATACGTGGCGGAGGACATTCCGCGCAGGAAGACGCGTTCGCTTTCAGCCATGCCAGCTCCCTTGCGATTGGTATAACCATTATACCCTAGAGGTTCAGATGACGTCCAGAGTCGGCCGGCGCCGTCACGCCGTCAGGCGTTCTGCTTCCAGCCCTGGACCAGTTCGGTGTCGGCGCCGACCGGACCGATGCCGGCGCCGCCGCCCGGGTTGCCCACCGGGGCGCCCCGGCCGGGCAGGGGCGCGGCGAAGAACCGCTCGTTGTCCGGTGCGAACTCGGCCATCTCGGCGGGCGCCTGCCAGTCGAGGAAGATGGCCTGCTGCGGGCAGGTTGGCTCGCACGCGCCGCAGTCGATGCACTCCGCCGGGTTGATGTACAGCTTGCGCGCACCCTCGTAGATGCAGTCGACCGGGCACTGCTCCAGGCAGGACTTGTCCATGATGTCGATACAGGAGGACGCGATGAAGTACGGCATGTGACACTCCCTCAGTCAGGCCGTAGCGGTCCGGCTGGTCGCGACGGCGGGGCAGTCACGTCGACGCTTCCGGAGTCTGGTGACGAAGGCGGGCATGGAGGCGGCCTTTCTTCATAGGACTAAGGTTATACCATTATGCCTCGAAGCTCGCCCCTGCGGCAAGACCCGTCCCGGCACGGCTCTCCCAGCGCCCTTAGTCCCCTACTGACCCGCATGCCACGTTGGAGTACGCCCCCTGGGCAGGTATTATGATTCGCCAGCCCCATTGGGCAAACCATAAGGCCTAACCAAAATCCAGTCGCGATTCACCACCGAGCCTGTGAGGCAGTGGGGAAATGGGGGACCATGGGCGCTTCACGTGGCACATTCGATGCCGCGGAGGATCCCGCCGCCTCCCGTCGCGCCCGGGCGAACCTGTTCGACAAGATCAGCGTCGGCCGGATCTCCGAGACGATCGTCGACCAGATGCGCCAGCTCATGCGCACGGGTCAGCTCAAGCCCGGGGACCGGCTGCCCGCCGAGCGCGACCTGTGCGAGCGATTCGGCGTCAGCCGCGTCACCGTGCGGGAAGCCCTGCGGATGCTGGAGTCCAGCGGGCTCGTCGAGATCCGGGTCGGGGCCCACGGCGGGGCGTTCGTGACGATCCCCACCGGTGAGCATGTCGGCGACGGCCTCGCCGACATGCTGAGCCTGTCGGCGCTCACCGCGGCCAACGTCACCGAAGTCAGGCTGATCCTCGAGGTGGGGATCGCGCCGCTGGTCTGCGCGCGCGCCACCGAGGAGGACCTCGAGGCCCTGGAGGAGATCTGTGAGCGGTCCCGGGAGGCGATCCGCACCGGGACCTACACGATGGACCTGTCGGCCGAGTTCCACGCGCGGGTGGCGCAGTCCACGCACAACCCCGCCGTGGGCATGCTGCTCGACTCATTCCGCGGGCCGATCCTGATGTCGCTGCAGCAGGCCAAGCTGACCGCGCCGGAGATGGGCGTCCTCGGCTCCGAGGAGCACGAGGCGTTCACCCAGGCGGTGCGCCGACGAGACCCCGACCTTGCCACCCAGATCATGCGCGAGCACCTAGAGCGAACCGCCCACCGCGTAGGGCACTGAACGGGAAACCTGGTGGCGGGCCGGTGGCGGCGGTCAGCTCGCCGGAGTCGGCCGGCCGGTGGCCCGCCAAGCTGACGGCGGGTCCCCGGGCCCTCGGGTCCCGGTTACCAGAGGGGGAAATCGACGCCGTGCTCCGATTCGGGGCGCGGGCCGAAGATCCGGCGTTCTTCCGCGGTGATGCGACGGTCGTTGATGGACGCCTCGCGGCGCCTCATCAGGCCGTTTTCGTCAAATTCCCACAGCTCGTTGCCGTAGCTGCGCCACCACTGGCCTTCGGCGTCGTGGCTTTCGTACTGGAAGCGGACGGCGATGCGGTTCTCCCGGAATCCCCACAGTCCCTTACGCAGGGCGTAGTCGAGCTCGCGTTCCCACTTCTGGGTGAGGAACTGCACGATCTGCTCGCGCCCGGTCACGTGGGTGTCCCGGTTGCGCCAGACCGAGTCGGGCGTGTAGGCGAGGGAGACCCGCTGCGGGTCGCGGGTGTTCCAGGCGTCCTCCGCGGCCTGCACCTTCTTCAGGGCGGCGGGCAGGTCGAACGGGGGGAACGGCGGCCGGGCCTCGGTCATCTGGCGTGATCCTTCCTGTCGGTGCCGGCCGGTCAGGGCCGTCATTGCCGGAACTCCAGTATCCGCGCGGCCGAAAAATCGGTTTGACCGGCCTCCGCCTGACGGCTTAGCGTTCACGCTCGTGAAGCCGCTGACCGAGCAGGAGATCCGGGCCGCCTTCGTGAACTGCAGCAAGGGCGAGGCCAAGCGGCTGCACGTGCCGCGCGGGCTGGACTCCCAGCCCTGGGACGACCTGGACTTCCTCGGCTGGCGGGACCCGCAGGCGGCCGACCGCGGCTACCTGGTCGCCGTCGTCGGCGACCGCCCGGTCGGCGTGGTGCTGCGCTCCACCACCCCGGTGCCCGGGCAGAAGCGTTCCAACATGTGCTCCATCTGTCTGACCACCCACGCCGGCGGCGTGTCCCTGATGGTCGCCCCGCGCACCGGCAAGGCGGGCCAGCAGGGCAACTCGGTCGGGGCCTACCTGTGCGGCGACCTGGCCTGCTCGCTCTACACCCGGGGCAAGAAGTTCACCGGTTCGAGCACCCGGCTGCAGGAGCGGCTCACCCTGGAGGAGAAGATCCAGCGGAACGTGGCCAACCTCACGGCGTTCCTGGCCAGGGTCACCGGTTAACCGGGAGCTTTCGGTAACCCCGAGCTCTCGGTAACCCGGTGCTCTCGGCGAGGGCGGCGAGGCGGTCGATGGAGGCGCGGAGGCGGTCCGGGGTGGTCGCCCGGGCGCGTTTGAGGCGCTTGCCGTCGGTCAGCAGGCTCCAGTCGTAGGTGTGGGTGACCAGGGTGCGGTCGTCCCCGAGCGGCACTAGTTCCCAGCTCCACCGGTGACCGGGCCGGCGGCGGCCCACCTCGGACGGGTCCCAGCCGATGCGGCGGCCCTCCTCGAACTCGACCACGTGGTTCTCCCGGACGCTGCCCGAGGTGAGGGTCGTGGTGAACACGTCGCCGACCCGGCGGACGCGCTGGCCGGCGGCTGCCTCGGCCAGGTTGTCGTTGCCGTCCCAGCGGGGCTGCTCGGCCGGGTCGGCGATCAGCGCGAAGATCCGTTCCGGACTCGCCGCGATTTCCCGGCTGGCCCGGACCACTCGGGGTGCGTCGTCCTGCTCGGTACCCATGAAGCCATCCAAGCATCGGGGGCCCGGTGCCCGCATCACCTTATTCGGGGCCGCGGGCGGCGCGGCTAGCCGGCGGGCAGACGGCGGGCCGCCGCGGCGGCGGCCTCGTGGGCGGCGGCCAGCTCGGCGCGGCTGCGGTCGAGCTCCGGGGCCAGCGCGGGCACCGTCTCGGCGAGGGTCAGGCTCGTGGTGATGACCTCGACCGCCAGGCCCAGGGCGGTGCCGAGGATGAGCTGGAGCACCGGGACCTCGTGGTCCCACCCGTCGGTCGGCGAGCCCGGGTCGTAGGACGCGCCGCGGCTGGACACCACCACCGCGGGCCGTCCGGCCAGCGGCTGCGTGTCGGTGTCGAACGGGGCAAGACGGCCCGGGATGTGGATGTGGTCGATCCACGCCTTCAGCGACGAGGGCACCGAGTAGTTGTACAGGGGGGCGCCCACCAGCAGCACGTCGGCGGCGAGCAGCTCATTCACCAGCTCGTCCTGCAGCGCCTCGTCCGCCGCGAGCGCCGCCGGGTCGGCCGAGGCCGCGCCTTCCGGCCGCAGCCGCGGCGGCCAGTGCAGCACCGCGTCCACCAGGTGGGGCAGCGGGTCGCGGTGCAGGTCGCGGTACGTGACGGTGTACTGCGGACCGCGGCCGCGCCAGGTGTCGGCGAAGGTGGCGGTGATCTCCCTGGAGCGAGAGTTCTTCAGGGCAGCGGCGGAGTCCAGATGCAGCAGGTGGGGCACCCGACCATGCTATTCGGATAGCTCCGGCCCGACGAGCCCGGGGACGGCGCCCGGAACGCCGTTCTCGCGGCCGGCACGGATACCGTCCAGGACGATCTGGGTGAGACGGCGGCTCTGGGCGACGCCGCCCTGGCCCGGTGCCACCCGCCACAGGAAGCCCATCAGCAGCAGGACATCGGCCGGGGCGAGACCGGGGCGGACGGTGCCGTCGGCGACGCAGGCGTCGAGCAGCCGGCCGACCGCCGCCTCCACCGGGGCGTAGGTCTCGTCGACGGCGTCGCGGACCGCGGCATGATGCAGCGCCTCGCCGAGCCCGTGCTTCACCCGGACGTAGGCGGCGAGCGTCTCGAACCAGGTGGTGAACGCCTCGATCGGCGGATGCCGCGCGAGGATCTCGTCGACCGAGCCGACGAGCCGGGCGATGTCGTGGCGGTAGACCGCGAGGATGAGGTCCTCGCGGGTCGGGAAGTGCCGGTACAGGGTGCCCGCCCCCACCCCGGCCCGCTTGGCGATCTCGTTCATCGAGGCCGCGGCGGACTCCCCGAGAAGGTCGTGGGCAGCCTCGAGGATGGCCGCGCGGCTGCGGGCGGCGGCCTGGCGCTGCGTGCCGTAGGAGCCGGTGTCGTAGTCAACGGCGGTGTCGTCGGCGGTCATGGGTTCATCCTGCTCCGGCTCACGGGAATTTGAGACCCGGAGAATTCTCCGCTAGTTTGGAACTCGCGGAGAGTGCTCCGTGTTTTCGACTCTACTGGAGGCATCCGTCATGAGGTACGTCAAACTCGGCGCCACCGGCCTCGACGTCTCGCCGGTCGCCATCGGCGCGATGACCTACGGCGAGCCGGGGCGCGGGCACCCGGTCTGGTCCCTCGGCGAGGAAGAGGCGCGTCCGCTGATCAGGCATGCGCTCGAGGCGGGCATCAACTTCTTCGACACGGCGAACATCTACTCGCAGGGGTCGAGCGAAGAGATCCTCGGCCGGGCGCTGCGGGACTTCGCCGACCGCGACAACGTCGTCATCGCCACCAAGTTGCGCCACCCCATGCGCTCCGGCCCCAACGGAAGCGGGCTCAGCCGCAAGGCGGTCATGGCGGAGACCGACCACTCGCTGCGCCGCCTCGGCACCGACTACATCGACCTCTACCAGATCCACCGCAACGACCACGCGACACCGCTGGCGGAGACCCTCGAAGCACTGCACGACCTGGTGAAGGCCGGGAAGGTCCGCTACCTCGGTGCCTCGTCCATGCCCGCGTGGGAGTTCGCCAAGGCGCTGCACCTGCAGCACGCCAACGGCTGGGCGCGCTTCGTGTCCATGCAGGACCACTACAACCTGCTCGCCCGCGAGGAGGAGCGCGAGATGATCCCGCTCTGCCTGGACGAGGGGATCGCCACGGTGGTGTGGTCCCCGCTCGCCCGCGGCCGCCTCGCCCGCGAATGGGACGACGCCAGGGCGACCCCGCGGTCCGCGAGCGACGGCTTCGCCGACCTGCTCTACACGCCGCTGACCGAGCAGTCCGACCACGCGGTCATCGACGCTGTCGGCGCCGTGGCCCGGACGCGGGGCGTCACCCGGGCCCAGGTCGCCCTCGCCTGGCTGCACGGCAAGCCCGCCGTCGGCGCCCCGCTCGTGGGGGCGAGCAGCATCCGCCAGATCGACGAGGCGGTCGCGTCGCTCGACGTCCGGCTGACCAGTGACGAGGTCCGCGCGCTGGAGGCGCCCTACACGCCGCGCTACGACTTCCAGGGCGTCTCCGACGAGGCGGAGCTCCAGGCCATCAGGGACCGCCTCCCCCAGTTCACGACCGCGAGCTAAGGCCAGCAGGCGGGCCAGCCAGTTGCGCTGGGCAGCCACGGCGGCACGGGAAATCGCCGCACCGGGGACCATGCCGGCGAAGCCGTGGGATCCGCCCGGCCATACGTGCAGCTCGGCGGAGCCGCCGGCCTGCCAGATTCTGGACGCGTAGGCCACGTCCTCGTCCCGGAAGGTCTCCGCGGAGCCCACGTCGATGAACGCGGGCGGCAGCCCGGACAGGTCGGTGGCGCGGGCCGGGGCGGCGTACGGGGACACGTCCGGGCCGCCGCGCGCCTCGCCCAGCAGGGCGGTCCAGCCGACGTCGTTGGCCACCCGGTCCCAGACACCCAGCCCCGCCATCTGCCGGGAGGACGGCGAGTCGTTGCGGTCGTCGAGCATCGGGCAGACCAGCAGCTGGCCCGCCAGGGCCGGGCCGCCCCGGTCGCGGGCCAGCAGGGCCACCGCCGCGCTGAGGCCGCCGCCCGCGCTGACGCCGCCGACGATAACGCGCGCCGGGTCGAGGCCGAACTCGGCGCCGTGCGCCGCGGTCCAGGACAGGCCCGCGTAGCAGTCCTCGACCGGTCCTGGGTGCGGCGTCTCCGGGGCGAGCCGGTAGTCCACGGAGACGACGGCAAGACCGAGCCCGGCCGCGTGGTCAAGCGCCCCGAGCAGCCCCGAGCGGTTGTCGCCGATGATCATGCCGCCCCCGTGGATGAAATAGAGGCAGGCCACGGGCACCGCGGCGGCGGACGGGCGGAGCACGATGAGCGGCACGCCGGGTGCGCCCGCCGGACCGTCCGCGAGCACGGTGCTCAGCTCGAACTCCCCGCCGCGCCGCAGGTCCTCGTCCGTGGGCGCCGGAACCAGCGGCGGCGCCTGCCGGATCAGCGTGATGTTCTCCAGGGTGAACGGGGGCCGTCCGCCCGCCGCCATGGCGTCGAGGAAGGGCCGCAGCTCCGCGTCGAACGGGGGCGGCGGCCCGACCTCGGCCGTTCCCAGTCCATCCGTGCGCGAGATCGCCGTCACCGCGGCCTCCTTCCATGCCCGCGGCGGGTGTCCTCCGGACGGACAGCGGCGCTGGCGCGCGCGGGCTATGCCGATGACAGCAGGTACGCCCCGCGCCCGTCAACACCCGTTGCCCCAAGCCGGGAGGTACGACAGGATGGCATGCAGCCAGGTCGCGGGGCAGGGCCAATGCACGGGAAGGCATTGTCTTTCCTAAAGCGCAAATCAATGCCAATTAAACATTCATCACGCAAATTCGCTTTCCTGCCATCGAATGTCATAGGCGGCGAATATCGTCGAGGACATGACCGAACTAACAGCTACCGACACAGCTGCGCCCGCGTCCGCAGCGCGGCGGGCACATCAAGGAGCCGTGGTCATACCGTGGTACTCTTGCGGTATGACCACGGCGAAACGGAAGGTCTCCGTCTCACTCGACGAGGATCTCGTCGCCGAACTGGAGACCGCCGACGAGGCACTATCAGCCCAGGTGAACCAGGCGATTCGCGCGGAGGTGGAGCGGCGTCGACGCAATCGGCTGCTAACCGCCATGCTCGACTCGCTTGATGCGACGTACGGGCCGGTTGACGAGGCGCTCGTCGCGAAGTACGCGGAACTTCTGTGAGCCGCGCGCTGATCCTCGATTCCGAGGCCCTCGCCGCTCTCGGCGGCCGGCCATGCAAGCGGCAAATGGAGGTCAGGGCCGCGATGCGAGCGGCCGCACTCCTGCAGCGCGACGTCGTCGTGCCCGCGGTCATCTTGGCGGAGCTCTACCGGGGTCCCGCTCACAATCAGCTGGTCGATACCTGTCTCGCGCGCGAGACAGGTATTCGAGTCCGTGACACCGACCGGCCGCTCGCGCGCCTGGTCGGCGGCGTGCTCACCGGAGCGAAGGCGGATTCCCGCCATCTTGCTGACGCGCACGTGGTCGCTATCGGCGTGGAGGCCGGCGGGGGCGTCGTCCTCACCGGCGATCGGGACGACCTGACCATGCTGGCCGCCCCCTATCCGAATATCACGGTGCAGCCCCTCCCCTGATTCCCGCGCGAACCCACACCAGGAGAAAGCACGCCGTTGCCATTTCGCGCCTTACCGATAACGGCCAGGATCGTCGCCGAAGATAAGCGGCCGAATCTTACTTAGCTTTTGCCTGCGGTGTTGCCGCGATCACAGCGGGCGGGACCAGGACTGGGCGGTCAGGTGCTGGCCGTAGGCGTCCTCGGGGTGCTCGTGGTCTAGCGTGAAGCCGGCGGCCTGGTAGATCCGGCGGGCGGCGGCGAGCTGCGAATAGGTCAGCAGGACGATATCCGTGTAGCCGGCCTGGCGGGCGAAGTCCAGGCACTGGTCGACCAGCCGGGCGCCGAGGCCGAGGCCGCGCGCCCAGGGTTCCACGATGAGCAGCCGGAGCCTGGCCGTCGCCAGGCTGTCGGGGACGCAGCAGACCGATCCCGCGGGCACGCCGTCCACCTCCGCGATCCATCCGCCGGTGCGTTCCGGGCTGGTGTCCCGCTGAGTGGCGTACTCGCTGACGATCCGCGTGCAGAGCCCTTCGAAGCTGGCGTCCCAGCCGAACTCCGCGGCGTATACGGCGCCGTGCCGCTGCAGGATCCAGCCCAGGTCGCCGGGCGCGAGCGGGCGCAGGGTCACGGTGCGCTCCGCGGCGCCGTCGTGGTCCGCGCCCGGCATTACGGGGCGCAGCGTCTCGGCGATCACCCGCATGGCGTCGAGCAGCGGGCCGCAGTCCACGCCGCTGAGCAGCGCGCCGATCTGGCCGGCCGCGCGGGTGTCGAGCTCAGCCGCGGCCGCGCGCCCGGCCGCGGTGAGGCGGACCTCCTGGCGTCGCGCGTCGGCCGCCGAACGGTTCCTGGTCACCAGGCCGTCGGCCTCGAAGCGGCTCAGCACCCGGCTCAGGTACCCGGCGTCGATGTCGAGCGCCTGGCGCAGCCCGGATACCTCCGCCGTGCCCTGCCGCCCGATCTCGAACAGCAGCCTGCTCTCCGTCAGCGTGTACGGCGTGTCCAGGTACATGTCGTGCAGCACGCCGATGACGTTGGTGTAGAAGCGGTTGAACGCGCGGACCTGAGCCACCTGGACGGGCGTGGGGCCCGCGGTCACGACTGTCGGGCTGGCCATGGCCGCCTCCTATTCATTGACTGAGTCAACGATAATCGTTGACTCAGTCAACGGCAAGCCCAAAACGATGATTCAGAACGGATGCGCCCTCCCCTGCCGCCGCCACGCCGCGCCTGCGCGGCCTGCGTGGCGCTTGCCGGGCCGTTAGGGCTCGGGGGCGCAGGCGCGCCCGGCGGGTCGGACCTCCGCGGCGGCGGCCGCGGCCGAAGTCAGGCGACAAGCCGCGCCGCCGGTTTCCGTTGGCGCGAGCGATTGATTCGCCGACGGGTCCTCGGCCGAGGCGGACGTGCTCATCGGAGCGGACGGGATCCACTCCGTGGTGCGGACGGCGCTGTTCGGGCCGGACGCGCCGCGGTTCACCGGGAAGATCTGCTACCGGTCG
>Ga0302314_10011282_pt1 | contig 15603 bp, 15 predicted proteins | sample III_Palsa_N2_3_FD_200533 | JGI IMG/M metagenome (GOLD analysis project Ga0302314, IMG submission 200533) | Peat permafrost microbial communities from Stordalen Mire near Abisko, Sweden - III_Palsa_N2_3 | ecosystem: Environmental > Terrestrial > Soil > Palsa > Peat permafrost | place: Sweden...
GAGGCCGCTGAGGAGGCGCGGAGGTCGCAGAGGGACTTTGCGCTTCTCTGCGCTTCTCCGCGCTCTCTGCGGTTATACTTTGGTGCGCCTGCGGCGCGCCCTGGCCTTCCGGAATAACCGCTCCTACAACTTCGGACGGGCGTCGCTACGCGCCTGAGTGGAGTCGTTGTGACCGCTGATAAAACCCCGATGGTCTTCGGCTGGCGCGTCTATGGGCTAGGGGTGATGGCCTTGGCCGGGGTCTGCCTGGCGTGGGGTGGTTTCGACCCTGGGCAACCCGTGCCGAAGGCGTTTCCCGAGCGCGCCGCCCTGGCCTACGCCGTCGCGGCGTTCATGCTCGTGGCCGGCGCGGCGGTGGAGTGGCGGCGGACCGCGGCTTGGGCCGGCGGGGCGCTTGCCGGCTACTACGCGCTGATTGTCGTCGTGCTGCTGAACGGCCGGGTGGTGCTCGCCCAGCCGACCGAGCTCGGCGCCTATAGCGGCGCGGCCGAGCAGCTCGCGATCGCGGCCGGCGGGCTGATCGTGTTCGCGGCCAACGCCAGGATCGACGCGACCTTGGCCGCACGGCTGACGAGAGCGGGCCAAGCGGCGTTCGGGGTCTGCGCGGTGCTCTTCGGCGGCGCGCATTTCGCCTACATGAACCTTACCGCGCCGCTGGTCCCCTCTTGGCTGCCGCCCTCGCAGACGTTCTGGGCCTATGCCACCGGCATCGCCCACATCGCGGCGGGGGTGGCGATCCTGACCGGCGTGCAGGCCCGGCTCGCCGCGATCCTGCTGACGGTGATGTACGCATCCTTCACCCCGCTGGTGCACCTGCCGCTGTTGCTGGCCGATCCGTCCAGCCACACGAACTGGGCCGAGAACGCGCTCAACCTAGCCCTGGTCGGCGTCGCCTGGGTGGTGGCGGACTCGCTACAAACCTTCGATGGCCCGCCAAGGCGATAGGGACGCCGCTGGATCCTGTCGCGGGTCCTTCGGGTATCTCGGCAGCCCAAACCGCGCGCTTCTGAAAAAACCCGCCTAACGCGTGGTTTTTTGCGCTGGGCGTTCCAGCCCCGTCTGCGGTGTCGGTCGCTCAGCCAAAGCCGTTGTCGGCGAGCCAGGCGTCGAACAGGTCGATCCAGCGGTCGGACGGCATGCCTTGCGGAATCAGGCCGAAGCCGTGGGCGCCGCGACCGAAGATGTGCAGCTCCGCCGATCGATCGGCGTCGGACCAGGCGAGGTAGAGCCCCTCGACCATGTGGAACAGCAGCCGGTCGTCCTGCGCCACCACGGTGAACAACGGTGGGGCGTCCCGCGGCACGGGCTTGCCGCGCGTCTCGCCGCCATAGATCGGCGCGACGAACGCCGGCTGCGGCCCTTGCGGGTCCACCGCGACATCGGCGACCAGAAACGCGCCGGCGGAGAAGCCGATCATCCCGATCCTGGCCGGATCGACGCCGAACTCGGCCGAGCGTTCCCGCACCAGCGCCAGCGCCCGGCGGCCGTCATCGGCTGCGACGTCACGCGCGTAGCCAAGGACCGAATGACCCAGCTCGCCAACGAGGTCGTCCATGGCGCGGGGCGACTGCGCCGAGGTCGGTTTCTCTGCGTGGCGGGCGCCGATCGAAGCCTGCTGGGCGAAGAACTCTTCGAGCCGCGCCGGCGTCGGCGAGACCCGGTACTTCAGCAGGAAGGCGGTGTAGCCGCGCCCGTTCAGCCAGCGCACCATGTCCAGGCCCTCGTGCTCCCAGGCCAGCACCTGCCAGCCGCCGCCGGGACAGACGATGACGCCGACGCCGTTGGCGCGCGCCGGTTCCGGCCGGAACACAGTGAGGGTCGGCTTGGAGACGTTGCGCAGGAAGACCTTGCGCTCGGCGAGGCCCAGCGGCGGGACCCAGGCCTCCTCGCCGGCGGGGTAGCCCTCGATCTCCCGCGGCGGCGGCGCCGACCAGAGCGCGACCACCTCGCGGCCCTCGGTCCCGGTAGTGGCGCGTGCGCTGGCGTCGTCGGCCATGTCGTCCTCCTCGTCGTGGCTCATGCTTCAGGCGTCGAGCCCGCCCCGATCGGCCACCACGATTGAACCTTCGTCCAAGCCGCCGCAAGATTGCACGCCATGGGACTGTTCACCGAGACATTCGGCTACGACGGCGGTCGGCAGGTTACGGTGTGGCTTCCGGCGGGTCCGCCGGAAGCCGTGGTGTTCGCGGGTGACGGTGAGCTGATCGCGCCTTGGGGAGAGTTTCTCGCGACCGCCGGCGGGCCCCCCACGATGATCGTTGGCGTGCATCGGTCGGAGGACGAGACGCTTCGACTCCATGAGTATTCGCCCGGCTTCGATCCAGCCCGGTTCGCGGCCCACGAGCGGTTCTTCGTCAAGGATGTCCGCGAATGGACGCACTCGCGTTTCGGCGTCAAGTTGCCCAAGGAGCACACCGCGGTGTCCGGCGTCTCGGCGAGCGGGGAGCTGGCCCTCGCCCTCGGGCTTCGACATCCGAACATCTACGGCGCGGTATTCTGCGCTTCGCCCGGCGCGGGCTACCGACCGCCCGCTTCGATGCCGAGCCCGCTGCCACGCGTCTACCTCGTCGCCGGAATGCAGGAACCCTTCTTTCGCGACAACGCGACCCGATGGGCCGACGCGCTGCGCAATGCCGACGCCGACACCGTGATGACGGAACGGGAAGGCACGCACGGCGGCGCGTTCTGGCGCGCCGAGCTGCCGCTGATGGCAGCCTGGGCGTTCGGACGATGAGCATCCCGTCCGAACGCACAGGGGCCGATGGGGTCAAAGGATTCGACGCGAAGCCGCGAAGGACGCGAAGGCGCGCTTCGCGCGCGGGAAGTTGTTGAGCGCCGTTGGTGATTTGGTTGGGCGCGAAGCGCCCCTTGGCGTTTCTTCGCGAACTTCTCTTCGCGAACTTCGCGTCTTCGCGTTTCGCCTTGGGTCTCTTGGGATGCACGGCCGCGACGGTTATCGCGCGCCCTTCCGCCGACCCCCCGGCTTGCGCTAACCCTCGGGGATGGCCGAACGCCGCCACGGCATCCGATATTGGCTGGTCGTCGTCAGCGCCTTGCTGGTGACGGTCGGCGTCACCGCCTCGGTGATCTGGGGCGACGACATCATCAAGGCGTTGCTCGACCCGCAGGTCCCGTTCGGCAAGGACCACCCGCCGCCGGCGCCGGACTACGCACAGCGCGGCGCCTGGGCGCTGATCCCCGATCCGAATGCGACCCCCGGCGCGGTGGACATCTTTTTCATCCACCCGACCTCGTACCCGGCATCCTTCACCTCCTACAACGGCGGGCGGCACTGGAACGCACCGATCAACGACCACGCGGCGGTGGTGGCGCTGACGCAGGTAATGCTGCCGAACTTCGCCTCGCCGTTCGACGCGGTCGGCGACGTCTATGCGCCGCGCTATCGGCAGGCGAGCCTCTACACCAAGTCCACGCTGTGGGACGACGCGATCGAGGCGCGGCAGTTCGCCTATGGCGACGTGAAGGCGGCGTTCGACGACTATCTCGCGCGCTACAATCGCGGCCGGCCGTTCATTTTGGCCGGGGTGGAGCAGGGGGGCGAGCAGGGCGCGCGGCTGCTGCGGGAGGTGATCGCGCCCGACCCGGCGCTACGAGCGCGCCTCGTCGGAGCTTATCTGGTCGATACGGTGGTGCCGGCGGACGAGTACGGGCCCGGCGCGCCGGTTCCGGCCTGCCAGAAGCGGGCAGAGGCAGACTGCCTCGTCGCTTGGAGCGCGGTGCGCCAGGGTGACTTCACCGGAGTGCAGCGGCTGCTCAGCCGGGCGATGGTGTGGGGGCCGCAGGAGCAGCTGCAGTCGCTGGGTCAGCGCCGGCCGCTCTGCGTGAATCCGCTCCTGGGCGCCGCGACCGAGGAGAACGCGCCGGAACGTCTCAATCTTGGCGCGGCGGCGGCGACCGGATTGGAGTGGGGGGTGCGGCCCGGCTTCCTGGTCCGCCAGGTCAGCGCCCAATGCCAGGACGGCGTGCTGCGGGTGACGCGGCCGAGGTCATCGCTGCTGCGTCCGGCAGGCGACTGGATCGAGCGGGCCAGGGAGCCGGGCTTCAACCTGTTCTGGGCCGATATCGAGGCGGACACCCAGGCCAGGTTCGCGGTCTGGAGCGCCGCTCACCCTGCCTCGGCCCCGGCGCCGGGGCGCCAGTCGAAGAGCGACTGAAGCGTCGCGACAGCCTGGCCGCGTTCGGAGGTGAGCTCAGGATCGCGGGCCATGATCAGCCGCGCGTCGTCGGCGGCGACCGCGATCAGGTCGCGATGGGCGGCGGCGTCGGCGAGGCGATAGGCGGGGAAGCCGCTCTGCTTCAGGCCCAGCGGATCGCCGCCGCCGCGCAGCTCCAAGTCTTTCTCGGCGATCTCGAAGCCGTCGTCGCTGCGGCGCAGGATGTCGAGCCGGGTCTTGGCGATATCCGACAGCGGCGGATCGTAGAGCAATACGCACGAACTCTCGGTCTTGCCACGCCCGACCCGGCCGCGCAGCTGGTGCAGCTGGGCAAGCCCGAAGCGCTCGGCCTGCTCGATCACCATGATCGACGCCGCGGGCACGTCGACGCCGACCTCGACCACGGTCGTCGCCACCAGGACTGAGAGCGAGCCGTCCGCGAACTCGCTCATCACCCGGTCTTTCTCCGGGCCGGGTAGGCGGCCGTGCACGAGCCCGACCTTGGTCCCGAACACCTGGCGCAGCGCCGCGGCTCGGCTCTCGGCGGCGGCGAGGTCGACGTTCTCGGAGTCGGACACCAGCGGGCAGATCCAGAACGCCTGGGCCCCGCCGGCGATCGCGGTCTGCAACCGCGCGACCACCTCGCCGACCCTGGGCATCGGCGCGGCGCGCGTGGCGACCGGCTGGCGGCCGGGCGGCTTCTGGTCGATGCGCGAGACGTCGAGGTCGCCGAACACGGTGAGTTCCAGGGTGCGCGGGATCGGGGTGGCGGACATCGCTATCAGGTGCGTCGCCTCGCCCTTGGCCTGCAGCCGGCCGCGCTCGTTGACCCCGAAGCGATGCTGTTCGTCGATCACGGTGAGCGCCAGGGCGTGGAAGGCGACGTCGTCCTGGAACAGGGCGTGGGTGCCGACCGCGACGGCCGCCGCGCCACTGGCGAGGGCGGTCAGCTTCTCCACCCTGCCGGCGCCCTTATCCCGGCCGGTGAGCAGGATCGCCTTGATGCGGTGGCTGGCGAGCGGGGCGGCGAGGGTCTCGAAGTGCTGGCGGGCGAGGATCTCGGTCGGGGCCATTAGCGCCGACTGCAGGCCCGCCGCGGCGACGTCTGCCATCGCCAGCATCGCGACGACGGTCTTGCCGGAGCCGACATCGCCCTGCACCAGCCGGCTCATCCGCTCGCCCGACGCGAGGTCGCCGCGGAGCTCGGAAATGGAACGCACCTGCGCTCCGGTGAGCTTGAACGGTAGGTCGGCCTCGACCTTGTCGGCCAACGCGCTCGCTGGGATCACCCGCGCCGGCTCGGAACGCCGCGCGGCCTTGCGCTGCGCCAGCGCCAGCTGGTGGGCGAGCAGTTCATCGAAGGCGAGGCGGCGGCGAGCAGGGGACTGCGGCGAGAGGTCGGCCTCGCTGGTCGGGTTGTGCAGCGTCTCCAGCGCTTCGCGCCAGGCCGGCCAATGCTGCTGGGCCAGCCAGGCCGCGTCCTGCCATTCCGGCAACGGCGGCGCACGCTCCAGCGCCTCGAGCGCGAACTTGCGGATCGCCCGCGAAGGCAGCCCGGCAGTCGCGGGATAGACCGCCTCGATCTCCGGCGCGTCATTGGCGCGGTCGGCCGGCCAGAAGTAGTCGGGATGGACGATCTGCAGTTCGTGGTCGTAGGCGTTGCGCTCGACGCGGCCGCTCACTACCCGCATCTCGCCCTTCGGGTGGGCCTTCTCCAGGTGCGCGCCGAAGCCACGGAAGAACACCAGGCTGATGAAGCCGGTCTCGTCGAAGGCGCGTATCTTCCAAGGCTGGCCGCTGCGCCCGGGACGCTGGTGGCTGTCGATGGTGACGACCAGGATGTGCTCCTCGCCCTCGCGCACATCCGCCGCCTTGGTCCGTTCGCGCCGGATCAAGCTCTGAGGGGTGAGGAACAGAACGTCGCGCACGATCGGGCCGGCCACCTTTTCCAGCAACGGCGCCACCCGCGGCCCGACGCCCTTCAGCGCCGAGATCGGCGCGAACAGCGGAAAGAGAATCTCGGGTCGCATCGGCCGATCCTAGCGCACCGTGACGCCGGCTTGCATCGGCGCAAGCGGGAGGAGACAGTCCGCGCCAAGCCTGAGGGAGGTTTGTTCGAACGTGTTGAAGTCCATCGTCTGCCTGGCTGGCCTGGTCCTTGTCACCGCGTCCTCCGCCTGGGCGCAACCCGTGCCGCCGCCAGGCCCGACGCCGCAGCAGGGCGATTTCGTCATGCGCGACTTTCACTTCGCGTCCGGCGAGAGCCTGCCGGAACTAAAGCTGCACTACTACACGTTTGGCGCGCCACATCGGAACGCCGCCGGCCACGTCGACAACGCGGTGCTGATCATGCACGGCACCGGCGGCTCGGGGCACAGTCTGATCCGGCCCGAGTTCACTGGCGAACTGATCGGCCCCGGCCAGCTGCTCGACGCGGCGCGCTACTACCTGATTTTTCCGGACGACGTCGGCCACGGCCAGTCGTCCAAGCCCAGCGACGGCCTGCACGCGCGCTTTCCCCACTACGGCTATCAGGACATGGTCGAGGCCGAGCACCGGCTGGTGCACGAAGGGCTGAAGATCGATCACTTGCGACTGGTGATGGGCACCTCGATGGGGTGCATGCACAGCTTCATGTGGGGCGAGACTTGGCCCACCGAGATGGACGCGCTGATGCCGCTGGCGTGCAACACCGTGCAGATCGCCGGCCGCAACCGCGTCTGGCGCGACATGGTGGTGCAGGCGATCAAGAACGATCCGGCTTGGAAAGGCGGGGAATATACCGATGAGCCGATCCAGGCCCTAACCACGGCCGCCGACCTGCAGGTGATCGCCGGTAGCGCGCCGCACCAGATGCAAAAGTCGCTACCCACCCGCGACCTTGCCGACGCCTATGTGACGCGGGTCACCGCGGCCGAGCTGAAGACGATGGACGCGAACGACACGCTCTACCAGACCGACTCCTCGCGCGACTATGACCCCTCGGCCAAGCTCGGCGATATCACGGCGCCGCTGATGTGGGTCAATTCCGCGGACGACTTCATCAACCCACCCGAGCTCGGCCTCGCCGAGCAGTCGGTGAAGCAGATCAAGCGCGGCAAGTTCGTGCTACTGCCGATCGGACCCAACACCCATGGCCACGGCACTCACACCTACGCCATCGCCTGGAAGCAGTACCTGGCCGAACTGCTGGCTGAGTCCGGCAGATGAGCCCGTTCTTCTACAGCGGCATGCTTTGGGCGCTCTGGGTGGTCTCCTGGCTGATCGCCGCGCTTTGGAGCCGGCGGACCACGGCCCGCACACCAAGTCGAGCGCGCATTCTCGACCTCGCGGTGACCATGGCCGGCGGGCTGCTGCTCGCCTACGCCTCCCGTATGCGGTGGCTCTCAATGGAAGGCGTCGCCGCGCCTTTGCTCTGGCGGCTGCCGCTCGCGGTCGACTGGGCGCTGACGGGCCTAGTGGCGGTGGGGCTGGCGTTCACCTGGTGGGCGCGGCTGACGCTCGGCGACCTCTGGTCAAGCAATGTGGTGCGCAAGGAAGCGCATACCGTCGTGCGGGCCGGGCCGTATCGGCTGGTCCGGCACCCGATCTACACCGGCATGATCCTGGCCGCGTTTGCGCTGGGCGCGCAGACCAGCCTGCTGGCTGGTCTCGCCGGCGCCCTGCTGATGGCCCTCGGCTTTGGGATCAAGGCGCGCCTCGAAGAGCGCTTCCTCAGCGCTGAACTGGGCGAGGGCGCCTACGCCGACTATCGCCGCAGAACGCCGATGCTGGTTCCGTTCTGGCCCGCCCGGCGCTGACGCCTCAGCCGATCTTGCCGGCCTTGAGCAAGGCCACCGACTGCTGCGGATCGATGTTGTGGCGCCGCCCGTCGGCGCTCGGCGTGGCGCCGTCGACGATCAGCTTGATCACCTGCGGCGGCGTCAGCTTCGGATCGAGCGCGATCAGCTTGGCCGCCAGGTTGGTGGTGTTGGGTGAGGCCATCGACGTTCCCGACAGCTGCAGCGTCCCGCCGCCAGGCACGTTCGACGTCACCTGATAGCCGTTGGCGTCGACCAGCACCGTGTCGCCATAGCTGGTGAAGCTGGTCTCGTCACCGGCCTGGTCGACCGCGCCCACGGTGAGCAGGTTCGGCAGCTTGAACTCCGCCGGCTCGGTCTCGTTGAAGCCGCTGTTCGCGTCGGAGTTTCCCGCGGCGCAGATGAACAGGATATCCGGGGCGCTCGCCAACGCCGCTTTCAGGCTGGCGCTGTCTTCATCGAAGAAGTGGCGCGCGATCGCCTTGCGCTCGGCGGCGTCCTTGCCGACGCCGTTCTTCTCCAAGGCCGATTCATAATCCTGCGGCGTGCCGCCCCAGCTCATGTTGACCACCCGCACGCCGTGATCGCGGAACCAGCGGACGTAGACTTGGTAGGAAGCGGCGCTGCGCTGCACCAGCTCCTCGGTCGGCTTCAGCGGCGTGTTGTGCCAGTCGAAGGTGATGCGTCCCAGCGCCAGCCGCGCCGCGGGGTTGCCGCGTGAGGCGATGCCGGCGACGTGGGTGCCGTGGATGTAGTTCGCGTAGAGTTCGAGGGTCTCGAAAAACGCCGGCACATCGGCCGCCGACATCGCGGCCAGGTGCTGCTTCAAAGCGTCGGCTTCGGGACTGTCGATCGACTGCTGCAGATCCGAGAAGCCTTTGAGATAGCCGCGGAACTTCGGGTAGTCGGCGATCTGCTGGGCGTCGAGCGGCATGAGTGCGCCGTGCGCCGGCAGAGACTCGAGGTCGAACGCGAGGCCGTGCGGGTCGAACTGAGGCGCGGGATGCGGGTCGGTGTAGATCTGTCCCGGGAAGTCGCTGAAATCGACGCCGCTGTCCCAAACGCCGACGACGACCGGCGTGGGCTTGTCGGCGGCGGCGAGGGTCACGTCCCGCGCGGCCCAGATGTCGGGTTTCTGGACGTTGTTGGCGGCGACGTCCTTGGTGAACGCCGCGACGGTGATCGCTTTCAACGGCAGGCGCTCGGTCAGCAGAACCCGGACCCCCACGAGGCTCCAGGCCAGGTTGCTGCTGAGCTGGTGCGACTTGGCGACGGCGGGCTCCATGCCGGCCTGCACCTGGCCAAGCACAAGCGCCTCGGAAACGATCTCGGAACTTGACTTGGCTTCCTTGACCCGATTGCCGACCACCGCCCACGGCAACGGCGCGAGGCTGGCGTTCAAGGCATCGGCATAGGCTTGTTCGAACGCGGGCCCCGACCTCTGGCCGGTCGCCATGTGCGCCTTGATGTAGGCGAGGGCGCCCAGATTGCTGAGCAGCTTGGCGTCCGGCTTGTCCTCCAGCTCCCGGATCTGGGCGATCGTGGCCAGGGCCGCCTGGTCCTGGGTCCCGGAGAGCAGTTGCAGTGCAAGGCGGGTGCTGAGCAGGTCGCGCAAGGTGGCGCGATCCTGGATGTCGTAGTTGTTCAATACGGAATCGACGTCGGCGCCGACCTTGGCCGCGAAGGCGTTGAATGTGGCGTCATCGCTGGTGACGAGCGCCGTGGCGGTTCCCGGGATCGCGTAGTTGAACTGCGGCAGGTCGCTCTCAGTACGGACCACCTTCTTGTCCCCAGCGTAGGCCGCTGGGCGCAGAGCGCCTAGCGTGAGAACGGCTACGGCGCAGAAGAGGACCGCGCGGCTGCGACGGCGGGAGGCGATCGTTCGGTTCATCAGCTGCCCCATTGATTCCTTGGCCAAGCTTTTAGCCCGGACTTTTGCGATGACATAGGCCGGCGTCTGCTAGGTTGGGCGAGGTTCGCAGCTTCTTGGAGCGTGTCATGTCCCAACCCACTGGCTCGATCGACCCTACACGGACGCAGTTCGATGCGTTCAAAGCGCTGCCGCGAGATGCGCCGATCCACATGCTGAATCTGATCCGGCTGAAGCCACAAGCCGACTACCCGGCGGATCATCCCGATCACGGCAAAGGGCTAACGGGTCTCGACGCCTACCGCGCCTACGGCCGCACTTCGGCGGAAATCTTCGCCAAAGTCGGCGGGCGTCAGGTCTGGGTCGGCCGGCCAGAGACCGTGGTCACCGGTCCGTCGGACGAGCGCTGGGATCTCGCCTTCATCGCCGAATACCCAAGCGCGGGCGCGTTTTTGGCCATGGTCACCAACCCGGCTTATCGCGAGCACGTCAAGCACCGCACGGCAGGCGTCGAGGACAGCCGGCTGATCCGCTTGGCGCCGGTCAGCCCCGGAAGCGGCTTTGGGGAATAGCGGCGCCGCGTCGCCCCTGGTCCCGGCGTCACCCATCGCCTATATCCGGCGGTTCCGAATGGAAGAGACGAGGCTCAAACGGCTGCGGTTCCGCGCCTGGCGGCGTGGATTTAGGGAAGCGGACCTGATTTTGGGCCCGTTCGCGGATAGCCATGGCCCATCGCTGAGCGAAGACCAGACCCGCGTCTTCGAACAGCTGCTCGATCTGCCCGACCACGATGTCTACGGCTGGATCGTCAACGAGGGCGCGCCGCCGGCGTTCGCCGCTGACGTCATCGGTCTGATCCGCGCGTTCCATGCCGGCGGGCCGCTGCCCCGCAGCGTGCACACCTGACCTCAAGCTTGAGAGAACCGATTGTCCCTCGCTGATGACATCAAGCGGGTCGCCCAGACCCGCGACGCGCTGGAGCTTACCGGCGTCCCCGAGGGGTTCGACGCCCTGGTGATGGCCGACCTGGCCCGCGCTAGAGGCGGGCTCAACGTGTTCGTCGCCCGCGACGGCTCCCGCGCCACCGCATTCGAAGCGGCGCTGGGCTTCTTCGCGCCGGAGATGGAGATCCTGCGCCTGCCGGCGTGGGACTGCTTGCCCTATGACCGTGTCGGCCCCTCCGCCGGCGTTTCGGCCGAGCGGATGGCGACCTTAACCCGGCTGGCGCGCGGCGGCTGGGGCAAGAAGCCGGTGCTGCTGTTGACCCACGCGCCCGCGCTGATCCAGCGCCTGCCGCCCAAGGCCACGGTCCTGGCCGCCGGCTACTCCGCCTCGGTCGGCGCCCACGTCGATATGGCCGAGTTGGAGCGCTATTTCGCCATCAACGGTTATCATCGCGCCTCGACGGTGTCCGAGCGCGGCGAATTCGCGGTGCGAGGCGGCGTGATCGACGTGTTCCCGCCCGGCGCGGAAGAGCCGGTCAGGCTCGACCTGTTCGGCGACACGCTCGACGCGATCCGCGCGTTCGATCGCGAGACCCAGCGTTCGACCAAGCAGTTGAAAACCGTCGATCTGCTGCCGGTCAGTGAGGCGCTGCTCGACAAGGACGCCGTGGCCCGCTTCCGCAAGGGCTATGTCGCCGCGTTCGGCTCGCCTGGCGACGACCCGCTCTACGCCGCCGTCAGCGAAGGCGCGCGCCGGGCCGGGCTGGAGCACTGGCTGCCGCTGCTCTACCCGCAGGTGGAGACGCTGTTCGACTACCTGCCGGACGACGCCCTGATCGGGCTGGATCACCTGGCCGCCGCGGCCCGTGACGAGCGCCTGGCGATGATCGCCGACGCCTTCGACGCGCGTAATTCGGCCGAGCGCAAGGCGCACTACCGGCCGCTTCCGCCGTCGGCGCTCTACCTCTCCAACACCGAGTGGGACCAACACCTCGCCAAGCTGCCGCTGCGCCGGTTCGAACCGTTCCAGCGCGAAGCGGCGCCCGGCGTGGTGGACCTCGGCGCGAAGCTCGGCCGCACCTTCGCCGCCGAGCGGGCGCAGGACAGCGTCAATCTGTTCGAAGCCGCCGCCGATCATGCCCGGCGCATGATGGCCGAGGGAAAGCGCGTGATCTTCGCGTCCTGGTCGGAAGGCGCCTCCGAACGGCTGGCCGGCATGTTGGCCGACCACGGGCTGAAAGACGTGCAGCTTGCGCCCTACTGGCAGGCGGCCAAGGCCGCGGATCCCAAAAAGCTGCAGCGCGCCGCCCTGCCGCTCGACAACGGCTTCGAGACCGACAACCTCGTCGTCATCTCTGAAACCGATATCCTTGGCGACCGCCTGGCCCGTCCACGGCGCCGCCGCCGCGCGACCAACTTCCTGGCCGAAGCCACCGCGCTGACGCCAGGCGATCTCGTGGTGCACATCGACCACGGCATCGGCCGCTACATGGGCCTGAAGACGCTGGAGGTGCAGGAAGCCCCGCACGACTGCCTCGAGATCCACTACGCCGCGGCCTCGAAGCTCTACCTGCCGGTCGAAAATATCGACCTGCTGACCCGTTACGGCGCCGACTCCGAGGACGTTCAACTCGACAAGCTGGGCGGCGCGGCCTGGCAGGCGCGCAAAGCCAGGGCGAAAGAGCGCCTGCGCGAAATGGCCGAGGGCCTGATCGCCATCGCCGCCGCCCGCGCCCTCAAGCACACTGAGGAAGCGCATCCGCCGCACGGCGTGTTCGATGAATTCTGCGCCCGCTTCCCCTACGAGGAGACCGACGACCAGCTCAACGCGATCACAGACGTGCTGGGCGATATGGAGGCCGGCCGGCCAATGGACCGGTTGATCTGCGGCGATGTCGGATTCGGCAAGACCGAGGTGGCTCTTCGCGCGGCGTTCGTGATGGCGATGAGCGGACGGCAAGTCGCCGTGGTCTGTCCGACGACCCTGCTGGCCCGCCAGCACTACTCGACCTTTGCCGCCCGCTTCCAGGGTTGGCCGGTGCGGATCAGCCGGCTCTCGCGGCTGGTCCCGACCGCCGAGGCCAACGCCACCCGCGAGGGCCTGAAGAAGGGCGAGATCGAAGTCGTGATCGGCACGCATGCGGTGCTGAGCAAACAGGTCGCGTTCAAGGACCTCGGCATGGTGATCGTCGACGAGGAGCAGCACTTCGGCGTCAAACACAAGGAAGCGCTGAAGGCCCTGCGCGCCGACGTGCACGTGCTGACCCTGACCGCCACGCCGATCCCGCGCACGCTGCAGATGGCGCTCTCCGGCATCCGCGAGATGTCGATCATCGCCACCCCGCCGGTCGACCGGCTGGCGGTGCGCACCTACGTCACCCCATTCGATCCGGTGTCGATCCGCGAGGCGCTGCTGCGAGAGAAGTACCGCGGCGGCCAGTCCTATTTCGTCACCCCGCGCGTCGCCGACCTGGCCGAGCTGACCAAATTCCTGCGCGAGGAAGTGCCGGAAGTGCGCTTCGTGACCGGCCACGGCCAGCTTGCGCCGACCCAGCTCGAGGACGTGATGGCCGCGTTCTACGAGGGTCGCTACGACGTGCTGCTCTCGACCAGTATCGTCGAGAGCGGTCTCGACATCCCGACCGCCAACACCCTGATCGTGCACCGCGCCGATATGTTCGGCCTCGCCCAGCTCTACCAGCTGCGGGGCAGGGTGGGGCGGGCCAAGTCCCGCGCCTACGCCTATCTCACCACGCCGTTTGAGAAATCGATCACGGCTTCGGCCGAGCGTCGGTTGGAGGTGCTGCAGTCGCTCGACAGCCTGGGCGCCGGCTTCCAGCTCGCCAGCCACGACCTCGACATCCGCGGCGGCGGTAACCTGTTGGGCGACGAGCAATCCGGGCACATCCGCGAGGTCGGGGTCGAGCTTTATCAGCAGATGCTGGAGGACGCGGTCGCCGAACTGCGCGCCAAGGGGGGCGCCGAACCGGTCAACCTCGATCGCGGCTGGTCGCCGCAGATCAATACCGGCGCGGCCGTGCTGATCCCGGAAGATTACGTGCGCGATCTCAATGTCCGCCTGGCGCTGTACCGACGCCTCTCCGACGCCGAGAAGGCCGACGACCGCGAAGCGCTCGCCGCCGAACTGATCGACCGCTTCGGCCCTCTGCCACCAGAAGCCGACCAACTGCTGAAGGTGGTTGCGATCAAAGGCCTGTGCCGGGAAGCCAATGTGGCGAAGATCGATGTCGGGCCCAAGGGCGCGGTGGCATCGTTCCGCGAAGACCGCTTCGCGAATCCTGCGGGTTTGGTCGCCTTCATCCAAAAGAACGCCAATCTCTGGCGGCTGCGCCCCGACCAGAAGGTGGTGATCAAGGGCGAGTGGGAAACGCCCGCCCAGCGGCTCGGCGCGGCCGAGCGCGTGTTGAAGGAACTGGCGCGCTTGGCGAAAGCGGCCTGAGGCGCGGGAACTCAAAGCTGCATCGGGCGTTCATGCGGTTTAGCTCGCGGCCAAGCTTCGAGCGCGCACTCGGAGTCCATCCATGAAGCTGCTGATCGCCTCGCTGTTCGCCGTCGCCATGCTGGGCGCCGCCTCGGCCAATGCCGACATCATCGGCGCGCACGTCGGACCGGTTCATGTGGGGCTCGGCGTCGGTCACCATCACTATCATCACTGCGGTTGGCGCCATCACCACCGCCATTGCTGGTAGGCATTTTGCGCTCGGGCGCCGATCGTTTATGATCGGCGCTCAGCGACAATCCCGCGTGGTCAAACGGGACTTTTTGGCCGGCGCGCCTTGCGGAGGGCAGGCAAATGGGCCATTATAGCGATATCAAATATCGTTTTGGCTCGCCTACATTCCAAACTGGACTAACTCCAAGTTCGGATTCGTCTAACGACCCTCTCCGAAAATTTGACCTTGCGGCCGAGGTTCGGCGCAAGAACCTATGTCCGGAAAGGGACGTTCTATGGAATCCGGTACTGTGAAATGGTTCAATGGCCAAAAGGGTTTTGGCTTCATTCAACCTGAAAATGGCGGCAACGACGTGTTTGTGCACATCTCCGCCGTCGAGCGTGCGGGCCTCGGCTCGCTGCATGAAGGCCAGAAGCTCGGTTACGAGCTGGAGCGCGACAAGCGTAGCGGCAAGATGTCGGCGGGCCAGCTGCAAGCGCTGTAGGACTTGAGCGTCGGGGAGGGCGGCTTAAGGCCGATCCTCCCCGTTTGCACTTCAACGACATTTAAGGGAGCCGCATGGCCAAGGAAGAACCGCTCGAACTCGAAGGCGTGATCGACGAAATTCTCCCTGGTGGGCAGTTCCGCGTAAAGCTCGACAGCGACCATATGGTGCTGGTCTACACGGCCGGGAAGATGCGCAAGCACCGCATCCGCAGCATGGTGGGCGACCGGGTCACCGTCGAGATGACCCCCTACGATCTTACCCGTGGCCGGCTGATCTTCCGCCACCGCGGCGACGCCGCGGCGGCGCCGGGCGCCCCTGGACGACGCGCCCCGTATAGGCCGCGCCGATGACCGATGTCATCAGCCGCGTCCTGATCAAGTGCCCGACGATGGGCGCCAACGTGCACACCGTCTATCGCCTGCGTCCCTCAGCCTTTGAGGCCCTGCGCGGCGAATACAGCTTCCGCTGCGATCGTTGCGGTGAGATCCACGCCTGGCGCCGCGAAGACGCCTGGCTCGAAGACGGCAACCGTCTCCGCACCGACGGGCCGGTCGCTCAGAACTAACTGACCGCGCCCTGAGTACCGCGCTCTGAGTGCGGACTCGCCTTCTTATCTGATGAAGCTGTTCGGC
>Ga0302314_10011284_pt1 | contig 15601 bp, 13 predicted proteins | sample III_Palsa_N2_3_FD_200533 | JGI IMG/M metagenome (GOLD analysis project Ga0302314, IMG submission 200533) | Peat permafrost microbial communities from Stordalen Mire near Abisko, Sweden - III_Palsa_N2_3 | ecosystem: Environmental > Terrestrial > Soil > Palsa > Peat permafrost | place: Sweden...
TACGACCTGGAGTATTGCGGATTTTTGTGCGAGGCGCTGAAGGCGCTGGGCGTGGCTACGTGGTCGATCGAGTACAGGCGCGTGGGCGATGCCGGAGGCGGCTGGCCGGGGACTATGCAGGACGTGGCTGCGGGCTTTGATCATGTGGCGACGCTGGCGAAGGCTTATCCGATTGATTTAAATCGCGTGGTGGCGGCGGGACACTCGGCGGGTGGGCAACTTGCGTTTTGGCTGGCGGGGCGGCATCATATTGCGGCGACGAGCGTGCTGCATGAGCCGCAGCCGAAGGTGGCGTTGCGTGGGGTGGTGGGACTTGCGGGCGCAGTCGATCTGCGGCTGGCTATTGAACTAAGCGGTTTCTTTGCGTTCAGTAATGGGAAGCCTTGCGCGGAGAGCTTGGTGGGCGGATCGCCGAAGCAGTGGCCGGAGCGGTATAACGCGGCGAATCCGGGCGATCTGCTGCCGCTGGGCTTGCCGCAGATTTTGGTGCAGGGGAGTGAGGACGATCAGATTCCGGCTGCGCTGCCGCAGCGGTGGGCGGATATGGCTCGGCGGCAGGGCGATGCGGTTGCGGTGAAGATGATCGCGGGCGCCGACCACTTCGATGTGGTCGATCCGCAGAGCAAAGCGTGGCCGGTGGTACGGGATGCGGTGATGGGATTGCTTCATGCGTAGAGAACAAGAGAAACAGCCTTGAACGCAGAGGACGCCAAGGTTGCGCGGAGGTCGCAGAGGAAGACCGCTGCTATTGAGGCGTGGTGCGAACGATGGGGGCTGGGGGTTGCTGGCCGGCGTCGGGCGGAGGAGCGGGAGTTGCCGGATCTTCTTGCGCTTCCTGGGCTGTGATCTCTTTCTCGGACGTGTCGGCTTCTTTCTGCTGCTGGTCGATTACGCCGGCGGCGTCGGGGTCGGGCGGAGGCGCGAGTTTGGCGAAGGCCGTGGTGGTTGGCGGAGCGTTAGCCGATGGCGGGAGAGCCGGAATTCCATCCTTGCCTTGCTTCTGCTGGAGTTCGTCCATGCCCTGGTCGATGGTCTCGCGCATGTGGTTCTGCATCTCCTGGAGATCGTCGAGATCGACCGTTACGGTGGCGGCCTTGGCGCACTCCTTGTTGCCTTTGCTGGCGAGGACGATGAGCGAGGCGGTCTTGTCGTCGGGGCCGGGTGGGTCCGTGGTTTGCAGTACGTCGCCGTCGCTGAGGGGGCAGTCCTCCTGGGTGTTTTCGTCTTCTACATCCAGCGGGCTGCCTACGACGAAGATGTGAGACTGGCCGTCGGCGAGCATTCTGGCGAGGCCGCTGGATGCGGGGTCGACCTCCTGATTGGCGGCGTCGAGCGCGGCTTCGCCATTCTCCAGTTCGATGTCGTACTGGACCTCCTGGGCGATGAGGTCTTTGACCTCGGGAGTGAGCGCGGGGGGAGTGTCGGCGGCCAACTCGGGTGCAGGGCCGGAGTCCAGCGTTCCGGCATCCTGGCGGGCGGCGTAGTCGGCCTGGAGGTCGTTCGAGATCATGTAGTCGGTGAGCCAGGCGGAGGCGCTGACGTACTCCGGGTAGGGGGCGAAATAATGGCCGTAGTAGCCGTACCAGGGAGCTCCTCCCCAGCCCCAGGCGTAGACGACGTGAACGTGCCAGGGGTGATAGGCCCATCCATAGAAGCCGATGGGATAGTAGCGGTAGGGCGCGTAGACGTGGAGTTCAATGCCGTGGAAGTAGAAGCCACGGTAGAAGCGGTTGTAGAGGTGGCCGTGGTAGAAGTAGCTGCGGCGGTAGTAGTCGTGGCCGTGGAAGGCATAGGGACGTTCGATGTAACCGCCGCGTCCACGCTCGGCGACGATGCGGGAGTGGTCGGCGCGCATGACGGAGACGCGGCGGTCGCCGTTGAGGCCGTGGTGGACGTCCATGTGGCGCTGTTCGTCATGCACGTCGCTGATATGGCCGTTGGAGCGGCGTTCGACGGAGTTCCCGTTCTTCATCACCTTCTTGTGGTGTTTTACGTGATGCTGCACCTTCTTCTTCGCCGGCGCCACCTTTTTATGGACGGGGGCCGGAGTGGTCTTATGTACGGGGGTCTGTGCGGATAGACCAGCCGTGAAGAGAAGAGCCAAGGCGAAGGAGAGACGTACTTTGACGAAGTGGGACGCGGACATGAGAACTCCTGAACGGCGAACTGCAGGAAGAGGATGGAGGGGGCCCTGGTTCATTTCGATTCTATGTTCATAACCCGTTTGCGGCCCGAATAGTTGTGGGCGCATAGGAGGAACGCCGAGGTGTCACGGTCTTGCAGGGGTTGGCTAACTTTTATTTGGCAACGCCAATTGGACGAGGCGTGGAGGGGTTTGGAAGCGGGATGGATGGATGCAGGCGGCGAGGCAGGCGAGGCCGTCGAGGAGGGTGTGGGCGGGGGTGTTGAGGTACTCGTCGGGGACGCAGAAGACGCGGCGGTTGCGGACGGCGGTGAGGTTGTGCCAGACGCGCTGTTCGATGATTTTGGCCAAGGGGACACGGTCGCCTGCGCCGCACCAGGCGAAGATGAGGACATCGGGATCGGAGGCGGCGATGGCTTCGGCGGTGGTGTGGGTGCCGGGAGTGCCGAGGAAGTCTCCGCCCGCTGCGGCGACCAGCTCGGCGACCCAGGTTTGGGAGTGGATCAGGGGCTTGCCCCACTCTTCGCAGTAGACACTGGGGCGGGGAAGGTTGGTGGATTGAGAGCGGGTGTGGTCGAGAGTGGAATTGAAGCGATGGATGAGGACTTCGCCCTCTGCTGAAGAGTGGGTGAGGGTTGCGAGCAGGCGGATGTCGGCAAGGATGCTTGCAAGATCGTGCGGAGCGAGGGCGAGGACAGGGATGGAAGTTTTGAGGATGGCGGCGAGCGACTCCATGCGGTAGGGGACGGAGGCGATGACGAGGGTGGGATTGGTGGCGGCGATTTGGGCGGTGTTTGCGGTCCAGGAGTCTTGAATAACAGGGAGGTTGCGTGCGGCGAGTTCAGGGAGGGCTTCGAGGCAGTAGCGGGTGTGGGCGCAGAGGAAGTCGAGGCGGCCGAGGGCGTGCAGGGTGAGGGTGATGGAGGGTTGGAGGGAGGCGATGCGCGGCGAGGTCATCCATTGCTACCGGCGGCTTTGACGACGGTTGTTTCCTGGGCCTCGATCATGCCGGTGCCTGCGAGCTCGATGAGCTTTGGCATCAGCTCGTCTACCTTTGCGGGGGTTTCGATGAACTCGATCTTGAGGGGGAGGCTGTCGGCGAGAAAGATGGAGGCAGAGGTGTGGAGATGGTGGTCGGAGCCGAAGCCGGCGAAGCCTTTGAGAGCGGTTGCGCCGGAGACGCCGCTCTTGAAGAGGAAGTCGAGGATGACATTATGCACGGGCTGGCCGTGATGGGTTGCGCCGTCGGTTACGTAGATGGAGACCTTGAGTGCTTTGCCTGTTGCCAACATGGGAGCCTCTGCGAAGCGGGTTAGGAGATGGCCCTGGAGGTTGCAGCGCCGAGCGCGACAGCGATGAATCCGGCGACGATACTGAGGGCGACATAGAGGAGCGCGACCCAGAAGGCGCCGCTGGTGACGCTGGTCCAGACCTCCCACTCGAATGTGGAGAAGGTGGAGAAGCCGCCGATGAAGCCGATGGGGATGAGATAGCGCCAGGCAGGATTGAGGCCGGCGTGGCGGTTGAGGTATTCGATGGAGAGGCCGATGAGAAAGCAGGCGCAGATGTTGACGATGAGGGTGCCGATGGGGAAGCGGGGGCCGAAGCGCTCAGCCGCGGTGGCGCCCATGAAGTAGCGCAGCATGGAGCCCAGTGCGCCTCCGACGGCGATGAACAGGTAGCGTTGCAAGCTCAAGCTCCTTCGATAGCTTTGACCCATATTAGACGCTGGCGCGCAACTGGGGCGACCTTTGCAGCCGGGTGGATACGTCCGCTATCGGGAGTGTATCGAATTGCACAGACAGGTGATTCACCCCGGCGCTAATTTCGTGTACAGTGTCCGAGGTTAAAAAGAGGATCGGAATGAAGTGTTCAAAGTGCGGAGCCAATGAACTCAGAAGGCTGACACGAAAGGGCTTTCTTGAGGATAAGCTTTACCGTCGGTGGGGGTATTTCCCATGGGAGTGCACCGGCTGTAGAGAGCGGCTGATGCTGAAGGCCCGGGGGCTGCAAGAGCCATTGAGAAACCTGGAAGAGAGCGGTCATATGGTCCGTCCTCAGGCGTAACGCTGTTGGTGCCACTGCCAGGCGCTTTCGAGGATGCGATCTATCTCTTGAATTTGTGGGCGCCAACCGAGTTCGGCCTGAGCTTTGGCGGAGCTGGCGACGAGGCGTGCGGGGTCTCCGGGGCGGCGGGGTTCAATCACAACCGGGATGGCGTGGCCGGTGACGCGGCGGGCGGATTCGATGACCTCTTTGACGGAGAAGCCGGAGCCGTTCCCGAGGTTGAGGACCATGCGGCCGCGCGTGCTTAGGGCTTGCAGGGCGAGGATGTGGGCTTCGGCCAGGTCGCGGACGTGGATGTAGTCGCGGATGCAGGTGCCGTCGGGGGTGGGGTAGTCTTCGCCGTAGATGAAGATTTTTTCGCGGCGGCCGAGCGCGACATCCAGGATAAGCGGGATGATGTGGGTCTCTGGCTCGTGGGCTTCGCCGCGGTGAGGCAGCGCGCCGGCGACGTTGAAGTAACGCAGCGAGGCATAGCGCAGGCCGTGGATGCGGTGGAACCAGTTGAGCATGTATTCGACGAGGAGCTTGGACTCGCCGTAGGCGTTGGTGGGAGCGAGGGCGGCGGTCTCTTCGATGGGGACGGATTTGGGCTCGCCGTAGACTGCGGCTGTCGAAGAGAAGACGAGGTTGTTGGTGTCCGTGGCGTGCATGGCTTCGAGCAGCGAGAGCGTGGAGGCGGTGTTGTTGCGGAAGTAGACCTCGGGGACCTTCATGGAGTCGCCGGCTTCGATGAGCGCGGCGAAGTGGAGGACGCCGTCGGGCTTCAGATCGCGGAGGAGGGCTTCGACGCGGGGATAGTCGGCGATGTCGGCTTCGACGAACTCTGCGCCGGCGGGGAGCTCATTGCGCTTGCTGTGGCAGAGGTTGTCGAGGACCGTGACGCGGTGGCCGGCCTGCATGAGGATGGTGGCGACAGTGCCGCCGATGTAGCCTGCGCCGCCTGTGACTAGAAGGTTCATGGGTGCTCCGAAGGTGAAAGGAGTAGAGGGTAAGGAGTAGAGGGTAAGGAGTAGAGAAGAAGACTTGGTTCTTTCTACCCTATCGTTTGCACATAAACTTGTTTAGGGCGTCATAGCTTTGCGTAGGGTTTGGGCGGCGGATTCTGGGGTGATATCGCGCTGGGGGCTGCCTAGCAGCTCGAAGCCGACCATGAATTTGCGGATGGTGGCGGAGCGTAGGAGTGGCGGGTAGAAGTGGGCGTGGAGATGCCACTCGGGGTGAGGTTGGCCGTCGCAGGGAGCGGGGTGGAGACCCATCGAGTAGGGGAAGGGGGTGTTGAAGATGCGGTTGTAGCCGCTGGTGAGTGCTTGCAGGATGGCGGCGAGGCCGTCGCGTTCAGGGTGGGTGAGGTCGCTGAGTGAAGCGACTGTGCGTTTGGGGAGGACGAGAGTTTCGAAGGGCCAGACAGCCCAGAAGGGGACGAGGGCTGCCCAGGTTTCGTTTTCGGCGACGATGCGTTGCTGCTGTTGCAGTTCGAGTTCCAGATAGGCAGCGAGCAGGGAGATTTTGTGTTGAGCGAAGTAGTCGCGCTGGGCTGCGAGTTCGAGGGCGGGTTCATTGGGGATGTGCTGCGTGGCCCAGATTTGGCCGTGGGGGTGGGGATTGCTCGCGCCCATCATGGCGCCACGGTTTTCGAAGATTTGGACGTAGCCGATCTCATGGCGGGCGCCAAGTTCTGCGGCTTGCTCGTCCCACATGTCGACTACGCGGCGGATGGCGGGGAGTTCCATGGTGGCGAGGGTGAGATCGTGGCGCGGGTCGAAGCAGAGGACGCGGCAGAGGCCGACTTCGGTTTCTGCGCGGAGGAGGCCGGCGTGGTCAATGTCCATGGTGGCGGTGGGGGCGTCGGGTTTGAGGGCGGCGTAGTCGTTTTCGAAGACGTAGGTGCCTGTGTAGTCCGGTGTTTTGTGGCCGCCGGCGCGAGTGTTGCCGGGGCAGAGATAGCAGGCGGGATCGTAGGCCAGCGAGGGGGGTGCGGATGTTTCTTCAGTCTGGCCTTGCCAGGGGCGCTGGGTGCGGTGAGGCGAGACGAGGACCCACTCGCGCTTGAGGGGGTTCCAGCGGCGGTGCGGGGATTCAAGGAAGAGAGGATCAATCATAAGTTGGTTATTTGGTTGCGGGTGTAGGCGCCTTCGACGGGTTCGCAGATGTAGGTGTCGGCTGCGATGTTGAAGTGGCGGCGGTAGGCGGATTTGAGGGCGATGACGAAGGGGTCGGCGTACTCAGTGGCGACGAGGTTGACGGTGCATCCGCCGAAGCCGCCGCCGGTGAGGCGGGCGCCGAAGCAGCCCGGGAGGTTGATGGCCGTGGCGACGAGGAAGTCGACCTCTGCGCAACTGCACTCGAAGTCGTCGCGCTCGCTGGCGTGGGCTTTGGTCATCAACTCGCCGAGCTTAACGGCGTTGCCGGAGAGCATGGCTTGTTTGGCTGCGCGGACGCGGGCGTTTTCGGAGATGATGTGGCGGCAGCGGCGGTACGACTCGGCGGACATGAGAGGCTCACACTGCTGAAGTTCGAGGAGGGAGGCGTCGCCGAGGTCGCGGAGGTGGGGGAAGCGCTGGATGAGGACGGTTTGACCGGCTTCGAGCTCGCGGCGGCGAAGGCCGTAGTCGCCACCGGCGATGGAGTGTTTGACCATGGAGTTGCAGACTACGATACAGGTTTCGGCGAGCGCGCCGTGGTTCATGGGCAGATGCTCGTAGGTGAAGGAGCGGGTATCGAGCAGGAGCGCATGACCGGCCTGGGCGGCGGTGATGACGAACTGGTCCATGATGCCGCAGGGGGAGTGGACATACTGATTTTCGGCGCGCTGGCAGAGACGGGCGATCTCTTCAATAGAGAGCGTGGCGTTGGTGTGTGCGAGGAGGGCCATTGCGGTGGCGACTTCAACCGAGGCGGAGGAGCTAAGGCCGGCGCCGAAGGGAACATTGCCGCGAAGATTGAGGGTGAAGGGCGGTGGTTCGATGCCGAGCAGTTGGAGTTGGCGGAGGACGCCGACGGGGTAGTCGGACCAGTTGCCTGCGGCTTCGGAGCGGTCGTCGAGGGAGGTGTCGCGGACCTGGGGGAAGAGATCGCTGTGGAAGCTGTAACGGGCACCGGGGTTGGGGGAGATAGATGCAATGGTGAAGAAGGGGATCGCCATGGGGAGGACGAGACCGCCGGTGTAGTCGGTGTGCTCGCCGATGAGGTTGACGCGGGCGGGCGCGGTGAACTCTAGAGGAGGCATATTTGTAGTGTCGGTGGAGTTTGCGTGCGCAGAGCTTTGTACCTGGTAAGGCAGAGAGCGGGTATGAATAAATCTTCATCATCATGGTATGCGAAGAGGCGACGAATCGCACCTATCCGGCAGTAAGATTGAGCGAAGACTAGCGCTCTGTGATATCCGGTCTTTGATATCCGGCCTTAAGGAGAAGTTTGTGCCTCTATTCCGTTCCTGTGGTGGTTTCGTGGGGTTGATGTTTGCGCTGGTGTGCGTTGCTGTTCCGGTCCATGGGCAAACGCCGTACAAGATTGTGGACCATTGGAAGATCGGTGGAACGGGCGGGTGGGACTATCTGCTGGCCGATCCGACGGCGCATCTGCTATACGTGACGCATGGGCCGCGGGTGGAGGTGCTGGATACCAATACCGGCAAGCCTGTCGCAGCCATTACCGGGATGAAGGGGACGCATGGGATTGCGCTGGATGCGATTGGGAAGTATGGGTATATCAGCGACGGCGGGAGCAACCAGGTGCTGGTCTTCGACCGCAGCAGCTTTGCGACGGTGACGACGATTCCGGCAGGCACGAACCCGGACGGGATTGTGTTCGAACCGGAGACGAATACGGTGTGGGCGTTCAATGGGCGCAGCAAGAATGTTACTGTGATCGATGCGGCGAGCAACACGGTGGTTGCGACGGTAGTTGTGCCGGGCAAGCCGGAGTTTCCGGTGGCCGACGGCAAGGGGCATGTCTACGACAATATCGAGAGCGAGAATGAGATCGTGCGCTTCGACGCGAAGGCCCGGGAGATTACGGGCAGTTGGAAGCTGACAGACTGCGAGTCGCCCAGCGGGTTGGCCATGGATAAGAAGCACAGGCGGTTGTTTGCCGTGTGCGACGGGAAGAAGATGGCCGTTGTGGATGCCGACAGCGGCAAACAGATTGCGTCGCCGGCGATTGGCGATGGGCCGGATGCGGCGGGGTTCAGCGATAAGTTCCGGCTGGCGTTCAGCTCCAACGGCGAGGGCACGCTGACCGTGGTGGATACGGAGCATGACTTCAAGGTGATCGAGGAGCTTGCGACCGTGAAGGGTGCGCGAACGATGGCGTATGACTCGGGGAGCGACAGGATTTACCTGTCGACGGCGCAGTTTGGGCCAGTGGCTGAACCGACGGCGCAGGTCCCGCATCCGCGGCCGGTGGCGCTGCCGGATAGTTTTACGATCATGGTAGTGGGACGCTAAAGTAAAAAAGCGACGACAAACAAGAACCTAAGATATTTATGGAATCTTTATGGCTTCTTGTGTTTGAATCGCATTATTCGACCTGAATCGCACGAACAAGAGTAAGTCACCGGGATGGCAACCGACCGGCGGCAGCTGAAGAAGTCTACCGAGATCCCTCGCAGCAGGGTTTGCGCCAGAGTTGTATGCAATTGCAACGTCAACAGAGACTGGAAGGAAACCGGCCGATTCGCATCGAACCGGGGCTTTGAGCAAAATCTCACTTGATCGGATGCTTATGACTGAAATAACTGCAACAGAACCGACCGCAACCGCAATGAAACCTACGCTGGGGCTTACCGGGCTTACCAGCAATGCCATGGCGTTGATTGCACCTGGGGCGTTTTTGTGGCTGACGTTTTTTCTCCAGGCAACTGAAGGCGAGACAGCCCCCGCGATGTGGATGGGGATTGTGGGCGCTCTGCTGCTTTGTTTGTCCACTGCGGTCTGTTATGCGGAGATGGCCAAGCTCTATCCGGGGACGGGCAGCTCCTACTACTTTGCCGAGCAGGCTTTTCTGAATCAGGACCGCGCGTGGAAGTATGCGCGGATCTCGAAGTTCATCGTGGGGTGGGCGTCGCACCTTTATTACTGGATCTACCCTGGCGTGATGGTTGGGGTCATGGGCGTGTTCTGCGGCTATGTGGTGGGGACGCTGTGGCCGAACTTCATGAGCGCGTCGAACCCGGGCATGTTCTTCATGATGGCGGTGGCGGTGGTGTTCTCGTTTGCGGTGGCGTATATCGCATACCGCGGCGTCAATGCTTCGACTTCGATTAACCTGGGCATCAATGTGATTCAGATTACGGCGCTGCTGGTCTTTGCAGTGCTGGCGCTGGGCTATCGCAGCAGCCATCCGCCGGGGTCGGTGGCGTGGCAGTTCGATGCGACTTCCGGCGAGGCGTACACCTATGAGTTCCATACAACGACTGCCCTTGTCGCCGGAGTTTCGACCGACACGATCGACCGTGACGCGAATGGTGTGCCGCTGCCTAAGCTGGATACGACGGGTAAGCCTGTGCCGTATCACATCAGCTATCCGGAGAAGGATGCCAGCGGCAACTTCCTTACGCATCAGAGTGCGAAGTCGGTGATCGCGCCGCACCACTGGAGCTGGGTGTTCATTCAGGCTACCGTGGCGATCCTGATCCTGGTTGGGTTCGAGTCGGTGACGGCGATGGGAGGGGAAGCGAAGAACGCCAAGCGCGATGTGCCTATCGCGGTGCTTGTTTCCTTGCTGGTGCAGGGGGTGCTGTTCTATTTCTTTGAATATTTTGCCGCGAATTATTTTCTGAATAGCGGGTATACGATGCAGAGCGCGGCAGGATCGGCTGCGCCTATCGGCGACATGATGGTGATGGTCGGCGATGCGCTGTTCGGGCCGGGCAAAGGACGCATCTTCATGCTTTGCGAGGCTGCGACAGTATTTCTGGCGCTGATTGGGACAACGCTCTCGTGCATGAATACAGGCGCCCGCGTGACCTACGCGATGGGCAAGGACAAGGAGGTGCGCGGTCACTTTGGGCTGCTGCATGGCAAGAACCTGACGCCGCACCGGGCTATCTGGACGCTGGCGACGATCTCCGCCGTACTGGGCTGCGTGGCGGTTTGCATGGCCTTTGGCGACGGCGGCGCACCGACCAGCGCAGCGATCGCGTCGATTCCTGCGGGCTTCTGGTCGCACGTCGGTTATACGACGCACGACAAGATGGCGGCGCTGCCGAACTCATTGCTGACTATAACGCTGGCCTCCAACTTTGGGACCTTCATTCTGTATGCGTTGAGTTGCGTGCTATGCATGGTTGCCTTCCACAAACATCCCAAGTTCAGCTTGTTGCGACACCTTCTTATTCCGGGCTTCGGACTGATTGCGAATCTTGGATGCATGGCTGCGTATTTGATTCTGCCCGCAATGAATATCGGCACCAAGATGGAGCCTCGGCTGGCTCTTGGCATTGCGGCAGTTTGGGGGCTTTATGGCGGTTTCTACTTCCTCCGCGAAGGGAAAGCGCAGGGCAAGAGTCCGCTGATGACGGTCAAGGTTGAGCCTACGCAGCATTAGCTGTCTGCGATACACATAGCGCGGTTGGACCCGGAGGCGTTAGATTGGGCTATGCTCGATCTCGAATTTGCGCAGCTTACCGACTGTGGCAGCGTCCGCGACCAGAATGAGGATTCGCTCGGCCATGTGCTGCCTGCATCTGCCGCTGAGGTGCGGTCGCAGGGCTGGGTGTTCGTGCTGGCGGATGGGGTGGGCGGACATGAGGAGGGCGAGGTCGCTTCGCGGCTTGCGGTGGAGACCGTGGTGGCAGGGTTCAAGAAGATTCCGCCGGGTGTGATGCATGTGTCGCTGCTGCCGCGGCTGGTGCAGGATGCCAATGCGGCGGTGTACGAAGAGGGACGCAGGCAGCGGGGTATACGGATGGGGACGACGCTGGTGGTGTGTGCGCTGCGCTTCGACTCGGCGGTGATCTCGCATGTGGGCGATTCGCGCTGCTATCTGTTTCGCAATGGCACGGGCGCTCCGCTGACGCACGACCACACCATGGCCGCGGAACAGTTCCGGATGAATCTGCTCTCGGAGTCGGAGGCGGATGCGAGCGAAAGAAAGCATGTGCTGACGCGCAGCCTGGGCAGCGACCTGTTTGTAGCGGCGGACACGATTACGGTGAACATTATCCCCGGCGATGTGCTGCTGCTGTGCTCGGATGGGCTGCATGGCGAGGTGTCGACGGCCAGCATGGAGCGGATACTTGCGGTCAACCGGGACCTCAACAAAGCGGCGGCGGCGTTGGTGGCTGCCGCCAACGCTACCGGGCATGATAATGTCAGCGTGCAACTCATACGCATCCTCGCGGTGGAGCGCATGGGACTGTACCGCGGACGACCGTATCGGATGCTCTGATGACCCTGCAAGCCGGAGACCAGCTGGACCAGTTCCGCCTCGACGATGTGGTTGCCCGCAGCGGCATGGCTACTGTGTTTCGCGCGACGGATGTGGGCACGGGGCAGCAGGTAGCGATCAAGGTGCCGCATCCTGAGATGGAGAGCGACCCGGTACTGTACGACCGCTTCCAGCGCGAACAGGACATCGGCGAGCGGATGCAGCATAGCGGCGTGATGAAGGTGTTTCCCAACCCCGACCGTAGCCAGGTGTACATGGTGATGGAGTGGTTGGATGGGCGGTTGCTGCGCAGCGTCATGAATGAGCAGAAGCCTCTGCCGGTGGAGCGGGCGGTGCGGATTACGGTGGGGATCTGCGAGGCGCTGGAGTACATCCACTCGGAGGGCGTGGTGCATCGCGACCTGAAGCCGGAGAACGTGATGGTGGGCGCGGACGACGAGATCAGCCTGATCGACTTTGGGATTGCGGCTAATGCAGGAGCGCGGCGGCTGACGTTTGCGAATTTTTCGCGCAGCATGGGGACGCCGGATTACATCTCTCCCGAGCAGGTGCGCGGCAAGCGCGGAGATGAGCGCAGCGATATCTACTCCATGGGTGTGATGCTGTACGAGATGCTTACCGGGCAGGTGCCGTTTACCGGGCCGAATCCGTTTGCCGTGATGAACGACAGGCTGCTGAATCAACCTGCGCCGCCGAGCACTTTGAATCCTGCGATCACGCCGCAGATGCAGGAGATTCTGTACCGGGCGCTGGAGCGGGAGACGAAGAACAGGTATGCAAGCGCTCGCGAGTTCGCGCATGATTTGCTGCATCCGGAGACGGTGGGCGTGGGGCTGCGCACGGAGGAGGCGCAGTGGGAGAAGCGGCAGTCTCCGGGGCTGCGGCGATTTTTGTTGTATGGGTTGCTGGCGCTGGTGCCGCTGGTGGTGTTTGGGTTGTTGCTGGTGGTGGCGCGGCGGCGGTGAGTTTCTGGTGTGCGCGAACGAAGGCACACCCCATTTACTCGCTTCCGCCTCGCAGCTTCTTCAGCAACTCCGGCAGCCGCTTCACCGCCGCGACCATCCGCAGCCACTCCCGGTTATCCATCGCCGGATACCCACTCACCACCGCCCCCGCCGCTACATCCGACGGAATCCCCGTCTGCGCCGTTGCCACCGCTCCATCGCCCACCGTCAAATGTCCCGCCACGCCCACCTGCCCAGCCAGGATCACATCCTTCCCAATCACCGTCGACCCGGCCAGCCCCACCTGCGCGCAGAGCAGGGAATTCTCGCCCACAGTAGATCCATGCCCCACCTGCACCAGGTTGTCGATCTTCGCCCCCCGCCGCACCCGCGTCTCCCCAATCGACGCCCTATCGACGCAGGCATTCGCCTGCACCTCCACTGCATCCTCCAACACCGCCGGCCCGGACTGCACAATCTTCACCCACCTGCCGGCTTGGCCGCCCTCGTGAGCCTTCGCAAAGCCAAACCCATCCGCCCCGATCACCGCCCCGTTCTGTAGGACGACATCGTCGCCCAGCCTGCAACCCTCCCGCACCACCGCATGGGCATGGGCAAAAAACCTGTCGCCCACCGACACCCTGGGATAAAGCACCACATGCGGCAGCAGCACCGCATCGTCACCCACCACGCAACCCTCGCCCACCACCACATAAGCCCCCACATGCGCCCGCAGGCCAATCTTCGCCCCCGCATCGATCACCGCCGTCGGATGCACCCCCGGCGCATACCTGGGCGCCTGATAGAACACCTCAATCGCCCGCGCGAACGCCAGGTAAGGATTCTTCACCCGCAGCGTCGCCGCCGCAATCTCCGCAAACTCTGGTTCGACAATCACTGCCGCTGCTTTGGTCGTCCGCGCCAGCCCCGCATACTTCCGGTTGGCCACAAACGTCACCTGGTCCGGGCCGGCCTCCTCGATCCCGGCCACACCCCGCACCTCGACCTCACCCGCCGACCCCACCAGTTCCGCGCCCAGCCGCTCCGCCAACTCCCTCAGCTTCATGCCCGAATTGTAGCCCGTACCCTCACGCCTCAACCCTCTCCTCTCCCTCAATCCTCAAAAAGCCCCACTTGCACCGCCGCCCCAGCCTGCTCCATCGCCTTCTTCTTCGACGGGATCCCGATATACCCCAACACCTCCACCGCCGCCAACGCCGCCCTCGGCACAAAAACCCGCTGCGTATTCGACCGCGCATCCGGAGGCGCTACAGTGAGGCCGCCGTCCTCCAGCAAACCATCCAGCCAAGGCAGGTTGAGCCGCGCCAAACCTTCCAGAAACTCCCCATCCCGGAACTCCAGCTTCACCCACAACCCATCCCCCCGAGGCCGTCCAACAAAGCTTCGCCGACCCATCCGTTCCGGGTCTACCCGGTCATCCAGGTTGAAGTCCTTCACGTAGGCGATGGTCTTTATCTCCTTCAAACGAAGAGAGATAACCCGGCCAGCAGTGTCCAGAACTTCAACTAACCCCGCACTCACAAACCCGCTCTGCGGCAGATACCCCCACAGAATCTCGCCCTCAAACGGACGAATCACCACCTTCTTCCGCGCTATCGCCATTGCGGCTCCGTATTCGCCACAATCATAGTGCAAAAACTAGCCAAACCCGCTGCCCGGGTGTACAATCGAGTTTTGTGCCGGGCCTCTGGTTACTTCCAAACAGTTGATTCGGAATAAGTTACACCCCGGCCCCGTAAGTTCCTCCCCCCCGGAGCCGTTTGGAGCAAAGAGCACACCAAGATGGCCGATTATATTTACCTGCTGCAAACCCGTTTGACAGGAGCGCAGCAACAAGCCCTGGCCGCAGTCCGTGACGTCGCCCGTTCCCGTGGTATGACCGTCTTCCTCGTCGGCGGCGCCGTCCGCGACCTTACCAGCGGCAGCCCCATCCGCGACCTGGATGTAGTGGTTCAAGGAAACGCCCTAAAGCTAAGAAAAGAATTACTGCACGCCGGTGCCAAGTTTGCTGGCGAATCCGAACTCATGCAGTCTCTCTACCTGAACTTTGCCGGTGGCATCCGTCTCGAAGTCGGTTCGACCCTCTCGGTCACCTACCCCAAGCCCGGCAAACCGGTCGTCAAGCCCGCCACCATCCTCGACGACCTCCGCCGCCGCGACTTTACCGCCAACGCCATGGCCATCTCCCTCAACGAAGGCTCCTACGGCCTGCTGATGGATCCCCTCAACGGCGTCGCCGACATTGAAAATCGGGAACTCCGCCTGGTCTCCAACTACGGCTTCATCGAGGACCCCGTCCGCATGATTCGTGCCGCCCGTCTCGGTGCGCGCCTCGGCTGGCACATGGAAGAGAAGACCCGCCAGCGCTACGACACCGGCAAGGCGGAAGGCTACATCTCGGCCCTCAGTCCCGCTGCTAGCGGCTACGAAACCGAGGAGATCGTCCACGAAGAAGACCCCCTGCGTGTCCTTCGCCGTTTGGAATCGGAGGGTTGGACCAAGTTCCTCTTCCCAGCCTGGACCTCGGCCAAGGCCAACGAAGCTGAGCTCAACCGTCTCCGCGACACGGTCGGCCAGCTTGAGGCCATGGGCATCCACCCCGACCCCTCGGCCGCCTACTTCCCCCTGCTCACTGCCAAGCTGGCTCCCAAGGACGTCTCCGCCCTCAAGAAGAGCTTCGCGCGCCCAGGCTTCGTCGAGCAGATTGCAGCGCTTGACGCCGAAACCAAAGTCTTCGCCGCCAAGTTCAACAGCAAAACTGCTGCCGCTCCTTCCGACGCCTGGAAGATGCTGCTGACAGCCGTCCCGGAGCAGGTCCTGTGGCTCGCCCACAGCACGAAGAGCGCGCCCGTCCAGGCCCGTTTTCAGGCCTTCTTCAACGAATGGCCCACCGCCCGCCAGCGCATTCCGTACCAGATCATGCAGGAGATGCGCATCCACCCCGATCTTCCAGGTTACGCCGACCTGCTCGAGAACCTCTTCTTCGCCATCATGGACGGCAAGCTCGACACCATCGAAGCCACCAAGGCCTACCTCG
>Ga0302314_10011285_pt1 | contig 15601 bp, 15 predicted proteins | sample III_Palsa_N2_3_FD_200533 | JGI IMG/M metagenome (GOLD analysis project Ga0302314, IMG submission 200533) | Peat permafrost microbial communities from Stordalen Mire near Abisko, Sweden - III_Palsa_N2_3 | ecosystem: Environmental > Terrestrial > Soil > Palsa > Peat permafrost | place: Sweden...
GGACGCGGGCCGACGTGGCGGCGCCGCCGCCCATGCCGCCCCCGGCGTCGGAATCATCGGCGCCGAGCATGGCTTCCCATTCGGCCGCCGCCGCCGCGTCGCCGTCACCACCACCGTCGCCGCCGCCATTATCGTCGCCGGCCATGGCGGCCCACTCGGCCATCAGCGCTTCCTCGTCTTCCGAGGTGCGGCCCTCTCCGCCGTCGATGACGCTTTCGTCGCTCATCACTGAACCAGCATTTCCTTGAACAGCACATCGTTGACCTTGGCCGGCTTGACCGAGGAATTGACCCGGGTCAGCAGCTCCTCGCGCAGGCGCAGCAAGCCGGCGGAACCCTGCAGGTCCTCGATGCGCAGCTCGCGCAGGTAAACCTGGAAATTGTCGATGATGCGGGGCATCACGCTTTCGATCTTGGGCACGTCGAGCGGGCTTTCCAGCTCGAGACTCACCCGGATCTTCAGGAAGTTCTGCTTGCGGCCGTTGCTGTTGAGGTTCACCAGGATCTCCGGCAGGTCGTAGAACACCGCCTGCGGCGCCGGCTGGCCGGGCTTGGCGGAATCCTCCGCGGCCGGAGCGGCAGCCTCCTTCTTATGGAACATCTTCAGCAGCGGATCGGCCAGGCCGAGGAAGTAGACGCCCGCCGCCGCGCCGACCAGCAGCAGCACCGGGACCAGAATGAAGATCAGCTTCTTCTTGCCGCCGCCGGATGAACCGCCGCCGGAAGAACCGACATCCATATCTTCCGAGATTTCCGTCTCGTCAAAATCTTCTTCGAGATCTTCGGCCATATTTTCCCCGAATTTGCCTGCGCGGCCCAGTATGAGCCCGCCCGCTGCCCTGGCAGGGACTTTAGACGTCCCGAGTTAATAACAGGTTGAGGCGGCGCGCCCCTGAATCCACCGCTGGGCGCAAAGATACGCCCCGGGACAACAGGGGGCAATAACTGCCCGGCCCAGGGGCTTGTTAACCCTTCCTTTACCCCGAAATCGCGGTTTTCCTGACTTGGCACGCTAACTGCAAGGAAGGGAGCACCGGATTTCCGGCGACCGAACCAATCGGGATGAGCAGAAATGGACAACACATCTTACGTCGCCTTGTCGCGCCAGGACGCTCTGCAAAAGCAGATCGACGTGATCGCGAACAACATGGCCAACCTCAACACCACCGGATTCAAGTCCGAGGAGATGATGGTCGCCCAAGCGGACGTGAAGACCAAGTCGGACACCACGCCGTTCGGGCGCCAGGTGTCCTTTGTCCGCGACCTCGGCACGGTGCGGGACCCCAAGGAGGGCCCGATGAACAAGACCGGCGCCCCGCTCGACGTCGCCATCCACGGCTCCGGCTACTTCACCCTGGATAGCCCCGGCGGCGCCCGCTACACCCGCGCCGGCCATTTCCGCCTCGACGAGAACGGCATGATCGTGTCGGGCGAAGGTTTGCCGGTGATGCAAGCCAATGGCACGCCGATCATCGTCGCCCCCAACGAAGCCCAGATCAACATCGCCAATGACGGCACGGTTTCGACGGAAAACGGCCAGATCGGCCAGATGCGCATCGTCGCCTTCGACAATGAGCAGGATCTCAAGAAGGCCGGCGACGGCACCTACATCACCAACGACACGGCCAACACGGTGGCGCGCCCCCAACTGACCCAAGGCATGCTCGAAGACAGCAATGTCGAGGCGATCTCGCAAATGACTTCCATGCTCACGGTCATGCGCAGTTACCAGAGCATCCAGAACATCCTGGACAACGAACAGGACCGCATCATGAAGGCGATGCCGGTCCTTTCGGGCAGCCAGCAGCAAGCTTAAGCGGAGGACCTCACCATGCGAGCCCTGAACATCGCCGCCACCGGTATGCAAGCCCAGCAGACCAATGTGGAAGTGATCTCGAACAATATCGCCAACATGAACACCACCGCCTATAACCGGCGGCTCCCGGAGTTCACGGATCTGCTGTACCAGAATCAGCAGCGCGTCGGCGCATTCTCGTCGGACAACAACACCATCACGCCCTCGGGCATCCAGCTCGGCCTCGGTGTGAAGACCACCTCGGTCTATCGCATCACCGAGCAGGGTTCAGTGGCGCTAACCAACAACACGCTGGACCTCGCCGTGCAGGGCAAGGGCTATTTCCAGGTGCTGCTGCCGTCGGGCCAGACCGGCTATACCCGCGACGGCTCGTTCCAGCTGTCGCCGCAGGGCCAGATCGTCACCGCCGAAGGCTACGCTGTCCAGCCGGGCATCAACGTGCCCTCCAACGCCACCGGCGTGACCATCAACAGCTCCGGCCAGGTTTCGATCTCGATCGACGGCCAGACCACGCCCACCGTCGCCGGCCAGCTGACCCTGGCCACCTTCCCCAACGAGGCGGGCCTGGAAGCGGAAGGCAACAACATCTTCCTGCAGACCCAGTCCTCGGGCAATCCGATCGTCTCGACCGCCGGCAGCCCCGGCTTCGGCACCATCCTGCAGGGTTATCTCGAGCAGTCGAACGTCAATGTGGTCTCGGAAATGACCAATCTGATCACCGCCCAGCGCGCCTATGAGATGAATTCCAAGGTGATCCAGACCACCGATCAGATGCTGCAGACCACCACGCAGCTGAAGGGCTCGTAACATCATGATCAAGCGGTTCGTCCTCTCTTTCGTCGTGCTCGGCGCCGTGCTGGGCGCCTCCGCCCCGGCCGCCGCCGCCGGCGCGCTGCTGCGCGCCCACGTGCTGGTGGACGGACCGACGGTCACCCTCGGCGATCTGTTCGACAATGTCGGCGATCGGGCCAATATCCAGGTTCTCCACGCCCCGCCGCCCGGCACCCACATCACCGTGGACACCGACTGGCTGACCCATGTGGCGCTGGTCAACAATGTGATGTGGAAACCGCGCGACCTGTTCGACGAAGCGGTGATCGAGCGCACCGGCCTGACCATCGGCCACGACCAGCTCCTCACCGCGCTCCAGGCCGCCTTGGTCGAGCGCGGCGCGCCGGCCGACGCCGGCATCGAGCTGGAAAGCCGCACCCAGCAGATGATCGTGGCCACCGATCAGTCGGCCCAGCTCTCGGTGCGGGACCTGTTCTATGACCGCCCCGGAAACCGCTTCTCGGCGACCATGGTGGCCGGCGAGTCCAAGCTGATGGTGGCCGGCAAGCTCTATCCGACCATCGAGGTGCCGGTGCCGACCCACGCCATTCCGCGCGGCGAAATCGTGATGGCCCAGGATATTTCGATGGCGCGGATTCGCCAGGACCAGCTGCGTCAGGGCACCATCCTCGACGCCGGCGCCCTGGTCGGCATGGCCGCCAAGGTGGCGCTGCGCCCCAGCCTGCCGGTGCCCGAGGCCGATCTGCAGCGCCCGGTAGCCGTCGCTCGCGGCGCCCTGGTCACGCTGGTGCTGAACTATAACGGCATGGAACTCATCGCCCAGGGACGCGCGATCGACCAGGGCAGCCTGGGCGACTCCGTCCGCGCCACCAACACCCATTCCAATATCACGGTCGAAGGCATCGTCGACGGCACCAACCGGGTGCGCGTCCAGCTGAACGGCCGCATCGCCCTAGCCAACTGAGGACCGCCATGATGAAGACCCCGTTCCGTCTCGTTCTGCTCGCTTCGGCGGCTCTTTCCCTCAGCGGCTGCGGCTCGATGCTCGACAAGCTGTCCGAAGTCGGCGAGCAGCCCAAGACCAGCGCCATCAAGGATCCGACCACGCAGCCCGGCTACACCCCGGTCAGCATGCCGATGCCGGCTCCGGTGCAGCCCCAGGCCGGCACCAATTCGCTGTGGCGCCCCGGAGCGCGAGCCTTCTTCAAGGACCAGCGCGCCACCGATGTCGGCGATCTGATCACGGTCACGGTCAATATCAACGATAGCGGGTCCTTGTCGAACAAGACCCAGACCTCGACCGCCAATTCCGAAGCCTCGCAGGCCGGCACCGTCTTGTTCGGCCTGCAGAACTCCCTGACCAAGCTGGGCGCCGACCCGACCAATCTGTGGAACTTCGGCAGCACCAGCGGCATCAACGGCACCGGCACCTCGGCCCGGTCGGAATCGGTGACCATCAACATGGCCGCCACCGTCACCCAGAAGCTGCCCAACGGCAATCTGGTGATCATGGGGCGCCAGGAACTGACGGTGAATGGCGATCTGCGCATCCTGGCGGTGCAGGGCATCATCCGCGCCGAGGATATCTCGACGCTGAACACCATCAATTCGTCGCAGATCGCCGAAGCCCGCATCACTTATGGCGGCCGCGGCACCATCACCGACATCCAGCAGGCCCGGTATGGCCAGCAGCTGTTTGATATCATTAGTCCTTTTTAATGCCCCTCAAGCGCCGGGCGCGGCTTCCAGCCGCTGGGCTACCGCGCCAAGCTATACCGTCTGTGTGACTTAGGCTGTTGGCAGCGCGGGGCCGCCTTGCGGCCCGGGAAAATAAAAAATGTGAGATCCCGCGGGCGGCGCGAGCCGCCCGCGGGATCTTTTTTGCCCACGGCAGAAATTGCCGCGCCCGGCCAGTGGGGCGGCGAAAATCCCAATCTTTCCAACGAAGCGCCCCCGGCATGAATTGCCGGGGGCGCTTCGTTTTAGAGGAACGTGGCCAGGCTCAGCTTGGTCAAAGTACTGACCGCCAGGAACGAGGCTTGCAACTGGGTCTGATATTGCTGGACCTGGGCGGCGGCCTGGGCGGTGTCGACATCCTTCACGTTGGACAGCGAATTCGTCAGATAGGTGACGAAGCTGCTCTGCGTCGTCTGCGCGCCGCTCAGCGTGTTGGAGGTGTTGGAGATGTCCTCCTGCAGACTGCCGAGATCGTTCACCGCCTTGTTGGCGATGGTCAGGCTCGATTGCAGGCTGTCGGTCAGGGCCGAGCCGGACAGCGCGCTGGCGCTCTGCAGGCCGAGACCGGACTGGTCGTCGACGGTGAGCGTGCCGGTGCTGCTGGTCAGGCGCAGATGATAATAGGGCCCCGGCGGCGTCGCGGTCGACGCGGTGTCGTCGGGCACCACCTGGGCGGCGACGCCGCTGGCCGGGTTGGCGTTGATGGTCTGGGCGATCTGGGTCAGGCTCTGGCCGCTGGTCAGATTGTAGGTCGTGCCGTTGACCGTCAGCGTGCCCGACGCGTTGGCCGCCGCCGAGGTGCTGGTGATCGGCGTGCCGCTGCCGTTCGTACTGGCGGTCGAGGCCTGGGCGGCCTCGATCACCGACTGAACCGAGCGGAGTGCCTCCTCCATGGCGGGATTGCTGGCCAGTACGCCGTAGGACACGGTCTGCTGCAGATTGACCTGCACCGATTGAATCGAATTGTCGCCGGTATAGTAGCCGGTGTCCGAATTCGAGGGATTATAGGCGTTGGTGGTGGCGTCCAAGGTCGGATAGTTCGCGAGGCTGACCGGCGCCACCGAGGTGTTGCCGCCGGCGAACAGGTAATCCCCGCCCACCTGCTGGTTCACCTGGGTCATCAGGGTCGCCATGATCGACTGGGCTTGGCCCAGCAGATCCGAATTGTTGGGTGCGGACATCGCCGTCGAGATCAGGGTCTGCAGCTTGTTGACATCGGTCTGCATGGTTCCGACCGCCGTATACATGGCCTGAGTGGTGGTGCCGGTCGATTGCGCGATGTCGGACCAGTTCGAGGACTGGGCGATATCGGTCTCGAGATTGAGCGTCTCGCGCGAATCGCTGCCGCCCAGCGTTCCGAAATCCTGCGCCTTGAGGCCCGACGCCTGCTGGGTTTCCGCCACCGACCATTGCGACTGGACGTTCAGCGCGTCGCCGATGGTGGACTGATAGAGATTGTTGGTCGAGACTACCTGCATGATATCCTCCGTCAGCCCCCGATCGCGGTGATCAGCGAATTGAACATCGCCGTCTGCGTGGTGATGACGCGGGCCGAAGCCGCGTAGAGATTCTGAAGCTGGGTCAGCATCGCCGTCTGCTGGTCGACATTGACGCCCGATTCATCGGAAAAAGTGCTCTGCAGCGCCGTCAGGGCCGTCGAGGTCGAGGTGGCGTCGGTCTGGGCGTCGGTGGCTCGGCTGGCCACGTCGGAAATCAGGTTGCTGGCGAAGCCGCCATAGGTGGTGGTCTGCGCCCCGAGATGGCCGGTCGGCGAGCTGTTGAGGCCGAGCGTGGACAAGGCGCTGCCGGTGACGTTGGAGAAGGTCAGCGAATTGCTGCCGCTGTTGATCTGGATCTGAGAGAAGCCGTTGCCGGACACGCTGGCCATCAAACCACCGGTCGGGTCGCCGGTCGTGGGATCGGTCGTCTGAATGCCCGCCGCGCTGGCCGCCGTATTGATGGTGTCGACGATGGTCTGCAGCGTCGAACCGGCGGCCACGGTCGTGTTGCCGCCCACGGTCACCATGGTCTCCGGCGATCCGGCGACATTGGTCACCTGCACGGTGACCGGCATGCTGCCGCCATTGATGGTGAACGTGCCGGTCGGCAGGGCGACGCTCGAATTGGAGAAGACGGCGGTGCCGGTGCCGGTGCCGGAGGTGAAGGTCTGATTGTTCAGCAGGGCGGCCGACATGGCCTGGGCGGTGCTGCCGTCGCCGGAGCCCACGCCGGAGAAGGGCGCGGTCGGCGCCGGCATCGTGCTGTTGAGCGTGCCCACCGGCAGCAGGCTGGAATTCGACAGCATGGCCGAATTGACGCTGATGGTACCGGCCGAATTGCCGCCGGTGACCACGTCGTTCAGATGGAAGAAGCTGGAAAAATCGGTGCCGTTGAGCGAGCCGTCCAGCGTGCTGACGGCGAGCCCCTGACCGTTGTTGCTGGTCAGCTTGAGGCCGCCGCTGGAATTGAGCGAGGCGGTGACGGTGCCGCCGAAGGCCGTGTTGATGGCGCCGATGATGGAGCCGACCGTGGTAGGCGAGCCCAGCTGAGTCAGGTCCAGATCCTGGGAGCTCTGCACTTCGCCGGTGCTGTCGGTCAGCGCGATGCGCACCACCAGATCGCCGTCGGGAAAGCCGTCGGCGTCGTTCTGGGACGTGGATCCCACGGACGGCGTCACGGCCGTGGTGCCGTCCGACCCCGATCCATCGGTGTAGCTGGCTCCCGCCGCGCTGGTCAAGGTCGAGGGCGGCGGGCTGGCCGACCCGAGATTGCTGGCCGCGTTGAGCCCGGTCGACAGCTGCTGCGCCAGATAATCGAGCGAGCTCTGGGTCGCCGGCAGCTCGCCGTCGCGCTGCTGGACAAGAGCCGCGATCGTGCCCGTGCTGATGGTCGAGGTGATGTCGGTCTGGCCGACCATGATGCCGTTGATGCCGCCGCCCGGATAAGTCACCCCATCCGAGATGCTGACCGAATCATGCGACAGATGATTGACCTGGTTGCCGTCGATCAACGCCTGGCCGCTGCTGGTATAGACCTGCATCTCGCCCTGCGCGTTCGTGTAGGAGGTGACGCCTAGATCGCCCGACAAGGTATTCAGCGCGGTGTTGCGCTGATCCTGGAGCGCCGCGGTAGACTGGCCGTTGGCCTGGGCCGTGGCGATCTGGGTGTTGAGGCTGGAGATGGTGTCGAGCTGGGTGTTGGCGTCGTCGACCGTATCGGAGATCTGCTGATCGGCCTGAGTGCGCAGCGACTGGATCTGCTGGCTGGTCGAGCGCATGGTCGAGGTCAGGTTGTCGAGCCCGCTGATCACGCTGTTGCTTAGCGAGCTGTTCTGCGGTGTCGAGGCCAGCGAGGACAGGTCGGTCTGCAGGGTGGCGATCTGCGACGCGATGTCGTTGCCGCCCGTGGAGGACTGGCCGATCTGGCCCATCGCCTGCTGCAGGTTCTGGTAATAGGTATTGTAGGTCGAGGCCTGGCTCGACTGGCCGTTGGCGGTGTTGATCTGGGCCAGCAGAAAGGGGTCGGTATTGCTGACGGTGCCGAGATCCACGACGCCGCTGCCGACACCACTGGTGATCGACGTTCCGACCTGCACAGACTCTGCCGTATAGCCCGCCGTGTTGGCGTTCGAGATATTGCTCGACGTCACGCTCATCTGCTTTTCGATGAGCATGAGCGAGCTTATGGCGGAGGAGAGTGCGAGATCGGTCATGGGAAGCCTCCCAGCTCGAGTCTGTTCGCGTTACTTGGACCGCGCCGCGTCGGCGTCGGCCGGAATGCCGAAGCCTTCGAGCTGCTCCGGCGAAGCGTCGGCGCTGGCGCGCACGGCCTCCATCACCGCGTCGACGCGGCGGCGCGAGGCGGAGACAGCCTTCTGCAGCAGGGCGCGGTTCTCGGTGGTCATGGCCTGAAGCTCGGCGCCGGCGGCGACCAGCTTTACCTGCAGCTCGGGATCGGACAGCAGCTGCTCGACCGAGCTGTCCAGCAGTTCATTGGACAGCGCGCCATATTCGCGCGACAGGACGCTCTTGCGCTTGGTCGTCGCCAGCAGGGTCGCCGGCAGGCCGCGTTCGAGAAAATCGTTCTCGTTCTCGATGATCGCCTTCAGCTTGCCCATCACACCGACGAAATTGTCCAAAGCGGGGTTGCGGTCCATGATCCAGATCTCCTTGTTCACATGCGGGCGGGTTGGCCGGAAACGGCAGCCTGGCGATAAGCGAGGGCGGCCCGGCGATTACGGGTGGCGCGGTTGATTTCGTCGGTCAGACAATCGAGCTGAAGGGCCATCTCGGCGGACAGACGCTCCAGTTCGGCATAGGCCACCAGGGCTTTCATGCGCAGCTTTTCCTGCTCGACGGGCGGCAGCGACGCCATGTGGCGATCGGCGCGCGCCTGCAGGATTTCGGGGGCGACCGGCTCGACCACGCCGGGCGCCAGCATCTGATGGATTTCGGCCATCTTGCAGGCGACCCGGCCCTGGAGGAGCAGGAGGCGGTTCTTGTCGTAGCTATGTTCCATACCCATGACTTACGCCCTCTTCAGCCTTACTGGATCACCTGGATCAGCGAGGTGAACATGTCCTTGTCGGTGCCGATCACCTGCGAGGCGGCCGAATAGGCCTGCTGGGCCGAGATCATGTTGGAGAACTCGGTCGAGGTATCGACGTTCGACTGCTCCAGCGCCTGGCCGGTTATGGTGCCGGCGCCGTTGGAGCCCGCCGCGTTCAGCGTGTAGTTGCCCGACTGCGAGGTCTGCTGGTAGACGCCGTCGCTCTGCGCCGACAGGCCGTTCTCGTTGGGGAACGTCACCACCGGGATCTTGTAGATCGGCACCTTCTGACCATTGTCGTAGCTGGCGATGACTTCGCCGGTGGTGGCGTCCACCGAGACGCCGGTCAGCTGGCCGTATTGCACGCCGTTCTGCGGGGTTCCCTTGACATCGATCGAGGGGTCGGTCTCGCCGGTGTCGAACTGCGACAGGCCGTCGGTCTTGCCGGTGCCGATCGCGCCGGCGGTGCCGAGATTGACGTTGATCGCACCCGTGGTGCCAGCCAGCGAACTGGCGGCACCGTCAAACCAGGTCGCCGACAGAACCGGCGCGCCGTTGGCGCCGGTCGGCGCGGTGGCCGGGTTGCCGGAGGAATCCGTGTTCTGGGTGAAGGTCGGGGTTCCGCTCGAATCGTCCTCGCTCAGGGTCGGCAGGCCGCTGATGCTGTTCAGGGTGCCGTCCGAATTGAAGCTGACCTGATACGAGTAGTTGGACACCGTGTTGCCGCTCGAGTCGGACAGCGTGCCGGTCTGCGTGCTGCCGTCGGGGGTGGTCGGCGAGCTGACCGTCATGATCCAGTCATTGTTGCCGGCGGCGGTCCAGGTGACCGGGAAGGTCTGCTGCACGCCCAAGCTGTCATAGACCGACATCGAGGTTTTCTCGGAGAAGGGCGTCCCGAGATCCTGCCAGGTCAGGTTAAGCGAATTGCCCGAGGAATCGACCGCATTGGTAAGACCGGCCGTGCTCGGCGTGGTGCCGCCGATGTCGGACGGGGCGAAGGAGAGCGGCCAGGTCACTGAAGCGCCGGTGTTGCTGTTGGCCTGGACCACATTGCCGCTGCCGTCGACGAACACGTCATAGGTCAGCGGTTGGCCGGCGGTGCTGGTGCTGCCGTCGCTTCCCGTGATGGTCGCGGTCGTGTTCGAGGCGGTCACCGACAGCTGATATTCGGTAGTGCTGACGCCGTTGACCTCGACATTGGTATTCAAGGTCGAATAGGCCATCGACAGGTTCTCGGTGGTCGGCGGGCTCGCGCTCGACTGATAGCTCATGGTGTAGGCGTCGCTCTGAGCCTCGGCCGGCATGTTGGCCTCGAGGCTGTATTGGGTGGTCGCGGTCGCCGAGCTGTTGAACTTGTTGATATTGACGTTCTGCAAGGACGCGACATTGTCCGGATTGGCCGCGGTCACATTGCCCTTGGCGTCGGTCGGCCAGCCCAGCAGATAGTAGTTGGTGCCGGTCAGCTGCAGATTGCCGCTGCTGTCGGTCCCGAACGAGCCGTTGCGGGTGTAGGAGTCCTGCGTTCCGCCGAGCCCGTTGCTGACGGCGAACATGCCGTTGCCGGTGATCGCCATGTCGGTGGTGGCGTCGGCGGAGCTCTGCTGCACCAGGCCCTGGGCGGTCACGTTCTGGACCGAGGTGGCGTAGACGCCGCCGGCCGGATAATTGATGCCGACGCCTTCCTGGGTCAGCAGATCATTGAACTGCGTCGTGACGGTCTTGTAGCCCGTCGTCGACGAATTGGCCAAATTGTCCGATACCGTAGACAGCGCGGCTTGCTGAGCCTGCAGGGCGGAAACCGCCGAATTCATCGCTGCGTCCATGGTCCACTCCTTCGTATGAAACTTAAGCGTTGCGTTGCCGTCAGTTGATCGCGGTCACGTTGGCGATCGGAACGTCGATGTCGCCGACCAGCAATTGCGTGCTGCCCCCCGACGTATCGACGCCGGTAACCTGACCGACCATGTTGGTGGTGGTCGTGACAGCGTTGCCGCTGCCGTCGGTGGCGACGACACTCAGCGTGAAATCGCCGGTGGTCACCGTGCTGCCGCTGCTGGTCGTGCCGTTCCAACTGAAGGAATGCTCACCCGAGGCGGCGTTGCCGGTGGTCGTATAAACCGTGTTGCCGCTGGAATCCGTGACGGTCAGCGCCACCGTCGAAGCGGTGGAGTTCAACGTGTAGTCCCACTGAGCCGTTCCGCTCTGTATCGGCGAGGTGGCGCCCGAGGCGGTCACCGTCTTGCCGACATAGCCGAGCCCGTTGGCCTGGGTGATCGTGGACAGATCGGTATTCATCGAGGACAGGGTCTGATTGGTGTCCAACTGCTGCTCGACGCCCGACAGCTGGATCAGTTCCTGCGTGAAGGTGTCGGTGTTGGTCGGATTCAGCGGATCCTGATGCTGAAGCTGGGACGTCAACAGCGTGATGAACGTGTTGTACGCGTTCGACGCCGAGCTGGCTCCGCTGGAGCTGCTGCTACTCGAACTGCTGGCCGAGCTGCTGCCGCCGATGAGCGAATCATAGTAGCTCTGAGAGTTCGTCGAATTTGTAGTCGAAGTCGTCGTCATCTGTCCTAGCTCCCTGCTCCCGGCAAAAACTGCCTAGGAACATTTTTCCCCCGCACCCGTCCAAATCTGTCTTCTGGGCCCGCGAATGCGAGGAAATACGCGGATTGCCCGTTTAACTCGGGTTTATATATGCAGGAGCTGTGCCAGTTTTGTTTGCGAGCTTTGTTTGCCCCAAAGTTTGTTAGCCCCTCAGGCGCCGGGCGGGCGCCCTGGGCTACCGCGCCAAGCTATATTGCCTGTGTGACCGCGGCTGTCGGTAGCGCGGGGCCGCCTTGCGGCCCTGAAAAAGGAAGAGAGCCACCATGAAAAAAGCCGCCAGGAGGTTGCCCTCCCGGCGGCTTTTGCGCAGTAGCCTTCGTGGGCGGCTTCTGTTACTTGACCAGCTTCGGCATGCCGGAGATTTCGGCCCAGGCGTCGCGGGTGGTGCGCAGGCCTTCGATCAGACGGTCGGACGCCTCGCCGGCGTCAACCTTGCCAACCGAACGCAGCAGCGCCTTGCTGACGGCCTGATACATGTCGCGCAGATTGAGGGCGACCTGGCCGCCGACGTCCATGTCGAGATGGCGGTTGAGGCCGTCGATGATGCGCGTGGCATTCATCACTTCGTCGAACTGCTTCTGGAAGTCGCCGCGGCGGGCGGCGTCGGCGGCGCGCGAGATATGCAGGAGAATGGTGTCGTAGAGTTGGACCACTGCGACCGGCGAGGGCTCGGTCGCGCGCGGCGTGCTGGTCGAAATGGCGTTCATCGTGACGTGCTCCAAACAGAATAGAACAACGCCATATTGGTGTGGATAACTAAAGAAAACGTTACGATTGAAGGCGATGGGTCTGGCGATGTCTTATGGAGCGATTGCACGACCGTCTAACGGGATCCGCAGCGGTCGCTGATCGGCCTTAAGCCTCCACCACCTCTTCCCGCCCCAAAAACGCCCAAGCGTGTTTCACCATGTCTTCCAACTCGGGAAACCGCGGCGTCCAACCCAAAGTCTCCAATGCCTTTTTATTGGAGGCGACCAGCGCGACCGGATCGCCCGAACGGCGCGGCCCCAGCGTGACCGGCACCGTCTTGCCGGTCACCGCCTCGACCGCGTCGATCACCTGCTTCACCGACCAGCCATTGCCATTGCCGAGATTGAAGCTGTTGGAGGGATTGCCCGCCGCCAGGTACTCCATCGCCTTGACATGGGCGTCGGCCAGATCGGCGACATGGATATAGTCGCGGATGCAGGTGCCGTCCGGGGTCGGATAATCGGTGCCGAACAAAGTCAGCCCCTTGCCCTTCCCGGCCGCGGCGGCCAGCGCCAGCGGAATCAGATGGCTCTCGGGATCGTGGCGTTCCCCCAGGCGACCCTCGGGGTCGGCGCCGGCGGCGTTGAAATAGCGCAGGCAGACGGCGCGGATCCCATGCGCCCGGCCGGCATTGGCGATCATCTTCTCGCCCGCCAGCTTGGTGTCGCCATAGCAATTGGTGGGGAATTGCGGATCCTCCTCCTCGATCGGCTGGCGCTCCGGATCGCCGAACAGGGCGGCCGTCGAGGAATAGACCAGCTTGTCGACCGAGGCGTCGCGCATGGCCGACAGGACCGATAGCGTGCCGCCGATATTATTGTCCCAGAAACGCAGAGGATCGACCACCGAGAGGCCGGCCTCGATATAGGCGGCGAAATGGATCACGCCGTCGATTTTTTCGTCGCGCAGGAGTCCGGTCAGCCGCGCCGTGTCACGGATGTCGGCTTCGACCAGCTTGCCATGCAGCACGGCGTCGGCGTGGCCATTGCCGAGATTGTCCACCACCACGCAGTCATGGCCCAGCTCCGCCAGTCGCAAAACCGTGTGGGAGCCGATAAAGCCGGCACCGCCGGTTACCAGAATGCGCATGGATTCCCTCCGCAAAAAACGTATGCTCGACTTTGTTGAGGACCATGCCGCACCGCAAGAAAAACTTTCTCGTCCGACTGTGACCAAAGATAGCCGATCGCTGCCCGAACTCGAGGCCGGCCTCTCCCGCACGCCCGCGGACCTGCCCCTACGCCTGGACTACGCCAAAGCCCTGTCCGCCAGCGGACAGGGCGACCGCGCCGTCATCGCGCTGGCCACGGGGGCGCGCCATCATCCCGGCAATCCTCAGCTCGCCATCGAACTGGCGCAGCTGCTGACGAGCCGGGGGCAGCACGAAGAGGCCCAGCAGGTTCTCGTCGCCGCCATGCGAGCACGGCCCGACCATCTGGAGCTGCGCGGGCTTCTCGCGGCGGAATTGGCCGCCGACCTCAAGATCGGCGAGGCGATGCGCCATCTCAAACTCCTGCTGTCCATCCATCCCGGCCTGTCTCTGGTTTACGCCAATCTCGGCGTGCTGCTGCAGACGATCGGCGAACCAGAGGCCGCCCTCCTCGTCCATCGCCAGGCTTTGCGCCTCGACGACAGCAATCCGACCACTCAGGTCAATCTCGGCATCGCCCTGATGACCCTCGGCGACTATCGGGAAGGCCTGGCCTATTACGAGCATCGTCTGTCTCTGCCGCATGTGCGGCCGCCGCCGCGCACCATCCCGCGCTGGACCGGCAGGACAAAAGTCGGGCGGCTGCTGGTCACCGCCGAGCAGGGCTATGGCGATCTTTTGCAATTCGCCCGCTTCCTGCCACTGCTGACCGAGTGGGCCGACGAAATCTGGCTCGATTGCCCGCAGCAGATGAAGCCGCTCTTCGCCGGCGCGGCGCCGCTCACCGGAATCGTCGTTCCCGGCGACACCTTGCCCACCGCCGACGCCACCGTCCCGCTGCTCAGCCTGCCGCATTGCCTCGGCACCGGCGGCGATCTGCTGGTCGAGTCGATTCCCTATATAAAGGTGCCGTCGGAGGGGCCGGCTTTGCCGCCCGACCGGCGGCCGCGGATCGGGCTGGCCTGGTCGGGACGGACCGGTGGGCCGGGCGAGCTGTTCGTCCGCCGCACCCTGGGACGCCGCAGTTGTTCGTTCGCCGACCTGGCGCCTATTTGGTCATTGGAGGATTTCTGCTTCTTCAGCCTGCAATATGGCGTGGCGGGCCGGGAATGCCAGCCGCCGGTGCAGGATCTGTCGCCGCTGATCTTCGATTTCGCGCATAGCGCGGTGCTGGCCTCGCAGCTCGATCTGATGATCAGCATCGACAGCGCTCCGGCTCATCTGACCGGCGCGCTGGGCGTTCCTCTGTGGGTAATGCTGGGGCCTGGTCAGGCCGATTATCGCTGGGGCGGCGCCAAAGGCACTTCGCCCTGGTATCCCAATGCCCGCTTATTCCGCACCGGGGCGGGTGGCTGGGCGGCACTGGCGGCGAACGTCGCCAGTGCGTTGCGCGAAGCGAACTTCGCTTAAGTCAGTCCTTTAGTTCTTCAACCGGCAGACATAGTCCAACGGCGGATCGCAATCGATGGCGATGGCGACGATACGGTCGACGATGCACGACGGCGCCTTCGGGCCCATATTGCGCAACTGAGCGCGCAGGCGGCGGGCCTGGTCAATGATGTCGCGCGCCTCGGCGCACTCGTCGATCAGCTCCTCCGCCGGTTCCCGCAATTCATGGGGCCAGGCGGACGAATCTTCCCCGAAGCGATCGACCAGATCCTGAAGTTCTTCCGGCGACACGATGGTATCCAAGCCAAGCATATGGTCCGTCGAATCCATAATCGAAGTCAGGCGCGGGGGAAACCCCTTTCGGGGCTGCCCCCGGTTCATGCCGTCCCCATGGGCGTGAAGACGTTGGCCGCTTCGGCCGGCTGCTCGGCGGCCTGCACGCCGGCGATCTCGGCCCAGGCGTCGCGCAGCTCGCGCACGGCCACCACCAGGCGATCGCAGGCTTCGGCGGCGGTTTCCTTGCCGACCGAGCGGAACAGGCAGCGGGCCACGGATTCGTAGGTCTCCCGCAGATTGACGGCGACCTGGCCGCCGCGCTCCATGTCGAGATGGCGGTTCAGCCCGTCGATGATGCGCGCGGCGCTCATCACATATTCGAACTGCTTCTGGTAGTCGCCGCGGCGGGCCGCGTCGGCGGCCCGGGAGATGCGCACCAGGATGCCGTCATAAAGCATCACCACCACCTTCAACGGCGGCAGGGTCCGCTGAGCCGCCTGATAGGCATTAATGGCGTATCGGCTTTGGTTCATCTCG
>Ga0302314_10011286_pt1 | contig 15600 bp, 14 predicted proteins | sample III_Palsa_N2_3_FD_200533 | JGI IMG/M metagenome (GOLD analysis project Ga0302314, IMG submission 200533) | Peat permafrost microbial communities from Stordalen Mire near Abisko, Sweden - III_Palsa_N2_3 | ecosystem: Environmental > Terrestrial > Soil > Palsa > Peat permafrost | place: Sweden...
GCCGCCCCCCCCCGCGGGGGGGGGGGGGGGGGGGGGGGGGGGGGGGCCCCCGACGCACCGGCAGAGAGTCCACGGACGCCGGACACAGACCAGCGAGCATCAGACGAAACAGGGGCGCGTCATACGAGGAATGAGACAAGTCCGCTGCTAACAGCAGGGCACTACACGCGCGAATAAGGCGGCAGAGCCCACCATGGACTGAGCCGCCTGCCGACTACGCCGGGTCCTCGGCTGCCGCGACGTGTTCCGCCGGTGCTCCGGACTGCTCGGGCAACGCCGTGGCCTGCTGCGATAGCGCCGCGCTTGAGTCCGATGACTCCGGGTCCGAGTCCGACAACTCCGCGCTGGAGGCGCGGGCGGAATCCGGCGGGCCGCCGGCCTCGACTCTTAGCTCTCTGATGACGGCCCAGGTGATGGAGACGATCGGCACCGCGACGACGGCGCCGAGTAGGCCCGCCGAGAGAGTTCCGGCGATCACCGAGACCGCGATGGCCACCGGGTGCAGGCGCACTGACCAGCCCATCACGAAGGGCTGCAGCACGTGCCCCTCGATCTGGCCGAAGACGACGATCAGGATCAGCACGATGACGGCCGTCGTCACGCCCTTGCTGGCCAGGGCTACCACCGTTGCCACGGCCATGGCGATGGGGGAGCCTGCCAGCGGGATGAAGCTGGCGACGAACTCCAGGATCGTCAGCGGCAGCACCAGGGGCACGCCCAGCAGCTTCAGCGCGACGCCGACCATGATGGCGTTGGCCGCCGAGACGAGGATGACGCCGCGCGTGTAGCCCGCGAAGGTGTGCCAGGCGGTGCTGCCGCAGCGGCGCCAGGTCGGGCGGGCGGCTACGGGCAGCTGGTTCTGGAACCAGCCCCACATCCGGTCGCCGGAGTTGGTGAAGAAGATCGCGCAGAACACGGCCAGGGCCAGCACCGCCAGCACGTCCACTATCCGGCTCGCGCCGTTGAGCGCCTGGTTGATCAGCGTCGTGCGATGCCCCGAGAGGTACGAAGTGAGCTTGCCCTGCAGGTTGGACAGGGTGCTCGGGTTGACGTTGAAGGGCTTGCGCTCGAGCCACTTCTCGATCTGGTCGACACCGCCGCGGAACTCCGCGCCGAGGTTGCCCGACTCGTTCGCCACCGAGTTGCCGACCTGCCAGAACATGCCGCCGATCAGCCCGATTCCGGCCAGCGCGGTCACCACCAGCGCCAGCGGACGCGGCATGACCTTGGCGAGCACGTGCACCGGCGGCCGCATCAGCGAGGTGAGGATCAGCGCGATGAACAGCGCGATGAAGATCAGCTCGAAGCGCAGCGCCACCAGGAACGCCACGTACCCCGCCCCGCCGAGCAGCAGCAGCCGCCAGGCGTAGTCGGAGGCCTGCCGCAGCCGGGGATTGACCTCGCGCGTTCCCGCCGGCCGTTGCATCTTCGCAGCTCCTGCCCGAATGGTCCCGAAATTTTCAGACCGCGGGTGCCGCGCCGCCGGGCACCCGCTCGCGCCCAGGCTATCGGGACGGGAGCGTATTACGGTGCGCGCGGCGCGGCGCGCATCCCCGGTTCCGTCCTGGGCAGCCGGGAAGCGCCCGGCGATCGTCAGTAGAATCGCGAACCTACGGGATAGGCACGCGACCTGATGAGCAACACGGAGACCACCGCGGCGTCCTCGGCCCCCGCGGTCCCGCCGAACGGTGCGGCGGACGTCGGCCGGCCGCGCCGGAGTCGGGGAGCCGACCTACCGCGTCTACGGGTTCTTCGGCAGCCGGGAGAATCTGGACGTGCACTACACGTACGACACGGCGCCTCATGCCTGTCAGTAGCAGTAGCCGGAGCAGCTCGCGGTCACGCCGCGGCGGCGGGACCGGATCGCGCGGCGGACCGTATCTCGCGGCGCATGGCGCCGAGCTGCGCCTGGAGAGCGCCGCGGCCGGTGGCGTAGCGCGAGGGCGTCAGCGGGCTGGCCGGTGTGCCGAACGCGGCCACCGCCTCGGCGTCGCGCTGCATCCGGCGTAGGCCGTTCCACAGCGGCGAGTGGCGCAGGCCCTCAGCGGCAAGTTTGACCGCGATCTCCTTCGCCAGTGTCACGATCTGCCGTGCCGCCGCCGAAGCAAGGGCTCTGACCAGTGCGAACGCCTGGACCGACAACGCGCCGGGCTCGGCTGCCGCGTCCAACTCGTCGTTCAGGTCGCGCAGCGCGTCCACGAGCGTGAGGATCGCCTGCCAGCGTGCTGATCCGGCGATCGGCCCGCTGGCCTGCGTGGCCCGCTCGTAGGCGTCGTCGAGCTCTGTCAGCAGTTCGGCCAGTGCGGCCGGGTCGACCTCCTGGCCCTGTGCGGAGAGCGCGGGCAACTGCGGCAGTTCGAACTCCGGCACCAGCGTGAGCAACTCGCGCCGTACCGCCGACGCGGTCTGGCCGAGCCGCACGTAGCGGCCGAAGACGCGCGGCCACTCGGCAGGCTGGGGAATCAGCGTCGGAATCAGGGTCCGGCGCGCCTCCGCGGCCTCGGCGAGGCTGAGCTGGTGCACGCCCGCCGCCGCGGCCGAGGGACCGGCCGGTCGGCGCGGCCTGGCGATCCCGGCGGTCAGGCCGGAACGCACCGTGGACGCCGTCTCCCGCGCGTCCAGGCCCGCCGCCCGGGCCGCGCGGCTCAGCTCGATCTCCACCTCGGACCGGTCAAGCAGCCCGCCGCCGACGAGCGTGCCGAGGTTGTACGCCGCGCGGTTCAGGGTGTCGTTACGCGTGCCCACGCGGGCCGACTCGACCCGGGCCGCCTCCCGCTCCAACGCGCTGTGCGCGTACGCGCCGCCGAGCTGCGAGCGGACCGGGCCCAACGCCGTGGCCAGCGAGAGCGGTTCGCCGGGGACGGGCCGCTCCTCCAGCGGACGCAGCAGGGCGCTGATCCACTGCGGCAGCACCGCGATCGGCGCGTCCTCGATCACCCGGTACTCGGCGCCGTCCACCCGCGAACCGGGCGCGACCACGTAGCCGCCGACGCCGCGCGTGTCGATCAGCGGCCCGAGCCGTCGCACCGTGTTGCGCGGCGCCGGCCCGTCCACTGGCGGCCGGAAGTACAGATGCCGTCCGCCGCTCGGCGTGCGCACGGTGAAGGTGCGCGGCAGCTCGCCGCGGTGCGCCTCGGCCAACTCCCGCAGCACCGTCCAGCCCTCCGTGGGCACTGCGCCCTCCGTTCGCTCCCGCGGATCCTTGGCGACATCCAGGTCGACGACGATGAGGTTGCTCGGCCCGCAGGCGACGCCGTAGTTCGCGCCCGGATTCGGCGCGAGCTGCCGGAGCCGGAGCAGCGAGGTGGTGGCCGCGTGCTCCCAGTCCCGCGCCACGGCCGGGACCTTCGTCCCCGGGCGTAGCGGGAACAGCGCGAAACCTCGGCTGACCAGCTCGGACGGCGTGCTCGGCGACACCGTGGCCGACGCTTGCTGCTCACTCATGGCAACCCCTCCTTCGAACAAGTGTGCTACTCATTCGCCGCGAGGGCAAGAGGGAGGGAGTAATCGGCCGGCCCGACGGCGTGTTCTGCCCTTGTCATCTCATCCGGTCTGCGAGCATGCGGCTCATGAAGATCATGCGTACTTCGGCAACCCTTCTGGCGGCCACGCTCGCGGTGGCCGGCACCGCTGCCTCCGCCTCCGCCGCGACCTCGCGCGCCGCCGGCACGACGGACCTGACCGTCAAGATCACGCAGGGCTCCGCGTCCGTGGCGGGCGGCACGTCGGTCTCGTTCAAGGGCACCTACACCTGCAACGACACTCTGGGCGCGCACAACGTCGACATCGCCGTCGTGCTCGACCAGGGCAACGCGAACGGCGGGCACGCGGCCACGGTGTCCGTGCCCTGTCAGGCCACCAACGGCTCCTGGTCCGCCACCGTGCCGTTCTCCGGGGTCAAGACCGGGACCGAGATCGACGCCCAGGCCACGATCACCGACAACGACCTTCAGGCCACCGCGCAGGCCCGGCTCATCGCGCACACCGCGTTCGTGTCGCTCAACCCGACCGAGACCGCGAACCCGGACGGCAGCGTGACGATCGGCGGCACCTACGGCTGCTCGGACACCGAGACCGGCGACATCGTCGCCTCGATCAACCGCATCCAGACCGGCGGCGCCGCGGCCATCGGCGTGGCCGCGCTGACCGCGAGCTGCCCGGCCGCCAACGCGTCCTGGTCCGCGACGGTGACCCTCGCCAGCATGCCGACTTCGCCCACCGGCACCACCGAGCAGAGCTTCGACGTCACCTGGGGCGACGGACACCAGCGCATCCTCGGCAGCGGCGAGATGATCGCGCCGCAGTCCTAGCGGTCCTCGGTTGCTGCGCCGGCGCGTGTGCTAACGCACGACCGCGACCCCGCCCGCGACGGCGCAGCGGTCCTCCAGGTCCTGGCCCGGGCCGGTGCCGTCCGGCCGCCACGAGGTGCAGCGTACGAAGCCGGGATCGACGAATTCGAAGCCGGATACCAGTTCCCGGACCCGCTCCAGCGGACGCGGCGTGTACTGCAGCGGGTTGGCTCCCAGCGATTCCCGCAGTGCCCGCTCGGTCGCCGAGAGGTCCGTGCCCTGCAGCAGGTGCACCATGACGATCATGCTGCCGGGCGCCAGCGCGGCCTTGAGCTCGGTCAGCGCCCGCGCCAACCGGTCCTCGTCGGCGATGAAGTCGAGCATTCCGAGCAGCAGCAGGCCCACCGGCCGGGACAAATCGATCCGCTCGTGCAGCCACGGGTCCGCGAGGATCGGCGCCGGCTCGCGGAAATCGGCCCACAGCGCGTGCACCTCGCTGCCGTTGCGCGCTCGGGCGGCCAGCACGGCCCGCGCGTGCGCGGCGCTGACCTGGTCGTCGGTCACGAAGACGTAGCGCGTGCCGGGCCGGGCGGTGCGCGCCAGCGGGCTCAGGGTGGGGCTGTTCAGCTTCGGTATGTAGCAGCCGAGGTGCAGGAACTGGTCGATGCCGTGCTCGGGCCGGCCGACCCAGCTCTGCGCCCGGATGATGAAGGCCTCCCCGGCCCGCGCGGCGAACACGACGTTCGGCACGTACTTCATCGCGAGCTCGGCCGCGTCCCGGTCGACCTGGAAGTTGTCCTTGCCCCCGACCATGTAGTCCCACATCCGCAGCGGATGCGGCCGCTCGCTCGGCGGGTCCGGCGGCTGCCAGTCCCGGCCCAGCTGCAGATCCCAGGGCACTGATCCGTCCGCCGCCGCCACGCTGATCCCCTTCTCCCCGTCGTCGCCGCCACCGGGTCCGCGGTCGCAGCAGCGCACGAGCCCTGATCAGCAGCATACGCATGCTCGACCACGCTGTCCCCGACTCCGCGCATCTACCGGCACATCCACTGCCCGCGGAGCGGGGAAGTCACGCACGTCGCGAAGTGTTGCAATCATCAATCACCGGTGAAACGCAGATGGAGGCACAGTGCCGCAGAGTTCGGACCCCTTGCGCAAACTCGGATTCCTCACGATCGGGCTGTTCGACGAGGCCGATCCGCGGGCCGGGCACGAGACCACGCTCTCGATCATCGAGCTCGGCGAGCAACTCGGCTTCGACAGCGCGTGGGTGCGCCACCGGCATCTGCAGTACGGCATCTCCTCGCCGGTCGCCGTGCTGGCCGCCGCCTCGCAGCGGACCAGCAGGATCGACCTGGGGACGGCCGTGATCCCGCTCGGCTGGGAGAATCCGCTGCGGCTCGCCGAGGACCTGGCGACCGTGGACATCCTCTCGGGCGGACGGCTCAATCCGGGCATCAGCGTCGGCCCGCCGATGAACTACGACCAGATCAAGCAGGCGCTCTACCCGGACACCGCCGAGGCCGAGGACTTCAGCTACGAGCGCGTGCAGCGGCTGCTGTCCTTCATCCGCGGCGAGAAGGCCAGCGATTTCAGCGGCACCGTCGGCTTCGAGGCCTTCTCCGACCGCGTCCAGCCGCACTCGGCCGGGCTCGGGCGACGGCTGTGGTACGGCGGCGGCAGCCTGCGCTCGGCGCGGTGGGCCGGGGAGCACACGATGAACCTGCTGACCAGCAGCGTCGTCAAGGCGGAGGAGTCCGAGGACTTCGCCGAGATCCAGCTCTCGCACATCCGGGCCTTCCGGGAGCACCACCCGGACGGCCAGAAGGCGCGCGTGTCGCAGGGCCTGGTCGTCATCCCGACCGACTCCGCGTCGGCCGAACAGCGTGCGAAGTACGAGGCGTACGCGGCGAGCCGCACACCGCGAACCGCCACGCCGCAGGGCCCGGCCCGGATGCTGTTCGCCAAGGACCTCGTCGGGACGAGTGGCGAGATCGCCGAGCAGCTCTACGCGCACGCGGCGTTCCGCGAGGTCGATGAGGTCGCCTTCGCGCTCCCGTTCAGCTTCGCGCACGAGGACTACGTGCAGATCCTCACCGACCTCGCGACCAGGCTCGGGCCGGAGCTCGGCTGGAGCCCGGCCGCGGGCTGATCCCGGAGGCCTTCTACGCGGTCGGCGGACGCGGCGCTCCGGTCGGGTTGCTCAGCAGCCCGCCGGACTGGCCGACGGCGGTGAGCGGCGTGGCCACGTCCTCGAGCGAGCGGCCCTCCGCGTTCACGCCGAGCAGCAGCTCGACGATCGCTCCGGCGATCATCACGGCCGCGCCGATCAGGTAGCCGATCCACAGCTTCGAGTGGTGTTCCAGGAATTCCGGGGTCCGGCCGGTGGTGGTGCCGATCAGCTTGCCGTAGAACCAGGGGCCGAAGGACCCGAAGCACTGCGCGATCGCGAAGAACACGGCGATCGCCTTGGCCCGCACCTCCACCGGGAAGATCTCACTGACCGTCAGGTACGCGGCGCTGGCCCCGGCCGAGGCGAAGAAGAAGATGAAGCACCAGCACAGCGTCTGCGTCAGGGCGCTGAGCAGGCCGTAGTGGAAGAGCATCGCGCTCCCGGCCAGCGCGACGCCCGCGATCAGGTACGTGCCCGAGATCATCGCCTTTCGCCCGACGGTGTCGAACAGGTGTCCGAGCAGTAGCGGGCCGGCCAGGTTGCCGGCCGCGAAGGCCATGAAGTAGTACGCGGTGTTGCCCGCGGTGACGCCGTAGATCTGGGTGAGCACCAGCGAGTAGGTGAAGAAGATCGCGTTGTAGAGGAACGACTGCGTGATCATCAGCGAGGCGCCGAGGACCGAGCGGCCTGGATAGCGGGTGAACAGGGTTCTGGTGAGCGTCCAGTAGCCCAGGCTGTCCGCGGGCATGATCTCGATCGCCTTCGACTCGTCCACGGGTTCGAGCGTGCCGCCGCTGCGTACGGTCAGTTCCTCGATCCGTGCCACGGCCGCTTCCGCTTCGTCCACTCTGCCGTGCATCACCAGCCAGCGCGGGCTCTCGGGCAGGTTCCGCCGCACGAAGATGATCACCAGGCCGAGTACGGGACCGAAGAGGAAGCCGATCCGCCACGAGTAGCTGACGTTGAGATGCTTGATCACGGTCAGCGTCAGCACCGAGGCCAGGAACGCGCCGGCCCAGTACGTCCCGTTCACCGCGATGTCCACCCGGCCGCGGAAGCGCGCCGGGATCAGCTCGTCGATCGCCGAGTTGATGGCCGCGTACTCGCCGCCGATGCCCGCGCCCGCGATGAACCGCGTCGCGTCCAGGTAGAAGACCCAGCCCTGGCCCTTGCCGAAGGTCAGCGCGCTCAGCCCGCCGCCGACCAGGTAGACGCCGAGGGTGATCATGAACAGGTTGCGCCGGCCCCAGCGGTCCGAGAGGTTGCCGAACAGCAGCGCGCCGAAGACCTCGCCGAGCAGGTAGACCGTGCCGACGGAGAAGGCCACCGAGCCCGCGCCCATGCCCAGCGAGCTCGGCTCGGTCAGATACGGGCTGACGTTGCTCGCGATGCTGACCTCGAGCCCGTCGAGCACCCAGGCCACGCCCAGGGCGACCACCATCATCGTGTGGAAGCGGGACCAGGGGAGCCGGTCGATGCGCGCGGGCACCAGGCTCCTGATCCCTCCCTCGAACGTCCCCTGCCTGCTGAGTGTGGCCATCGTGGGCACCTCGTTTCGACACCGGTCGGAAAAGAACACGACATTGAGGGATGCCCCGGCAATATCCGCGGAAACGGTCTCGCCGCCGACCCGATCCCACGCTGTCTCACGAATCCTGAGGGAGGCGGCAAAAGCGCAGCTCAACTCGGTGACGCGGCCCATGCTGTCTCACGCGCGGGCAAATCCGTTGCTCCGATCGGGTCCGGTGCTCCAACATCGATACCAGCCCACCCGCACTCGCCACGGGGGCCGTGCTCGGGTCAGTCCCAACAGGGGAGTGCCGGTGTCGCCGACCACTGACGGTGATACCGGCACGGGACGCCTCCTCCGTCCTGCCCTAAGCTGGTAAAGCAGCAGTTCGCGAAGACGAGGACTGGAGGCGGGCGGATGACGCTCGGCACGGGGCAGCTCCAACGGCTGGCAGACGCGGTCGGCGGCGACCGGACCGTCACGGAGCCGGAGCGTGTGCACGACTACTGCCACGACGAGCACTCCTATGTGACGCCGGGCCGGCCCTGCGCCGTCGTGCTCGCCGAGTCCGCCGCCGACGTGCAGGCGGCCGTGCGCTGGGCCGCCGAGCACCGCGTGCCGATCATCCCGCGCGGCGCCGGGACCGGCATCGTCGGCGGCACGGCCACTACCGACGGCTGCCTGGTCGTCTCCCTCAAACGGATGACGGCCATCAAGGAACTGTCTCCGCAGGACGAGATCGCGATCGTCGAACCCGGCGTGATCAACGCGGACCTGGACCGGGCCGCGCGTGCCCATGGCCTGATGTACACGCCGGACCCGAGCTCCTACGAGACCTGCACCATCGGCGGCAACCTGGCGACCAACGCGGGCGGGCTGCGCTGCGTGAAGTACGGCGTCACCCGCGACTCGGTGCTCGGGCTCGAGGCCGTGCTCGCCGACGGCTCGCTGATCCGGACCGGCCGGCGCACCGTCAAGGGCGTGACCGGCTACGACCTGACCGGCCTGCTCGTCGGCTCCGAGGGCACGCTCGGCATCATCACCTCCGCCACGCTGCGGCTGCGCCCGGCCCCCAAGCACCCGCCGGTCACCGTCGCGGCCGAGTTCGCCGGCCTGCTCGACGCGGCCGAGGCGGTCTGGTCGATCGTGCGCGCGAACGTCGGCCCGAGCCTGCTGGAGCTGATGGACCGGGCCACGCTCGAGGCGCTCGACGAGTGGCGGCACATCGGCTTGGACGCGAAGACCAACGCGATGCTGCTGTGCCAGGCCGACGGCCCGGACGCGGCCGACGCGGCGCGGATCATGGCCGAGTGCTGCTCGGCGAACCGCGCCTCGGTGGTCGCGGTCTCGGACGACGAGGCCGAGTCGGTGCAGCTGCTCGACGTGCGCCGGATGGCCTTCACCGCGATCGAGCGGAAGGGCGCGTGCCTGATCGAGGACGTGTGCGTGCCGCGCTCGAAGCTGCCGGAGATGTTCGCGGCCGTCGAGCGGATCGCGGCGGCCTACGACCTGTCCGTGCCGACCGTCGCACACGCCGGGGACGGCAACCTGCACCCGGTCTTCGTCTTCGACCGCGGCCTGCCCGAGATCCCGCGCGCCGTGTGGGCCGCGGCCGAGGAGGTCTTCCGCGCGGCGCTCGACCTCGGCGGCACGCTCACCGGGGAGCACGGCGTCGGCACGCTCAAGCGGCACTGGCTGGGGGAGGAGCTCGGCGAGCAGACCCTGGCCGCGCAGCTGGCGATCAAGAACGCGCTCGACCCGCTGGGCATCCTCAACCCGGGAAAGGCCATCTGACCGGCCGCGCGACGATTGTCGGACCCGGCGCCGCCCGCGAACTAGCGTGGAGTTCCAGGCGAAGCCGGAGGAGCAGCTGTACGGCATCGACGCGGGCTTCCGCGACCCCTTCGGCAACAACTTCCGGCTCACCCAGGTGCGTTCGGGCTGGGGCGACGAGGTCGCGAAAGGCTAGGCGGCCCGCCCGCCCGGCGTGACCAGGCCCGTCTCGTACGCGTACACGACGGCCTGGGCGCGGCTGGCCAGGTCCAGCTTCGTCATCACGCGGTAGATGTGCGTCTTGACGGTGGCCTCGGCCAGCATCAGCTCGGCGGCGATATCAGTGTTCGACATTCCGGTGCCGACCATCCGCAGCCCGAGCGACTCGCGGGCCTGCCGCGGGTCCGAGTCGAACACGTACCACGCGAGCTCGGCCTGCACGCCGATCACGGAGATGTGGTGCGCGGCGGCGTCGTGCAGTTCGCGCGCGATCCGCACCCGCTCCTCGATCACCGCCCGCTGCGCGATCTGCGCCTGCGCCCCCTCCAGTTGCGTGGTCAGCTCGGCCAGCCGCTGGTTGCGCAGCGACAGGCCCCGGAAGCTCGCGCCGAGCGCCCAGGCCAGGCCGGGCTCCAGCAGCGCCTGGAAGAGCGAGCCGAGCACCGGCGAGCCCGGCGTGGTCAGCCCGCCGACGAACATCAGGCGCGCGACCAGCACGCAGGCGTACGCCGTCACCCGCGTGCGGGAGAACATCGAGACCGTCGTGTACGCGAGGAGCGAACTGCCCGCCGCCTTGTTCAGCCGGTTCACCTGGGAGATGTCGCCGAACTCGAAGTACGACCCGTCCCAGCTGGTGCTCGGTGTGTCGGCCAGTGCGGCGGCGAAGGTCGAGGGGTGCCCGAGTTCGAACCGCCGCTGCCGCTGCTCGAACAGCCCGCGAGCAGCAAGGCCGTCGCCGCCACCAGGCAGCCCGCCGCACCCGCCGCGCCGGACCGCCGCCCACGCCGTGCACCCGCACTCTCGTCCGTGCCCGCTCCGGACATCGTCTGCCTCACCTCAAGCCCGATCGGGGAGATCAACTATCCCGGCCCGCCCCCTCCGCGGGCCGGGCGAGTCCCATGATGCGGCAACGAAGTGCGGACCGGTCCCCGAGTCTCTTCGGTATAGAAAGGTGCGTTGGAGTTTTTCAGAGGCGCGCGACCAGCGTGTTGATCCGGGTCTCGACCCGCGAGAGCACCGACTCGCGCCTGCCCGCCTGCCTGCTCGAACTGCTGCTCGTGACCGACGTCCCGGGCGTCGTCGCGTTGCCGACGTAGTTCACGGCGAAGTCGCCGCCCGCGTCCGCCGTGGACGTCGTGGCGATCAGGTTGTCGGACAGGTCAGTCATATCGATCGGCTGCGCGGACGCGGCCTGCAGCGAGCCGCCGTTGATCGTCGAGCCGGTGAAGCCGACGGCGCCGAAGTCCGGCAGCGCGGTGATGCTGGTGCCGGTGGTCACCGCCTCGGCCACGATCTCGGCGCTGGCGTTCATCGCGGTCGGCGCCGAGACCACGTTGCGCTCGGTCCAGTTCGCGGTCCAGTCCGTCAGCACCATGACGTACTGCCCGCTGCCCTGGTAGTCCACCGCGGAGGACATCTGGTCGCCCGCCCGCACCGGCGCGTCGTAGACCTGGATGCTGTTCGCCGGGTAGGTCTCCCACCACGCGAACTGCTGCGGGGTGCCGTCCGAGCAGTCCACGCCGGTCCCGTCCTGCTCGACCGTCGTGCTGCCCCAGCCGTCCAGGCCGATCCAGAACCCGGCGATCCCGGTCGAGGTGCAGCTGACATAAGGCTCGATCCAGTTCGACGAGACCGAGGTGTACGTGCCGCCGGTCACCGCGTACCCGGCCCAGTTGGTGCTCCGGGTGTTCCCCGCCTTGCCGCCCTTGTGCGGCTTGGACTGCTGCCTGAGCAGGTCGTCGAGCTGGCTGAGTCCCCGCGCCGGCACGCTCGCCGTCCCGGACGGGGCCGGTACCCGCGCGGGCCGGGGGCCGCTCGGGGCGGGGGCGGCGTGGGCCGTGCCGGCTCCCGCCGCGCTCGCCAGCGCGGCGAGCAGCACCGTGGACAGTGCTCGGTTCTTCAGCATGGGTCGTCCTCGACTGTGTGCGCGCCGTGCCAGTGACGCTCTGTCAGATATCCTGACAATCTGTACCCAAAGGTGATCAACTCACGCGCCGGACGTCCGAGCGTCACCCGTTCTCCTCTGCCGGGCTGTTTACTCGACCCCGCTATGCTCGCCTGCGATTTCATCTACGCGGGAAGAGAGTGGGGCGACAGTGATGGCTTGGCACCGGCATCCGGGCGTACGCACCGGCGAGCAGCTGACCCTCGGCGAGCGGTCCGCCGACAAAATGCGCAACAGTATGGGCTCCTGGGGGTTCGTCTTCGGCAGCCTCGCGTTCCTCGCGGTCTGGATGCTCTACAACCGCAAGAGCGGCTTCGACCCGTACCCTTTCATCCTGCTCAACCTCGTGCTCTCCTGCCTCGCCGCGATGCAGGGCGCGATCCTGCTCATCGCAGCCAAGCGCTCGGACCAGATATCCAGCGAGCTCGCGCAGCACGACTACGACACCGACTGCCAGTCCCAGGAGATCCTGACCACGCTGCAGGCCGACTTCGCCGAACTCGCCAAGCAGCACGCGGCGCAGAACGTGCAGCTCGTCGAGGCGCTTGAGCTGCTCAAGTCGCTGGCGAAGCCGGCCCGGTAGCGAGCTGCGTCAGGTCCACGCCGAGCAGCGGCGGTGACGCCGCCATCGCCCACAGCCCGTACTGCGACTGGCCTTCCACGGTGCTCAGGCCGTCGGTGGTCGGCCCGTCGCCGAACTCGATCGAGTCGTAGTCGTTGAACGCGCCGGGCCCGCCGTACGGCTGCCACTGGGCGATCTGGGCGAAGCGGCCCTGGACGTTGCCCCAGGTCGTGAGCGGTTGCGGGTTGCCCGCCGCGTTGGTGCCGCAGTAGCACTCGATGTCGCCGCCGGTGCGCCAGCCGTTCGAGTACTGCGCCCAGGTCGCGGCGTTGGCGATGTCCAGGCTGTTGGACAGCTCGAGGTGGATCGGGCGGCCGGACTGCTCCAGCGCCGCCGACCAGGCCTGGACGTCGCCGATGTCCGAATCGCCGACGCCGTCGAGGTTCAGGTAGTCCACGCCCCGGGACGCGAACTCGTCGGCCCAGGAGTTGATGAAGTCCTGCGCGCCGGCCGCGCTGTAGTTGATGCCCTGCATGCCGCCGCAGTTGTAGTTGCTCTCGCTGTCGCCGTTCGCGATCTCGCCGGCCGTGTAAGACGTTCCCTCGATCGGCGTATTCTGCGACACCGCCTGGTCCGAGATGCCGGGCGTCACGTAGAGCCCGAACTTCAGGCCCAGCGAGTGCACATAGTCGGCGACGACCGCGATCCCGTTCTCCCCGCTCGAACTCGGCGGGAAACTGCTGGCGTTCGTCACCTAGCGGCCGTAGCCGTCGACGTCCGGGCCCTGGCTGCCGGGGCAGTCGTACCAGAAGTCGTCGACGTTGGCGTAGAGGTAGCCCGCGGAGCTCAGTCCGCTGGACACCATCGCGTTGGCCTGCGCCTCGATGTTGGCTGCTGTCGGATCGTGTCGGATATAGCTCCAGCTGCTCCAGCCCATCGCGGGCGTGGAGCCGACGCCGTCGGCCTCGGCCGCGGCGGGCGGCGCGGCGGCTATCGTGGCGGTGCCGACGCCGACGAGCGCGGCGGCGGCCGTGGTCAGCGCGGCGACGAGGCCGGCGAGGCGGCGTCGGGCGGGCGGTCGGGTCGGGCTGCGGGGGAGTGCGGGTGCGACGACACTGTCGGAAGACCCTTCATCGGTGTGGGTGAACGCTGCTTTCCCTCCGCGACGCAGTGAACTACCGGCCGCTGGAGGTGTCAATAAATGTTTGATTGGGTCCTTTTCGATTGATTCGGTCCGCCCGCGACGCGGACTGTCATGATGGAAGGGTGAGCAGCGCGGCGGATCCCGGCGGCGGGGCCAGGACCCCGGAGCGGGCGGCCACGTGGGCCGCGCGCGCCGAACTGGCTGAACGAGCTGTTCGCGCGCGCCACCTGCGCAGGCTCTGGGCGCTGCCCGATACCTCGCTCGCCGTTTCGGGTTGGCCCCCCTCGCCCGCACAGCGCGCCTTCGGCCCGTGGAACTACTGGTGGCAGGCCCAAGTCCTCGACTGCCTCGTCGACGCGTACCTCCGCGGCCCGGACCCCAGGCGCCGCGCCCGCATCGCGCGGTTCGCCAACGGCGTCCGCATCCGCAACGGCAAGGACTGGCTCAACGACTACCACGACGATATGGCCTGGCTCGCTCTGGCCCTCCAGCGCGCCGAGCAGTACGGCGGCGTATGCAGGCCCGGCGCGGTGCCGCGGCTCGCGAGCGCGTTGCAGGACGGCTGGACCGAGGACGCCGGCGGCGGCATCTGGTGGCGGCTCAGGGACAAGTACGACGAAGACTTCAAGAACGTCCCGACCAACGGTCCCGCCGCGATCCTCTTCGCCCGGCTCAGAGACCCGCGCGCCTACGACGCGGCCCGCTGGATCGAGGCGAACCTCGTCGACCCGGACACGGGCTTGGTCTGGGACGGCCTGCACGTAGGCGGCGACGGAGCCATCCGCGAGATCGAGACGGCCAGGTACACGTACTGCCAGGGCGTGTACCTCGGCGCCTGCCTGGAACTGGCGGCCTGGGGCAACGACCGCCGGTCAGACGAATGGGCCGAACGAGCAGCCCGCACTGTGACCTCCGCAGCCACGCACATGACGGTTGCTCCGTCCTCGTCGCCCCGCGCCCGAACATGCGACGAGGCTGGCCGCGAGGGGCAGCCCTCCGCCGGTCCCGCCCTCGCCGACCAGTGCGGCGATGAGGCGCGGTCCTCCGCCAGCCTCGTCCTGCGCGGCCAAGGCGGCGGCGACGGCGGACTCTTCGCCGGCATCCTCGCCCGCTACCTGACCCGCGCGGCGCTCACCCTCCCAGACTTCGGCCCCGCCTTCGAACCCGCCGCGCACCTGGCCGCCGAACTAGTCCTAGCCTCGGCCCGCGCCGCCTGGCGCAACCGCGCCTCGGCCCCCGGCGGCCCGCTCTTCGGCCCCGAGTGGTCCAAGCCCGCCGACTCCCCGCGCCCGAAGGCCCCGGAGCGCGACCTGTCCGTCCAGGCCGGCGCATGGATGCTGCTCGAGTCCGCGGCTCTCCTCACCCGCCAGAAATAGGCTCTGCCGCAGCGTTCGAGAGTTCGTGTTCGGGCCTCGCGCCTATCGCGTGGCAGCAAGAAGGCCATTCTTGCGTATGAGGACAATAACCTTACCGCGCGCGCGGCGGTGTCGGAGAACGGCGATTTCCGGCACGGTTAATAGTATTTATGAATTGGCTTTACCGCGTGATGCGTGATATCCAGTTGGGCGCCAAACGCCACCAATCCGCAGGGAGGGACCACGTCATGAACGAGCGCTCGGCCGACACCGGTTGGCGCGTCGATCGGCGCTGCACCAACTGCGATGTCGCCCGCCAGCTCGCGCCAGGCCTGGTCGCCGAGGTCGGCGGACGCTCCTCGGTGATCCGTCAGCCGCGTACCGACGCGGAGGACAAGGCCCTGTACGCCGCGGCGTTCGCATGCCATACCCGATCGATCCGGCACGGGGCGCGCCTACCGGAATCGGCGCTCGATCCGTTCCCACTGCCCCTTGCCGAGCATGTGCATGTACGTGTTCAGAAGGTGACTGGATCTTGGGTTGGTCGTTGGGCTGTTTGTGACTTCGGATCTCGACGAGCTCTCACGCGCTGAGCTGGCGGCGTTGGTGGCTGCGCTCGAGCACACGGTG
>Ga0302314_10011287_pt1 | contig 15600 bp, 13 predicted proteins | sample III_Palsa_N2_3_FD_200533 | JGI IMG/M metagenome (GOLD analysis project Ga0302314, IMG submission 200533) | Peat permafrost microbial communities from Stordalen Mire near Abisko, Sweden - III_Palsa_N2_3 | ecosystem: Environmental > Terrestrial > Soil > Palsa > Peat permafrost | place: Sweden...
TCTTATGACGCCGTGTCTTCCGACGCCATATCTTACGAAGGCGATGGCGTTTTGAGGGCTGAATAATCCCGACCCGTAAAATTTCCGTCTGTCGCGGCGGTGGCCGGAATTATTTGGCCGCCGCAGGCACCGGAGCGGCGGCGGGCGGAGCCGTCGGGGCCGGGGTGGGGGCGGGCGAAGCCGGCGCGCTGCCGGCGGTGGTCGCAGCGGCGGGCGGCGGCGTGGCCGCGGCCGTCTGCGGCTGTGCGGCGGGATTGATCCAGCAGCCGTGTACGCGGCTGTTGAGGGTCTCGGCTACCTTGGGATCGATCTGGCCGCCAAACCGCGTCAGGCAACGGAAAGTCGCCTGGATGTGGCCGCCAGGGCAGCCAAAACGATCGTAGAGATCGAGGTGACGAAACGCGGTGTCGAGGTCGTCGAGCCACATCAGGCGCACGACGCGGCGGCCGAGCCAGACGCATTCGGGGTTCCCGGCCGGACCATTGAGGGCCTGGGCCGCTTCGACGAATTCGTCGGTCTTGCGCTGATTGTCCTTGGTCACATCCGCAGGCTGGGCCCCGTTGGCCGTAGGCTTGGCCGGCTGATCCTGCGGGTGTGCGTCGCCGCTCTGGGCTGATGCGCTTGCCGCACCGAGCAGTGCGAGCCCGGCAACAAATCCGGCAACGGCGAGATGGCGCAAAACCGGAATTTGAAGCTGAAGCACCCGTCGACGCATAAATTCCCCGATTTGTTGCCTGCCGTGGCCGGCTTTGGCTGGTTTTGATGCCGTTTAAATAGGTCCCCAATGCGGCGGAGACGCTAGCGAATTTCCATGACGGACATTTCGGATTTTGTCCAGCAAAGTCACAACTTTATCGTGTCGTGGTAAAGCCGCGGCGATTCCACGCGGGCCCGATCTTGCCGACAGGTCTCAGCAGACAGGTCTTGGCAGATGGGCGATGACCGGCTAAGCGACGGGCCTCGCCCGGAGGATGGAACCGATTTCTCTTCGTACGCCGCTGGCGCTTCTCCTGATATCCTTATGCACGATTGCCGCGACGTGGTGGTGGCTGGCCACGCCGATCACCTTGGCGCGCGCGCCGATCGATCCCGACGCCAAGCTGTTGTGCGTGTCTTATGCGCCGTTCCGTGGCGCACAGACGCCGCTGGTGGCGTCCACGCACATCACGGCGGAACAGATTGCCCAGGATCTGGCGCAACTCGCCAAAATATCCGATTGCGTACGCACCTATTCGATCGAAAACGGGCTTGATCAGGTTCCTGGGCTCGCTGCCAAGGTCGGTCTCAAGGTCATCCAGGGGATCTGGCTCGGCAGCGACCGGTTGAAAAACCTCGCGCAGGTTTCGACCGTGATCGGCCTGACCAAGCAATATCCCGATGTCATCACCGCGGTCGTGGTCGGCAACGAGGTGCTGCTGCGTGGCGAGATGACGACGTCCGACCTTGCCGCCATCATCCGCTCGGTGAAATCGCAGGTTGCCGTCCCCGTCACCTATGCCGATGTCTGGGAATATTGGCTGCGCAATCGGGAAATCTACGACGCGGTTGATTTTGTTACGATCCATATCCTGCCGTATTGGGAGGACTTCCCGATCCGCGCCAAATACGCCGCCGCCCATGTCGATTCGATCCGCAAGCGGCTGGCGGTGGCCTTCCCCGGCAAGGAAATCCTGATCGGGGAAACTGGCTGGCCGAGCGAGGGACGGATGCGCGCCGGCGCGTTGCCGTCGCGGACCAATCAGGCGAGGGTGGTCTCCGAGATCTTGGCGATGGCCAAGCAGGAGCATTTCCGCGTCAATCTGATCGAAGCCTACGACCAGCCCTGGAAGCGCCGGCTCGAGGGCACGGTCGGCGGCTATTGGGGCCTGATCGATTCGGTGCAGCGGGTGCTGAAATATCCGCCCAATGAGGCCATCAGCAATTTTCCGCTGTGGAAATGGCAGATGGGATCCGGGATGGCGCTGGCGGTTCTGGTGTTCGGCGCGGGCTGGCTGACCCTGCGGCGCCGGCCGTGGACGCCGCGGCTATCGTCGTGGATCGCGGTCGCGCTCTCTGCGACCTCGGCGGGAATTCTGCTCGGTATCGCCGCCGACAAGATGTTCTACGAAAGCTACGGCTTTGGCGGCTGGCTTGGATGGGGCGCGTTGCTGGCGGCGGGGGTCGCCTCGCCCTTGCTCTGCACCAATGCGCTGATGTCGGGCCGTGCGCTGCCGACATTTCTCGAACTGCTCGGCCCCCGCGAGGCCAGGACCCGATCGGCGCTGCCGATCCTGCTCGCACTGGCGCTGGCGGTGACCGCCTTGATAGCAGCGGAAACCGCGCTCGGCTTCGTGTTCGACCCGCGCTACAAGGATTTTCCGTTCGCCGCGCTGACCATGGCGGTGGTGCCGTTTGCGACCTTGATGCTGCTCAACCGCCCAAAGCAGGGCGCGCGGCCGATTGCGGAAGCGGTGTTCGCGGGTTTGCTGGCGGGTGCGGCGTTCTACACCGGCTTCAACGAAGGCCCGGACAATTGGCAGTCACTGTGGACCTGTGCGGCGTATCTGCTGTTTGCCGTTACGCTGTGGCAGGCGCGGGGCGTGCAAATCCCAGAATAAGCAGTCCGATCGCCAGACCCGACAGGCCGATATTGTAGAGCACGATGCCGAAGCCGGCGGCGATCAGCCCGCCCGTCAGCAGCACGATCGACGGCCGGATGACGTGCAGCACCGCGATGACCAGCGCGACGATGCCGAACACCGAGCTCTGGAACAGGGCCGTCATCAGCGTGCGCGACTTGCACAGCATGGTCTGCAGCCCGGCATCGCAGGCCAGCGCCGCCGTCGAGAACTCGATCGCGAGATAGCGCAAATAGAGCGCATAGCCGACGGTGATGAAGCCGACGACCATGACCCATTGGACCTGGTAAGGCGTCAGCCGGAACGGAGTTTTTTTCATGAGGCGAATATGAGGGGGAATGCGCGGCAGGACAACCCGCCACCTTGTCACAAGTCCGCAGGTCTCATGACGGCGAATGAAGAAGCCTCCACAAGGCATTGCAGCCGCGCGCTTTATTGCGATCGCAGTCGAAACCATGACAGGGTTGAGGTTTGTTGTGGAGGAGGTTGAGGTGCTTGCTCGGGCGGTGCCCGCCTTGAATAGGAATAGCCGCGCCGATGCGAACCCTGCCGGGCTAAGCTTGGCTTGGCCGAAGACTTGTCCGATGCGGACTTCTCAGACGCCGGGTCCGATGGCTTTTCCGATGACGATTTTTCCGCAGACGGTTTGGCCGCAAGGGCTTCGGTCGTCGTGGGCACGTCTTCGGCCTTCATGGCGAGGCGCTGGCCGTCGAACACGGTGGTTTGGCAGGGACGTTCGTTCTCAGCGATTTTGGCGCAAATCCTGGCTGCCGCGGCGGCATCGTCGAGCGGACCGGCGACCAGCCGCAGCTGCATGCCAAGGCCGTTATCGCGTTCCTTCACCACAATGATCGGTTGCAGCGCCGCCAGCGGCGCGTTCGACCGCGATTTGAGCAGCCCGCGCCATAGCGCGCGCAGGCCGCCGACCGAATTGGCGCCGCCGACATCCACCCCGAATTCGGTGTGCTTGACGGCGAGTGGAGGAGGCGTCGATGGGGCCGGCTCTGCGGCAGCGAGCTTGTCGGCGGCGGACCTCGCCACTTCCGGTGCAGGTGACGGCGCCGAGGCCGCAGGCGTCATCATTGGCGTCGGCGCCGGCGGTGCAGACGGCGGCGTGGCGGCAGCGGCTTTCGCGGACGATTCCGGTTCGATCAGTTTGGCGGCCGCAACGTCCGGCGGCGCCATGAACGATTTCCAGGCCATCAGCGGCTCCGCTGATGTCGTGGCCGGCGGATTTGCAGGCGCGGGAGCCGGCGTCGCGGCGGCGTTGGTCACGGGGGCCGGTGGGGTCGGTTTTTTAGCCTCGTTTTTAACCTCGGCGCGCGGCTTCTCGGTTGCCGGCGTGGCCGTTACGGTTGTCGTCACCGGTGCGACGCTTGTCGTCACCGGGGCCACGGCCGGAGCGGGCTCGGGTGCTGCGGTTTGGGCGACTGTTTGCACGGCGGATGCGGAGGGAGCCGGTGGCCCAACAAGCATTGCGGCCGGGGGCGCCGGCGCTACCGCGTTCTGTTTGGCGATCGCCCCGGTCACCGAATCCAGTCCTTGTTCCAGGGTGGTTAAACGAGAATACATCCGGTCGCGATCGCCATTGAGCGTATCGATGGCGGCAGCCAGCCGCCGGGTCTCGTTCTGACTTTCCTTGGCGACCGACTGGATCTGCTGCGACTGCCGCGCCAGATCCAGCGCCGCAGCCTCGTCGTGACGCGACTTCATCGCGGTTTGGTTGGCGAGCACCGCGACGACGACGGCGCCGATCGAAGCCACGCCCCAGCTGCCGAGCCGAAACATCGCGCGCCGGTCGAGATGCTCCTCATCGGCCAACAAGCCGGACAGCACGCCGCCGGTATTTTCCGCCTCGAAACCGCCAGCCCGCTGGTCGCTATTTTTCGCCATACGACTTCTTCGGCCCTCCTGAGGCCCCGCCGAATCACACAGCAAACATTAACAGGAAATACGCCCCGATCCCTGATCCCGGTGTTTCACGAGCGGCGATTCGGGTTTCCCCTCCACTGCAAAACGCTTTATGACGGCGGCATCGCCATCGCCGTCAATGCAAGGACCGGAATGACCGCTCGATCCAGCCTGACCGTCGTACTCGCGGCCGGCGAGGGCACGCGCATGCGGTCTTCGCTGCCGAAGGTGCTGCATCCGGTTGCCGGCCAATCGCTGCTGGCGCATGTGCTTGGCGCCGCCCCCAAAGGGCCGGGTGCTGCCCTTGCCGTGGTCGTTGGGCCTGATCACGCCGATGTCGCGCAGGAGGCCAGGCGGGTGCGCCCGGATGCGGCGACCTTCATTCAGCGCGAGCGTCTCGGCACCGCGCATGCGGTGCTTGCCGCCCGCGACGCCATTTCGCGCGGCGCGGACGATCTGCTGGTGGCGTTCGGCGATACGCCCTTGATTTCGGCCGAGACCTTCGCGCGCCTGCGCGCGCCGTTGAGAAATGGCGCAGCGCTGGCCGTGCTGGGCTTTCGCGCCGCCGACCCCACCGGCTATGGCCGCCTGTTGGTCGAGGGAGATCATCTGGTGGCGATCCGCGAGCATGCCGACGCCAGTGCGGCCGAACGCGCGGTCGACCTCTGCAATGCCGGGGTGATGGCGTTCGACGGCCGCCGCGCGCTCGACATCATCGAAAAGATCGGCAACGCCAACAGCAAACGCGAGTACTATCTGACCGACGCAGTCGCCGTCATAAGAGACCTGGGATTGGAGGCCGTTGTGATCGAAACCAGCGAGGATGAAGTGCGCGGTATCAACACCAAGACCCAGCTCGCCGAGACCGAGCAGGTGATGCAGGCGCGGTTGCGCAAGGCGGCGCTCGAGGCCGGCGTCACGCTGATCGCACCGGAGACGGTTTATCTCGCGGCCGATACGACATTCGGCAACGACGTCACAATCGAGCCGTTCGTGGTAATCGGTCCCGGGGTTTCAATCGCCGACGGCGCGGTGATCCATTCGTTTTCTCACATCGTGCAGGCCGCGATCGGCAAGAAGGCGTCGGTTGGCCCTTATGCGCGGTTGCGGCCGGGAACCTCGGTCGGCGAAGGCGCGCGGATCGGCAATTTCGTCGAGACCAAGGCCGCGGTGCTGGAAGCCGGCGTCAAGGTCAATCACCTGTCTTACATCGGCGACACCCATGTCGGCGCCAACAGCAACATCGGCGCCGGCACCGTCACCTGCAACTATGACGGCTTTTCCAAGCACAAGACCGAGATCGGCAAGGGCGCCTTCGTCGGCACCAATTCGTCGCTGGTGGCGCCGGTAAAAATCGGCAACGGCGCTTATATCGGCTCGGGTTCGGTGATCACCCGCGACGTGCCCGACGATGCGCTGGCGATCGAACGCAGCCAGCAGACCAACCGCGAGGGCGGCGCCAAGCGCTATCGCGAGCTCAAGACCCGCGGCAAGCCGAAGAAAGAGGGCTGAGGACAGCGGCCGCCAATCGTCACGGCAGCGCCAGTAACGCACCCGCGATGGCCAGGGTGGCGAGCGCCGACAGCGCGAGCGACCAATGTACGCCGATCAAGCTGCCCAACAGGCCGACCGACACGCCGCTGAAGGCGCGCAGCCCGAGGCTCGACATATTGAATAGCCCGATCACGCGTCCGCGCATATCGAGCGGAGCGCTGAGCTGGACCAGGCTTTGCGCCATGGCGTTGAAGGACAATTCCAGGAAGCCGGCGGCAAACAGGAAACCCAGCGCGAGCGGGTAGCTTTTTGCCAGCGAGAAGGTCGCCAGGGCCGCACACCACAGCATGGCGAGCACGATCGCGGTGCGCGGCCGTGGCGACAGCAATCCCCCGCCTTCGAGCACCACGCCGGCAAGCAACCCGCCGGCAGCATCGGCGGCCAGCAGCATTGTAGGACAGACCCGGATCGCCGTGGCCGAGATCGTTCGCGAAACCCGGCATCTGCGAACTATAGGCATTGCCGACAAAGAATGACGCGGCACCTGCGAGCAGCGTCATCGAGACGATAACGGAATGACCCTTGATGTCGCGCACGGTCTGCACGATGTCGTCAAGTCCGCGGACGGCGCGGCGCGGCGCCGGCGTGCCGGTGCGGAAGCGTGGACCATAGGGCGCGTTCACGAGCCAGAGCACCAGCGGCAGATAGAACACGGTGTTGAGCATGATGCCGGGGGCTGGCCCGAACGCCAGCAGGATGGCGCCGCCCACGGCCGGCCCGACCAGGACGGCGAGGTAGCGCGCCATCGCGTTGAGCCGCACCGCGCTCTCCAGATCCGTCGGCCCGACGATGTCGTACAGCAGCATCTGGTTCGGCGTCTGCCATAGCACCCCGGCGCAGCCGTGGATCACCAGGATCACCATCGCCTGCCACATCTGCAGGGTGCCGGTGACGAAGAAATAGCTCCAGCTCAGCGATGCGACGATGAACAGGGCCATGCCGATCTGGATCAGGCGGCGCGGATCGAAGCGGTCGGCAAGCGCGCCGGAGGCGACCGAGAACAGCAGGAACGGCAGCCAATGCGACACGATGGCGAAACCGGCCAAGGCCGGTGAATGAAATTTCTGATACACCATCCAGTAGCTGATGACGTGCTCGATGTTGTCCGCCATCATCGCGAGGACAAACGTCGAGAACTGGGCGCGGAAGCCCGAGTGGCGCATCGCCGCAAAGGATCGCTTGGCGGATGGCGATGCGTTGACCGGGACAGGTCTCATATCGTTCATGAAGAACCATCAATTCAGAGGACAGCGTAACGGTCCTATCCGGCAGCGCGATGCACGGCAAGGCAAACGCCTTGAGAATATGCCGAAGTTGGCGGACAGCGCTGCATGGGCGTACAACGCTACGCGCGTGGCTCTTGCAGGTCTCATGCGGACTCGCTCCGGATCGGTCGATCACCGCCATCTGCGAGAGCGGATTCTCCGACATCATCCGCAGCTATGCAGGCAGGGGCGTGATGCGCTATACTTGGTAAGCGGCGTCGCGCCGACATGCCGAATTGTTAAGCTTTTCGCTTAACGCCGTCTCAATCCGCAACAATTATTGAGTATCTGGGCGTTCGCTAAACTCGTTAAGAGAGGCTCAAGCCTTTCTGGCCATTTTCGTTCGATTGGGGATATTGATCCGCATGTGCGGTATTATCGGCATTCTGGGACGCACTCCGGTCGCGGAGCAATTGGTGGATTCGCTCAAGCGCCTGGAATATCGCGGCTATGATTCCGCCGGTGTCGCCACGCTGGAAGGCGATCATCTCGATCGCCGCCGCGCCGAAGGCAAACTGAAAAACCTGGAAGCCAAGCTCAGGGCAGAGCCGCTGATGGGCTTGAGCGGCATCGGCCACACCCGCTGGGCGACCCACGGCAAGCCGACCGAGAACAACGCGCATCCGCATGCCGCCGACAATGTCACCGTCGTTCATAACGGCATTATCGAGAATTTCCGCGAATTGCGCCTGATGCTGGAAAAGCAGGGCGCCAAATTCTCAAGCGAAACCGACACCGAAGTGGTGGCGCATCTCGTCGACTCCTACATCCTGAAAGGCGCTTCGCCGCAGGAAGCCGTGAAGGCAGCGCTGCCGCAGTTGCGCGGCGCGTTCGCGCTGGCGTTCCTGTTCAAGGGTCATGGCGACTTGATGATCGGCGCCCGCAAGGGTTCGCCGCTGGCGATCGGTCATGGCGATGGCGAGATGTATCTGGGCTCGGATGCGATCGCGCTGGCGCCGTTCACCGACACCATCAGCTATCTCGAGGACGGCGACTGGGTGGTTCTGACGCGCGAAGTCGGCGTGATCTATGACGCGCAGAACAATGTGGTGAACCGCGACGTGCTGAAATCCGGCGCGTCGTCGTTTCTGGTCGACAAGGCCAACTACCGCCACTTCATGGCCAAGGAGATCCACGAGCAGCCGGAAGTGGTCGGCCACACGCTGGCGCGCTATGTCGATATGGCGACCGAGCGGGTGAAGCTGCCGTTGAAGCTGCCGTTCGACTTCAAGGATATCCAGCGGGTCTCGATCGTGGCCTGCGGCACCGCTAGTTACGCCGGTTTTATTGCCAAATACTGGTTCGAACGCTTGAGCCGGCTTCCGGTCGAACTCGATGTCGCCTCCGAATTCCGCTACCGCGAAGCGCCCTTGCGCAAGGGGGATCTCGCGATCTTCATCTCGCAATCCGGCGAGACCGCCGACACGCTGGCCGCGCTGCGCTATGCCAAGTCGCAGGGCGTGCACACGCTCTCGGTCGTCAACGTGCCGACCTCGACGATCGCGCGCGAAAGCGAGACCGTGCTGCCGACGCTGGCGGGCCCGGAAATCGGCGTCGCCTCCACCAAGGCCTTCACCTGCCAATTGATGGTGCTGGCCGCGATCGCGGTCACCGCCGGCAAGGCGCGCGGCGAACTCTCCGACGCCGACGAGGCCAAACTGGTGCATGGCCTCGTTGAAATCCCGCGCCTGATGGCGGCTGCGCTGCGCTGTGAGCCGCAGATCGAGAAACTGGCGCGCGACATCGCCAAGTGCCGCGACGTGCTCTATCTCGGCCGCGGCACCAGCTATCCGCTGGCGCTGGAAGGCGCGCTGAAGTTGAAGGAAATTTCCTATATCCACGCCGAGGGCTATGCCGCCGGCGAACTCAAGCACGGGCCGATCGCGCTGATCGACGAGAACATGCCGGTGGTGGTGATCGCGCCGTTCGACCGGGTGTTCGACAAGACCGTCTCCAATATGCAGGAGGTCGCCGCGCGCGGCGGCAACATCATCCTGATGACGGACGCCAAGGGGGCCGCGGAAGCCACCATCGAGTCCCTGGTGACGATCGTGCTGCCGGACATGGACGCGACCTTTACGCCGATGGTCTATGCCGTCCCGGTGCAGTTGCTGGCCTATCATACCGCCGTGGTGATGGGCACCGACGTCGACCAGCCGCGAAATCTCGCCAAATCGGTAACCGTCGAATAGGCCTGCGGCAGTTCGCGGGGCATCGGGTCTTCAAAAGTCTGCTAGGATGGCTTAGCTGATATTCTGGCGATGGCGCCTGGAATGACCTTGCTCGACTGATCTCGACAGATTTTGGGAACCCGATGAACCGCGACGATCTGCCCCAAACCGTGCCCCCGGCGGAACTCCCACCGGCTGCCCCGCGGGGCTTTACAGCGCGGTTCCGGAACTATTTCCTGACCGGGCTCATCGTTGCCGGCCCGGTCGCGATCACTTTCTACCTGACTTGGTGGTTCGTGACCTGGGTCGATGGGCTGGTGCGGCCCTTTGTGCCCGTCGCCTATCGTCCGGAAACCTATTTGCCGTTCGGATTGCCGGGTTCCGGGCTCGTGGTGGCCGTCATTGCGCTGACCTTGCTGGGCTTTCTCACCCATAACCTGATCGGCCGAACGCTGGTCGATTTCGGCGAGAAGCTGCTCGGCCGCATGCCGGTGGTGCGCGCGATCTACCGCGGCCTGAAGCAGGTGTTTGAGACGCTGTTCTCGGGCTCGGGATCGAGCTTTCGTCGGGTCGGCCTGGTCGAATTTCCCTCGCCGGGCATGTGGTCGATCGTGCTGATCTCACAGGCGCCGAGCGTGGAGATTGCCAATAATCTTCCCGGCCAGGAGGAGCATATCTCGGTGTTCCTGCCATGCGCGCCAAATCCGACCACCGGCTTTTTCTTTTACGTGCCCAAGAGCAAGATCATCGAAATCGAGATGAGCGCCGAGGACGCCGCGACCCTAATCATGTCGGCCGGCGTGGTGCAGCCCGGCTCCGACCAGCAGAAGAAGGTCGCAGCCCTGGCCGGCATGGCCAACGCCGCGCGGGTCGCGAATACGCCCGCGCTGCAGCCGGCGTCGGCGAAGGTAGATTAAAGCAAAGCCGTCAGTGCAGATGCGGCGTCGGCAAATGCCAATGCTGCCAGATCGCGATGGTCCGCGACACAAAGCAGGTGGCGCCGCCGAGCAGGGCGGCCCAATTCGATCCAACATGAAGCTTGCGCGCGATCACCATCACGATCGCGCCGATAATGGCCGCGGAAGCCAGAAAATCGGTGCGCAGGATCGTCGGGATTTGCGCCAGTAAGACTTCGCCCATGGTCAGCCCGCCGGTGCCGGCGATCGCGCCCATGATGACCGCGGCGATCGGCGTCAGCTTGTACTCGATCGCCTTTTCGACCCCGGAGACCGCGAGCAACGACAAGCCCAGCGCGTCGACCGTGAGCAAGGCCATCTCCGGAACCTGCTCGATGACGTGGAACGAGAAGATCGTAAACAGGCCTCCGGCCAGCGCCACGGCCGGAACGGGCCAGCCGCGCAACGCTTCCGGCGGGTGCTCGCCGATCAGAATGTCGCGGGCGATGCCGCCGCCCATCGCGGTAACAAGCGAAATCACCATCACGCCCAGGAAATCGAGACCCTTCTCGGCGCCGATCGATGCGCCCTGGATCGCGAGCACGAAGGTGCCGGCCAGATCGATCACGCGCAGCAATTGGGAGTCCTGTACCGCCATCGCAAATGATCTGCCTGTTCAAACGTCGTTAGTTACGCTGTTTTCATGCCGCGAGCTAAAATGCAAGACGCGGCGCATGCCCGTCACCCGGCCCCGATCAACGGCACCGCTTCATCGCGTTCGTAGAGATAGAGCAGGCAACGCAGCGCTTCGCCGCGCTCGCTCTTCAGTTTCGGATCATCCTTCAAAATCCGCAGTGCTTCGTCGCGCGCTTGCGTGATCAGTTGCCCATGGACGTCGGAGCGCGCGATGCGGTAGCCGGGCAGGCCGCTTTGCCGCACGCCCAGCACGTCGCCTTCGCCGCGCAGCTTCAAATCCTCCTCGGCGATCCGAAAGCCATCGGTGGTTTCCCGGATCACCTTCAGCCGGGCCTTCGACATTTCGCCGAGCGGCTCCCTGTAGAGCAGCAGGCAGGTCGAGGCCTCCGAGCCGCGGCCAATGCGGCCACGGAGCTGATGCAGTTGCGACAGCCCGAAACGCTCGGCGTTTTCGATCACCATGATGGTTGCGGCCGGCACGTCGACGCCGACTTCGACAACGGTGGTTGCGACCAGGAGACCGATCTCGTGGGCGGCGAACTGCGCCATCACGCGGTCTTTCTCCGTGCCCTTCATCTGGCCATGCACCAGACCAACGCGGTCGCCGAAACGCTTTTGCAGGGTTTCGAAACGCTGGGTGGCGTTGGTGAGGTGTTCGGTGCCCTCGGCCTCGGATTCCTCGACCAGCGGGCAGATCCAATAGACGAGCTTACCGGCCTCGAGCGCGCGGCCGATGCTATCCGTGACCTCGTCGAGGCGGCTCATCGATATGGTGCGGGTTTCGATCGGCTGGCGGCCGGCGGGCTTCTCACGCAACTCCGAGACGTCCATGTCGCCGAAATAGGTCAATACCAGCGTGCGCGGGATCGGCGTGGCGCTCAGCACCAGTACGTCGACGGCTTCGCCTTTCGACGTCAGCGCCAGCCGCTCGCGCACGCCGAAACGATGCTGTTCGTCGACCACCGCAAGCGCGAGCGCCTTGTACACGACGTCGTCCTGGATCAGCGCATGGGTGCCGACCAAAAGATCGATCTCGCCGGCTTCGAGCCGCGCCAATAGCTCACGCCGTTCCTTGCCCTTCTCGCGGCCAGTGAGGATGGCGACCTGCATCCCGGCGCGCTCGGCCAGCGGCGTGATGGTCTTGATGTGCTGGCGCGCCAGAATTTCCGTCGGCGCCATCAGCGCGGCCTGCTTGCCGGCTTCGGCCACGGCAGCGGCCGCCAGCAGCGCCACCACGGTCTTGCCGGAGCCGACGTCGCCCTGCAGCAGCCGGAGCATGCGCAGCGGCTGGCGCAGATCCTCGGTGATGGCGGCGACGGCCTCGCGTTGCGACGAGGTCAACGCATAGGGCAGCGCGTCGATGATCTTGTTGCGCAGATGGCCGTCTCCGGCGTGGCGGTCGCCGGCCGGACGGCGGAGTTGGGCGCGAATCAAGGCCAGCGCCAACTGGCCGGCGAGCAATTCATCGAACGCAAGCCGCGACCAGAACGGGCCGTCGGGCAGGATGTCGGTCAATTCCACCGGCACATGCACCCGCGTCAGCGCTTCCCTGATCGGAGGAAATGTGCAGCGGCGGATCACCTCGGGGCTGATCCATTCCGGCAAATCGGGCAGCTTTTGCAGCGCCTGCGCGATCGCACGACGAAGTGAGCCGAGCGCAAGTCCTTGCGTCAGCGGATAGACCGGATCGATGCCTGAGAGCTTTGCAAAACCTGCCTCGTCGACGACGCGGTCGGGATGCACGATCTGCGGGATGCCGTCATACATCTGCAGAGTGCCGGAGACGTAGCGTTTCTCGCCAACCGGCAGCAGTTTCTCGACATAGCCGGGAAGGCTGCGGAAAAAGGTCAGCACCACGTCGCCGGTGTCGTCGCTGGCATAGACGAGATAGGGCGCGCGCGAATTGCGCGGCGGCGGCGGGCGATGGCGATCGACCGTGACTTCCAGCGTCACCATGGTTCCCTGCACGGCATCGCGGATTTTCGGCCGCGCGCGGCGATCAATCACGCTGGCGGGCAAATGCAGCAACAGGTCGACCAGTCGCGGCGTCTCGTCGCGGGAAAGCAGATAACGCAGCAACTTGTCCTGCTTCGGACCGACGCCGGCAAGGGTCGTGACCGGGGCAAACAAGGGATTGAGCAGAGCAGGGCGCATCGCGAAAACCTAAAGCCGTTGCTGCCCGTCATGCCCGGCTTTGTGCCGGGCATCCACGGTTTTTTGCGACAGATACTGCTCGACCATTGCCGAGCTCCGTCGGGCCATGCGCGGGGCGCGGTTTCATGGCGATGCCTTGATGAAGTCGACGAACGCCCGTAGCGGCGCGGGCACCAGACGCCGTCCGGGGTAGTAGAGAAAAGGCCCCGAGAAGCGCGGCCACCATGGTTGGAGGACGGGTTCGAGGGCGCCGCGCTCGAGATGCGGGCGCAGCCAATCCTCGAACAAACAGATGATACCGGTACCGGCGATCGCGACCTCGACGGCGAGCTCGGTTCCCCCGCCGGCCTGCACCACCAGCGGCCCGGTTGGATCCACCCGTACTACCTCGCCGTCGCGCTCGAACTCCCAGGGCGTCACCATCGCGCCGCTGGGAAAACGGCCGCGCAGGCAGACATGGCCGAGCAGCTCGCGCGGGTGTTCCGGTCTGCCGTGGCGATCAAGGTAGACTGGGGCGGCAGCGGCGGCGAAGCGTTGCACCCGCGGCCCGATCGGCACCGCGATCATGTCCTGTTCCAGCCGTTCTTCGTAGCGGATGCCGGCGTCGCATCCGCTGGCCAGCACGTCGACAAAGCTTTCCTCGGTAATCACCTCCAGCCGGACGTCGGGATAGGCGGCGAGAAATCGCGGAACGATGCTAGGCAGCACCAGCCGTGCGGCGCTGACCGGCACATTGAGGCGCAACGATCCCGCCGGCCTGTCGCGAAAACCGTTCACCACATCGACAGCCGCTTCAACCTCGGTCAGTGCAGGGCCCAGCCGTTCCAGCAGGCGCTCGCCCGCCTCGGTCGGCACGACGCTGCGCGTGGTGCGGTTGAGCAGCCTGACCCCGAGCTGCGCCTCCAGGCGACGTACCGCCTCGCTGAGGCCGGACGCGCTGGCGCCGCTGGCGCGCGCGCCATCGCGAAAGCCGCTGGCCCGCGCCACCGCTACGAAAGCGTTCAGATCACCCAGATCGGCCTTCATTGTTCGCTACTCCGCACAGCCCGTGCAGATTGTACCCGATTATCGCCAGCAAAGGCGACGGCTATCTATCAATCATCTTGAAAGGAAACCGATCATGTCCAGCATCGACCAATCCGGCACATTCACCCTTGGAGACCGCGCCGTGAGGCGGCTCGGCTACGGCGCCATGCAACTCGCCGGGCCCGGCGTGTTCGGTCCGCCGAAAGATCATGATGCTGCAGTCGCCGTGCTGCGCGAGGCCATCGCCTCCGGGGTGGATCACATCGACACCAGCGATTTCTACGGTCCGCACGTCACCAACCAGATCATCCGCGAAGCATTGCACCCTTATCCCGATGACCTCGTCATCGTTACCAAGATCGGCGCCCGGCGCGGTGCGGATAAATCCTGGATTCCGGCCTTCTCGCCCGCGGAACTGACCCAGGCGGTCCACGACAATTTGCGCAATCTGGGCCTCGATGCACTCGACGTGGTCAACCTGCGCTGCATGATCGATCCGCATCACCCCGCCGAGGGATCGATCGAGGCGCCGCTGAGCGTGCTGGCCGATCTTCAACGCCAGGGCCTGGTGCGCCACATCGGGCTCAGCCACGTCACGCCGACACAGGTCGCGGAGGGGCGCCGGATCTGCAAGATCGTGGGCGTGCAGAACCACTACAATCTGGCGCACCGCGATGACGACGCCCTGATCGATCAACTTGCCCGCGACGGCATCGCTTATGTGCCGTATTTCCCGCTCGGCGGATTCAATCCGCTGCAATCGTCGACCTTGTCCGCCGTCGCAGCCCGCCTCGACGCCACCCCCATGCAGGTCGCGCTTGCCTGGCTGCTTCGTCGCTCACCCAACATCCTTCTGATCCCCGGCACCTCGTCGCTCCTGCACTTGCGGGAGAATCTCGCAGCAGCCGCGTGCGCGCTGCCGGACGATGCGATCAACGAGCTGGAGCATGTGGCGGGTATCGTCCCCGCGTGACGCGTACGAAATTTGTGGGGGCCGACTGGCCCCCTCATTTTCCGGAGCCTGGCGACTCCAGCAGGGCGACCCATTTCTCGATGTCTTTGCGGATAAAGTCGGCAAATTCCCCGGGCGTACCGCCAACCGGATCGGTGCCCTGTTGCTTCAGCCCCGTGCGAACCGATTCGGTGTTTAACGCAGCGTTCGCGGCAACCGACAATTTCTCGATGATCGGGGGTGGCGTACCGGCCGGCGCGAGCAGCCCGATCCAGATTCCAGCGTCATAGCCGGTCATTCCCGCCTCCGCGAGGGTCGGAACGTCCGGCATGATCGATGCGCGCTTTGGCTGTGCCA
>Ga0302314_10011288_pt1 | contig 15599 bp, 11 predicted proteins | sample III_Palsa_N2_3_FD_200533 | JGI IMG/M metagenome (GOLD analysis project Ga0302314, IMG submission 200533) | Peat permafrost microbial communities from Stordalen Mire near Abisko, Sweden - III_Palsa_N2_3 | ecosystem: Environmental > Terrestrial > Soil > Palsa > Peat permafrost | place: Sweden...
GGTTCGGTTGGTGACCTTGTAGTGCAGGATGATGAAGTCGCGGATGTGCTCCATCTCCGCGGCGGTGCGCTTGTTGTACTCGTCGACGTCGGCCTGGCGCACGCCCTGGTTGGGGAACAGCTGCAGCAGGCGGATGACGCCGCGCTGGATCAGGTGGATGCTGGTGGACTCGAGCGGTTCGAGGAAGCCGCTGGACAGCCCGATGGCCACGCAGTTGCGCTCCCACACGCGCTCGCGCTGGCAGGCCTTGAACGGGATCACGCGCGGCTTGGTGAGCGCCTCGCCCTGCACGTTCTTCAACAGCGTGGCGAGCGCTTCGTCGTCGCCGACATGGCGGCTGCTGTAGACCATGCCGTTGCCGACGCGGTGCTGCAGCGGGATCTGCCACTGCCAGCCGAACGGATGCGCGATCGATCGCACGTAGGGCACGGCCGGGCGCACTGACTGCGTCTGCAGCGCGACCGCACGATCGCAGGGCAGCCAATGGCTCCAGTCCTCGAGCTTGACGCCCAGCGTGTCGCCCAGCAGCAGCGCGCGCATGCCGGTGCAGTCGACGAACAGGTCGGCTTCGAGCAGCGAGCCGTCGGCCAGCTTCAGCGCGGCGATGTCGCCGTCGGGGTGGCGCAGCACCTCGGCGATCTTGCCCTCGATGCGCCGCACGCCGTTGCCGGTGCTGAGCTTGCGCAGGTATTTCGCGTAGGCCGTGGCGTCCAGGTGGAACGCGTAGTTCATGCCGGCGCGCGGCAGGTGCGCGAAGCGGCTCTCTTCGGCGGCGCGCAGCTCGAGGCAGTACTCGCGGTATTCGCGCGCCAGCTTGCGGTCGCGGCCCTTGAGCCAGAAGTGCTGGAAGCCGGCCGTCCAGTGATCCTTGCCGGTGAGGCCGAAGCTGTGGATGTAGTCGTGGCCGACGTCGCGCCAGTTCTCGAACTTGATCCCGAGCTTGAAGACGGCCTGGGTCTCGGCCATGAACTCCTGCTCGTTGATGCCGCACAGCTCGTGGAAGGTGAGCAGCGTGGGGATGGTGGCCTCGCCGACGCCGACGGTGCCGATCTCGTCGGATTCGACCAGCTGGATGTCCAGCCCCTTGCCCAGCGTCTTGCCCAGGCAGGCGGCGGTCATCCAGCCGGCCGTGCCGCCTCCGGCGATGACGACGCGGCGGACGGGATGGCGGGTACGGTCTGGGGTATCGGCGGTCATGGCGGCCTCAGCGTTTGAACCGGTTGATCAGCGCCTGGCGCAGGTGGCGGGCGCCGCTCTCGGTGATGGGGGCCAGCGCGCTGCGCGCGTGCCACGGGATGTGGGCGGAGGTGGACTCGTCGGCCCGGAACACGTAGTGGTCGAACATGCCGCGCCAGATCTCGCGCTGCGCGGGGGGCAGGTCGCGCATCGTCAGCAGCGCAGCCATCAGTGCGCCGATGGGCGAGTCCATGTAGTCGGGCGACTGCCGCCACCAGTAGTTCACCAGGACGTTGAACGGCGTCAGCGATTCGACGTGGTGCCACCACATGCTCGGGATGAACACGGCGTCGCCCGGCCCGAGCTCCACCACCTGCGCGTGCTCCAACGCCTGCGCGAAGCGCGGGAAGCGCTCGAAGTCGGGTTTGGCGAAATCGACGAGGCTGATCGCCTGGCCGGCGGGGTTGACGTCCAGCGGGCCGATGTACAGGTTGGCGATCTGGTCGGGCGGGAACAGCGTGAAGCGGCGCCGGCCGGCGACGACGCAGGCGAGGTTGTCGGGCAGGTCGAAGTGCGCGGCGATGCGGCTGCGGTTGCCCAGCCAGATGCTGGCGAGCGGGTCGCGGTCGCCGAACGGCAGGTCGTTGGCGGGGCGGAAGCCGGGCAGGTAGGCGTCGAGCGCGGTCGAGCCGACGTAGACGGCCGGCGCCTTCGGATCGTCGGCCATCTTCAGCAGCGCGTCGAGCACGACGTCCAGCGGCGCCGTCTCGCGGCCGAAGTTCATGCCGGTGAGCGTGTCGTTGTAGAAGAAGCGGCCTTGCGTCTCGGGCGGCGCGACGAACATGCCGACGCGTTCGCCGTGCCAGGTGCTCTTGAGGTAGGCCATCGCGTCGGCGGTGGAGCGGCGCGCGGCCTGCACCATCGGCCATGACGCGGCGAGGCCGCGCTGCACCCACGGACGGGTGTCGCGCAGGCGCTCGTCGGACATCGCGTCGGCCACGGGGCCGTCGAGTTCGCGGATCGGGGTCATGCCGTTCTCGCTGGATCAGTCGCGCTTCGGGAAGCGCTTGTTGTAGCGCTCGATCAGGTCGCGCAGGTGCGCGATCGACGCCAGCACCATGTAGATCGGCGCCAGGTAGCCGGCCTGGTGCAGCTCGGCGACGGCCTGCGCGTCGAGCGCGGCGAGGCGCTCCTCGTTGATCGTGTGGAAGCCGGCCAGCCGGTTCTGCGATCCGTCGGCGGCCTCGATATCCAGCACGAAGGATTCGAGCAGCTCGTGGCGCAGCAGTGCGGCGACGAAGATGGGCATGGTCTCGACGCCGACGTGGATCTCGCCGAGCACCGTGTTCACGCGCTCGAGGTAGTCGGTGGTGGCGCCGTGCGGCAGGAACGCGGGCTCGCCTTCGCCGCGCCCGATGCGCGGGCTGTCCATGTCGACGTGGATCATCAGCTGATCGCCGGCGCGGCCGATCATGAACGGGCCGCGTTCCAGCAGCAGCGGCAGGTAGCCGGCGTCCCAGCCGTGCGCGTCGAGGAACAGGTTCTCGCCCGCGCGCAGGCCCAGCAGCGCGACGGGCTGCATGCCGGGGCCGTTGTCGGCCGGCTGGAACACGATCGGGAAGTAGGCCTGCGCCGTGCGGAATTCGGAGAGGAAGACCGGCACGGTCATCTGGTCGTCGCCCCAGGCCGCGCCGCGGGTGGTGACGATGCGCAGGTCGCGGTGGGTGTTGTTGTCGAGCTGGACGGGATTCATGGTCACTCTCAATGAAGTTCAGCCGCGCGGCATGCCGTGCGCGCGGATGTGGGCGATCAGCGAGCGCTGCAGCGGCAGGGCGCCGAGCATGCGTCTCGCCAGCTGGGCGGTCTCGCGGAAATACGGTTCGGCCGCGTCGCCCACGCTCGGGTGGCGCAGCCGCGCGGAAGGCTCCGGCAGGAAGCCCATGCCGTGCAGCACGTACTGGTAGCTGGCGGCGGGGAACACTTCCTCCACGCGGAAGAAGTCGTGGCGGTACGGCGCGCGATGGCGCCACAGCGTCAGCAGGTCGGCCAGGCGGTCGGGCAGCGAGGCGCGGTCGCGGTGGTCGCGCCAGTAGTCGCTGTCGTCGCGCCGGCTGAGCACGTAGTGCAGCTTGAGGAAGTCGACGACGCGCTCCCAGCGGTACGCGAACGCGTCGTTGAAGCGGCGTTCCACCAGCGCCATCTCCTTGCGCGTGGCGGGCAGTTCCTGGCTGATCATCGCGGCCGACAGCTCCACCAGCGCGAGCGCCGACGCCTCCAGCGGCTCGACGAATCCCGCCGACAACCCCACCGCCACGCAGTTGCGGTGCCAGAAGCGTTCGCGGTAGCCTGGATCGAACGAGATACGGCGTGGGGTACCGAGCTCCTGCGGGCCGCCGCTGCGCCGGATGTGGGCCAGCAGCTGTCGCTCGGCCTCGTCGTGAGAGACGTGCGCGCTGGAGTAGACATGGCCGATGCCGCGCCGCGTCGGCAGGCCGATGTCCCATGTCCAGCCCGCGGGCTGCGCCGTGGAGATCGTCTCGCACGCGATGGGCGCGTCCGGCGTCGCGTACGGCACCTGCAGCGCGAGCGCGGTGTCGTTGAACAGCAGGTGCCTGCACGACTTCAGGCCGATGCCGAAGTGCTGGCCGACCAGCACCGACGCGAGGCCCGAGCAGTCCACGAACAGGTCGCCTTCGATGTCGCCGTGCGTGCGCGTGCGCAGCGCGGCGATGTCGCCGCCGTCGTGCGACAGCACCTGGTCGACGTCGTCGGGCACGTGGCGCACGTGCAGGTGGGCGACCGCGTGCTCGCGCAGCTGCGCGCCGAACCTGGCGGCGTCGAAGTGGTAGCCGTAGTTGGCGACGGCCGCGTATTCGGGCGTGGCCGCCTGCTTGGGGGCGTGCCCCGCGGCGCAGACGTGCGGCTGCGCGCTGACCACCTCGGCGAACGGCCGGTCGCCGTGGCGCTGCAGCCAGCCGGCCACGAGGTCGACCTCGCCGAAGCCCAGCGGCAGCGTGAACGGGTGGCGGTAGTGGTCGCCGTCGCGCGCGCTCGCGCCGCGCATCCAGCCGTGGAAATGCGAGCCCTGCTTGAAGGACGCGTCGCAGTCGCGGAACAGCGTGGCCTCCGGCAGGCCGATACGGCGCAGGGTGTCGCGCATCGACGGCCACGTGCCCTCGCCGACGCCGATGGGCGGCGTGCCCGGGGATTCGATCAGGGTGACGGCCAGGCCGCCCGGCGTGCCCGCGTGGTGTTCGCGCGCGAGCAGGGCGGCGGTCAGCCAGCCGGCCGAACCGCCCCCGAGGATCACGACGTGTCGCACGTCATCGTTCAGGCGCATCTTCATCTCCGGCCATGATGCCGGTCGGGGGAACGGCACGCCACCCGGCGATTCCCAGGGATCGCCGGGGGCGCGCCGTCGTCTTTCGGATGCTTCAGAACTTGTAGCGCGCGCCCAGCATGAAGATCCGGCCCGTCTGCGTGATGGACGCCAGGGCGTCCGTCGTGCGTTCGTGCTGGCGGATCACGCCGTCGTTGATGTTGATGGCGTCCAGCGTGAACGACAGGTGCTCGTCGACGTTGTAGCCCAGCGTCGCGTCGAACTGCCCGTACGGCTCGGTGTAGACCGGGTTGGCGCCGACGGCGTCCTGGGTCGCCGCCAGGAACTTGCCGCGCCAGTTGTAGGCCAGGCGGAAGTTCAGGTGCTGGTCCTCGTAGTAGCCGACGACGTTGTAGGTGTTGCTCAGCCCGACCAGCGCGAATTGCGTGCCCTCGCTGGAGTTGTCGTACTCGAGCGTCCTGGGCACCAGCGTGTAGTTCGCCGCAACGCCGAAGCCCGAGTTGCCGAACGCGTTCTGGATGTTGAACTCGAAGCCGCGCACGCTGGCGTTGTGCGCGTTGACCGGCGTGGTGATCGTGAAGCTCGTGATCGGATCGCCGGGGATGCCCGAGATCGTGCCGATGGCGTTGCCGAGCGAGTCGGTGCCGGTCTGCACGACCCCGGGCTGGCCGTTGTAGTGGGCGAAGATGTAGTTGCGGATGCAGGTCGTGTCGGCCGTGGTGCAGCCGTTGGCCAGCGCCGCGTTCCAGTACGCGCCGCCCACCGGCGTCGGCACGTTGAACGGCGTCGCCTGGACCGTGCTGGTGCCGATGTAGTTGCTGACGTTCTTGTGGAAGAAGCCGATCGACGCGTAGCTGGACCTGCCGTAGTACCACTCGAGCGAGGCGTCGAGGTTGTGCGAGCGCAGCGGTTTCAGGTTGGGGTTGCCCTCCGAGCCGGTGCCGCCGTCCACGCGCACCTGCTGGTTGAGCGACTGGCCGCCCTGGATCTGGTCCCAGGTCGGACGGGCGATGGTGTCGCCGTAGCTGAGTCGCAGCTTGAGATCCGGGCGCAGGTCCGTGTCGAAGTCGATGCTGGGCAGCAGGTAGTGGTAGCCGCCCTTGAGCGTGGTGAAGGTCTGGGCGCCGTAGGTCAGGTCCAGCTCGTTCTGCGACACCATCTCGACGCCCGTGGCCTGCGGCACCGAGGCCGTGGAGGTGACGTCCGTCTTCTCGTAGCGCAGGCCCGCCGACAGGTTCATCGGCATGCGCCAGGTCTCCCAGTCGCGGTTGTACTGGGCGTAGAGGCTGGTGGTGTTTTCCTTCGTGCGTTCGTCGGTGCCGCCGGGGCCGTCGAAGTTCGCCGAGGCGAGATAGTTCGCCGGATTGCCGACGCTCGCGGCGATGTTGCGCACCTGCGGGAAGTTGAACGTGAACCAGTTCTCGAACAGCGCCGGGCTGTTGTGGCCGGTCATCTGCGTGAAGTACTGGCTCAGCGTGGTGGGATGCCACACGCTGTCCGGATAGTCGGCCGGGCTGGTGGCGCCGCCCCAGCTGTCCTGCTCCACGTTGGCATACGCCGTGCGGTTCTTGACGTGCTGGACGTTCAGCCCGAAATCGACCGAAGACTGATCGGTGGCCTCCCAGCTGCCCTTCAGCTGCAGCTGGTCGACGTCGGCCTTCATGTAGCTGTTGCGGAACGAGTCGCCCGTGACCTGCTGCAGCGCCTGGCTGGCGCCCGGTCCGGCGATGCTCATCACCGGGAACGGCTGCGTGAAGTCCACCGTGGTGGTGCCGCGGCTGAAGCTGGCCGTGCCCAGGTCGGCGTTGGTGCCGTAGGGGCTGTCCGAACCGGAGGTCGAGTTCGACGAATGCGCGTCGAGCTCGAACTTGAGCGTGCTGGTGGGCTTCCAGTCCAGGTTCAGGCCCAGCGAGCGCAGCGTCGTCTTGACGCCGAACCAGCCGCCGCCCATCGCGATGTCCTGCAGCGGCGGCGAGCCGTCGACCCCCAGGGTCTCGGAATAGATCGTCGGGCCGGACACCGGACCGTTGGTCCAGCTGCTGACCGACGGGCCGAAGTTGAACCACGACGAGACGTCGCTGAACTTGGTGTCGACGCGGTTCTGCGCGAACGTGTAGTCCAGCGTGCTGGTGAACGATTTCGCCGGCTGCCACTGCAGGGTCAGTTGGCCGTTGGTGCGTGCGCGGTGGACGCCGTTGACCGCGTAGTCGATGTTCTGCGGCACCTGATAGGTGTCGGTCGGGCCGGGGCGATTGGTGATGTTCTGGGAGCCGGGCGTGCCAGGCTGCGGGATCGAGCCCCAGTTGTTCTCGTCGCCCTTGAACGTGTGCCAGCCGCTGGTGACGCCGGCGGTGTTGACGCCCCCGTCGCGCACCTGGTAGCTGCCGGTCAGCGCCACGCCGATCGTGTGGCCGGCGAACGTGTTGCTGTAGATGCCCGAGAGCTCCGGCGTGATGTCCTTGCCCTTGTCGTCCTGGGGCAGGCGCTGGTTGGACTCGTCCTCGATGCCCTTGACGCCGAAGCTGGCGATCATGCCGGGAGCGTCGAGCGGACGAATCGTCTTGATGTTGATCGTGGCGCCGATGCCGCCCGCCGGCTTGGACGCCTGGCTGGTCTTCCAGACTTCCAGCGACGACACCGATTCGGCCGCCAGATTGGAGAAGTCGAACGCGCGCGAGTTCGACGCGCTGGTGCTCTGCACCGTGGTCGCCGGCATCTGGCGGCCGTTCAGCAGCACCGTGTTGTAGTCGGGCCCGAAGCCGCGCACCGTGATCTTGGAGCCTTCGCCGTCCGAGCGGTCGATCGCCACGCCGCTGATGCGCTGCATGGCTTCGGCGAGGTTGGTGTCGGGGAACTTGCCCACGTCCTCCGCAGTGATCCCGTCGACGATGCCGTGCGCGTCGCGCTTCAGGGCCATCGAGGTGTCCAGGCTGGCGCGGATGCCGGTGACCGTGACGGTCTGCACGTCGGACCTGTCGACCGCGCTGGCGGCCGACGCCGGCGCGGCAGCGGAAGCCGCCCCCTGGGCGTGCGCCACCGTGACCCCGGCCAGCAGCAGTCCGCAGGCCGAGGCGAGACGGGTTCGCCGGAACGACGGCGCGTGGGTGATCTTCATTGACTTGTCTCCGATTGTTTTGGTGAGCCGAGTCGCCGTTGGGGAACGTGCGCCCAATTCCTGCCCGTCGTTGATCGCGGGTATTGAAAGCGCTTTCAGAAGTTGACGTGCCAACTCCTGAAAGCGGTTTCAAATGTAAGGCACTTGTCCAGCGCGTGATCTAGGGAACTCCCGCATAGGGTCGTGTTTCGACTTATCCTGGCAACATTTCTTCAGGATTTACGGGTTTGTCCCAGGGAGTCGCCGGGCGAGCGTTGTCTTTTGCGAGGCGCGAGGCCGGGCCGCGTTTCCGTTTCGTGATCGGCCGTCGAGCTTGCCGCGGCAGCGGCCGCGAGCTGCGAACGCGTTGGGTGAGCGGTCGTGTCAGCGGTTGAAGGGCGCTAAAGCAGAAAGCGCTTTCATAGTGAATGCGACATGACAGCGCTGGACGCGGCCGTTCGGTCGCTCTTGGTCTAGGATGGGCGCGCCTTCGCCAATCGCCGCCCGCAGGAGCCCACGTGACCCTGACCACCCCGCACCGCGCCTCGCGCCTCGATCCGACCTGGCTGGACGCCGAGTACAACCAGCGCGCCCGGCACCCCGAGCACGTCGAGATCGGTGCGCGCTGGCAGACGGCGTCGTCGCTGGTGCAGCGCATCGAGTCGTGGCGCGGCGACGTGCGCTACGGCCCGGGCGACAACGAGACGCTGGACGTCTACCCGACGCCCAACGCGAACGCGCCGGTGCTCGTCTTCATCCACGGCGGCTACTGGCGCTCGTCCGACAAGTCGTTTCACGGCTTTCTCGCGCCGTCGTTCACGGCCGACGGCGCGCTGGTGGTGGTGCCCAACTACGCGCTGTGCCCCGCGGTGACCATCGAGCACATCGTGCTGCAGCTGGCGCGCTGCCTCGCCTGGGTGCATCGCCACGCGGCGATCTACGGCGGCGACCCGTCGCGCATCGTCGTCGCGGGCCATTCGGCCGGCGGCCACCTGGCGTCGATGATGCTGAGCTGCCGCTGGAAGGAGGTCGACGCGTCGCTGCCGACGCAGCTCGTGAGCGGCGCGTTGGCGATCTCGGGCCTGTTCGACCTGGAGCCGCTGCGCCACGCGCCGTTCCTGAAGGATGACCTGAAGCTCACGCCGTCCAGCGTGAAGCGCCTGAGCACCGCGTTCTTCCCGCGCCCGCGCAAGCCGTTGCTGGCGGCCGTGGGCGGCGACGAGACCGCGGAGTTCAAGCGCCAGACCGCGATGATCCGCGACCAGTGGGGGCCGACCGGCGTGCCCGTGAGCGAGACGATCCCCAACGCGAACCACTTCACCATCCTGCACAACCTGGCGGATCCGAACGGCCGGCTGCACCGGCACGCGCTGGCGTTGCTGGGACTGAAGCGCTGACCCGGCGAGGGGGGGTCAGGCCGAAGCGGCCTCGTCGTCCTTGGCCTGGCCGGTGGCGCAGCCCTTGCACGGGCCGCAGCTGCCGCAGCCGCCCGCGTTGGCGGCGGCGTCCAGCGCCTTGATCTCGATGCGGCGCGCGGTCTCCGCGGACGCGCCCGTCGCCCGCGCGAGCGTGCCCGACTGCGCGGCCAGCTTGTGGCGCAGCGCGGCCGGCGCGAGCTTCCACACGCTGTAGCCGGCGGCGGCAAGCACGATGAGGAGGGCGATCAGCGTCTGCATGGATCAGTTCCCGAAGAAGTAGCGCACGCCGTAGAACGTGAAGCCCGCGCCGATGTACGCCAGGGCGAACAGGTAGCTCGCCATGATGATGGGCTGGCGCCAGCCGCCGGTCTCGCGCCTGGTGACCGACAGCGTGGCCACGCACTGCGGCGCGAACACGTACCAGGCCAGCAGCGCGCAGGCGGTGGGCAGCGACCAGGTGTGCTGGATCAGCGGCGACAGCTGCTCGGCGACGGCGTCGCCCGAGGCCGACAGCGCGTACACCGTGCCCAGCGCCGCGACGGCCACTTCGCGCGCGGCCAGGCCCGGCACCAGCGCGATGGAGATCTGCCAGTTGAAGCCGATCGGCGCGAAGATGTATTGCAGCAGGTGGCCCAGCCGGCCGGCCAGGCTGTATTCGATGGCCGGTCCGGTGGCGCCCGCCGGCGGCCCGGGGAACGTGGACAGGAACCACAGCACGATCATCAGCGACAGGATGATGGTGCCCACGCGCGTCGTGAAGATGCGGGCCCGCTCCCACAGCCCGATGGCCAGGTTGCGCGCGTTGGGCCAGCGATAGGCCGGCAGCTCCATCATCAGCGTGTGGTGCGCCGGGCCCGCGCGGCGGCCCAGGCGTTGCAGCACCCAGGCCACGCCCATCGCGCTGACGATGCCGGCCATGTACAGCACGAACAGCACCAACCCCTGCAGGTTGACGCCCAGGGCCAGCGTGCGCGCGGGGATGAACGCGCCGATCAGCAGCGCGTAGACGGGCAGCCGCGCCGAGCACGTCATCAGCGGCGCGATCAGGATCGTCGCGAGCCGGTCGCGCGGGTCGGCGATGGTGCGCGTGGCCATGATGCCGGGGATCGCGCATGCGAAGCTGGAGAGCAGCGGGATGAAGCTGCGGCCCGTGAGGCCGACGCTGGCCATCACGCGATCGAGCAGGAACGCGGCGCGCGGCAGGTAGCCGGAGTCCTCGAGCGCCAGGATGAACAGGAACAGGATCAGGATCTGCGGCAGGAACACGAGCACGCTGCCGGCGCCGGCGATGATGCCGTCCACCAGCAGGCTGCGCAGCATGCCTTCGCCCATGTGGCGCGCGACCAGCTGGCCTGTGCCGTCCATCAGCGCCTGGATCTGGTCCATCGGCCACTTGGCCCAGCTGAACACCGCCTGGAACATCAGGAACAGCACGGCGGTGAGGATGGCCATGCCCCACACCGGATGCAGCAGCACGCGGTCGAGGCGGTCGTCGACATGCGTGCTGGCGACGGGCTCGGTGAGCGTGGCGTCGAGCAGGCGATGCACCTCGTTGTGGTCGCGCATGACGGCGTCGATCGCGGCCTGGCCCACGTGGCCGTGCGGCGGTTCGGCGTCGCGATGCACGCCCGGGCCCGACGCGGGCGCGTTCGCGGGCTCGTGCGCGCGCGCGAGCCAGGCGTCGATCGTGGACGTCAGCGATTCGGCGCCGCCGGTCTTGACCGCCACCGTCTCCACCACTGGCACGCCCAGTTCGGCCTCGAGCTTCTTCACATCGATCTGGATGCCGCGCTTGCGCGCGACGTCGGCGAGGTTCAGCGCGACGAGCATCGGGCGGCCGAGACGGCGCGCCTCGATCACGATGCGCAGCGTCAGCCGCAGGTTGGTGGCATCGGTGACGCACACGAGCAGGTCGGGCGGCGCCTCGCCGGCGCGCTTGCCGTTGACGACGTCGCGCGTGACGGTCTCGTCGGCGCTGGTCGCGTTCAGGCTGTAGGCGCCGGGTAGGTCCAGCACGTGCACCTGCCTGCCCGAGGGCAGCGTCAGCAGGCCTTCCTTGCGTTCGACCGTGACGCCCGCGTAGTTGGCCACCTTCTGGCGGCTGCCGGTGAGCAGGTTGAACAGCGCCGTCTTGCCGCAGTTCGGATTGCCGAGCAGCGCGATGCGGCGGTTGTCCAGGGTCGCCGCGGTCATGACTTGCTATCCGGCCAGACCCACACGCACGACGCCTCCTGGCGCCGCAGCGCGAAGGTGCTGACGCCGCCGCGGCCGCCCACGCGCACGCCGATCGGATCGTCGCCCGGCTGGCCGAAGGCGATCACGCGCAGCGTCGCACCCTGCACGAAGCCGATCTCGATCAGGCGCAGCGCCATGCGTTCGTCCGCGGGATCGAGCGCGCCGTCGACGCCCGGCGCATGCACGCGCACGCCGGCCACGGTGCCGCCGGCGTTGCGGGGCAGCTTGGTGAGCTGCACCATCGTGCGCGTCTCGGCCGCGGGCGTGACGATGCCGCGCTCGCGCGAGGCGGGGGCGGCATCGAGCGACGCGGGGTCGCCGTAGCGGGCTAGCACTTGACCGGACATGGGGGCTTTTCCCGAAATCGGGCTCTAAAGGAGAACTATTCTCATTCATTGTAGGCGCCCCGGCCGCCCCTGTCATTCGACGGACATGAATCCGCACTGGATCGTCTGCGACTATCGTCCCGATAGCTTCTATCGAAAACGTGGGAATCATAGATTTGCCATAGTGCCTGCCCGGGTCGGGCCGCCCCGCCGCGTGCACGGGCGGCCCTATCGCCACGATAGCTATTGACGATTACTATTTGATAGTCAATACCTTATAGTTGATCCATCGCAGCACTCACCAACCAACGAGGAAACAAGATGTCCCTGATCAATACCCCCGTCCAGCCGTTCAAGACCGAAGCGTTCCACAACGGCAAGTTCGTCACCGTCACCAACGAAACGCTGAAGGGCCACTGGTCCGTGCTGATCTTCATGCCGGCCGCCTTCACCTTCAACTGCCCGACGGAAGTGGAAGACGCCGCCGACAACTACGCCGAGTTCCAGAAGCTCGGCGCCGAGGTCTACATCGTCACCACCGACACGCACTTCTCGCACAAGGTCTGGCACGAGACCTCGCCGGCGGTCGGCAAGGCCAAGTTCCCGCTGGTCGGCGACCCGACGCACGCGCTGACCAACGCCTTCGGCGTGCACATCCCGGAAGAAGGCCTGGCACTGCGCGGCACCTTCGTCATCAACCCCGAAGGCATCATCAAGACGGCCGAAGTGCACAGCAACGAGATCGCCCGCGACGTGAAGGAAACGCTGCGCAAGGTCAAGGCCGCCAAGTACACCGCCGAGCACCCGGGCGAAGTCTGCCCCGCCAAGTGGAACGACGGCGCCTCGACGATCACTCCGTCGCTGGACCTGGTCGGCAAGATCTGAAATAGAGCCCCACGGTCGCTTGCGCTCCCTGCCCCCGAGGGGCCGGCCGCGAGCGGCCTTGCAGAGCCGGATCCGCCGCTCCCTTGAATTTCTCTTGGGACGGTTGAGCGACGGCGTCGGGAGTGGCGGAAATGCCGTTGCCCCGGTTGTCCGATTGTCTGAACTGTTAGGAGTTTCACATGCTTGATTCCAACCTGAAGGCGCAGCTCAAGGCCTACCTCGAGCGCGTGAAGCTGCCTTTCGTGATCACCGCCTCGCTCGACGAAGGCAAGTCCTCGCAGGAGATGCACGAGTTCCTGCAGGACATCGTCGGCCTGACCGACAAGATCACCCTGAAGACCGACGGCACGGACGCGCGCCGTCCGTCGTTCACGCTGGCCCGTCCCGGCGAGGAGGAGCGCATCCGCTTCGCCGCCATCCCGATGGGCCACGAATTCACCTCGCTGGTGCTCGCGCTGCTGCAGGTCGGCGGCCATCCGCCCAAGATCGAGCAGGAGCTGATCGACCAGATCAAGGCGCTCGATGGCGAACTGCGCTTCGAGACCTACATGTCCCTCACGTGCCACAACTGCCCGGACGTGGTCCAGGCGTTGAACCTGCTGGCCGTGCTCAACCCGCGCGTGAAGAGCGTGGTCATCGACGGCGGCCTGTACCAGCAGGAAGTCGAGAACCGCCAGATCCTGGCGGTGCCGATGGTCTTCCTCAACGGCGAGCTGTTCGGCCAGGGCCGGATGGAAGTCGACGAGATCGTCAAGAAGCTCGACACCGGCTCGGCCGCGCGCGACGCCGCCAAGCTGGGATCCAAGGACCCGTTCGACGTGCTGATCGTCGGCGGCGGCCCCGCGGGCGCGGCCGCGGCCGTGTACGCGGCGCGCAAGGGCATCCGCACCGGCCTGCTGGCCGAGCGCATGGGCGGCCAGACCATGGACACCATGAGCATCGGGAACTTCATCTCGGTGCTCGAGACCGACGGCCCGAAGTTCGCGGCGGCGCTCGAGCAGCACGCCAAGCGCTACGAGGTCGACATCATGAACCTGCAGCGCGCCACGCAGCTGCAGCCCGCCGGGGCCGACGGCCTGGTCGGCGTGACGCTGGACAACGGCGCCACGCTCAAGAGCAGGACGGTCATCGTCTCGACCGGCGCGCGCTGGCGCGAGGTGAACGTGCCGGGCGAACAGGAGTACCGCAACAAGGGCGTGGCCTACTGCCCGCACTGCGACGGCCCGCTGTTCAAGGGCAAGCGCGTGGCGGTGATCGGCGGCGGCAACTCGGGCGTCGAGGCGGCGATCGACCTGGCGGGCATCGTCGGCCACGTGACGCTGCTCGAGTTCGGCGCCGAACTGCGCGCCGACGCGGTGCTGGTCAACAAGCTCAAGAGCCTGAAGAACGTCGTCATCCACACGCAGGCGCAGACGACCGAGATCACCGGCGCGGACGGCAAGGTCAACGGCCTGACCTACACCGATCGCTCGAACGGCGAGAGCAGGCATGTCGGACTCGAAGGCGTGTTCGTGCAGATCGGCCTGGTGCCGAATTCCGAATGGCTCAAGGGCACGATGGAGCTGACCAGGCACGGCGAGATCGTCGTCGACGCGCGCGGCCAGACCTCCGTGCCGGGCGTGTTCGCCGCCGGCGACGTCACCACCGTGCCGTTCAAGCAGATCATTATCGCGACCGGCGACGGCGCGAAGGCGGCGCTCGGCGCGTTCGACCACCTGATCCGCCAGGCCGTGCCGGCCTGATCGCCGCTCCGCCGGAAAGGACGCTGCCCGCCTCGCGCGGGCAGCGCCGCCTTCAGAGGTACTCGTTGACCAGGTTCTCCCAGGCCTCCTGCCGCCCCGACACCGGCCGCTCGTCGACGTTGCGCTGCAGCGCGTGCGCCGCGACGTCGTCCAGCGACATCTCCGGCGACAGCAGCTTCCTGCCGACGTCGCCGTCCCAGCCCGCGTAGCGCGCGTCGAGCGCGCGCGCGGGGCGGCCGTCGGCGACCATGCGTTCGGCCACCAGCAGCGCGCGGGCGCACAGGTCCATCGCCCCGACGTGGCCGTGGAACAGGTCTTCCGCATCGATGGACTGGCGCCGCACCTTCGCGTCGAAGTTCAGGCCGCCGTGCGTCAGGCCGCCGTTGCGCAGCACGTGGTACAGCGCGAGCGCGGTGTCGGGCAGGCTGTTGGGGAACTGGTCGGTGTCCCAGCCGCATTGCATGTCGCCGCGGTTCATGTCCAGCGAGCCGAAGATGCCCAGCGCGCACGCGGTGGCGATCTCGTGCTCGAAGCTGTGGCCGGACAGCGTGGCATGGTTCGCCTCGATGTTGACCTTCACCTCGTTCTCGAGGCCGTACTGGCGCAGGAAGCCGTGCACGGTGGCGACGTCGTAGTCGTACTGGTGCTTGGTGGGCTCGCGCGGCTTCGGCTCGATCAGCACGTAGCCCGGCAGGCCGATCTTGTGCTTGTGCTCCACGGCCATCTGCAGGAAGCGGCCGTACTGCTTCGACTCGCGCACGAGGTCGGTGTTGAGCAGCGTCTCGTAGCCTTCGCGGCCGCCCCACAGCACGTAGTTCGCGCCGCCGAGGCGCTTGGTCGCGTCCATCGCCTCCTTGACCTGCAGCGCGGCCAGCGCGTAGATCTCGGGATTCGGGTTGGTGGCCGCGCCGCTCATGAAGCGCCGATGGCTGAACAGGTTGGCCGTGCCCCACAGCAGCTTGATGCCGGTGGCCGCCTGCTTCTCGCCCATCCGGTCGACGATGCGGCGGAAGTTCTCGACGCTCTCGCGCGGCGTCGCGCCTTCGGGGGCGACGTCGCGGTCGTGGAAGCAGTAGAACGGCGCGCCCAGCTTGGCGAAGAACTCGAAGGCGGCGTCGAGCTTGGCGGTTGCGGCGGCCATCGGGTCGCCGAGGCGCTGCCATGGCCGCTCGAAGGTGCCGTCGTAGCCGAACGGGTCGAACCCGTTCCAGCAGAAGCTGTGCCAGTAGCAGACGGCGAAGCGCAGCTGATCCTCCATGCGCTTGCCGAGCACGACGCGATCCTTGTCGTACCACTTGAACGCGAGCGGCTCGGTGGCTTGCGGGCCGGCGTAGCGGATCTTGTCGATGCCGGCGAAGTATTCGGTCATGTCGGTGTCTCCTG
>Ga0302314_10011291_pt1 | contig 15595 bp, 13 predicted proteins | sample III_Palsa_N2_3_FD_200533 | JGI IMG/M metagenome (GOLD analysis project Ga0302314, IMG submission 200533) | Peat permafrost microbial communities from Stordalen Mire near Abisko, Sweden - III_Palsa_N2_3 | ecosystem: Environmental > Terrestrial > Soil > Palsa > Peat permafrost | place: Sweden...
GAGCGCGGCCGGGCGGCAGCTGCTGCCCTGGGTGGTCGGCGGTCACGCCTTCCGCGCCGTCGGTACCGGCCGGGAGCTGACCGAGGCGGTCGAGGAGGCGCTGGCCGGCAGCGGTCGACCGGTCTGTGTGGTGCCCGCGACGCTCGGACGCGACCCCCGGCTCGTCGCCGACACCGCCCGCGCCCTCAGCTGGCTGGCCTGCTCCGCCGAGCCGGGCCGGATCGCGCTCACCGAGCCCTTCGGCACCGGCAAGCACCTGGTGGGCTGGCTGCGCGCCGCCGCCGCGCGCGACCAGCAGGCCGGTCCGGACAGCGCACTGCTGGTCACCGCCCCGGCGGCGGGGCCGTTCGACGACGCCGAGCTGTTCCGGATCGCCCGGCTGGTCCGCCAGTACGGGCGGCACCGGTGGGTGGAGGTGGCCTTCGACGGTGGCGACCCCGGGCCCGCCGAGGGCGTCGAACGCTGCCGCAGGCTCGGCGCCGACCGGGTCCTGGTGGTCCCCGCCGCCTTCGGCCCGGCGTGCGCCGCAGCGCCGGTGAGCCCCGAACCGCCGTCGTGCCCCGAAGTGCCGCCGGGCCCCCGCACGGGGGCGGCACTGACACCGGGCGGCCCGCTGCTCACCCTGTCGGCGGCGGCGGGCGTGCTCCGGGCCCGGGTGAACGCCGCACTGCACCGCCTCGGGCACGGGGACGACGGCATCGCCGCCGGGCTCGACGCCGAACACGGCCACGGCCACACCCACTCCCACGGCGCCGGAAACAGCCCCGGCAGCACCGGCGGCGGCCCCGAAAGCGACCACAGCGGCGACCACCACCCGCACCGACGCGTCCACGAATGAGAGCGAGACACCCATGTCAGGCGGAGTCGCCTACCTCTACGGGGAGGACCCGGTCGAGATCAACGCCGGTCGGGCGAAGGCCCGGGTGGTGGTGAGCAACACCGGTGACCGGGCCGTGCAGGTCGGTTCGCACTACCACTTCTTCGAGGCCAACCGCGCCCTGGAGTTCGACCGCGAGCAGGCCTACGGGATGCACCTGGACCTGCCCGCGGGGACGGCCGCGCGCTTCGAGCCGGGCGACACCCGCGAGGTGGAGTTGACCGCGTTCGCCGGACACCGGCGGCTGGTCGGCTTCAGCGGCCTGGTCGACGGCGGCCTCGGCTCCGCCGACACCCGCGCCCGGGCGCTGCGCCGGGCCGCCGAGCGCGGCTTCCGGAGCGTCCGCCCGGAAAGCCTCAAAAACCCGGGAAGCCCGCACATCCCGCACAGCCCGCACAGCCCGGGAAACCCGGGAAGCCCCGTAGCCGCCGACCGCGGTGACACCCCGGAGGGCGACCACTGATGGCCATCATCCCCCGCAAGCAGTACACCGACCTCTTCGGCCCGACCGTCGGCGACCGGTTCCACCTCGCCGACACCAACCTGGTGGTCGAGGTGGAACGCGACTTCAACCAGGGCCACTACGGCGACGAGGCGGTCTACGGCGGCGGCAAGGCCATCCGCGACGGCATGGCGCAGGACCCGGCGGCCACCTCGCTCCAGGGCGCGCTGGACCTGGTGGTCACCAACGTGGTGGTGCTGGATCCGGTGCTCGGCGTGGTCAAGGGCGACATCGGCGTCAAGGACGGCTTCATCACCGCCGTCGGCAAGGCCGGGAACCCGCGCCTGCAGAGCGGGGTCCACCCGAAGCTGGTGATCGGCCCCGGCACCGAGGTCATCTCCGGCGAGCACCTGATCGCCACCCCCGGCGGCATCGACACCCACATCCACTTCATCGCCCCGCAGCAGGTCCAGGAGGCGCTGAGCAACGGGATCACCACGCTGATCGGCGGCGGCACCGGGCCCGCCGACGGCACCAACGGCACCACCTGCACGCCGGGCCCCTGGAACATCGGGCGGATGTACCAGGCGGTGGAGGAACTGCCGGTCAACGTCGGCCTATTGGGCAAGGGCAACGGCTCGCTGCCGGAGGCGCTGCGGGAGCAGGTGGAGGCCGGCGTCTGCGGCCTGAAGATCCACGAGGACTGGGGCACCACCCCGGCCGCGATCGACACCGCGCTCAGGGTCGCCGACGAGTACGACGTCCAGGTCGCGATCCACACCGACACGCTGAACGAGGGCGGCTTCTACGAGGACACCCTGTCCGCGATCGACGGCCGGACCATTCACACCTTCCACACCGAGGGCGCGGGCGGCGGCCACGCCCCCGACATCATGCGGATCGCGGGCGAGCCCAACGTGCTTCCCTCGTCCACCAATCCGACGCTCCCCTACACCGTCAACTCGGTGGACGAGCTGCTGGACATGGTGATGGTCTGCCACCACCTGAGCCACGACATCCCGGAGGACGTCTCCTTCGCCGACTCCCGGGTCCGGGTGGAGACCATCGCCGCCGAGACGGTGCTCCACGACGAGGGCGTGATCAGTATCTTCTCCTCGGACTCGCAGGCCATGGGCCGGATCGGCGAGTCCTTCGCGCGGGCCTTCCAGACCGCGCACCACTGCAAGGACCAGCGCGGAAAGCTCGACGGCGACAGCGAACGCAACGACAACCAGCGGGTGCTGCGCTACCTGGCCAAGCTGACCATCAACCCGGCCATCGCCTCCGGCACGGCCGAGTACATAGGCTCGCTGGAGCCGGGCAAGCTCGCCGACATCGTGCTGTGGCCGGTCAACTCGTTCGGCGCCAAGCCCAAGCTGGTGATCAAGGGCGGCCTGATCAACTGGGCGCTGATGGGCGACCCCAACGCCTCACTGCCGACCACCCAGCCGATCTACTACCGGCCGATGTACGGGTCGATGGGCCGGGCCAGGACCGCCACCCGGGTGTCGTTCATGTCGCAGGCCGCCGTCGACCGCGGCGTTCCGGCCCAACTTGGCCTGGACAGCCTGGTGTTGCCGGTCCGGCACTGCCGCACCGTCGGCAAGCAGCACATGGTCCGCAACGACGCCACGCCGCTGATCGAGGTCGATCCGGAGACCTACCGGGTCACCCTGGACGGGGTTCCGGCCACCATCGAGCCGGCCCGCACACTGCCGCTCAACCAGCTCTTCTACCTCGCATGACCAGGGCTCCGACAACCAGCGCTCCGACCGACGACGGCCTGGACCCCCTACTGGTCAGCCTCCAGCTGACCGACTCGGCGTTCCCCAGCGGCATGTACACCCTCTCCCACGGCCTGGAGGGGTTCGCCCAGGCCGGGGCCGTGGACCAGGACGGCATGCCGCTGCTGCTGGCCGACCTGCTGCGGCACTCGGTCGGCCCGGCCGACGCCACCGCGCTGGCGCTGGCCCACCGGGCGACCGTCGCGGGCGACTGGGACGCCCTGGTGGCCGTCGACCAGCGGCTGTTCGCCACCAAACTCAACCGCGAGCTGCGGCAGGCCTCGACCCGCACCGGGCGGCAGCTGCTGGACACCGCCGTACTGGCGCTCGGCACCGGCCCTGGCGGCAGCGCGCTGGACCGGTACGCCGGGCTGGTCGCCGCCAAGCGGGCGCCCGGCTGCCAGCCGGTCGCCGTCGCGGTGGTCCACGCCGCCAACGGCGTGCCCGCCGCGCAGGCGGTGGCGAGCGACCTGTTCGCCTTCTGCTCCAGCTTCGTCGGAGCGGCCCTGCGGCTGCGGCTGACCGACCACCGCCGGGCGCAGATCGCGCTGCGCGCCGCCGCGCCGGTGATCCGGGAGGTGACCGCGGCCGCGCTGGCCCGGGAGTTGCCGGACCTCGGCGGCTGCGCCCCGCTGGCGGACGTGATGTCGGCCCGCCACGAGCGCGCGGAGGCCCGGATGTTCGCGACCTGAGCCGCGCCCCCACTGGACGCACCCCACGGGACGCACCCCGCTGGACGAACAAGCAAGGAAGCAAGGAAGGCAGGAACAATGGCGGACAACGTGCTGCGCGTCGGCGTCGGCGGCCCGGTGGGCTCCGGGAAGACCGCGTTGATCGAGGCGCTGGTACCGGTACTGCTGGCGCGGGGCCGCCGACCGGCGGTGATCACCAACGACATCTACACCCAGGAGGACGCCGAGCACGTCCGGCGCAACCTCGCCGGACTGCTGGCCCCCGAACGGGTGGTCGGCGTGGAGACCGGGGCCTGCCCGCACACGGCGGTCCGCGACGACCCGACGATGAACCTGGCCGCCGGGGCGGAGCTGCTGGAGCGGTTCCCCGACCTCGACACCCTGGTCTACGAGTCGGGCGGCGACAACCTGACGCTGACCTTCAGCCCGGTCCTGGTCGACATGTTCTTCTTCGTGCTGGACACGGCCGAGGGCGAGAAGATGCCGCGCAAGCGCGGCCCCGGCATCACCGACTCCGACGTGCTGGTGATCAACAAGATCGACATCGCCCAGTACGTCCGCACCGACATCGCGGTGATGGAGTCCGACGCGCACCGGGTCCGCGGCGGGCGGCCGGTGGTGCTCACCAACAGCCTTACCGGCGAGGGCATCGAACGGGTGGTGGAGCTGCTGGAGTCCTACCGGAAGGTCCCGGCGTGACCGTCGCCACCGCCCCCGGCGGGCACCGGCTGACCCCCGCCCACTACCAGCCGCCCCGGGTGCCGCCGGAGGTGCTGCGGCACGCGGGACGCCCGGACACGCTGGGCGTGGGCAGCCCCGGGAAGGTCGGCCTGCTGGAGCTCGGCTTCGAGCAACTCGGTGGCCGGACCGAGTTGGTGACGCACTATCAGAAGTCACCGCTACAGCTCATGCGTCCGCTGTACATCGACCCGGCCCGCCCCGGTCTGGCGGTCAGCTACCTGATGTCCACCGGCGGCGGCATCGTCCAGGCCGACCGGCTGCGCACCGACCTGCGCTTCGGCGCCGGGACGGCGGCCCTGGTCACCACCCAGGCCGCCACCAGGGTGCACCGGATGGACACCGACTACGCGACCCAGCAGGTGCTGATCACGGCGGCGGACGGCAGTTACGTCGAGTACCTGCCGGACGCGGTCGTCCCCTACGCCGGATCCCGCTGCTACCAGCGGACGGTGATCACACTGGCCGAGTCGGCCACGGTGCTCGCCGGGGAGACGGTCGCGGGCGGGCGGCTGGCGCGCGGCGAGCGCAACGCCTACCAGGTGTTCGCCTCCGACCTGGAGTGGCGGCGCCCGGACGGGCAGTTGCTGGCGCTGGACACCGTGCGGCTGGAACCGGGCGCGGGCGGGGTGGACGGACCGGCGGTGCTGGGCGGCCACGACCTGATGTCCACCTTCTACGCGGTCACCCGACGGGCCCCGGCCGCCGAGGTCGCCGACGCGCTGCACACGGCCGTGGCGGGCCGCCCGGACGGGCTGGCCTTCGGCGTGAGCGTGCTGCCGCACGAGGCGGGCGCCTGGCTGCGGGTCCTCGGCAGCGACTCCCCCGCCGTCACCGCCGCCGTCCGCCGGGCCTGGGACGCCGTCCGCCGACTGCTGCTCGGCGTGCCCGCCCCGGACCTGCGCAAGTGCTGACCCCCGACCTCACCGGCCCCTCCCGAAACCGACCCGACCGACCCGACCGACCCGACCGATCCGATCAGCCCCACCGACCCGACTGACCCGACCGACCCGACGAGGAGAGACCCGCGCATGCCCCACGCTCTTGATACGGGCAACACCGCCTGGCTCATGGCGAGCACCGCGATGGTGCTGCTGATGACCCCCGGCCTTGCCTTCTTCTACGGCGGCATGGTCAAGACCAAACACGTCCTGGTCATGCTCAAGATGAGCTTCGTCTGCCTGGCCATCGTCACCCTGCTCTGGGTGGCGATCGGCTACAGCCTCGCCTTCGGCCCGGACGTCGGCGGCTGGGGCCTGATCGGCAGCCCCTCGGACGTCTTCATGCACGACATCGGGATGACCAGCCTGCACGGCTCCATCCCCACCGTGATCTTCTCCTGCTTCCAGATGGCCTTCGCCATCATCACCGTCGCCCTGATCAGCGGCTCCATCGCCGGTCGCGCCACCATGCGCGGCTGGCTGTGGTTCGTGGTGGCCTGGACACTGTTCGTCTACGTGCCCATGGCGCACTGGGTGTTCGACCCGAACGGCTGGGTCACCGCGCACCTGGGCGCGCTGGACTTCGCGGGCGGGCTCCCGGTCGAGCTCAACTCCGGCGCGGCGGGCCTCGCGGTCGCGATCGTGGTCCGCAAGCGCCGGGACTTCGAGCGGGAGACCATCCGCCCGCACAACCTGCCGCTGGTCGTGGTCGGCCTGGCGCTGCTGTGGTTCGGCTGGTTCGGCTTCAACGCCGGTTCCGCGCTGGAGGACGGCGGCACCGCGCCGATGGCCTTCCTCAACACCCAGCTCGCCGCCTGCGGCGCGATGGTCGGCTGGCCGCTGATCGAGAAGTGGCGGCTCGGGCACGTGGAGATGCTGGGCGTGGCCTCGGCCGCCGTGGCAGGCATGGTCGCGATCACCCCGGCCTGCGGTGAGGTCTCCCCGATCGGCGCGTTGACCATCGGCTTCGTCGCCGGCGTGGTCTGCGCCTTCGCGATCAACCTCAAGTACCGGATGCGCTACGACGACACCCTGGACGTGGTCGGCGTGCACGGCTGGGGCGGCATCGTCGGCGTGCTGGCCATCGGCCTGTTCGCGACCGCCCAGATGAGCGGCAAGAAGGGCCTGTTCTACGGCGGCGGGGTGGACCTGCTCTGGCGCCAGGCGGTGGCGGTGCTCGCCTGCGGCGCCTTCTCCTTCGGGATGACCTGGCTGATCGCCAAGGCGGTCGAGAAGACCGTGGGCTTCCGCGCGGCCGAGGAGTACGAGGACGTCCCCGGCGAGCAGGAGGAACAGGCGTACGACGACGAGACGATCGCCGAGATCCGCAGGCGCCTGGTCGAGGCCCGGGTGCCGGTCGCCGCGGGCGCGGCGTCGGCGGCGGCCTCCGGCTCCGGCTCCGGCCCTGGCTCCGGCTCCGGCTCCGGCTCCGGCTCCGGCTCCGGCGACTCCGAACTGCTGGCCGAGATCCGCCTGGTGCTGGAACGACGGGAGCAGGAGAAGTGACCCCGTTCGACACCGGCGACTCCGCCTGGCTGATGATGGCCTCGGCCATGGTGCTGCTGATGGCGCCGGGCCTGGCCTTCTTCTACGGCGGCATGGTCAAGACCAGCCAGGTCATCGCCATGCTGAAGATGTGCTTCGTCTGCGTGGTGCTGGTCAGCATCATCTGGTTCGCGGTCGGCTACACCCTCGCCTTCGGCCAGGACGTGGGCGGGCTCGGACTGATCGGCAACCTCGACCACGCCTTCATGTCCGGCGTCGGCCTGGACAGCCGCACCGGCGACACCCCGACCGTCAGCTTCTCGGTCTTCCACATGTCCTTCGCCATCGTGACGGTCGCGCTGATCAGCGGCTCGGTGGCGGGGCGGGCCCGGATGAACGGCTGGATCGCCTTCGTCTGCGCCTGGACGCTGCTGGTCTACGTACCGATGGCGCACTGGGTGTTCTCGCCCGGCGGCTGGGTGTTCAAGCAGGTCGGCGCGGTGGACTTCTCCGGCGGCACGGTGGTCGAGCTCAGCTCCGGCGCGGCCGGGCTGGCCCTGGCGCTGGTCGCGGGCAGGCGCGAGGACTTCGAACGGCGGCCGATCCGGCCGCACAACCTGCCGCTGGTGGTGATCGGCCTGTCGCTGCTCTGGTTCGGCTGGTTCGGCTTCAACACCGGCTCTTCGCTGGGGGTGCCCGGGGCGGCGGCGATGGGCGTGTTCAACACCCAGATCGCGGCCGGAGCGGCGATGGCGGGCTGGGCGGCCACCGTCTACTGGCGGACGAAGCAGGTCGGCCTGCTCGACATGTGCATGGGCGCGGTCACCGGCATGGTCGCGATGACCCCGCTGGCCGGTGGCGTCTCCCCGATGTGGGCCGCGATCATCGGCTTCCTGGCCGGTCTGAGCTGCGCCTTCGCCATCAGCTGGAAGTACCGCTTCGGCGTCGACGACACCCTGGACGTGGTCGGTATCCACGGCTGGGGCGGGCTGTTCGGGATGGTGATGGTCGGCCTGGCCGCGACCGGCGCGATGACCGGCAAGAAGGGCGTGTTCTACGGCGGCGGCTGGGACCTGCTGGGCAAGCAGCTGGTCGCGGTGCTGGTGCTCGGGCTGTTCTCGTTCGCGATGACCGCGGTCATCGGCAAGGTGATCGACCTGACGATCGGCCTGCGCCAGCCGGGCAACGCGGGCGAGGAGCACGAGCAGGTCTACCAGAACGACTGGGACGCGCAGTTCAAGGAGATCGCCGACGCCCTGCGCGGCGTCGGCACGGACGCCGACACCGCTCCGGGTACCGCTGCGGCTGGTCGGGAGGAGGACGCCAGCGCCCTGCTCGACCAGATCCGCCGGGTCATGGCGCAGGAGTCCGACCAGCGCGAGCAGCGCCGCGGGCTCGCCGACTGATCGCCCCGCTGGGCTGCCGGCGGGGAACCCCGCCGGCAGCCCACCGCTGAACGCCGCCGAACGCCGGTCAGGACAGCGGCGCGTAGGTGTGCCGCAGCCGCCGCAGGAAGAAGCCCGCGAACCGGGCGAGCGCCGCCGCCCCGGCCGGACCGGTGGTCCGCAGCGTGGTCAACTGCCGCAGGAAGTCCGAGAAGCGGAGCCGCAGCACGCCGGTGGCCAGCGGCGTCCGGTCCGGATCGGCGGTGTGTCCGGGCAGCAGCCGGACCCTCAACGTGGTGGTCTCCTTCCACAGCCGCAGCGGCGCCGCCTCGGTCAGCTGCTTGGTGCCGGACAGCGTGAGCGGACGGCCGCCGCCGTCGTGGAAGTGCAGCAGGTAGCGCAGCGTGCTGCTGCGGCCCGGGCCGTGCGGCGCGAACAGCCGGACCTGGCCGCTGCTCACCGGACACCGTCCGCCCAGCTCGGGGGCGTCGATCCAGCCGTCGGCCCGGGCCTCGTGGTCCGGGTCGTCGAGGAAGGCATGCAGGTCGTCGACGGTGACGGTGACCCGGAAGGCCAGCGGCGCGAGCGCGCCCACGGGGGTGCGCCGGTAGCTGCCGCGCATCTCCTCGGTGAACTGCAGCGAGGTGCGCGGGGCCGGCGCCGGGGCCGGAGTCCGGGCCGGGGCGGCCGCGGCGGGGACCGGGGACGCGTCGCCGGAGTCGATCAGGTGGTCGCACATCCGGTCGGCCAGCGCGGCGATGGTGAACGACGGGTTCGTGCCCACCGGACCGGGGAGCGCCGCGCCGTCGGCGATGTACAGCCCGGGGTGGCCGTGCACCTCGCCGTACCGGTCGCAGACGCTGCGCTGCGGGTCGGCGCCCATCGCGGCCCCGCCGCAGGGGTGCACGGTGACCGCCCGGTTGGTGGCCTGCCACAGCGCGTCGTCCACGTAGCGTCCGCCCATCTGCTCGGCCAGCTGCCGCATCGCGGTGCGCGTCCGCTCGAAGTAGGCGCTGCTGGCGGCGGTGCTCCAGTTGGCGTCCAGGCGGCCGTCGCGCAGCCGCAGGGTGCCGGTGGGCTGGTCCCGGCCCATGCCGAGCAGCATCATGGTGGCGCTGTGCGGCAGCCCCTCGCCGAACAGCCCGGCGACGTCGGCCGAGATCCGCCCGGGGGCCGCTCCGCCGGCCCGGCCCAGGAGCTGACGGAGCGTGAACTGTCCGGCGCGGCCGATGAAATGGGCTCCCCGCGCGGACTCGACCATCCACTGGACGAACTGCGGGTAGCCGCCGTCCTCGATGTAGCCGCCGCGGCTGGCGGCGCCGTGGCCCTCGCCGTCGAGGGCGTCCGGCAGCCGGACGGCTCCGGTGATCACCGGTCCGCGTTCCGGCCGCAGCGGGTGCTCGCGGCTCTCCCGGCGCGGGCGGACGCAGAAGCCGAAGTGGTCGCCGTTGCCGCTGAACCGTCGGCCCAGGCCGGGGCCGAGGCCGGGCAGGTGCCGGCGGGAGGCCAGCAGCAGCTGGGTGGTGCCCAGGGTTCCGGCGGCCAGCACCAGCCTGGCCCCGACGATGCTGCCCCGGCGCAGCGGGGCCGTCGGGTCCTCGGGCCGGTGCACCACGTAGTCGACCCGGTAGCCGCCGCCGGGGTGCGGGCGGACGGTCCTGACCTCGTGATGGGTCCGCAGGTCGGCGCCGAGGGTCGCGGCGGCGGACAGGTAGGTGTGGTCGAGGCTGTTCTTGGCGCCGTCGTTGCAGCCGAAGTTGCATTCGCCGCACAGCCGGCAGGTGCGCCGTTCGACGCCGTGCAGGTTGCCGTACTCGGCCTCGGCCAGGGTCACCCCGGGGGCCGGTTCGGCGCCCGGCTTGGGCGCGAAGGAGACGGCCAGCGGCGGTAGTTGGAACTCCAGGCCGAGGGCCTGGGCGGCGTCGCGGAGCGCGTGGGTCTTCGGGGTGTCGGCGTACCGCGGGTGGTCCAGCGGATAGGGGGTGGCGCCGATCATCCGTTCGACCGCGTCGTAGTGCGGTTCCAGGTCCGCCCGGGAGACCGGCCAGTGCTCGTAGCCGCCGCCGGGGACCGGCTGGTGGTCGACGAACCAGTGCTCGTCCTTGCGCAGCAGCACGTTGGCGAAGAGCAGCGAGCCGCCGCCGAGGCCGCTGGCCACCAGCGCGTCCAGGCCCCGGAAGCTCCACATCTCGAACACCCCGTGCCGTCCGGCCGGCGGGTCCCAGAAAACGTCGGCGGCCTGGTCCGGGGTGCGGCCGAAGCTGCCGGGCGGGTAGGCCCGGCCCCGTTCCAGCACCACCACCGACTGTCCGGCCTCGGTCAGCCGGTAGGCGGCGACGGATCCGCCGAAGCCGGAGCCGACGACCACGGTGTCCACGTACTCGGTTGCGTCTGCGCTCATGTCAGCCCGCCTGCCGCTTGAAGAAGTCCACAACCGTCGGGAACACGTCCAGGTGGGCGTTGCGCCCGATGATCGTGTCGAGGTGCCCGTAGCCGGGGGCGACGGCCAGTTCGTGGCGGCCGGGGGCGCGCCGGGCGAACTCGCGGTGGCACAGCACGTTGGAGTCGCGGAACACGTTGTTGCGGTCCCCGGTGAGGTACAGGTGCGGGGTCTGCACCGGCAGCGCGTCGCGCAGGTAGTCGCCGGGCAGGCCCCGGTGGCGCGGGTCGGCCGGGTCGCTGCGGACGGCGTGCCCGGCCTCGACGATCCGGCGGATGTGCCGGTGGTAGCCGAGGCCGACCGGGCCGAGCAGGTCGGCGATCCGGTCGTGGGTGACCGGGTCGAGCTGCTCGTGGCTGTACAGGGCGGGCCAGCCGGTCCCCCAGCTGAAGCTGATCAGGTGGCAGGCGCGGTTGTCGCACTCCGGGTGGGCGGCGGTGACCATCCGGGACAGCGCCCGGGTGGGGGTGTACGGGGTGCCGCGCCAGCAGCGCGGGTCGAGCGAGGGGATCCCCAGGTGTTCGGCCAGCGCCGGGCCGAAACGAATCTTCCAGCGCGACCAGGAGGGCACCCGGACCACCAGGCTGACGCTGTTGGCGACCACGCTGGTGATGCCGTCGAAGGCGCCGCCGAACAGCCCCATGGCGAAGGACATGGAACCGAGGCAGTGGGCGAAGACGTGCAGCCGCCGGTCGCCGATGTGGCCGCGGAGTTCCGCCAGCGCGGCCGGGTAGTCGAAGCGGGCGAGGTCGTCCAGGCTCTGCGGACCCGGCTCGGTGTTGTAGGGGAAACGATTACTCATGCGCGAGTCAAGGGTCCACACCTCGCCGAAGCCGTGGTCGAGCAGGTAGCCGGCGAGGTTGCGCTGCTCGGGCATGACGTAGATGTCGCTGGACGAGGTGAGCCCGTGCACCAGCAGGACGACGTCCTCGCGTTCGGCCCGGCTCCGGCGGAACCTGGTCAGCAGCAGGCTGAGGCCGTCATCGGTGGCGAACGGGTGCAGGCTCACCTCGGCGTCGGGCACGCCGGAGGTGGTGCCGCGCGTGATCGGCGATGGCTTTCTGGTCATCAGGGCACTCCACAGGGGTACGGGGGGACGCGGGGGTGGTGCCGCTCAGCGGCGGCACGTGGGGCAGCGGGTCGGCGGGGGCCTCAGCGGGTCGCCCGGTGGGCCTCGGCCAGCTGCTCGAAGGAGCGGGCGGCGCCGGTCCGGCGCTGGACCCGCTCGGCGAACCCGGGGAACTGCCCGGCCACGGCGAGCAGCAGGCGCAGCTCGATCGGGGCGACGGTCAGTTCGGCCCGGTCCCGCTCGACGGCCTGGACGACGGCGGCGGCGACCCGCGCCGGCGACACGGTGCGGACCAGTCCGGGCGCGGCGGCGCCGGAGACGGCGAACATGCCCGCCCCCGCGACCGCCGCCGGCTGCACCACCGAGACGCCGACGCCGCTGCCGTGCAGGTCCTGGCGCAGGCCCAGGGCAAAGCCCCGGAGCCCGAACTTGGCGGCGTTGTAGAGCGAGGCGCCGGGGTGGGCCGTCTTGCCGGAGATGGATCCGACGAAGACGAGGTGTCCGCGCCCGGCCGCCAGCATCGACGGCGCGAGCAGCCGGGCCAGCAGCATCGGGGCGCGCAGGTTGACCGCCAGCGAGCGGTCCAGCTGCTCGGGTGTGTACTCCAGCAGGTCGCCGAAGGCGGGCAGTCCGGAGCAGGCCACCAGGACGTCCGCCCCGGCCGCCGCCTGGGCCAGTCGGACCACCTGCGCCGGGTCGGCCAGGTCGGCGGCGTGGGTCCGGGCGGTGAAGTCGCCCGCCAGCGCCTCAAGCTCGGCCGCGTCCGGTCCGGAGAGCAGCAACGACGCGCCGCAGGAGGTGAGTTCGGCGGCGACGGCCCGGCCGATGCCGCCGGTGGCGCCGGTGAGCAGGACAGTGGATCCAGGTAGAAGCAACGTTTCTCCTTCTGGTCGCCGAGACGTCCGCCAGGACCCTGGGAACGTCCGTGGCATTCATTCGTACGGGGGAAATCCCGGATGGGTGGATTCAGGGCCGGGCGGGGAGCCGCAGGTAGCCCTCACGGGCCAGCTTGGGCAGCACGCCCCCGGCGGCGAGGATGTCGAGGACCATCGGCGGCAGCGCGCCCGCGCCCAGCCGGACCCCGGTGGCGGGGTTCTCGATCCAGCCCTCGGCCAGGTCGAGGGTGGCGGTGTCGCCGTCCGCGAACGCGGCCCTGACCCCGGGGGCGGTCAGCGCGGGCAGGCCGTGGTTGATGGCGTTGCGCAGGAACAGCGAGTTGAACTCCTCGGCGGCCAGCGCCGCCACGCCCAGCTGCCGGAACAGCTCGGCGACCGGACGCGAGGAGCCGAGGCCGAAGTTGCGTCCGGCGACCACGATGTCCCCCGGGCGCACCTGGTCCGTCCAGCCGGGGCGCAGCTCGTAGAAGACGTGCCGGGCGGCCTCGGGCAGCGGCAGTTTCATGGCGAAAGCCGGGTACATCGCGTCGGTGCTGACCGCGTCGCCCACGGTCCAGACCCGGCCCGTGATCTGAGTCTCCATCAGTTCCACTCCGTTCGCGGGTCGGTGACGTGTCCGGTGAGCGCGGAGGCGGCGACGGTGGCCGGGGAGGCCATGTAGATCTCGGCGTCGGGGCTGCCCATCCGCCCGGTGAAGTTGCGGGTGGACGAGGTCAGGCAGACCTCTCCCGGGCCGAGCAGGCCCATGTGGTAGCCGAAGCAGGCGCCGCAGGTGGAGTTGGTGATCACCGCTCCGGCGTCGGCCAGGTCCTGGAGGTAGCCCGCGCGCATGGCCTCCCGGTAGACCGCCTGCGAGGCGGGGGTCACCAGCAGCCGCACGCCGTCGGCGACCCGGCGGCCGCGCAGCACCGCCGCCGCGACGGCGAGGTCCTCCAGCTGGCCGTTGGCACAGGAGCCGATGAAGCACTGGTCCACCCGCCGCCGCTCGACGGCCGATACCGGAAGGGAGTTGCCGCTCACCCGGCCCGGCCGGGCGACGTGCGGCTCCAGCGTGGACAGGTCCACGCCCCGCACGGCGGCGTAGGCCGCGTCCGGGTCGGGGTCTGCGGCCGTCCAGTCGGCGGCGCCGGGGGTGTGCCGGTCGATGAAGGCCCGGCAGACCTCGTCCGCCGGGAAGGTGGAGAAGTCGGCGGAGACCTCGGCGCCCTGGGTGGCGATGGTCCGCCGGTCGTGCATCGGCAGCGAGGCCAGGCCCGGGCCGCCGTACTCCAGGTTGTGGTTGGTCGCGTCGCCGTAGGTCCCGGCGAGGTACAGGAAGACGTCCTTGCCGGAGACCGCCCCGGGCTTGGCGCCGGTGAACTCGTAGCGGATGGTCGGCGCGATCTGGAACCAGGTCTCGCCGGTGCACAGGATCGAGTACACCTCGGCCGGGCCGAGGCCGCGCGCGGCGGTATTGAAGGCCCCGGCCGCACAGGTGTGCGAATCGGTGCAGGCCAGCAGCTCACCCGGGCGGGCCAGGCCGTTCTCGGCAATGACCTGGTGGCAGATGCCGTGCCGCCCCACGTCGTAGAAGCGGCTCACGCCGAAGTCGCGGGCGAACGCCCGGGCCCGCACCCCGCCCTCGGCGTCGTTCACCGAGGGCGCGGGCACCGCGTGGTCCATCACCACGGCGACCCGGTCCGGGTCGCTGATCCGCAGCGGCGGCGTCCACATGGTGGCGAACTGGAGGTCGATCAGCACGGTCATATCGACCCGGCAGACCACGGTCTGACCCACCATCACCTTTTCCAGGCCCGCGCGTCCGGCCAGGATCTTCTCGATCATGGTCATCCCGCCGGGCGTTGCACGCAGCTCACCGCTCATCGCTGAACACCCGCCAGCCCTGCGCCGAGGCGTACTTGCGCAGCCTGCGGTCCGGGCACACCGGACGCGGATGGCCGACCACGTGCAGCAGCGGGATGTCGTTGACCGAGTCCGAGTAGGCGGCGCTGGCGCTCAGGTCGAAGCCCTCGGCCGCCGCGAGCCGCAGCACGGCCTCCGCCTTGACCTTGCCGTGCAGCAGCGGCCCGTCCTGCTCGCCGGTGTAGAAGCCGTCGACCACGACCGCCCGCGAGCCCATCGCCCCGGTGAGCCGCAGCTGCCGGGCGAGGGTCTCGGCCAGCGGCTGCACCGAGGCGGTGACCAGCCACACCTGCTGCCCCTGGGCCTGATGCTCGCGCGCGGCGGCGAGCACCGCCGGCCGCACCCGGGGCACGATCCGCTCCCGGACGATCTCCTCCACCTCGGCGTGCAGCAGGGCCGCGTGCAGTCCGCGGGCGAGCGCGCCGACCCCGGCCTGGGCAGCGGCGATGTGTCGTTTCTTCTCAGTCATACCAAGGGCGTAGCCGAGGTGGTGGCGGCCCAGCCTGACGATGTCCAGGGTCGACACGACCCCTCGGGCGTGCAGCCCGAGGCCGAGCTGGTAGAGCGACGAGCCACGGATGAGCGTGTTGTCGACATCGAAGAAGGCAGCACCGCCTGCGGGCACCGGTCGCTGGGCATCGCCGGTGCCAGGCGAAGGAAGGCCGTCAGACATGGGTCCTCTTTCGAGTGCTGGAAGGCGGTGACGGCAGACTATGACCAGCAGGTATGCCGCTCCATCCATGATCACTCGCTTGGCCCAGCCGTGCCCCCGAAGGAGTCCGCAGGTTAGGGACAACGGGTGAACGGCCACCCCGAACGGGTGCGCGACCCCCGCAGCGGCGTCCGCCCCGCCCGCCCGCGACCGGGGCGCCGGCGGCGGGGCGCCGGGGGCCCGGCAACCGGCGCCCACGGCCGCGTCCGGGCCCGTTCCGGCAACCTCCCCG